>Ga0265797_10000754_pt1 | contig 59031 bp, 66 predicted proteins | sample P2T30metagenome_FD_192433 | JGI IMG/M metagenome (GOLD analysis project Ga0265797, IMG submission 192433) | Plant litter microbial communities from East Loma Ridge, Irvine, California - P2 T30 | ecosystem: Environmental > Terrestrial > Plant litter > Unclassified | place: USA: California... | reverse complement strand
TTTGAATTTCGATGTCTGGCACGCCTCGGATAGGCAATGTTCTCTACTCTTCAGCTTGGATTTTCGTCAAGGAACGACTTTCTTGTATCTCAGAGGGCTAGCGAGGCGTTCGGTATGTGGGTATCTTGGGTAGCTCCCGATTAGTATGAGAGTATTAGACTCTTCCAATCGAAGCAAGTCAGTATAAATACAAAGTGGGCATGGTCGTCAATTTCGTTGCTGCCCAACGATCAATCGCTCCCGTCATCTCCACTGTCGCCAAAATCGACCAAACCTTTTGGCAACAGTCTCCCACCAGGCCTCTTTGCGCCCTCCTCCTTGTCTCCATCCTCTTCATCATCATCGCTGCCCTCCTCCCTGAGATTCACATTCTTCTTCGCCCTCCTCCCGCGTCCACCAGTGCCAAACTTCACTTCGAAGTCCTTGGCAGCCTCAAGTTCCTCCTTCAACTCCCTCGCCTCCTTGATGCTCTTCGCCTTCTCCGCACTGAATCGGCCCGTCATACCCACTTCCGTAAGCATGCCCTTGAGGTGCGAGATCTTGGCTTTCGGAGTATCGCAAGAGGCGAGTTCGCGGTGCCAGAGCTTGCGGATGCCGCATTTGAGAAGCCAGGATTGAAGGCGCTTGATTTCTTCGTCGTCGGGGGACAGCTCTTTGTCTTTGCCGGCGGTCTTTTTGGTAGGTTTGGCGCCTGGAGAGGCCGATTTCTTTTGACGTGGGGCGGCTTTCTTTTTCTTTGGTGGCGGGTCGTCGATTAGGACTGACATTTCGGATTCGTTGTCTGAATCTTGTTGCTGTGGTGGTTCTGGCTCTTGGGCGTCTGATATTGGGGATTGTGATTTTGGTGCGGGTTTGCTGGTGGGTTCGTCTTCGGCGTCCGAGTCGATTGTGGTGGTCTTCTTGGTTGAGGCCTTGGGCTTTGATTCCGGCTCTTGGTCTTCTTCCTCATCCTCATCAGATTCAACTAAGGGAGACTCAGCCTTAGCCTTTGCTTTTGCCTTGGGCTTTGCCTTGGCCTTAGGTTGTGGTTTTGCCTTCGGTTTTGGCTTGGGTTTGGCTTTTGGCTTCTCTTCCTCCTCCTCCTCGAAGTCATCCTCGTCGTCGTCTTCGTCCTCATCTTCCTCTATCATCTCATCGTCCTCAGACCCAACCACAGCACTCTTCCTAGCCCTTTTCTTCGGCTTCTCCACAGGCTCCTCGGATTTCCTCTTGCGTCCAGCTTTAGGCTTGGGTTTCACAGGCGAATCCGGTTCCTCGACAGCAGCGTTGATGATGTTCTTGCTTCGCTCTTTCCAATCGTCTTGCTTGAAGAAGTCCGCGGCAAGACCTAACTCTTCTTCGGCACGCGTACGCGCAATTCTGACGGTGATGTCGTCTCCGCTCTTGAGCGCATCGCGTACGACGCGTCGGAGAGTGGACTCCAGGGTGTCGTCGTTGGGTGGCGCGTCGGGCGCGTCTGAGAGCTCTGAATCGGACATGTTGTTGGAGATGTATGCAGTCCTTGATGGTCTTAATCCAAAACCTCTATGCTGCTACTATTCACAGCTTTGTTGTCAATGGCGAAGTATTGACATGTGATCGCAACCTCGTCTCGCGTAAAGCTACTCCAACGCTTGGACAGGCGACTCGGGATGATTCCCCGCACCGGAGCTGACAGCGACAAAGCGTCTCGTTTCATGTGCGCTACTCGACACTACAGTACTGACTTTGCGGCAGAGGCACGTCACACTACACCTGCGATAGTAAAGGATCTGTTGCTGCACTTGTGTTGGAGGATGTGTGCCCGTATATAGCAGCCGGATGGTCACACCGTGTACTCTCTCTCTCTCCTGATACACATCCACCCCATCGCCGTCTCGCTGTGCATCCTCACCCAAATCCAGGCACGGTGCCCGATACGCCAGCTTTTTGCATCGCACGAGCCCATAACTTCGTCACTGTTACGCATCGGCTTCGAGAAGCACACCGCAAGCAGGCGAAACTTCCTCCACGCCTGCCCACAAGCGCCCGCGATTACACAAGAGTGTCGTTTGCTGCCACTATCCCAATCGCCATTCTTGCGTATGAGTGTGCTAGTGAAGAGCCCTCTTGTATTCAACCGTTCCCCACTGCTGCCACACGCCCTCCGATCCGATCGCTAGACTTCACTACTACCACTTCGCTGTACCCACCCATCTCTGTTCTGCTGTCGCAGTCGCACACCTCACTCCACCTCCGCCTCCCACTTCAATCGCCCATAACAGTCACGACAACCACGTGAGACACGACGCCAGCAATAACTGTCAGCATTGCAGCCAACAGCCCTACGTGGACCCCGCAGTCGCAAACGAAGGACAAACGAGGAAAGAGCAAGGACGAAGCATCCGTGAAGCGCACCTGCCAAACTTGTTAGTGAACAAGCTGTGCCACGCCGGCTGGCCAATAAAAGCACAAGTGAGTACGCCAAACACTCTTCTTCGCTACGCGACACTCCCTACACAAACACTGCACACACCCACACAACCTCCACCCTCTCTTCCACCTCCAATTCCCCCACCAAGCCCACGCTTTGCGACACACATCTCGCTACATACGCCTTCGCAACCTCGCTCGACAACCTCCACGAGCAATACCTCCACCATGATTGGAAGCAATGACAGGCTTGCCTCGAGCAAGAGCGCGCCTGAATTGCGCCCCGAGTTCGCCGATCTGAGAGGTAGCATATATCAACCGAGCAATCCTTTGAACCACGACGACCGTATGCGAACATGTACTGACAGTCAAACACTAGACCTCATAATGAACACAAACGAGGACTCAGTCCAGCCTCAGGGCCGCCTGCTACTCATCTCCAACCGTCTTCCCATCACCATCAAGCGTTCCGATGAGGGTGAATACAACTTCTCCATGTCCTCTGGTGGCCTGGTCTCAGGTCTCAGTGGACTCAGCAAGAACACACAGTTCAAGTGGTACGGCTGGCCCGGCACTGCGCCTCCGGAGAACGAGATCGACCACGTGAAGGAGAGGCTGCTCAAGGAGTACAATGCCGTACCTATCTTCATGGATGAGGATCTGAGCGAGCGTCACTACAACGGCTTCTCCAACTCAATCCTCTGGCCCCTCTTCCACTACCACCCCGGTGAGATCACATTCGACGAGTCTGCCTGGGAGGGCTATGTCGAGGCCAACAGGCTGTTCGCAAAGGAGATCGCGCGCGACGTCCAGGATAACGATCTGGTCTGGGTCCACGATTACCACCTCATGCTTCTGCCTGCTATGCTTCGCGAGGAGCTCGCCAACGGACCCAACAAGCGCAAGAACGTCAAGTTCGGCTACTTCCTTCACACACCCTTCCCATCATCGGAGATCTACCGCATTCTGCCCGTCCGCAATGCCATCCTCGAGGGTGTACTTCACTGCGACTTGATCGGCTTCCACACTTACGACTACGCTCGCCACTTCCTGTCCTCATGTGCCCGCATCCTCGGACTCGCCACCACACCTAATGGTGTCGAATTCCAAGGCAAGCTTGTCACAGTCGGTGCCTTCCCCATTGGTATCGACCCAGAGAAGTTCTCGCAGGGTCTGCAACAGCCTAACGTTGTGGAACGTGTCGAGGGCCTCAAGAAGCGATTCGAGAACGTCAAGATCATTGTCGGTGTCGATCGTCTCGACTATATCAAGGGTGTGCCACAGAAGCTGCACGCTTTCGAGGTCTTCCTCACTGAACACCCAGAGTGGATCGGCCGTGTCGTCCTTGTGCAAGTCGCAGTACCTTCTCGCCAGGACGTCGAAGAGTACCAGAACCTGCGCGCTGTCGTCAACGAGCTTGTCGGCCGCATCAACGGCAAGTTCGGGACCATCGAGTTCACCCCCATCCACTTCTTGCACAAGTCCGTCAACTTCGACGAGCTTATTGCTTTGTACGCCGTCTCAGACGTCTGCCTTGTCTCGTCCACTCGTGACGGCATGAACCTGGTCTCATACGAGTACATTGCTTGCCAGGAGCAGCGCCACGGTGTGATGATTCTCTCCGAGTTCGCCGGTGCCGCACAGAGTCTTAACGGATCTCTGATCGTTAACCCGTGGAACACTGAGGAGCTTGCTGATGCCATCCACGACTCGGTCACCATGGGTGACGAGCAGCGTGCTGTCAACTACCACAAGCTCGCCAAATACGTCAACAAGTACACCAGTGCATGGTGGGGCGAGAGCTTCGTGAGCGAGCTCACTCGCATCTCCGAGCAGGCTGAGAAAAAGTTGAAGGTCCGCAAGCTGTCGCTTATGGATCCTGCCAACACAAACGGAGACACTCCTGTCAACGGACACGACCACGGCGCTGAAGTCGCCGCCCAGATCAAGGAAGAAGAGAATGAGAAGTAGGAGCCGTCAAAACAATCCGTGTGCCTTGAGTTAGCGGGTTGAACGTTACTAACATGATGTCTTGGGATAGGGGCATCGACTCGTCGGATGACGAGGACGAGGGTCTGGTCATGAAAACCTCGACAACGCCGAAGGTTTCCTTCTACGAGTACGTGGAACCGACTTGAGTGCTTCTTTGAATTAGAGATACATAGATACACTTTTGTTGCACGTTTGTGCTTGATCGTGGAGTCAGTTGGATGAGGCGTTTCAATGGAGTGCATGGCGTGCGCAGTTCATGCCCTGGAATGGGAGGTCATATGCTCTGCAACGAGCGTCACGAAATTAGCTGTGCAAATGGAAAAGATTCATACCCTGCATATTTTATTTCACAATTCATTTCATGTAAGAAATATCCACCACGTGACACAAGTCCGCTTTGCGGCGAGCGTCCCAGAAGGGAAGTCGCGAACCTCCGTGCTCAAGTCCAGCTTCACGCTCTCTGGGGGAATTATACGACAGCAATTGCCCGGCAGCAGTACTGCCTCTAGTCCCGCCTCACCAACAATATACCCAACATGAGCGCCCGCGCCTTCTCCCTGCCCATCAGGGCTTTCTCGCGCCCACAAGTCGCCCAGCAGGCCGAGCGATACACCTGCCGACGATGCCTTCACACCACCCAGACCCAGGCGCAAGAAGCAGCACCCGTACAAATCGACGCACAAGCGCCCATTCTCCCAGTCCCAGTCTCGCAACCCAAGACTGCAGCCAAATACAACCCGACCCTCAATGCCTCACAGCGCGACTACCGGCTCTCTAAAACGGACCGTCGGGTCAAGACGATTCTGCCGCACACTATCAGGCCGCAATTGCTGCAGCATGTCGATCCTGCGCTTCTGCATGGACGCGAGAGGGATGCGGCGTTGAAGGCGGAGAAGCACAAGGAGATTGTCGGTGTTGTGGTGCGGACGGGCAAGATGGATAAGACTGTCAGTGTGAGAGTTGCGGGAAGGAGGTATGAGCCGAGGATTGGAAAGGTATGATTTCGTCTTGTCTCGCTCTGCTGTGCTGTGATGTGAGATGTGACCTGGAAACGATAGTATACTAACGTTACTTTTCCATAAAGTACTTCGCAGACCACACCAACCACCTCGTCCACGACCCCAACAACTCCCTCAACCAAGGCGACGTGATCAGCCTCCACCGCCTGAGAGTCAGCACCGCCGTCCACCACGTCGTAGCATCCATCATCACCCCCTTCGGCACTCCCATCAGGTCCCGCCAACCAATCCCCACCCCCGCACAGCGCCTCGCAGCATACAAAGCCAAACGCCTCCCAAAGCTGCACCGCCGCACTCTACGCGCCGAAGCAGCCAAGGGCTCTCCCGAAGCAATCGCTGAGCTGAAGAAACTAGGCGCCGACCCCGGCGCAGGCGTCGCACCCGGCAAAGGCGAGCGCTTCGGCACCGAGAAGGGCACCGGCAAGACTCGCACTCCCGCCAAGGGCGCGCTGATGGGCAAGAAGGGCCAGAAGCTGCCCGAGGGCGTCCTGCCCGGCGGCAAGCATGAGGTCGGCAAAATCGACGCGCGGGCGAAGCACAACCAGGAGGCGGCGATTAAGAGGCAGGAGAAGACTGCGGCGAACTTGAAGCGCTCGCAGGAGCTGAAGAAGGACCAGGACGCGCAGGGGATTTCGAGCGATAGCAACTTTGGCAAGCTGAAGGAGAAGAAGTACTAGAAGGGTGGTGAAAATACGCTGGGCGGGTAAGGGCCAGGTTGTTTTGGCTTAACGACGATTTGCGAAAAGCGGCATTTGTGTGTACAACTACTACATGTATTAGGCATTATTTTTGTGTAAGATGCTCGACCTCGAAGTGCTGTCCTCTTGCTGTGGGCGATGAATGGGAACTAAAAGCGGTCTCACTGAAAAATCAGTGTTCGATATCCACTATATCCATATCTAACAGCCAATGCAGAAGGTAACAGTTCTCATTTACAAAGACATCAAAACTGACTTTCAATAGCTCGCGAGGAGGAATCATCCTCCTTATCTCTCTGGGCATAATCAAAGAAAACATATGTATATCCAGCTTCTCGAGAAGGGAAACAGATCAGAGCGCCTCTGCAATGGCCGCCAGGCCCTACCTTCGAACTCTTCGCACGACGAGCCTCATTAACCTCTAGCCAATTTCACTTACTCCTGCACCTTCAGCTTCAAATCCCGATCCTTCAGAATCGCCCCGGGCTCAGCCGGCAACAGAGCCCCCTTCGGCGGTTGGTTCTTCGCTTTGAAGGTGTCGCAGATCGTCTCCATGGTCACCCACTCGACGCCCTCGAACTTGTTGATGTTCTCGATGTGCCGCTCCAGCATCATCAGGCCGTGCGGGTGGCCGCAGACATCTGGGTGCACGGTCACGGGGTAGACGAAGCCCTCGCCTGCTTCGTCTTCTACGTGCTCGCGGTAGAAGAATTTGAACCGATCCATCCACATTTCTTCGACGTCGCGCGGGTTCACCCAGCCGTGGCTGTTGGGGGCTTTTTTCTAACAGTTCACATCTGTCAGCGCACAAGGAACTCCCTCGAGGTTGAGTGGGCGCGGTTGTTATAGAAGGGCGGATACGTACGATGAACATCATCGGCGGCAAATCGTCAGCATACCAACTGGCGGGGATCTCGCACAGGCCCGTGGTGACGCCTGCTTCGAGCGGTTTCATCCAGTGGTCGGGGTGCTTGTCGTAGTCGATCGGGATCCACTTGTCGCCGGTGCGCAGCCAGTAGCATTGGCAGTCGTGGTGGGAGAAGGAGTGGTCGTATTCGAGGCCGTATTTGAGCATGAGCTCGGCGCCTTCTTGGGAGGATTCCCACCTGGTTTTGAGGTGGTGGTCAGCGATGGTTGTTGGCCTGTGTTAGGAGGAAACTTACCAGGGCGCGACGATGCCGCGAGGGGGTTTGCCATGTTGGAATTCTGTGATGAGGTTGTAGCACTGCGTGGGAGGGAGTGTTAGAGATCGGTGGATCATCGAAGATGGAATGGAAATAATTATGGGCGACACTTACCTTGTCCATGATGGCAGTCTGCTGCTCCAGTGTCATAGCAACTGGGTTCTCGTGGCTATATCCGTGAAGTCCTACAGAGCGAAGGTGACATACGTCAGCAGAGATCGTCTTGGGTTGACATCGATTCCCATACCAATCTCATGGCCAGCGTCGGCGATCATGCGGCATTCTTCTGGGAACGTTTCAAGAGAGTGGCCCGGAATGAACCATGTGGTCTTGATGTTGTAGCGCTCGAACATCTTCAGCAGACGGCGGACACCAATCGTCCCGGCGAAGAGACCTGGTGTGCTTATCAGTCGACTTGTTGCGCCTAGTACGATGATTGATCAAACATACCGCGTGAGATATCGCTGGTGCTATCTTCGCCTCCATAAGAGCCTAACCAGCCGGCGACGGCATCGATGTCGACTGAGATGCAGCATTGGACTTCTATTCGAGCGGTTAGTATGGAGACTCGATGGAATGTTCTCATCTTCGATAACCGATGGAGATGCTACTGACTTTTGTTGACCATCTTGTCGGCTTTCGCAATGTGTGTAATCAATCTTGATTGTTTGACAAGTAGAGATCTGGACTTCGATTGCTCTCGAATACCAATCGTCAACAAAGCAATAATCCTGTCTTCGAATGTACAAAAGAGAATGAATGCTACATATATGCATTCGAAGGAAGTGCCGAAGTGGGGTCGACGATGACGTCCATTGAGGAGCAACAGCTGGGCGATGTTGATCAGTCAGGGCTCGATTGGATAACACTATCTACAAGTCTCACGTAATTGAAGGGAAGATATTGTGCATGGGTGTGTACTTTAGCTAACAGACTTGTAGGCATGATAATCTGAAACAACGACTGATAGTGCAACGGTGCGCACCTCTGGGCCACCGGGCTGTCCACCTGACACCAATGATGTCGCTATGTAAGCTCTTCACAACCACACCCAGGGCGAAAAATTACTCAGGACGCCCTGTTGCATCAATTGAAGATTGCCTTACGACTCATCGTATGACCTATCTAATGTCTGTTCTCGCGCACCTGTCCAATCGATCAATATGCCATCACCCAGGCTGGGTCTCGGAAATTGTTCGCGAGAGCAGCCTCGTCCAGTTAATGGTTATCTGACAAGCAGTCAAGAGCACATCGATATTGCTTTGCGGCTCGGTGCTGTACTCAAGAGAAGAACTGAAATCAAGATTACAGCGCATGTAGCATGCATGCACTTCGTGCAGACAAAACAGCCTCGGTTGTGTTCCGCAAGTAGATTCACATTCCACAGTCTCAATTACACGGCAGAGCATGTTTGTTGTCACGAGCTCGCACAAGTCATGGTTATCACAGTTCTACACTGGTCAGCAAAGCATCATGTGCACCAAGGCCGGTTCACAGACACATGTCGGATTGACGCGGATCTAGAGCTCAAGCAAACGCTGACCATGATTTGCGAAGCATACATACCCTTGTTCGCGCCACCATCAACTACGTGTATCCCCGATCAATACACACTCACTACCTCAAAACTACATCTACACCACTCCTTAATCAACATTATAGCACAACTTCACATACCGGATCCCAGGTCTTTGCTTGAGAAGCTTCCTGCGATGCCTCCACGCCACCATCCAGTCATGATTTCTCTCGCCGCCCTCTTCTCCTTCCTGGCTTGGGCACAAGCCTGTCAGGGCCTCTTGTGTACACGAGACGATCAGAACAGCCAACTCGACAAGATGAACGGTTTGTACCCGCTTCCTTACGGCATGAGCTTGTCTGGCGCTTCTACAAAGAATTCGAGGGAAGGCTTTCAGTGTGGATACTACCCACAGTTCAATGACCAGCCGGCCGCAAACCTCCCTCGGTGTTACTTTGAGGCTGCCATCAACAACTTCTGTCAGAAAGCAGCGAGCTCATTCATCGTCGAGAGCTTGGCCTCGGGGCCCGGGGTAACCGCACAAATGAACACGAACATCAGCGCAGTTTACGACTTCAGCCTGGCGGGCAACCCAAGGATCTTTGTCGGCGTGAGGGCGAATGACAACAAATTATCTCCAGAATGTACAGGCAAAAGTACAAACACCAACAGCAGATTCTATCAGTGCACAAACATGTTGGCAGCGCCTCTTAACTTTTGTGCGTAGGCCTCGCGATTGCAATACAATCCATCCATCGCTACGACCGTACTAACCTTGTGACATAGGCAACGATCAGCAAGACGGTGCTACACTCGGTGGTATTGCTGTCTCGGATGGCCGTATCTGTAGGTCCTTGCCAGAGCTCCAACACAACTCGAAAGCATGCTAACACATCTAAAGCTTGGATCATATTCCCAATGCCTCCAGGTCTCCCATCCCTGTTGTCACCAACCAAACTTTCCAGGCAGATATCCAACCACCCAGACGGGACTGTGCATTTACAAGGGAATGATCCAGTGTGCATGGTTCCGAATTCGGTTGGGACATTGGTCCCTACTTCCGCGCCGGTCCCGCTCACTCGATGGAATACTCCTGGTGAAGCTTTCACAACCACTACAGCTTTTGGCGGGTCCAGGTAGGAAGTTCATCTTGGGTTCCGCTCAGAGTCACTACGTGCGACTTTTTGAGAAAGGGAGCGACCTCGAACCTTGTGTCGGGGTGTTATATGGTGAGCGACGGCATATCCAGATGGTCGATGGCCGGTCCTGTTCATTGAGCTTACAGATGGACTGCTGAGAGTCGATCTCTTTTGCTCCGAATGATGTTCTTGTCTACACTTTTGGCTTGGTTTAGAACTCTGTTATCAGTACCAGGCTGGGCTTGATTTTCCGACCTCTACAAATAAATTCTTTACATTGGAACGATGGCAAACGGCCATCACCTTCTATTATGGCAATCGGACTCTAAATCTTATCACTTCTTTGACTGGCGTGTTCTCCACAATTTCAGGACAAACTACAATCATGTTCATGCCGTGGGCTGATATCACGTGCGTTTACCGATTCCAATCATACCACGTGAATTTGCGTATACACTTTTACTACTACCTACTAGGCTTGCGGGAATCGTCATGCTCTCGGCATTGTCACAAGCTAGTGATATGTCGTCGCGACAGTGGCATTCACAGGCTTCACAAGCTGAGGCTGTGTCCTAATTGACCACGGAGTTACACGTAGGCAGGTGTCAGGCCCAGGCCAACGCACAACAAGGTCAGTTGGGCCATCATGACAACGCATCGGCTGGCATAAGATCCTTCGTTCATCACTCTTCCTTCCTCCCAGCACTTCTCATCCAAACACCTCCACCACCTTTCATCCTTCCATCCTCTCACCAACCTTTCACATCCCATCATCACAATCATCCACCTTCCTCCTCCATCCACCAACACAACTCGAGCGCTGCAACCTGCTTCTGCAGCTAGCAGGTCGGATCACTCACATCCAAATTCACTTCACCCTTCTTTCTTGCGGCCGGAACGCACGAAACCAGCCAACATGGTCTCCAAATTGCTACTCTGTATCTTCTGGGCTGAAGCAATCTCTGCTTCATCTAGCTTTGATTCGCTGGGCCAATCTTTTGTTGCCGCCATTTCCACTCAGTCTACCGCCGCAAGATCCGGGATTCGCACGATCGATCTGCGGAAGCGTACCGATAACGGCACCCAGAAGTGCGACCCCAGCAAGATGACCTGGTACGAGACGGTCGAAGCATACTCTAAATTGAACAGGCAATCGTTGAACGAAAGCCTCATCGAGGTCCTCGGGGAATCCAATATGACACTGACCGGGAATTTGACCTTGGCATCATCGCCGTACGATCCAAATCGTGTGTTCTGCGACATCTTCCCTAAGCATTATGACAATTCGGGAACCTCTTTCCCGAAATGCGTGTTGGAGACTGCCATCGACGACTTCTGTACTGTCTTGGAAGATACATTGATCGACACAAACATCCCATTCTCCACGAACAGCAAGGGTGGCCTTTGGAAGACTTACAAGTTCTATGGATACTCCATCAGTGGGTTATATGTGGCTGTGGAGATCAGCAAAACGCCGGAATGCGCTGGACACCGGCGCACCCTTTTCCCTAACAAAGGACCCGATCAATTCTGCAAAGATAAGCTATTGAGACAAATTGTTGATGGATGTACGTCTCCGCCGCGCCGTTCAACGCTTTCAGTACATCTTTACAATCGCTGACGCAGTCGCACTAGGCCAAACAGGTAGTACGTACATCAAATTTGGTGGAGTTGCCACGGACTCCTGCGAGAGTAAGTCATGTCTCTAGCTGAACACATCGACGCCTGCTAACAATTTCGTCTCCAACACAGCGTGGGCCATTTATCCTCTGCCGCCGTTCCAGAACGCAATCGGGGGCTATACAACCGCTTTGGGCGACACAGCATCTGGGTCGACCGGATACCCTTTATGTGGAACCTCTGCTCTCTATGGCGTCTTTCCGACTACGGGATCCTGGTCAACACCTACAGCATACAGTCAAGCTACTTTGACTGCTCCAACTATGGAGACCAATTTCGATTCAGCTGACACTACTGGAACTAAGTTCAAGCGAGCCGATCATTCGACTCATCCTGTCGCAAGAGAAACCAGTGTGGCTGCTTCGTCGATCCCAGCTGGCCCTGGGCGACGCCAGCTTGTTGGGGTTTAAGTGTGAGTGCACATCTACAAACCCTACGACACTAGCTACGTCTCATGCGTGGTGGGCTGTGCCGTCCAAGCATAAGGCCCTTCTGCAGCGGGTCGACTCTGATTGCATGTATGTGGCTTGCGATCGCGAGCTCATAAAAGGTCTGTTTGATTCTTGGTATGATACTGAAAGTCTTGAGTGGATTGCGAGGACTGTTGGTTACCATTGGGCTGGATCTGATATTCCTGAGACTGGTTTTTTTTTCCTTCTGAGGTGCACAATGGCACTGCCAGGTCACTCACTAATCTGATTCTGTACGGAGAATTGTTCTACTGTCTACACTTTTTCCATCTTCTCAACGTGCCGTGCACCCGCCTTCTCTTCCAGTACGCTGCCCTCGGCCTCCACTTCCCTGTCGCCAACCTCGACAACTTGGTCGCCGAAAGCTGCTGCAATCTCTTCAAGAGTCTTGTGTCTTGTCTCACTGTTGAAAGTGTTAGTATTGATTGTCAGTTCGCAGCAACCCACTTGCATAATGAACGACGTTGAGCAATCGGCTCCAGTTAAAGTGTCAGGGTAAGGGTTGGTGTAAGGTGAAACTCACGGGAAATAGAAATATGCGATGACGAAGAAGAATGCAGCGCATGCGACGAAGACATAGTAGTAGTTCTGAGGGGAGGTAAGCGTCTGCTCATGCTGCCGTATGTTATTGTCGCTCTTACCTCGCGAATGTTGGCGAAAGCAGTTGGTCCGGCTTCTGTGATTCCGACGTTCACGATGAAGTGAGATGCAGCCGCCAGACCCATCACCTTTGAGCGCAAATTCATTGGTAGAACTTCAGCGCCATATCTATCATGACAAAGTCAGCATAATGCATAGGCTACGACAACGGTCTTCAAGACTTACAGCCATGTGGTGGAGTTCAGCATTCCGTCTATTAACTTGTTAGCGACTGTCTCCAAGATGCCGGTCTTTACCGCTGGGACTGTACCTACAGTATGTGATCACGAAAAGATAGATGCCCAGGACAGCAAAACCTTTGCCAACCTTGTTGTCCGTATTCTGGAACTCGCGTTGCATCACTGCAGCATATATCTCAATGATGACGACGCCAGCCAATCCGGTAAGTATCATTGGTCTGCGGCCCCATTGATCTGTGAGGAATTTTGTCGTGATAGCGTTCGAGAGGAACGCACAAGTGCCATACACGCCAGCTAGAGCAAGGATGGTAGTCGGGTCGATGCCGAGAGACTTGTACAAGATGGTCTGATAGTATTGAATGACGTTGACACCCGTCAGCGAAGTCATAGTCTGTACAGCGATCGAAACAAGCGCTCTGTGTCTGTACAGGCGGAAGATTTCCTTGAGAGACTTGACCTCACGCATCATTTCGTACTCGATCTGAGCCCTCATGAGTGCGAACTCCTCGTGCAGCTCATGGGCAGCCAGGTCACGGCGGATGCGTACGTATTCAATACGTGCCTGCTCGATCTTGCCCTTTCTGATGAGCTGTCGGGGAGAGTTGGGCATGAATGTAGCCAGACCGATAAACATAATGACACCCCATGGAATTTGAATGCCAAGTGGTAGACGCCACTGCAAAGCTCCATAAGGTGCATAGCCGCAAGCCATCCCAACCCAGTTGGACATCATAGTCCCGAAGGAGATGCCGCAGCCAGAGATGCCGCCAATGAGTCCACGATGCTTGGGACTGGAGATCTCGCTCAGATAAATAGGCACTGTTGATACCATACCACCGACAGCCGCGCCAGCTATGGCACGACCAGCCAGGAACATGCCCAGGTTGATGCTCGCAGTTTGGACGACCGTGCCAATGGTGACGATGATGCAGCAGAGTTGCATGAAGCGGATGCGCCCAAGGCGATCGCCAATGAACGTCTGGACCAGAGCGCCGATAGCTTCTCCAGCAATGTAGACTGCTACCACTGCACCTGTCAAGCTCTTGGATGGGTGTCCCATATAGCTGATCCAGCTTTGATGCGCAATGGTCGTTGTTGCGATTCCAGTATCGAAGCCGAAGAGGAATGTGCCGATTGCGGCGAAGAAGGCCACGCCCAGCGTGTACCGGTCTGGGCCCATGATTGGCGACTTATTGCTATGGGCGGTGAATATCGGCTGTTGTATGGCTCCTCCCAAGATCCCTCCGCTCTTCTGTTCGCTCGGCGAAGGAGGAGGTGATGTGAGTTCGTTCGCCCGCGGATCACTTCAACAAAGGTAAGACTCTCAACGGCGAGGAGGATGATTCGTGAAGCAGATGGAGGCGGTGCGTAATTAGAGGCAGAGAGAGAATAACACAGATGGGAGACCAACCTTTTTGTACGATCTACACGACCCTCCGATCACCGCCTCGTGGCATCTTGCCCTTCAAAAGCCGTCCGAGTCACATGTACAGTACCTGACTATTCCTCCTGCCACGAGATCGGAACCGAACCAGGCGGGGAAGTAAGACAAGAGTACGAGATCTGCACGAGTATGCATGTCGTTCGCTTAAGAAGCATCGATTTGTTAGAAGCACAAGGCCTATTGGTGCCCGGACAAGGATCCACATTGCGCATCTGGGGTTTCTTTGCGGAGGATGGTGAGGAGAGTTCGGTAGTGAGTTGGGCTCGGCGAAAAGAAGGCCGAAGTGGCAGAGCTTGGATCGACTTCACCTGTGTCAGCATATGGTCAGTTGCCGATGCCGCGGCCTACTCCAGTGTGTCGTGTAGTCTTCGAATTGAGCCATGTACGCTTCCGCGTTTGAGCAACTGTTTTAGTTGAATATGTCGGCAAGGGAGATGTCTAATCAAGCGAAACCTTCATTTCGCCTTGCGAGGCTTGTTGGTGCGGAGGCATTCCGAACTCTGTGTCTCGCTGACCAAGAACTGCTGGTCACGACATCTGTACGTAAATGTATAACACGTCAAACGTTGCCTCTTAAACCAAAGCTGTGACTTGTACATATTGAACATTCTGCTTTTCGAAGAGGCAATTACAATTTGTGCCCATTCTCAATCCGCTACACGCCTATTCAACAACACAAAACATCCCGCCATGGCTGACCCAAGTCTCTACACTTACCCTTCCCCTCTCGAAGGCATCGATACCTCAACGCCGCTATCAGAGTAAGGAAACAAACAAGGAAACTCATCCCAATAAATCAATCTAACTCCTCACCAGTGACCGAGTCTCCTCCGGTCCAGACGCAAAATCCTACATCAACCCAACCCCAACCGCCAAATCCCCCGCCTACACCTCCTTCGCCTCGCCCATAACCAATGAAAAACGCGGCGGTTTCGACATTCACATCTACTTCCAGCAAACCTCCACCACGCAAACGCAGTACGCCAAAGAACTGCACGAGCGCATCCGCCGCGAGTTCCCCGAACTGCGCATCTACCCTGTATTTGAGAGACCTATCGGTCCGCACCCGATCGGCATGTTCGAGGTGAATGTGTTCAGTCCGGAGCAATTTGGCGCTTTTGTGAGCTGGCTTGTGGTGTGGAGGGGGCCGCTTAGCGCGTTGATTCATCCCAATACGGGAGATGATGTTAGGGACCATAGTCAGAGGGCGACTTGGTGAGTGAAATGCTCGCTGGAATTAGGTTTTGGAGACTGTTGCTAACTGCGTGTACAGGATGGGACAACCGTTCCCTCTCGACATTGGGATGCTGAGGCAGCTTACTCAGAAGTAGACGAGCAAGGACGGTTGGACAGATACCTGAGATCTAGAGTAGGTCGAATTACTCTGTTGACGATTAAAAGTGGGAAATAGTGCACATGTAATACCGCTACAAGTTGTTGATTATACAAATGAATTATTCTGTATTTCCAATCCTGCCGATCTGTTCCCTTCACTGCTTCTTGCCACCCAATGCTCTCATTTCTTCGAAGGGCGTGGAGGCGGACCCATCGTGCCATCGATAGGCGTAGTGGGCTGCGAAACAGGCGACTGCAGCATCGGTCCGATGGAGACTCTGGTAGGTAGTTGATGAATGCCGTTCTTCAGAACCACAGGCGCGGACAGCGTCTTGGTAGTCACGAAGGGCAAGTTATTCTTGTCACTTGCGAGACCAAACTCCGTCTCCAGTGCTGTAGGCGGCATTACGTCGACGGGTTTGACGAATGGCAGTGGGTGCTGGGTGGTCGATAACAGAGGGTAGTGAGGATTGACGCTGATGTTGAGTGCCCGTATAGGCAGAGGTTTGGGATCCGGTGGTGCTTTCTTGACGAGGTGGCGATCAGCGCCAGTGTTAAGGCATGCAAGACAAGTTGCTCCTGATGCAGCAACAGGGCAACGACCCATTTGGTCCAGGCCGACCTCAAGTAGACTTGGCTCGCGCAGACTGAATGTGGGCATGGTCGCAAGGCTGATGATACGTCACCGCTTGCGTTGTTGATAGAAATTGAAGCGACAATGATATTCGGTTCAGTGGCGTTTTAAGTATTGGTCGGCGTTGAAGAGGCAAAGGTAGTTGTGAAGTCGGTTGTCTTTGCTGTCATGCGCCGTGTAGTCGAAGAGTTTTATGTGTGTTGAGTGGAAGCCATGCACCGGCCGACACTTGAGGTTGTAGTGAAGTGCAAGCTGGAAGCGCCGAGCGTGTGGCCTAGCAGTCACTTGCATTCATGTGAATACTGTGGCAAGACATTGACGCAGCCTTGCATCTCCGCACATAGATGCGGGTGTCAAGTGAAGCGCATTGTTCGTGAAAACTCTAGGACCAGGGAGAATGCGCGTTGGAGACTGCAATGTGAGACCCTTACAAAAGGTCGAAGTCGTCCATAGCATCGCGGTACTTCATGATGTTCTTCTTGATCTTAGAAGAGTCAACCCAAGTCACAAAGTCCTCCATGTTTCTAAACACCGGAAGTCAGCATACATAAATTTCGCAATTGTTGGCAGTCGCAGCTCACCTGGTAACCAAAAAGGCAGGGTCGGTCACAACCTCAGTTCCAACTCTAACATGGCCTTGCTCGATGAACTTGTTGGCGGTGCTGACATGCTCAGACATTCTCAGCCTGGTCATGACAACTCCCAATCTACGTCTGCAGAAAGCCGAGACAGTGACTTTCCTCTCGACATCACTGAGCTTGCCCTTTCCGCCACCACCAATACCGAGCAGACCCATGTCGTGGAGCTTCTCGAGCAGCTGGTCCTCCTGCTTGCGGCGGAACTGGCTCTCAGGAGACAGCAGAGCAATACGGTGCGCGAGATGGCGCAGCTGGCCGGCCAGACGGTTGTAAGAGCTGTAGTCGTTGGGGTTGGTGAGCGAATAGCGGCGAATAATTTCTGCGCTGCGGTGATTGGAATCAGACGGGTAGCTGGTGAAGTCGACTTTGCGCAGGAGCTTCTGCTCGTGGTGCTTGAGTTGGCGGACCATGATTGCTGGTATGTATTTCCGAGATTGATACACTAGTTATTCGCGATGTCGTGGCGGTTGAGATGAGATTTCAATGTTCGCTTGCTGCAGAAGCGTCCCTGAGCTTTCTGGAACGCGGAAGGCTCGACGCGTGCCGTCAAATTTTTGGGAGGCGCTCGGGCCTCCATCTATCTGCGCTCTCCAAGCCTGTGTGCTTTGACTCAACTGGGTTGACTCAACTTCATATATTCACTATATATAAATAGGCAAATAACCAGTTCTCTTCGCTGTGTGGAAAGAACCTTATTCAAAATGCCTACCGTTCACTTGCTCGACTATGCTGCCGGCAACATTCGGTCACTCGTCAATGCCATCGAGAAGCTGGGATGGAATGTTGAATGGGTCCGATCGCCGGAGGATGTAGCAAAGGCCGATGTAAGATGAAATACACGACCCAGTCGAACTGTAGCTGATTGCTGACAGGCTGTCTGATCAATACAGAAACTCATCCTGCCTGGTGTTGGTCACTTTGGCCACTGCCTTACACAATTCGCCAATGCCGGCTACGTCGAGCCTGTGAAGAAACACATTGCGTCTGGCAAGCCTTTCATGGGCATCTGTGTTGGCATTCAGGCACTCTTTGAGGGTTCAGCAGAGAACCCCAACGTACCTGGTCTTGGAGTAGTCAGAGGTCGCCTGGAGCGTTTCGACGACTCTGACAAGAGTGTGCCTCACATTGGCTGGAACTCCGCCAGCACTCTCTCCACAAACGGAACAAGCGAGACCCAAAGTATCTACGGCATGAGGCCTGGAAGCAAGTACTACTACGTCCACTCTTTCGCTGTCCCTTACCGTGCTGGCGAGCTCGAGAAGGACGGATGGACTGTGGCAACTGCCAAGTACGGCTCAGAAGAGTTCATCGGCGCCATTGCCAGGGACAACATTCTTGCCACTCAGTTCCACCCCGAGAAGTCTGGTGCTGCCGGCCAGCGAGTCCTCAAGGCTTTCCTTGAGGGCACCAAGACATCGCCTCTTCCTCCTACTTCTGCCGCAGTAACCCAGGGCCTGACCCGTCGCATCATCGCCTGCCTCGATGTCCGCACCAACGACCAAGGCGATCTTGTCGTCACCAAGGGTGACCAGTACGACGTTCGCGAGAAGTCATCTTCTGGTGGCGATGTGCGCAACCTCGGAAAGCCAGTCTCCAAGGCGCAAGAATACTACGAGCAAGGCGCAGACGAAGTCACATTCCTCAACATCACCTCATTCCGCGACACCCCACTGAAGGACCTACCCATGCTTGAGGTTCTACGTCAAGCATCAGCCACTGTCTTCGTTCCCCTTACCATCGGTGGTGGCATCCGCGACACCGTCGACCCCCAGACCAACCGCACCGTGCCAGCCCTCGAGGTAGCAACCCTCTACTTCCAGTCTGGCGCCGACAAGGTCTCCATCGGCTCAGACGCCTGCGACGCTGCAGAGCAGTACTACGCCGCCGGCAAAAAGCTCTCTGGCAAGACCGCCATCGAGACCATCAGCGGCGCCTACGGCGCGCAAGCCGTCGTCGTCTCCATCGACCCCAAGAGAGTCTACGTCGACTCGCCTTCCGCGACCGCCCACCACACCGTCGAGACCTCGTACCCAGGCCCCAACGGCGAGAAGTACTGCTGGTACGCCTGCACAGCCAAGGGCGGCCGCGAGACGCGCGACCTCGACGTGGTGCAGTTGGCGACGGCGGTCGAAGCGATGGGCGCGGGCGAGTTGCTCCTGAACTGCATCGACAAGGACGGCACGAACTCGGGCTTCGACCTCGAGCTCATCCGCAGCGTGAAGGCCGCTGTGAAAATCCCCGTGATCGCCAGCTCGGGCGCCGGCAATGCAGGGCACTTTGCGGAGGTGTTTGAGCAGACGACCGTTGACGCTGCGCTGGGCGCGGGTATGTTCCACCGTGGGGAGTGGACCGTGAGACAGGTCAAGGAGGTGCTGGAGAAGGATGGGCTGGTCGTGCGCCCGTTTGAGCAGGAGCTTTAGGCGTCTGAGGACATGCGCGTGGATTTTGATTGGGTATAGATTTTCTTAGAGATGAGAGTATATGAAAATGTGTATATGTTTCCGACGAAACGCGGAGGATGGTAGTCTGTTCGTTATGTTACTTGACTCATGTGGTATATGATTCTGATAAAAGGTAACAATGGTACTCGTGAGACTCAGCGTCCTATCATTAAATCGCACATGGGCGTGCCAGCCACGTTATTTCCACACATGTCTCAGCTGCAAGCAAGATCTAGTCCATCGTTGCATTCGCGTGGTTAGGCAATTCAGCAAGCCAGGGAGCGGGCTGGCCATGCAGGGCAAACAGAAACCACGTTCCCGCTCCGCTCGCTCGCTCCATGCGAGAAGCTGACAAACTCGAAAGAACGCTGCCGCGCGAGCTGACATGCCAACACCGTCAATCAAACCTAGCGGGTTAGCCTGTATCAGCACAGCAACATAACTCAATGAATAAGCGCCAGGCCTTCCAGCAGTGATATCATTTGTGCACGAACAAGCGTTTTTCGCTTCACCAAACCACGCCCAGAGGCTGGGCACAAAACCAAATCACATCTCCCATCACGCGCGCGTCCATGACACGCTCGCAAGCATCCCCCGAGTTTGCCTGTCAACAGATCGGCGCACGGAGATCCGCGGATGGCTGATACATATTGCACGGCACAAGAGCCGTTGGCACTTGGGATGCTTGAGGCGTTTTTTGCGCCCCGGCGCTTCGGATGCGAAGTGCCCGAGTGGTCCGTCCGAAAGCGAAAAAGCGCGAGTTCGGGTTTTTCTGCTGGCTGGGGGCTTTTTTGCTCGGGGTCTATGTTCAAAGTCTGTGGTGGTATACCCCTTGTAGGTCAGACAAAGCGGACTCTGAAGCTACACAACAAGGGCTTTTGCAGGGAGTGGGAACCATCCGACGCTCGAACCCCTGACTTGTTGCGGTATTAGCAAATGGGGCAGCGACGGTTCGGTGTTGCAAGAAGAGAATTTGTTTGTTGGGAGATTTTGGGACTGTGCACTGCTGGCTGACTAGTTAGGCGGGTGTTGGTTTACTTGTTATGCATGTGCTGCACAGAGCGACGGTGGCACGCTGCACCGCACTGCCATGCTGTGTTCAGCAGGGTTGCATGTTGGCGACGGCTCAGCCTCATGGTGAGGATGACACGCACGGCAAGACGGCATGGCACGCGAGTTGTTGCGAGTGATGACGGTGCCAGGCGTGCGTGCAAGTAGTGAGGTCACCTTGCATGGGCATATCTGGCTTGGGTCAGAGCGGAAGACGAGGGAGCTTGGTCAGGCCAGAGTTCTGCAAGCAGCCAATCGATGGGTGGGAGAGGATCGGTGGTGACAGCTGAGCGCGGAAGCCCCGGGAGCAGCGAGTAGTGCAATACAGCGCATGCATGCGATTCGTGATTTGCACAATTATACCGATCGTGATGGTGATGCTGTGGTGCTTGTCTGTGAGTGTTGCTGTTTGATACTCGTCGCGAGTAATGGATATACGGTGAACAGTGTCATCGAGCTACTACTATACCATCGACACATGGAAATATCATCACAGCAATACCAATAGTTGATCAAGAGTAATAAAAGTCCCCTGCAGCTCTTCCTAGCATAAGCACAGCAGCTTCCCATCCCTCGGGCGCTCGGATAGCAGCCGCTCATCTATCGCGAATTAAGATTGCGACCAGTTTCCTGCCGCCCAAACGCCTCTGCGCCCGACCAGCAGCCTCACACGCGCGCGCTACCACTTCTTACATCTTACACTTTCGCACTCTCACACCTCAGCATCCTCAACCCCAGCTGCATCTTCACACTCACACCGACGCCCTCTGTGCGACTCCATCGCCCTGTCGACCGCCTTGCAGCCCTGTATATCACACAACAACAACACCGCTAAACCCTAACACAGCCTCAGCTCGCTTGGCTGGCTTTTGGCTGCTGCCTCCAGAGCATCAGAAAGGGCTTCGACCCTCCGACCACCTTAACCACTCCTCGACCAGCCGCACACACCTTCACAACATCATGTCGGCCACATACTTCTCCCTCGGTGGCGGTGACGATTCCACCCAGCGCTTCTTCTCCACCCCGAAGCTTCCCGGTGGCATCTCGATACCAACCATCATCCCGCACCGCCTGCGTCGCAAATTCCGTTCCACCAAGACGAGGCTACGATCGAACCAGCCTACCACATCTTCAATCACCCGTCTAGAGACCTCGTTGAACCCGGCAGACACCCTGAGAAGCTTGAAGACACACCAGTGGAGCGTCTGGGATGCGCAGTACATCTTCCTTGCCATCCTCGGAATCTTCTCGCTCTGCGTGATTGAGAGCCCTGGACCATTTGCAAAGACCTTCGTGGCGACCCTCCTCATACTCAGTCTGCTCATCCCTCTGACTCGCCAATTCTTCCTGCCTTTCCTGCCCATTGCAGGATGGCTGGTCTTCTTCTACGCCTGCAAATTCATTACCGGAGAGTACCGCCCTCCGATTTGGGTGCGAGTCCTCCCGGCACTTGAGAACATCCTTTACGGCGCCAACCTGAGCAATATCCTCTCCGCACACAAGAGCACATTCTTCGACATTCTGGCATGGCTGCCCTATGGCATCACCCACTTCGGTGCGCCATTTGTCTGCTCTGGCCTCATGTTCATTTTCGGTCCGCCCGGCACTACTCCCACTTTTGCTCGCGCGTTCGGATGGATGAACATCATTGGTGTCAGCATTCAGCTCTGCTTCCCCTGTGCCCCGCCGTGGTACGAGAACTTGTACGGTTTGGCACCTGCGAACTACGGCATGCCCGGCTCGCCCGCAGGTCTTGCTGCGATCGACAAGCTCTTCAACATCGATTTGTACACCTCGACTTTCACCGCCTCGCCCGTCGTGTTTGGTGCTTTCCCATCCCTGCACTCTGGCTCCGCTGTGATTGAGGCTCTTTTCATGGCCCACACATTCCCGCGTCTGCGCCCGTTGTTCGTCCTGTACTCCCTCTGGCTCTGGTGGGCGACCATGTACCTCAGCCACCACTACGCCGTTGATCTTGTTGCAGGCGGTATCATCAGCGCCACTGTGTACTATGTCGCCAAGTCCGCCTTCCTCCCTCGCATGCAGCCCGGCAAGATGTTCCGCTGGGAATACGAATACGTCGAGCGCGGTGAGGCCAAGCAGCCCTTCGCCTACGGTCTTGCTGGCGACCTGGACGAGGAGGCATACCCTACACTCCACGGAGACAGCGATGAGTGGACTCTCGGATCCAGCTCGAGCTTCAGCCCTGCGTCACGCAGCCCATCGGCCGGTTTCAGGAGCCCTCTGACTGCCGATGAGAGCTGGGAGGGTGATACTCTGGCCAGTGGAAGCGACAGCGAAGGCATCAAGAGCTAGAAGCCACTGACGAGTCTTGGCTAAACTACTCAAACTCTTTCGAGAGTCGCGATCGGGAGAGGCATTGGTGATGAAGCAAGCAACTATGCCAGCTGCACCAATGCTCGCATTCGAATCTCCCACATTCTTCTTGGACGGCATCAGCCATCCAACTACTTTCGAACTCTGGCTTTTACCGGATGACCAGGCCCCTTTTTGCCACTGGCTTTCGAGATCAGAGACTTCGCTTTACACATAATGATAGACTTTATATGCTCGGTGGCGGACGGCGACACGAACATACAATGAGGGAACCGGTGGGATATGGGATTACACGGAGGTCAAGGTCCAGCAGCAAACTCCAGACGATGATGGGCAATACGGCGCTAGTCTGGAGAGCTTAGCACGAGACGAAACACGACCAACGAAGTATCCGACTCACTTACGCGGATCAGGACGCGTGAGCGAAGCAACGAAGCGATCAATGGTGGGGAAACGTCCGGCAAAAGATTTACGACGCCGACACAGTGGTCGAATACAGACCACACCACGATCGACCATCATTTACCCTAGCAAGACAGAAGAGACGGACAGGGATTGTAAGCTGTAGAGAAGCGCTTGGAAGACAGTGCGAATATAAAGAGGAGGACGCCTATTGTATCAGAGATGGCGGACATAATTGTAATGCACAGGTAGAATATGGACATAATGATACCATTCTGAACAGACCATTTCACATTTCAACGTCCATGATTCCCATTCGCTTGAAGCATGTGATTCATGATAGTCTCACCCATCACAAGCCTGCTTCACTTTTGCCACATGTTTCGCGATCTGGCGTCATATCCTTTGCTTGCAAGCTTCACTTCACTGACACTTGCCTGTCACCATCAGAGTTCTGACGAGACAAAGTGTACCTGTCAAACATGACGCTTCACCACTCATCACTAGGCAGCCACTTGAGGTGAAGTGGCGTGCGGTGGCGTACAGCAGCCTAGCAAACCCTTGGAAGCAGCAGCAATCATCGTCACGCGGGGTAAAAACACACGGAAAGAAACCCGCAATCAACACACCCACCACCTAAACGGCCAACGCTCGCCGCCGACTTCCAAACCATGTTTGCGATCAAGTCGCTGTCAAAATACCTCTTCGGCGACGCCAGCAAAGAAAACATCGTCGAGTTGCCCCAGGGCCAGCTGTACATCGTCCGTCCGCTCTCTATCAAGGGCTACAGCGAGCTCATCTTCAAGGACTCTGCTGCTTTCATCCGTCGCACCGGCCAGGAGTTCCAGTACCAGCTTGTTATCCAGAGAGCTTACGAGGAAGGCGAGGCCGAGCTTGACGAGGAAGGAGCGCAAGAGGGAGGTGTTGCTGCGTCGGATAAAGACGAGAGGGTCTTTTTGCTATCTGAGGATCTACGGCTCAGAGTTGATTTGAGAGAGACTGGTGAGACGGTTCTTGCCTGGAGAGATCTGAGCGGTGACCACGGGGATCTGTTCGAGTTTGTCTGCGACTCTTCTACCAGGCCTGAGGTATCGGCTGGGTTCGAGCTGGTTGCTGTGCAGTGTCAGTTCGAGGCCAAGTACAAGCGGTCGCACACTGAGGCTTCTGACGACGAGCTGAGAGAGTTTGAATTCGAAGACGAGCCCGCTATCCCTGACGCGAGTCCTACTCCCAGCCCGACTGTTCGCTCTCCTGCGCTTTCGCCTTCGCCGCCGACAAACCGCTTTGTCGACTCGCCTGGAACGCCGATTAGGAACATTGGAAGCACCATGGCGCGGGACTCGACCAAGAAGGCTGAGACGCCGGCTAAGGCTGTTGAGTCTACTCCTACGAAAGCACCGACTTCTCGCACTGCGCCTGAGACCCGCGAGGTTTTGGCGAGCGAGCATGCTGAGGTAAGTTAAATACGTATTCACGTTCGTTCGATAGGGACACTGTGCTGACTTTCTACTTTTACAGCTTCACCTCTTCGACTTCAACACCGGCACGTTCATCTTGCAGGACGCCGAAGTCCACTCGCAAGTCACAGAGATCGGCAACTGGAAATACTGGCTGCAAGTCAGCGGCAAGGGCCAGGATTGGCTTGGTCAAGAGGTCGTTTCGGACATCAACCCGGTGTTCAACTTTGAATACCTGAGCTTCATCTTCAACCACTACACGGATGATGGCTCTGCGTACTCATGGCTTTTGAAGTTCAAGGACAGGGAGACCGAGGAGCGTTTCCAGGAGGGTCTCATGCAAGCGCTTTGGGAGAACCAGAACCAGGCCAAGTGGGGCAAGGCGATCAAAGATGCAGAGAGGGACTATGTGCTGGACGCTTTCAACGATTTGGTGATCGAAGACGCAAAGGACGACCAGCGCGAGGCAGAGGCTGCCGAGGAGGATGAGGAAGACGAAGAAGAGTACGAAGACACAAGCTATGCACAGAGACACGCGGAGTACGATGAGGACGAGAGCGAGGACGAGGCCGACGAACTCGACAAGGATGGCAATGTCAACAGCCAGCTTGCAGTCGGCGCCAAAGTCGATCGCTCGTTCGTCGTGCGTGGAGACAAAATTGGTGTGTTCAAGCACACTGCCGACAACCACCTCGAGTTCTCGACCAGCATCAACCAAGTTGCAACTCCCAACGGCAAGAAGTTTGCACCCAAGAAGGTCATGTTGCACATGGAGGACAGGGACATGGTCATGCAGAATGCCGACAACCCCAACAGCCTCTTCCGCATGGACTTGGAGTACGGCAAGATTGTTGATGAGTGGAAGGTCCACGACGACATCCCCGTCAACCACTTCGCTCCCGAGAACAAATTCGCCCAGATGACTGGCGAGCAAACATTCCTCGGTCTCTCCTCAAACGCCCTCTACCGCATCGACCCTCGTCTGGCCGGCAACAAGCTCGTCGACACTGAGCTCAAGCAGTACGTCAGCAAGAACGACTTCTCCGCCGCAGCCACAACAGAGAAGGGCTACATCGCTGTTGCGTCCAACAAGGGTGACATCCGTATGTTCGATCGTCTTGGTATTCAAGCTAAGACCGCCCTGCCTGCGCTCGGCGACCCCATCATTGGCCTCGATGTCTCCGCCGACGGCCGCTGGGTCCTTGCAACCACTCGCACTTATCTCCTCCTTATCGATAACCTGCAGAAATCAGGCAAGAACGAAGGCAAGCTCGGCTTCGAGAAGGCCTTCGCAAAGGACTCCAAGCCCCAGCCCCGTCGCCTTGCCCTCACACCCTCACACGTCGCTCAGTTCCAGCACGAGACCAAGGCACCTCTCTCATTCACAGCCGCTCGCTTCAACACAGGCGAAGGCGCCGACGAGACAACCATCATCACTGCCACCGGCCCCTTCGTCGTCACCTGGTCCATGAAGAAGGTGCTCGCCGGCCGCAAGGACCCGTACAGCATCAAGCGTTACAGCGAGGAAGTGAAAGCGGACAACTTCCGCTTCGGCTCCGACAAGAACATCGTTGTCGCGCTGCCCAATGAGGTCGACATGGTGGCGCGTCGCGCGCTGCAGAGGCCTACCCGCGAGAGTATCATGGCGCCGCCCGAGACTCCTAGGAGGAGCAAGGGCCGTGCTAGCTACTTGTCGAGGAACGAGATTGTGAACTCGCCTTACTGAGGAGGATTGGAGTTGGAAAGGGCGAGGTGGTGATTTCTTGAACGAAGGTGTTTTATTTCTTTTTCCTTTATCGTAGGACCTTGGGCTCCTTGGCTCAGGCTCTGTGTTGTATTCTTGATGATGGATGGGAGTGTGCGGAGAAGGCTAGGTAGTGATATCCCCCCGGCGGCAGCATTAGAATAGTATCGTGATCTTTCACAGCGAGTAGGTAGTCATAACGAGATGCAGCAATGCGAAATGACCCCCAACTCATTTTTGGCTATTCATAGTGATCGTACCTCAATGCCGTGATGCCTACTGACCACTGTTTTGTGCTGTGCAGATAAGTGTATTTGGGTAAATTACTTTTCATTACGACTCATTGGCTCACTCAAGCCGAACCTCTAACAAGTTCCATTTGCTGCTTATCTATGGATACAACATGCAACTCTCGTTGCTGTCTGCTCACATACCCTCAAAGTCCTCGTCTTCGGCGTCGACATCACCCTCAGCAATCTCCTTTGCCAATTCTCTCTCGCGCTCACGCGCCTTGGTCGCTTCGGCGATCTCTTGGCGGTGCTTGTGCATCGGGTAGCGCATGGCCATGACGCACTCGTCGCGCATGGCTAGGAGCGCAGAGATACGGGCGTGGAAAGCCTCGCTGGGCTCAGTTGTGCTGTAGGCGTCCTTTTGCGGCACAGTCACCATGTGACCCTGTGCGTGGTCGAGCGAAGCCTCTATCACGCCGTCGCGGATCGCCTTTGCGGTGATGTACTCGGCGCTCTCCTCGCTGTCGACACCGAGACGTGTGCAGATGTCGCGCAAGCTGATGCGGGAGTATGAGAGCGAAAGCATGCGGACACCAGTCTTGATCACGTTCTGACGCAGACGCAGAATCAATGTGTAGGTACCATCCTTCTTGAACACTGCCGAGAAAGTCTCGACGCACTTGACGAATGCCTGTAGGTCGCCGACGCGAACGGCCTGGACGAGCTTGAAGTATGGGTGAAGTGCTGCTTCCAGGTTGGGCTGGCGGAAGAGCGAGCGCTCAGGAATGTCACCCATGAGCAGATTGACAACTACAAGCAGCTTCATGGCTTGCTGGTAGAAACCGGCGGCTGTGGGAGAGGTGGGCGCTTTGCGTGTGGCGGATGTGAGGTTTTCGTGTGCTTGGGTGTAGGAGAGCTGGATGGCACGGATGCGACCCAGGTAGTAGAGGTAGCGGCAGACCTGGTTGTTGGAGGCTGCGCTGGGGAATTGTGTCTGTGCGATGAGGAGATCGGCTTGTGTGATATCCGCAGTCGAGATGTAGTTCCGGAGCAGGAGAACGGTCACGGAGGCCTGAGTGTCGGCATCCTTCCTCAGAACTGCAGATCGCAGCGCAGCGAGCAGCTTTGGTCGGATGTTGATGACCGGAGACTGCTTTGAAGGTGGCAGCGGGTTGAGCTGCTCGTGGAAGAGTGCGTAGTAATAGTATGCTTTGGCACCGATAGGATCGAGTGTTCGTCGGTTGAAGTCGCGGAGCTTCTCAACGAACTTATCGCTGAAGTTGGCGCCCTTCTCGTACTGCTCGTTATCGTAAAGGTAGACCTGTATCTCCATCAGTATACTGGAACAGCATTTGTCCTCTTCACGCGCATCTTACCTGGACCAACACGCCGAGATACGACCAAATCTCAGGTATCTGCTCTTCATCCGTCTCCTTCGGCGCCTTTCCTGCAGCGGGCTGAGCTGAAGCGTTTTGAGGAAGCAGACCCTCAAGGACTCGCCTCGCTGGGTTGCTGGCGTTGGGGAATGCGGTGCGGATGGCTATGAGGATGGCGGTGGCTGAATCCTTGGACTTGCGGATGGTGGAGATGGATCGCAGCACACGGAGGGTGAAACGGGCGTCGAAGGTCTCAACAGCTTGAGCAAGGAGGTCGAAGTTGTCGATTATGACTATGGTAATCTGTTAGCAAACCATCATAGTCCCAGATGGCGGCGGTGGTGTACGTACTGCGCTCGGCAGGCTTCTCAGGCGCAGGGCCGGATGCTTCGACTTGCTTCTCGCTCGCAACAGCGTCGACTTCCATCTTGTCAGCCATGTTGGCGGTGATGGAGTGAATGTAATGAAGGCTGGTGTTGCTGTGGTGTTGTCGCTGCTGTTGCTGGCCTTAGGTAGAGGCGATGATGAGCTCCGAGCGCGCGAGAGAGCCGACGTCTTGGCACCGTCACTGGAAGCAGCTGCGACGCGCCGAACAACAGAGCCGCCGTGTTTACTGGACGACATCTTGACTTCACAATACACCAGATCAGAACGCAAGCCTGAGAGAATAGGCAACGACAGAAATCCGTGTTACCCAAGCGTCTGGAGCCCACTTTGGATTCTCATCTTCATTCATTTGCCACAGCTGTTCAGCATTCGTCTGGCAATTTCTACAGTTATCAAAGGAGGGCATTGGTCTGAACAAAACCTGTATATATTACAGCTGAGGTGATACAATAATTACGCGACGCCATCCCTCTATCTTCGTCGGCATGGCCTCTCTACTTTCTTCCCACCTCGAGCAAATCTCATTATGCTCAAATTCGATCGCCGAACTGCCATTCCAAGGACCAAAGATCTTCACAAATGCACTACTCTCAACACACGACATTACTGCCCTGATTCGTGACACGGAAGCACATGAGAGAGCATTGTTCCACCTGGCACCTCCGCCACTTCCACCGACAAGGAACTCCAACTCGGACTTTGCTTCGACTGCCGCCACCTCCACCACGCAGCCTTCACAACGGCGTGCCACTGTCTACGGTGGTCCCAGGCAGCCTAAGAACAAAGCTGTAGCCGCCGTCTTGGGTGGGGATCTTTACAACAAGACGCGGGCTCCTGAAACGACACGCCAAAAAGGCGAGATCAATGTTGAGGCTCTACTACTGGGAGCTGAGAAATTGGCAGCTGTCTATCCGATTCCAGGAGCAAATGAGAGGATCGCTTCACTCAGCAGACGATACCACCAACTGGCAGCCAACATACAGCACTATGAAGGGCGGGTGGCGTTGCAGACTAGAGAACTGGAGAGGATGCACAGACCGTCTGGAGCTGGAGACTACGACGACGATGAAGACATGTTAGAAGCTGAAGACCATGTTGCAGATGCAGGAGAGTATGTTGCTCCTATGACGAAGGAAGACTTGATGAGAGAGGAAGAAGAGATCAGGGAGCTGGAGAGGAAGAAGCGAGGCTTGGAGGACCGGGTCACTGGCATGAAGAGGGATCTTGGTGGACTCATGAGGTGATTGAGACGAGCATGGAATGATTGCCGAGCCTAAAGTACCGCTTACGACAGATCGTTACTCTGCATTGGCGTTGCAAGTTGTTTGTCTTTCAGAAATCAAGACACAAGCGCCACTTGTTCAAATCGAAGACCTGACAATCTGTGCACGTCTGCACTAGTCTTACAAACGGACAATGTATTCGTGCTGCATTGAGGTCTGGTTTGTTTGCACGCCTAGCAATTTCATCGCATGTCAAAAAGATTTGTGACACAAGCTTGGGTCTTCCACCATATATCAGGACGCTCGAAACGACAGACAAATCGACCAAGACCTGCTATACTCACTTTCTCAAGATGGCTGATCCAAGGAGCACCATGAAGCCCGGAGTAGGTCCAATCATTAATTCTCCACCGCTTCCGACCGCCAGCGATACCCGCCGCCAGATCATCGCAAACGCCCTCGTCGAATATCCACACATCGTCCAAAACCACGTCATCAAGTTCTCCAATATCCCAGTTCGTGCCGAAGACATTTTTGATGTGTGTGTCGCCAATGTCACAGATCAGTACGGCTGCGAAGATGCCAGCGAGGATGCCTCGAAGTTTATCGCAAAGCTGACCTATGCCCACAAGGGATACCCTGCCGCTCGTCTGCTGTTGTTGAGCGGCCGGGTAATGCTTTCAATGAATTTGGCGCTTCACGATCTCCTTGAGCGATCCGCTAACGGACTGGGAGCTTCGCTGGATACCTTGCTTCCATTGCGCGAGGGCTGCACTGAAGCCATGGATGGGCCTCATGCTGGCTATGCACTTGACAACGAATCTGTCACCATGGGAATTCAGTTTGCCCAGAAGGTGAGACAGAAGACAATGGATTTCGACATGGAGAAAGAACCGACTCCGCTCACCGGGTCGGAGAAACGATATGAGCCATGGTGGCTAAAACAACTTTTGTTCGAGACTCTGGCACGTGTCTATCGAGCTCTGTTAGGCACGAGGGAAATTTGAAGGTAGCCTCACCTGGCGAGTTCGGCATGTGAACAGCAAGATCTGTCAACCTGACTGAATCAGCGGATCTATGTTCCCTGAATGTAAGACTAGTTGGTGTCAGAGACACGTTCCCGTAACCTTGATCATCGGCTGTTCACCTAAAATCTTCGAAGATACATTGCCACGCGTTAATGGCCACAAAACTTGTAAGCAGAAGTACGGTACACTTTGTTGCGAAATGCCCCACAATCTACCTCAGTTGATTCTGTATCCAGATTGAAGTACGCTGTTCAATGTCTTCACACAAGGTATTCACACAAGGTATCGCATGCTTCCGCTGCGATTCTACCAATCACTCTACGTGCGCTTCACTCGAAGTATCACATACCCCCTTTACCACCTTACTTAACAGTTCACTGTGAAGTGCGTGCGCATTTCGATCTCTTCACTTGAAGTATCACATGTTTTTTGCTGCATCTTGATTGACAGTTCACATGCACAATCCTAGGTTTCACGACTGGCGCGATAGAACACAGGCCCACCGACGCTCTACTTGAAGCACCGCTGTGTCCCTGCAGAAACGTCCACAACCACATACACCATCGCCCTGCCACATCCGCACCGACACCGTACTTGGACCCATCGCCGCGTTTTTACAAGCACATTCGCAAACGGCTACATACATACCTTCGTCATGTCGCACTATCTCCAAGCCATTGCTTCTCTCCCACAAACTCTTCTCCCCTTCAACGTCTTTCTTCTCACAAACCACAACAACGGCCAGCACATTTCATCCACAAGCTTGGTCGCCATCGCTTCTGTCGGACCCGATGACCATCCACCAACAAAAGAGCCGACTGAAGTCCCGGTGCTAAGGGTCAAGGTGAAGCCTTTTGGGTAAGCAAATACGATAATGAGGTTTTGATTTGTTGTGGCACTGACACTTGCTAGTTGGCTTTCTGGCGAAACCATAACAATCCTTATTGGCAAGAAAGAACACCGCTTTGTCGTCGAGAAGAACAGGCTCTGCATCAAATCGAAGTTCATCCGCACCGCATGCGCACCCGGTCGCTGGCTTGAGGGTTGTGACATGGTGGTGCGCCTGCCAGAAGTCTACTCGCAGACGCTGTTCAAGAGGTACCTGAGCTGGATCCGCACGGACACGCTGACTGTCAAGGAGGCAACCTTGACAGAGCCGGAGCCGATGAAAATGGACTTTCTCATCAAGCTCTACTTTCTCGGCGACTACCTCGACGATGTCAGATTGCGCAATGTGACGATCAGGGCCCTGACTAAGTACGGAATCTGCCCAAGCATTGCAGAGTGCAACATGATCTTCGAAGAAACACCTCCCACTTCGCCGTTGAGAAAGTGGACAGCCGACGCAATCACTTCTCTGGCAGATCGTCACACCTTCGAGAGACTCAGTGTCCTCTACGACCTCGACCTCACAGTGCAAATCGCCAACATGCTCATGCACCAAAGGCCGAACGCTGAGCACAAACGCAAACTGTCGGAGAGAAAAGCAAAGGAGTATGTGATATGCTTCTGGGGCTTCGCAATGTCAAGGAAGGATGACAAGGCGAGAGCGTTCGTCGTCGACAAAATCGCTTCTGAAATGAAGGCCGAGATCTTCGAGAAAGCTACGTGGCCCGCAAACCTTGCGCTGCAACTCGCATGCAAGCTTATGCATGAGGAGGACTCACAACGGCGCAGACCTCAAGGGCCTGCAGGAGAGGACGCCAGGCTACGAGGAAGCAACTACTGCTTCTGATTTTGAGGAGATTTGAGGAAGGTGGTAGTGCTGAGGTATCACGTGGATGAGATGCAGAGAGCTGTCGATCTGGCATGCATCTTATGTTAGTGAATACCCATCTCGCCAGCACGGCGCTGCGAGACATTCGGCTCAACATCCGAAGCTCGTGTCCAACATCGGTCACTGAAGGATCAGGTCAGGTCAGGTCAGAAAGGTACAACTTGGAGTGCTTTGGGAGGCCATTGTGGCGGGTCTAAGTTTCCTGACTGAAATATTCTAACATTGCTGAGATGCGCGCCATGCGTTCATCCTGTGTGTCATAATTGAGAGCGCATTGACATACGTGATTCACTAAAGCATTCTTCGCCCGTCTGCTCGAAGCAGTAATTGTCAACAAAGCGCGACGCTATCTACAATTCTCCAGTTTCCGTCACTGATGCTTCGTTAGAAGTGAAGGCCCGTCGGCCGCTTTTACTTCACTTCATCTATGCTTTCACAAGCCTGTTCCCCGCTGTCGTGTGACGTCCCCCTGTTCCAAAAGTAATATTAGAGCCACATCCTCTTCGAAAACATGACTTCGCACACGCCACACAACACACAACACACACACGATACGCTCAAGAACCACTTTAGCCATGGCCAACGAGCAGGCGCCAGCCAAAAGGCCAGCTGAAGAAGATCCCACCAAACACCATCCGACAAAACGTCACCAGTAAGCAACGCATTCATATTTCTGTACTTGCTCGATCCATTGCTAACAATCCAAAGTTCTAGTTACAGTAATACCATCACGATCCTCGTTGGGAAAGACGAGCAACGCTTCACTGTCCACAAGGAGATCATTTGCGAGAAGTCGGAATTCTTCCAGGCTGCATGCTCCCAGCGCCACCGTGAAGAGCAGGAAATGGTTGTACGTCTACCGGATCTTCGTGCGCCGTACATGTTCCCGGTGTATATGGATTGGGTGTACACAGACGACATGACTCTCGACAAGATGGGGTTCTTGCTTGACGGTTTCTACGTCGGCAAGGAACTCGTCGAGCTCTACCTCCTCGGCGACGTTTTGAAGGATGTCAAGCTTCGCAACAAGGCTCTCCGCTTGTTGTATAGGCATTTTAACGTGGACAAGACTACACTCACCACCGAGCAATGCCACACTGTGTGGGAGCATACAGCCTCAGACTCGTCAATCAGGAAGATGGTTGTTAATCACATCGCCACTACGATGACTCCTGCGTTGTTCCAGGAGTGTAGGGCAGAGCTGCCCGCAGATCTTGCACTGGATATCGCACTCATGTTCATGGAAAGATACTTCAACGAGGACGACAGCCCAGACACGAAAGCATTCGAGTGAAGGTTGGAAAGCTACATGGAGTCGGCATACAGTGTTTGAAAACATTTCAAAGTCTAGACTATGTGCTGCTGCTATGAGCTTTCCGAGTGCACTCACATGGTCGGCCGAAGGAAAGGCAAATCGAGTATTCAGATCGAGTGTGATCATACCCGGCATGCTCAAGGTCATGCTAGGTCATATCAACAACTGGGGTCTATCGTGAGGGAAGCGCTCTTTAAGCCAACGTTGTACGATTAGAATTGGCCTTCCATAACCTATGTCGGGCTCAAAATTTGGAACATAACTAGTATGGGAATTCTCCCTCTGGCTTCTCAAGCACTCCGCTGTCCACCTGAAGTTGATGCCGCTCGTCAAGATACGGCAATAAAAGATGGTCCCAATGCGCTCTGCCCTTGTATACCGATGTGTCTTCGTCCCAGTTGCGGATGGCTTCTGCTAATCGTCCCGGAACGTGAGGCTCTTTCGCAATGGTGGTCATGGGCTCGAAGTAGGTCCGAATTGTGAACATCAGTGCTCCGGATCGGGGTAGACGGCGGAGAGTCTGTCGTTCGGATCGGAAATGGATCTCTTCGACGTTCAGGCCTCTCGAGTTCGCACTTTCCCAGGCTACGAAAGTGGTCAGCTACAATTCCCAGTGGTCATATCTATCTTCAAACTTACAAGCCACTTCCTCGCCCTTTTGATCGCCCATACGATGTGACCAGTGGAGTCCGTCATCGAGTTGAATGAAGAACTAACTCGGTCAGCGAGCATCCTGACGCATGCAATGATTGGGTGGCTTACATTGTTCCTCGTGACTGGCTTCTCCGGAGTCATGGTCTTGAAGAAACGATTCATCGACTTCTGGAGTTTCGCGCCATACTGCGGAACTTTGGCTTCAAAGTGTAATGTGTCGAGCGACATTCCAAACTTTTCTCTCAACCTCCAAAATCCAGGAAGGCATACAGCTCCGGCATTGAGGTGATATTCGTCGTCTGAGAGAGGATCATTAGCAGCAAGCCCTGCTGTTCAAATTCTAGAATTCAGCTTACCATCTCGCTTGACCATAAGAACAAGGTCGTCTTGAACAAGTCGAGCGGAAGTAGCCAATGCTTCTTTCGGACTCTCTGAAGTACAGTCAGCTTCACTCAATGCTCATACCTCAACAAATATCAAGACCAACCTGCTGGGTACCGGAGTTTCTCTCCGGTCACAGTGTTATGCAGCACACCATTTGCCAGGTAAAAGATACGAGGATAGCGATGAGTGAGGTATCTCGTCAGCTCCTCGAGCATCTCAAAGCAAGCATCCTTCGTGACATCATCGTCGTAGTACTGAACATGAGCATCAATGTCTTTCTCGAGCTCGGCGACCTTCAGATCGTGGTAACGCTCATAGTTCGAGTCCATCTCGATCCAATTGTCCCAGTCGAGTTTCCGGATGCCCATCGTGACATGGGTCTTTCCATGACGAAATGGACGATAGACCTGTGGCTCGGAAGCATTGAGGTCGAAGTTCTCAAGCGGAGTTGGCAGAGGCGTTTGGAATGGCGGAGGAGAGGTTGACGTTAATTTTGCTGGTACTTGTCAGACTCGCTCCGATGACAATAGCTTGGGCATGTTTCTCCATAGATGTACAGCAGATCAACTTACCAGCTGACTTTGGCGCTCGGCTTCTCGATAGCAATGACCATGCTACAGCGCTCGCAGCACAAAAGATCGCAAACAAAGCAACCGGTGATGCTGTCGCCTCCGACCACGATCGCTCTAAATATATCGAGCTCATCTTCACGACTGGACCAATTCGCACGTCTGTTGGTTGAATAAGTCTCTTTCGAGGGCCAAAGATTTATATATGAACTCTATGCCAACGATCCCATCAACGGCATCTTCGAGTATCGGTACACAATATTGGGCGCTGGACTTGCCTAATATGACATGGCGATGCGGTGCTCTGCGGGGTTAGAGGCTAAAGAATCGGTTCTCTACAAGGAAAGAATTTCGTCCTCATCTGTCCTCACGCGTTATCGGCTCTTAGCCCTCGACTGCCGGGCCACTATCTAGTAGGGCGGATCACAAAGTCTTCAAGACCCAGTTCTAAGTGCTCGAAAGGGCAAGTTTGAAGGACAACCCCAGACGGCTGCAGCTTCCCGCGCAGGCTAATCCTTCAGATCGGGTAGATCTTCCAGATAGGCATGCTTACATTTTCGGTTATTATATCTGCTCTTTTTTTGTTACCTATTCCACACGTGGAGTGAAGCTTATGCTAGTAACCGTGCATTCGGACTTGGCTGGTCGCACACTGTAGCGCTTTGACTGGGAAGAGATGGTCCGTTCTTGATAGGCTCAGAAAAATTATGCATCTTCATTGCTGCAGACTTCTTATCATGGTGGCTATCTTCCTTTCCCATGTCTTTACTTGCAAACAATCTCGTCATTACACATTACTATCTAGAATGAGGGTGTCGCCTCGCCCCAAAGCTTCATGGGTGGCTCCGTGGTCTCCTCTAGCTCGATATCTCTACCGACCCATCGAACAGCCGACGATACCCTATCGCGTGTTCTGGCTGCGACGCGAAAGATGCCCCAGGATGACGCACACCAAGTAGGTATTCGGGACCCGCGGCGTGCGATTTGCGGCTTGCAACTCCGAGATGAGCGCCAGGGATCGAACGCTTCACCCTGATCAACCCGACGAGACTGTACAGCGGTGAATCGGTGCACTGCAGATGCCCTACTGTCCTCACAAGACAAGTGTTCCTTGCGCGAGATTCTTGAATGTGTCGACCCAAGCGCCGAGCTGATCGTCTCCGAGCCATAACTCCTCCAGTGCCTGATGGATTGCCAGCACTGATTCGAATCCAAGACCATTTTGGACGGCTTCTAAGCGTTCCATCACCAACTTCCGGCGATGGTCGTCTATGGCATGGGCGCCAGCCACGTACAGTGGGAACAAGGTGCAGTTGTGTGCCTTTGAGTCGATCTCCATGCTTGTAATACATGCCAGACAGGCATGAACGTGTTGCTGCACGAGAAAATGTGATGTTGGTAGACAGCACACTGATCGATAAAGGAATATCATGGCGGCGTGCTGGAAAGCTCGACACAGTGCTTGAGAGTACACTGCTGCCTTGCGAGAGCTGTCGTCATATGAGTCGTCCGCGTTTGTTGACGCGAAATCTCCAAGCGCAGGGTAAGATGGCTGCAATGCTCGCTCAAAGTGATCGACCCTGTTGAGTATAGGGTTGCTGTCACCTCTAATATCATGGCTATAGTGCGCCAGATCCGTCATTACGCCGAAGATGGAGGCGAAAGAGACTGTGCCGTGTTGCCCAGTCTCCCACCAGACAGGTCCGGACTCAATGTCATCCCAAAGGGTGGTAGAAACACTGGGTCGACCGTCGCGCAACATGGCCTGAATCACATCTGTTGTGGCAAATTCGGAGAGCAACATGCTGGTCTCTTTTCCGACAGACTTGATGACAGATTCAAACCCGCCGAGGGTGTGCACAATTGCGACAACTCCAGCATGGTGCGATTGTGTTGATTGATGTGGCTGAAGGCAGTCCACAAAGCCATCGGAATGATATAAAAGCAGAACAGCCAACAGCAAGGCCTGGAGAGCTGATTTTGGTATGGAGGTATCAATGAGAGAGCCTCTAATGCCAGCGAGGCACTGTACACGCCTGTTGATGAGGCTTTGATTAGATGGTGCCCGGTTCTTCAAAGCGCGATGTGCCTCAGCGAAAATGCAGGCCGCCTGTAGCACTGGCTGCGATTGGAGAGCGATAGATATTGGTGGCTGACAGGGCTGGTCCGAGGTCGATAGGAGAGGCCATAGCCGACCACGGAAGTAGTCAAGTGCCTTTTTCTCTGGAACAGCGAGTGGCGTCTGGAAGGATAGAGGTCCAATAGTTGGAGACGGAATGAAAGTAGTCCGGCTCCTCCTTGCGTCCCATCGTAGGAGGACTTTGTCGTAGCAACATTCGGCGCCCGAAGTTAAACACCTTCGGCACGAAGGCTTCTGGAGATCACACTTGACGCGACGCTGTTTGCATGACCAGCATGAGCCCTCAACCGTCCGCTGACGCTTGGGCGGTTGCTGCTCTTGGAGAGGCGACGACATATGTTGCCAAGGACAGCTTCATGTGTGCAAGCTTCTTGGGTTCTGATGAGGTGTGTTGTGTTATTGCGGGCATAACATCATTGCAGTCGTCGTGGGAGGCCCTGACCATTCTAGGCCTCCGAATCGACGAGCTTTTTGCCCTTGGAGCCTTTAGCGCGGGGAATCCGTGAGGAGACGGGCCACGGGACGGTACAACCACGGTGGCGTGACAAGCACCACTTGTGTTTGTTCGCTGGGTCGTAAATACCATTCTTCCAGAGACCGACTAGAGAACGTACTGAGCGGACACTGGATTGCAATGGCTGGATTGAATGATGCGTGTGTGCATCGTGGGTGCATGCATTCGGTTGCCCCAACAAGCATAGGAGCTCGGATTCGGTAAGGTAGTCTATTTGCTTGGCAGTGGTCCTGGTAGCACCCATGTAAGACGTGGGCATTTACGCCATCATAGTTCTTTCCCTCCAAACATTATATATGAAGTGCTTTACAAAGCTATAGTGACCTAACCCGGCGACACTCATGAGCAGAGCACAGTGCGTTTCCATAGCTGTCGGGAACCGGACTTCTCACACATGCGGTGAGATATGGAATCAATGTGAGCTAATGCAGTATCACACCTAAAGTAGCATCGGTAAGCATTCTGTATGGAGAGCGATGCTGCGCCAGAGCTACAAATGCATACCACCTCCGGCATATACCTCGACGATCCCTTGGGCTGACAGCATGTCTCAGCTCGTGCAACTATGTTCGCCTTCTTCATATGTGTCCCGAGAGCATGGTCGGCATGTCATATGAGACCATCATCTCGTATTAGACTCCAGCATTTGACCACAACTTGATCTGACAGCGACCGTCTCCTGCTGCACAAACATCAAAATGGGCTCCATCGGCATCAAGTATCCTACTCCAGCGGTGTCCTTGTCAGATCACCCAGCCACTCTACCTGAAGTCGACATACCAGACAATATCGATAACGAAGCAGTCGCTACAGAAGTCCTGCCCAAGCTGCTCGATCTCTCTGCCGAAACTCTCGCCGAGAATGTTATATGGCGAGACAGCCTAGCACTCACTGGAACTTTTCGCACCTTCTACTCTCCGGAGCAAGTAGCAAAAATATGGCGATACCGTCACAAGCAGTCAAGCATCACTGATCTAGCTGTCACACCTGGAAGCTCTCAAGTACTTCGGTTTGGTTCTGCGACCTGGTTACAAGCATCCTTCTCCTTTAGTACAAGCGGCGCGTGTCCGGCGACATGCTCTGGAACACTTGGTCTCGTTCCACACGATGGCAAATGGAAGATCTGGCTGATCACCACGATCCTTGAACAACCACTCGGCTTCCCTGATGTTGACAAGTTGGAGCCAGGGACATCCGATCTCAAAACCGATGGCATCTTGGACTGCGTCGTGGTGGGTGCTGGCATAGCCGGCCTCTCCCTAGCGGGCCGCCTGAAAGCGATCGGGCTCTCATACACAATAATCGAGCAGTACGCTGAAGTAGGCGACATCTGGACCAAAGCTCGCTACGACGCAGTGAAACTGCACACGTCGCGAGACTACAACCAAATGCCTGGGAAACCGATATCTTTCCGACCGGAGGACCCTTACCATTTGCGCAGCGACGACATCGCTGCAGGGTTCCAGAGATATGTGAAGACCTTCGGCATCAACGTCATGACCAGCACGACCGTAACGTCCGCAAACTTCGACGGCGCGCGCAAAGCATGGACAATCGCTGCCCGAAGTGGTGGAGAGCTCGTGACCTTGCGGGCTCGACACCTCGTGCTCGCGACCGGCAGCAGAGGCGCCGATCCTGTCACGCCAGACTACGCCCACAAGGAAAAGTACCAGGGTGATGCCATCCACGCCATGAGCTGGAAAAACGCAGCGCCATGGAAAGGCAAGAAAGGCATCGTCATCGGCTCAGCAAACTCCGCCCACGATATCATCGGCCACATGGTCGACGCCGACTTCTCATCCGTGACTCTCGTGCAGCGCAGCAAAACCTGGGTTCTGCCCTCCTCCACCTTCGGCACCCTGGTGGACGACGTGTACAACCCACAGACGCCATCCGAAATTTCCGACCGCATACTGCTGGGAAACCCACTGCCAGTCCAGCGCTTGGTCGCCATGCAGGGCATTCGCATGTGCGCAGACGCCAGTCCAGAGTACTTTGACAAATTCGAAGCGCAGGGCTTCAAGACGGAGCGATACGGCGACTTGTGGGGCATGATGTACGATCACGAAGGCAAACATTTCTTCGACGTGGGCAACGGACGACTAATCGCTGATGGACATGTCAAAGTGAAAAGTGATGCTTTGCCGGTTGCCTATACCGAGACCGGGCTCGAGTTCAGCGATGGGAGTCACGTTGACGCAGATGTGATCGTGTTTGCCACTGGCTACAAATCGGACCTCAAGAACAGTGCGAGACGCATCGTGGGGCCGGAGATAGCAGAGGGCTTGGAAGAGTTCTGGCAGTGTGATCGAGAAGGGGAGACGCGCGGTGCTTGGAGGGATACGGGGCGTATGTTAAACTTTTTCTGTTCGTATTGGAATCATTGTACACTGTGCTAATCCACTTCGCAGACCCTACCCTTTGGTATACTGGCCATGGCTATGCCCACAGCCGTTACTACTCTCGGTTCTTGGCCATGCGGATCAAGGCCGACATCGAAGGTCGTCCGATACCACAGTGGACTGTCACGCTATGAAAGAGCTGATTCGGTCGGTTTGTGAAATTTGGTCTTTAGCAAATCCCATGCAGGTATCCGTTGTGCTGCGCTTTTCCATGATCCAGGCTTCTTCGCCAATGGTGGAGTCACTCATTCATTCAATCCCAGACTCGTCGTAAAAACAACTGACTTTTGGTCATCCTATAATACAGCTCATAGCACAGAGTGGTGATCATGCATTTCGCACTCATCGATCTTCAGTTCTCGTCCGTGAAAGCTTCACGCTATCACTGGGGGTGGCCCTGCTGCTGCTGCTGCTGCTGAGAAACGAACTGCTGATACATCTGGGCAAACGCAGCCGGGTTCTGAGCCATGTACTGCTGCCACTGGTCTGCTGTCGCTGGCGGTCCCTGTGCTGGTGCTTGAGCCTGCGGGGCCTGAGGGTAGGCAGGTTGCGCTTGGACGGGCTGTTGCTGCATCTGAGGGTACTGCGGGTAGGCGGTTGGCTGCTGGTAAGGTTGCTGGTAGGGTTGCTGGAAGGGCTGCTGGTAGGGCTGCGCGTAGGGTTGGTATGGTTGCTGGGCCTGGGGCTGGACGTTCGGCTGCTGGCCAAAGTTGAACTGGTAAGGAGCTTGAGCCTGGGGCTGTGCCTGTGCCTGTGCGTGTGCCATGGGCTGCTGGAAAGCTTGAGGCTGCTGGAAAGCTGGCGCGGCTTGTGGTTGAGGTGCACCGGCCGCAAATTGCGGCGGCGGCGGTGGCGGCGGCTGGGCTTGTTGCTGCGGCTGCTGGTTGTTGTTGAAATTGCCACGACCTTGTCCCTGTCTGTCGCCTCTGCCGCGACCTCCCTCGCCGCGCCCACGTCCACGTCCGCGACCACGACCGCCATCCGCGTTGTTGCGCTGTTGTTGGTGTCCGCTAGACGGACCGCCCATCTGTTGCAACTGTGCCATGTTGTCAGGGCGCTTGAGAGGAGTGTACATGCCATCGTCGTCGGCATCAGCCTTTCCGTCGTCATCGTAGTTGAGAACCGAAGGGAAGTCCCTCTGTGGCTTGTCGTAGGGTGCACCCGGGGCTCCTGGCGCTCCACGGGAGTAGGTGTGACCATCTGCACCACCGCGGCCTCTACCACGACCGCCGCGACCACCACGGCCTCCACGGCCAGCTCCATCACGATTCTGAGGGTTTTCCTGCTCGAACTGTTTGTGCTCGCCCCTGTTGAAAGCGCCGCGACTAAGGGCGCCTCGTCCAGCCTTTTTGCTTTCCTTGTTCTTGCGCTTGAATTCTGCCTCCATCTCGTCATCTGAGAAGTCCATTTCGTCCTCGCCAACTTCCTCGTCGTGAATGTTGGAGGCATCAGTGCCCTTGCCGCGAAGGCCTTTGGTGAAGACAGACTTCGAGTGATCGTTGACATAGTGGACATTCGATCCGATTTGAAGCCCGAACTCTACGAACTCTTCCGGGTTTGCGAAGGCAACGATGTAACGTGGCTCATCAACTTTACACATGGCATCTTGAATGACACCAATGACCTGGCGCTGGTCGTTGCAAAGCACCGACTCGATCTCCATCACCTCGTCGTGGGCGCTTGTGTTACCGAGCACAACGGCAACGTTTCCGACGAAGTGTTCGATCTTGCCAAGATGAGTGATCTTCATCTCGGGTGTGATAGTCAGGTCAGGCTTGGGGAAGACGATGTCCACCTCGTTCTGAGTTCGTGGCTGGTGGCTTGCATCGACCTTATCGCCGTCGCCGCCATCCTCTGCCATGAGAATCTTGCCCAGTGTTTCGGCATCCATGGGCTCGATGTCCTCATCACTGTCGTCGTCGCTGCTTGAGCTGTCGCTGGAAGAGTCCTCGGAAGATGAGTCCCACTCGAATTCGGCCTCTGGGTTGTCCTTTTGCGCCTTGGCCGCAGCGGCAAATTCGGCATCGGAGGTATCCTCTTTCTTCGGCTCAACCTTCATACTGTCCTCTTCGGTGTTGGTCTGGATGGTCGGTACCTCGTGGTCGGCTTCCTGCTCTTTCTTTACAGGCGCGTCTGCCTTCTGCTCTAGTTCTGAAGTCTCCTGGATCATGCGGCTGGATGGCTCATCGACTCCTTGAATTTGCGTCTTGCTTTCGTCAACAAGCTCGTTGTCCTCGCCAGCATCGGCCATTTTCTCGATCAAGTCACCTTCCATTGTGTGGTCGGTGTCTACTGACTTCGCATCAGCATCCTCGAGCACACCGGGTGGTGCAAGAGGCAAGGTGCCCGCGCCCTCACCCGCCGACATCTCGACATCTTGATTCGAGTCTGCCTTGATGCCAGAGGCCGTAGGCTCGGTGGTCATTGGAAGCATGGCAGCGCTGCCGATTTGGTGCTCCACTGCCGAAGGCTTGCTTTGGCGCTCCGCTTCTTTCGCGTTGGTTCCGTAGATATCATCCCAGTCTTCGTCTTCATCTGCCATCTCTTCCTTCACTTCCTTTGTTGCCTGAAGGCTGCCGGGTTCGACTTGTGACTTTTTGGCTGGGCGGAATTGGTCGATGTCGGCCATCTCGGCCTCGGCGACCTGGTTGGCGGGGTTCGCACTGATGTCCATGTTTGTTGCTGGTAGTTGCTGGTTGTACTATGCGCAAACTCCTTCTGCGCACTAATCGTCCCTCTACTTCACCACTGCCACTGCTACTGCCGCTGCCACTGCCCTTTGACTGTCGCGAACCTGAGCTATGACGTGCTTACCTTGAGGATTGCGATGTGTGCGATGCGATTTGCAAAGGCTCGGAGAGCGCAAGAGAGTATAGGTGTACTGCGAACAATATGCTCTGAGATGCAACGGTGGATGCGTGGTAGAAAACAATCGTGGGAGTGAGTTGTTGTGTTTGGAGTGAACAGCCACGGCAACGCGCAGCTTGACTTCTTCTTTGCGCTCTGAAAAATAATTAAAGTTTCCCCGCAAAAGCCACTGAACTCGGCCTTGTCGGCTTCTCTGCCCGTCACACCTCGTTCGCTTAAGGCTGAGCTGGCTAAGGGGACGCGCGACTAGCGATTGCTCGCGTCCTCCTGGCCCATGCGAGCAGCGAGAGAGCGCCCAGATTCCGGGTAAATGCCTTGACGCCAGATATATCATCAACGAGAGGCCGCCTCTGCGTCGACACCTCTTGTCAATCACAATCGCTGCCAACATGAGTGCTGTAGCGCAACGCCAGGCACCAAATGTCCCAGCGGACAAGAAGGCCAAGTTGGTGTCTCCTGTATTATTTCCGCCACCGATCACTAACTAAATTCACAGCCCAGAAAAGGCTCCATTCGAGCTCTCTGCCATTGTAGCCTTCTACGTCTTCCTGGTCAGCCATGTGATCGCCGCCTTCTACAGTCCCATCCAGGATTGTGACGAAGTGTTCAACTTTTGGGAACCCACCCACTATCTCAACCATCACTATGGATTCCAGACGTGGGAGTACTCTCCTGTCTACGCAATTCGCAGCTGGGCCTATACTGGCTCCCACGCGGCCGTCACTGGGATTTTCGGCCACTATGTACCTGGAATGGACCTGCCAGAGGGCCACAAGGCGCAGTTCTACGTTCTTCGCGGATTTTTAGCACTTGTCTGTGCCACATGTGAGACTCGTCTATTCATGAAGGTCAACCAATTGTTGAACCCTCGGGTGGCGATCATCTACATGATGATCACTGCAACTTCCCCGGGCTTCTTCCACGCCAGTATTTCATACTTGCCCTCGAGTTTCGCCATGTACTTTGTAATGCTCAGCATGGCAGCCTTCATGGACTGGCGTGGCGGACTCCGGACAGCTCAAGGCATCTTTTGCATGGCTGCAGGCGCATGCTTTGGATGGCCATTTGCCGCGGCGATGATCATTCCTTTCCTGGTCGAGGAGGTACTGCTGGGTGCCTTGACCGAATGGGAGGATAGAATTGGCCTCCTTTACCGCCTGCTCGATGCCGCAGCACGTTGCTTGTTGGTTGTCGCCATCCAAGTCGGCGTCGACACGGTCGCTTATCGCAAGCTTGTCTTTGTTCCATTCAACATTGTCTGGTACAACGTCTTCGGAGCCAACGGACCCGACCTCTACGGCGTGGAGCCATGGCACTTCTACCTACGAAACCTGTTCCTCAACTTCCACGTATGGGCCGTGCTTGCTCTGCTCAGCATGCCTCTTCTCATCTCGCAACATTTCCTCAGTGCCAAAGGCGCAACTAAGGCAAGCTCGCTTCGAGGTGTCGTCTACCTTGCACCCTTCTACCTCTGGCTTGCTATTTTCACCTTGCAGCCGCACAAGGAAGAACGTTTCATGTACCCTGCATACCCAGCGTTGGCTCTCAATGCAGCTGTCGCGTTCCACATCATCCTCGCAAATCTTGGCTCAACCAACCCGAAAGACCTCATTGCGAAAATTCCCGTTCACCTGCGACTCCTAGCTATCCTTGGCTTCGTAGTCGTCAGTCTCGGATTGAGCGCTTTCCGCACTGTAGGAACCATTACTGCCTTTGGTGCGCCTCTGGAGATCTACACTCCTCTTGTCGAAACGAACATTGCCAGCGACGGCGATATTCTCTGCCTTGGAAAGGAATGGTACCGTTTCCCATCTCACTACCTCATGCCAAAGACGATGCGCGCCAGATTCATCAAGAGCGAATTTTCTGGGCTACTGCCTGGCGAGTTTGCAGAAAGCCAGGGGACGTTCTCTGGAACCTGGAAGGTGCCTCTGGGCATGAATGACGAGAACCGCGAAGACATGGGCAAATACACAGACCTCGACCGTTGCGATTTCCTAGTCGATAGCAACCTGCCTAGCACTGTCTCTTCGTCCCTTGAGCCCAACTACATCCAAGACGAGGCCAACTGGGAGAAAGTGGAGTGCTTGCCTTTCCTTGACGCCGCCTCAACAGGACTCCTCGGCAGACTGGGCTGGATTCCAGACTCGCCTTTCATTCCAGCCGAGCACCGCCGTGTCTGGGGCGAATATTGTCTCCTCAAGCGCAAGAAGAATTGATATTGAGACATCCGTGTATGCGCGCGCGGGATGCGAAGTTGCGATATCTAAACTGATCTGCATTGCAATTACCGCTTTCGGCATTAAAGACCGGCCACAAGCTTCAAGCGCCTGAGGGGCGCTCCACATCTTTCCTTATCGCTACTGCAATCAATGCAAATAGTGCCTATGTCTGTGGTAGGAAGCTCGGTATGTAAGATATGTATCTATATCATTGCCCCGGATCTTGTGTCATCCTTCACTCAACGTGCTCATCTCAACTCATGTTTAACTCTTGAAGTCGATGTTGATCGTCATGGAAGCTACAACGACATGGATACAGCGCCACTGCAATATGGACTCGATCGAAGACTTCGGCAAGAGGATTGGCACTGACAGAGTAGTCAATGCTATGGACATCCAGCATGTTGACAGCGCTCATGTCCTTTTGTACGGCGCAGTAATCGTGGCAGCAACACTCTACCTCGTCGGAAGGCAAATACGAAAGAATGCATTAAAAGCCACTCTCTCTATACGTTCTCGATCGCCTGATCCTGAGAAGCCTACAGACGTCACCACATACGCTGCGAAACGTATGAAACCAACCGAAAGACCGCCAGGCAGTAAGTCAAATCCACCATCATTTTGTACCGCAATCCATTCTAACCAGACAAATCAGCCTGGGAACCAAGCACCTTCAAGCGCCCAACAGCTCCACCACACCCAGACTGGTCTCCCACAGACTTCTCACCACGTCCCTACCGGCCCTTCCGCCACGGGCCCAAGTACAACATCAACCTCGGCCTCCGCAGCATGGACTGGGACGAATGGATCGAACTCGACAACCACTACCTCCGCTTCCACGCCGACAAGACCCGGCGCCTCGCCGAGCGCGCGCCCAAGTGCGTCAAAGTCGACTCGACGGACCCGCAAGTCTACGACGGCACGCTCGAGCTCCTCGAGGAACTCACCGGCTACCTGACCGAGCGCTACCCAAGCATGTTCCAGCGCACGCCCGTCGGCCTCGACAACCTGCTCACGGGCGAAGTATTCGACACTCGCGCCGCGCACCTCACCGTCAACGGCGTCGCCGAGAGCCCGATGCAGCTCTGCGCGCGCCTGATCCAAGACGACCTCGCGATCATGTTCGAGAAGGCCGACGGCCAATACTACCTCCTCGCGGGCGCAATCCTGCTAGCCGGTTTCTGGCGCCTCGAAGACAAATTCGGCATGCCCTTGTCCGACATCCACACCTCCGGCGACGTGCCAGGTTTCAAGTCCAAACTCGAAAAGGGCATGATGTCTTTCTTCCGGCGGGTGAAACCCGAAGCGCCGGTGCTGCGAAACAACTACTTCATCCAAGTCGACGACGACCTCGCGTGGTCGCCGTCCATCGGCTCCGAGGACTCCGACGGGATAGGCTGGTTCACGGCGGAGAAGAACAAAGCGATCGAGCACCACTATTTCCGCTCGGAGCGGCAGTCGCTGCGGCGGTTGCCGCGGAGCGGGGGCGTAGTGTTTACGATTCGGACGTATTTCCATCCGGTGACGGAGATTTGCAGGGAGCCGTATGTGCCTGGGCGGTTGGCGAGCGCGGTGCGGAGCTGGGGGGAGGATGTTGCGAGGTACAAGGGAAAGGAAAGGTATGGGGACGTGCTGCTGGAGTATCTGGATAGGAAGCATGCGGAGCAAGTTGCGGGTGGGCTTGATGTTGAGCGGGAGGAGGAAGTGAGGAGCTATCCGTGGTAGGGATGGTAGATTGCAGGCGCATGACTTGATGTGATGATAGGCCCGAATGGGTTTCAATATAGCACACCGTTTGCATTCGTGTTATCCTGTTCAAAATGACCACTAGGAGTCATCAGACGCGGCAGTGTCAACTAAACAGATGGTGACACAAGATGCGTTCAAGTGAGAGGAGGCCGGTAACAACATGTATCTCCAATAATTCGCTGCCAACGCGAATGAACTGCTAGTATGATTGCCAACTATCTAGTCTATTCCAACGCTAGCGCAGCATTGCATAGCCGGTACGAACAAGATAAGGATCGGTCCTGTAAAAAGGGGGTGCGTTTTCGCTCAAAACGCTCAGAAATAAAAAGTGCCAAAACCCAAGCAAAATCTTGGGAAACCTTCCAGCGCCTTTCCATATGATAAAAAACGACACAGCAGAAAAAATATTCCAAGGAGCCACAGGAGGGGTAGGACGAGAGTGAAGGTATCACTCTACCTCCTCCGCGATAGTCCTTTCGCCGCCAGGTCCAACGCCGGCTATGATCTCGTCCCAATCGACCCACTCCCAGTCATCAGGACGGTCTGGTTGTTCGAGGCGCATATTGCCTTCGTCGTCTACGCCGTCTTCTGGGTGCACCAACACGCTCGCAGCGACAGCGGCATTCAGTACGCGGTTGGAGACGGGCAGTTGGTAGCGCAGGACACCACGGATAATAAGCTCGAAGGGGTGTTTGAGGACTTCTTCCCAGCGGTGCGAGCCGCCAGCTTCAGTCTTGTTGCCTGGATGTGCAAGGCGGAGTTCACCAACGGAGAAGTGTGGGTGGCGTTTGATAGGCGAGCCTTCGAAGGTGAGAGACTGGTCGAAGTGGAAAATGCGGCCAAGCAGCATAGTTTGCGAGTCGCCTTCGAGGCTGTCGTCAGGGTCGGTGCCGTGATCATGGCCATTTGTGGGAGTTGGTGGTGCAGGCTCTTTGTGGGGATACCAGTAGTGCAATTTCGAGGCTGGTGAAGGAGGCTGAGAGCGCTTGCGTCGGGTTGGAGGCAGCGAGATGCTGCTGGTCAAGTCGACTGGTTTGTTGTCGCTGAAGTCGCCGCTTCTACCGACATGCTTGCTTTTGGCGAATATGTTGACATCCATGTCCGAGACCGAGATTCCAAGAGCGTTCGGGTTGACAGCGCCAACGAGTAAGTCAAGCATGATCTCCTGTTCGCTAGCCAGGACATTCTGGACCTTTTCGATCTTCAAGTCGTACATAGGCCTGTTGCTCATGACCAAGAAGGCCACTGCGCTGAGCACTACAGCGACGAACACTGCGAAACCGAACATGCAGCCACCAAGGCGACCACAACGCGAGCGTTGTCGATTTGAGTAATAGTCATCCATGGAGTTCCCCGCGCTGCTATGCAAATGTGAGTGTCCATGCCGGCTACTTCGTGGCGTGCGGACTGTGCCCATCAAAGGGGTCCTCTCGTCGTCGGCACCTTCTCCGTCGAAGTCGAAGGAGTTATCTTTCCTTCTGCCACTGAACAAAGCCGGTCCAGAAGCGCGGTTGTGCTGCATGCTTTGCGGGCTTCTTGGCGAGTTGGGCCGAGAGTGTCTCAAATTGGTGGCGCTGTTCCGCAGCTTCGAAGCCTGCGTGAATGGTGAGTCTTGGTCAAACATTGATGCATGGCTTCCTCCTCTACCCCAGCGCCCGTAATGCCGAGGCTGATGTGACCTTACTGTGCCGTCCTGTCGCTCATTCGGGCTATCCAATTCGTTAAATGGATTGTTTGAGAACTTCATGCTGCGTTTGCCGTTGACTCTTCGCTCCTCCATGGCATCGTTGTAGTTGCGAATGCCAGACCTGCTCTCTGCAATAGAGTGGGAGGAGTTCACACTAGGTGTGCGCGAATGGTGTCTAGGTCGGCGCTGCTGTTCTGGTGGGTTGGATTCGTAGACGAAGGTCTCGTCGGAATCAGATGAATTCGCGTCTTCGACGGCGTTGGCGACTCTGGCCTCGAAGATATCGGCTTTGGACGAGGCTTCAGAAGTATTTCTGTTAGACGCTGATCTTGTACTGCCACTGCCACCAAAGAACATGGAGGGTTTCTTGCGGAACGTCGAAGTAAGAACGTTACGAAATTGACGAGATAAAAGGCGCTCACGACGAGGGCCGGTTGAACCAGACCCTTCGTCTTCGGACATGGAAGCAGTAGAGGATACACAAGTCGCACCATGCAAATCATCAATGGAATCGCGCGGGAGCAGCAAAGGAGAACGAAACGTACCAGTGCCCTGATTAACACTCCTTGCCTTTGCCGAAGGCTTCTTGCGCTCTTTCTTCGGTCGGATCGTCTCGTTGCTGGGTTTTAGCCGAACGCTTCCGCTATGTTCGCCACGTCCACCATTCAGGCGATCGCCAGCGTTGAGTGATGATTGAGGGATTGACTGTACAGTTTCGGTTTCGACAGTCATGTTTCGTGTGCCCTCGGGTTGTCGCGATTTCGTTGTCGTCAGAGCTGGGAAGCTGTTCTTCGGTGTTGAGGTTTTCGACTTTGGTTGTTGGTTGCCTGGTGTCATGGTTGATATGCGTGGACTATTCGTTCCCTCGCTTCTGTTGCCACCGCCCTCACTTTCGCTCTCTCCGGTTCTTATATGCTTTTCGTTGTCTTCATGGTCCCTCTTTGGAGTACTGCTCGTATCATCGTATATTGAGCGTAGTGCGGGCTTCAGATCAGCGGCCGCCTGTACGGCTGCAGGACTTGGCTCTGTCACAGCATCGGAGCTGTTTTCTTGTACTGTTTCCAGCGTCGATTTTCCACTAGGTCCTCGCGATGGCATTTTTGTTGAGGCCTGCAATGACGACTGGTCTGACTTGCTCGCATCTGACGCGCTTTGCTTTCCAGTACCCGATGAATTTGATGGAAGAATTGCGTTGTTTGTCGGCGTTGCTCCTTGGATACTAATACTAGGTGGTGCCGGTGGTGCAGATGTCGTTGACGTTGATGATGTGTTCGCTGGTCCAGCTTCTTCAGCCTTCTTCCCAGCTACTGAAGTAATGCCTGCCTGCCTGCCCGAAAACGCACGCGACGTGGGCGGTGGACTCTTCAATCGAGGTGATGCGGGCCATTGCGGTGTAGTTTCTCCAGAAGCAGGTCCTGCACTCTTTGGGCCAGCTCTGGCAGGCAATTTAGACACTGCTTCGGTGACCGATCCGCCGGAAGATAGTTGAGGGACATTGCTAGCAGACAAGGCTCTTTGAATGGCAGCAGCAGAGGGTTGCGACGAGAAAGTCTGGCTAGCCGAGGCACCTGATCGGCCTTCCTTGCGTGTTGGCGACGTGTTTCGCGAAGATTTGGGGCTGGAGGTTGCTGAAGGTGATGATGAACTTGGCAGTAGGGACGCTGATTGCTGCTTGCGTAGTGTCGGTTTGTGCATAGAAGAGGTCGAGGATACAGAGTTATGGCGTGTTGCGCTTGTACTCCGGCGTTGGACGGTGGCAGTCGAGGATGCGGACGACATTTCAGAGCCAAGCGAGGGAGGAGCGGGTGGGCGCTCTGCAGGCTGGTCTGCGTGGCCGTTCATGGCGGCACGCGTGTCGGGTGGATTTGTAGGCATGGTGTAGTGTGTAGTGGGATCTTGCGACGCTCCGGCATCCGTCTCCTGGGCAATTGGCGCGGACGAGGGTGGCCGTCATTCAATGCGATGTCAAGGATGTCCTGTGGTATTGACGCGGGCCTATCCGTACGAGCCAGCAGCCATGGTCTCAGACGACGGGCGTGGTGGGCGCGGCGGTGTGCGTGCGGTGGCTACTGCGTGGGCGCGCTGACAGGGCGAGGGTGTCGGGATATTGGTGCTCGGAGATGATGCTGGTGGTACGGTACGGTGATGCGTGTGTGGATGGTGAGAGGGAGGAGGAGGTGGTGAGTTGCTTTGTTTGTTCGGCCGGGTATGATGCGGATGCAGCCTCCAGCCCTTCTTCGCTCCGTCTACGGCAGCAGGAGCGGTAGCAGTGCAGCAGCCAGCCGAACGAATTCAGGCAGCCTTAACAGACGGAGACACGAGGCGAGGCCTTTGGATCGGCGAGGTACGTCAGAGCTATGGAACAATTAAACTCGTCAAGTGCCAGTGCCAGCTTCCAAGATGAGATGCCTCCTGTGGCTGTGACGATGCCGGGAGAGACCAAGGACACGCGAGGGAGAGACAACCACACATACTGTACATACACATTCCCTCTGCAAGCAGCAATAATAATTATATCAACACCACCCTTCCAGAACCTCCTCTCCTCCTCTCACCCACATGCACTCTCCACCTCCTCTCCTCCTCCACCGCCCCAATAATTCCCATCACTTCCATCTCTTCTCCACCTCCACCTGCAGCCAGCAACCGCCACACCCCAGCACACACACACCCGCCCCGAGGCACCAAAAAGAGGCACCTCACCCGCATGCCCAAGCCACAACAACACACACCTCACTCAAACCCACACAGCAGAGTCCAGGCCAAACCCAACAGCAAGACTGCCGACCTCCGCCTCCAGCGCACCGCGAAGAAAAATCCTGCCAGCGGCGCGCGCGCGTGTAACTTACTCGGTGCCAGAGCAAATCACCTCGGGGCACCGCACACCCATGCCCAGCGAGCCTCTCGGCCCACTGACCCGGGAGAGAGGGCGAAGCGACGGCGCCGCGCAAGGCTGATGCCGTCGAACGTAAGTGGCTTGCCCTCTTGCCAGGCACGAGATCAGCATCCGAGCCATCCCATCCCGTCCGCCTGGCATGCCGTCCTTTATGTGCTGTACTGTGCCGTCGGTGTGTGTTGTGGCTGCGGCAAAGCCAATTCTAAGTGTCAATAAATTACACTACAGCTGTCTCCTCTGCGTGGCTCACGTGTGCTATTTGCTTCGAAAATTTGAAAACGCAGCAAGCTTTGTTTCGTCAAGTTTTACCTTCTCCTCCTCGCTCCAGGCAGCAGCATAAATCCGCGCCGCCATCATAGTAGTACATGCACGCACGCACGCAGTAAGATAAGATACAGTACAACAAACCCCAAAATTTACCTTCCCCTTCGCATCGCGCCGACAGCGTAACGTAGCATCCTTGATCCCTCCTCTGCTGCCCGCAGTATGACATGCGTCTCTCCTCATCAAACCGACCAACCGTGAGCCAAGCGCACCGGAACTCGTCCCCAACCACAGCTCGCCCAAAGCTGCAGCAGCATCAAACGAAACGACCGTTGCCAATCAAGACGCAGTGCCAAACTCAAATATATCACAGCCAGCATACCCCAGGTTTCACCAACCCATTTCTCCAACCTCGATGACACGTGCATCTTGCATTGAGGAGGAAATCCATACCGAGCCGTAGTGCCCGGCAAACCTTACCGAGAGGAGGAGGGCAGTTAGGCAGACAGGCAAGCGATCGATCGCTCGGCTCGCTTGATCGGTACAGTACAGTAAAGGATGACGGGTTTCAGTAAAGTAATACTAAGCGAAAGCAACGTAGAAGGTAAAGTAGCGTTCGAGCCACAAGAGAAGTCAAGTTCAAAACAAGGTATCACATATCATCAAGCACAGTGAGACCACAACAGTTCAGCAAGACTGGAGAAGAAGGGTATATCTTGATTCCAAAAAAGAAAAATTCTCAAACTAAAGGCCAATCGACAAGAAAGGCGCGCGCGCTCTCATGCTCTTGAGGCGTATAAAAAAGAAACTCCAATGTCCCAATGCTCTCGTGGTTTAGAACCTCCGTGCAGTCCCAGCCTGTTGGACGTGATATAATAACTTGTGGCCGTAAACACCCATGCTTCCCGTTTTGCTCTCGAAACAAACAAAAAAACCCCATCAGAAGTACTCCAAGCACCATAAACCAGCAAAAAAGAAAAGACAAATAAACATCGCAGAAAGAACTCCCCAGTATAAACGCCCACTCCCGTTTTCCTTGTGGTCGTCATGTCGTATATTTAAAAATGGAAAGGCTTTAAAAGAACAAAAGTGCCTCTCCCAAGTGCAAAGCGTAGAACTGGTAGAATCGAAAAAGGTGTCGGCCGTTAAAAGATTGTGTTTGTGTGTGAGATCTCACATGGTTGGATCGACTCTCTTCCGTTGCACGGTAAGAGCGAATTCCTCAAAGCCATGCTGATGTGGCGCATGGTCGGACAATGTCAGGGTCATGCCACTCCAGCTGACCTCTGCCCCTTCTGAGCCTCAGCTGCAAGCGCCACTGGAGCCACGTCGGCTTGCATTGCATGCCAGGTGCCGAAGTACCTAGACTGCTTGTCCGATGACACATGACACTTGGGGCTGATCAGATGTCGGTCATCTCGACGTCCTGCTCTGGGCCGAGAACGTCGTCAGCTGGTCCCCAGTTGCCCTCGTAGACAGTTGCTCCTGCCCGACGACGAGCCTGCACCCACTGCACACCGGGTGCAGCAAGTAGCTGGTCGATGGTAGGGCGCGCATCTGGGTCTGGGCAAATCATCCACTGTACCAGCATGTCCAGAGAACTCGGGTCGGCAGGATCGATCATGAAGTTTGGGGGTGAGACCAAATCCTGGGCGCGGTCCATCTTTGGTTTGGGTGTCGGTCTGCAAAGGAAGTCCAAGTCGTCGTCGTCATCCTGGTCGGACATCACCAAAGAATCGTGGGATTGTCCGTTGAGCAAATCGACAGGGTCGCCAGAGTCGTCCCGCACGAGACTGCTATCCGATGTGAAGGTGAGACTAGGAAGATCGCTGAGATCGCCATGACGCAGACGCTGCCATGACACTCCGTTGTCCGGGAGAACGATGTTACCGGCAATCTCGAGCATGATCATACCCAACGCGAAGATGTCGGCAGGCTTGTCAAAGCGACCAGAAAGTACCTCAGGTCCAATGTACTCGCGGTCGCCTTCACCGTCCAAGCCGGCAGGAGCTGGCCACTGGCTTGCCATGCCGAAATCGCCAATTTTGAGGACACCTTCCCAATCGATGAAAACGTTGGCAGGCTTCAGGTCCAAGTGAATCAAGTCAGCATCATGGATGGACTTGACACCCTGTGCCAACTCCAACAAGATCTTCCAAATGCGGAAGTCATCGAGTCTGCCCTTGAAGCCAGCCTGTGCAAGAAAGTCCTTCAGGTTGCCATTCTCGCAGTACTCGGTTTGGATGTACAGGTGGTTCTTGGCCTCCCAGCTGGTTACAAACTCAATGACGTGCTCGCGTCCGCGCAGCTGCTCGAGGATCTGAACTTCGCGCATCTTACGCGTACGATCACCGTTGCTTGTGTATGGGCGGCGAGACTTCTTGACAGCCCACATGTTATGTGCGTGCTCGGTCTCGCTTGAACCAGCGGAGAAGCTGTTGCGTACAGGCTTCTCGACCCTGTAAACCTGGGAGAACTCGCCAAGGCCAAAGCTTGTGGAAGAACCGAATCGTGCCGTGAGCGATGTATCAACGTCGTTGGCGAAGTAGCCGGAAGAGACATGGTTGCTTTGCACAAAGCTCTGATGGAAAGACTCGCGTGGACCAGTAGGGGTTGCGGGCGGGAAAGTGTTGCTTGGTGGCAGCATTGATGTACGCTCAGCAGAGATGGTAAGTCTGCTAGCATCTGGCGGGGAGCTCCACTCATGCGGTGTCTGAGGAGTCTTGTGTGGGGTTTGTTCAGTGTTTAGGGCGAATTGGTCTAGGCGGAGGATGTTGCGCTGACTCTTCCTACGAGATCTTGAGGACGCGAGTGCCTCCATGGCCTCGAGCTCAGCATCTTGGATGGAGTTGGGGTCTGGCGGGCTGAAAGTGTCGCTGCCGATAGATGATCTCCTGCCGAACAAGCTGCTGCGCAAGCTGTTGCTCTTACCACCCTTTGATTGAGGACGAGGCAAAGTAGTGTTGGTCTTGGTTGGAGTCGGTGGCAGCTCATCAGCGCTTGATAGACCTTCACCAAGCTGTATGGGCGAGTTCATCATGTCATCGCCTGTAATGCTAGCAAAGCTGCCTCGGCGAGTGAGGCCTGATGCTTGCGCACCAAAGATGTTGGCGCCCTTTCCGAAAGTCTCCGGTGAGCCTTTTGAGGCGCGTCCGTTGAATGGTGTTGTTGGGCTTCCAAATTCATGGCAGGGTTGAGCGACTTTACCAAGAGCAGAAGCCGGGGTACCGGTGAATAGTATGTTGGTTTTCTTGCAGGGTGTATCAGGCATTGGTCCTGTGCTGCCAGGCTGATCCAGGTTCCTGTTGCGTTTCGATAGCAGCCCGGTCGACATGAAAGCCTGTGGCAGCGGCTTAACCATCTTATAGGCGTCAGGCGTTGCGAAAGACTCTGATGGCTGACATTGGCTGTTGTCAACCGATACTCTCGGAAGTGCTGGCCGCATCGCACCAAGAGGAAGTGACTTGGCGAAGTTGAGAGGTGGTCTAGACTTGTTCGAAATCGTTGGTACGGACACGAATGTCGAGGCTTGCGGCTCATCAGTAATGCTGGAGGTAGAAGATGATGGTGAAAGCGCGTGTGATAGAGGGTGAGGTTTCGGGGCAGATTGGTGAGCTCTTTGTGTTGGTTGCTGGAACAAGACAGGAGGCTCAGTGACATTGGTACGGTGGAAAGGTGAGCCGAAATCAGGCGTGCGAAGAGGCAGAGCACCGTCTAATGAAATGCGTGATCTAGCTCGTGTCAAGGCTGCTGAGCTGGGGCCTGACTCGCTCGATCCATCGGTAAAGAGCTTCGCGCGGGTAGGAGCACGCTGCTGAAGAGTGGACTTTCTAAGGCCAAAAGGTCGTCGTTGCGGGGATTTTACCGAAGGACTGGGCCAAGTCGAGAAGATGGAGGTGTTATCTCGATCTTTGTCGCTCTCTCCAGTGGAAGTCGGAGTCTCGCTGGCTGCGCCGTCTTGGGTCTGTTCGAACACATTGAAGTCGTTTCCAAAAGCGAGGGTGCCGTGCACGCTCCTGCGTTTCACACGAGGGCTGCCCATGCCGGCCGCTTCGAGATTCATGACGCCGTCACTCCTCTTCAAAGGGCTAGACTTTGGTGGATTGCCGTGCTCTTTGAACACGGGTTGAAGTAGAGTGTCTGCACGGGGTTTGGTTGGTACCTCGTTCTTGGTGTTAGTGAACTCGGTGAAATCGGGTTGACTGAAGTCAGGCTTGTTGAAATCCAGCTTGATCGGGAAGTCGAAGCGCGTGTCAGGCTTCTCTGGCGTGTCGCTGCCGCAGTCCATGTTTTCCTGGTCTACCTCGGCAGAAGAACGACGATTCAGAGCAGGACGCGCATTCGGCTGGTTGGCTTTGTCGCTGAGTGCGCGGCGGAGTGGGCTGTTAGGTGATGTCCGGCGCATAGACGAGCGCGTAGCACCGCGCTTGACAGAGAATCGAGTTTTGGGGACTGGCTCAGTGGCGCACTCAGTGTTACATGAGCGTAGGCCCGAGGGCGATGCAGGCGCGTGGTGCAACGACGTTGGCGAAGTGTTGGACGCGCGTGTGTAGAGTTGGAAGCGTGCGGGCTTCGAGGGCGAGCGCGAAAGCGTGCGGCGGAGTTGTCTGATGGATTCGATGGTGCTGTTGTGATGATGGTGGGTGGGAGAAAGCATGTGCGCAGCACTGCTGGCGGAGTGGTGGCGGGGAGAGTACTCGAACTCCATTGTTTACGTCGTCATTGATGAGACGGTGCAGTCTCTCCTCGGGGTGGTAGGGCGAGGTGGACGTTTCGTCGGAATATGTAGGCAGCAGCTATTCGGGCGGGTTCTTTGTTGTGATGAATAGCAGAGTGTGGCGTGTAGGGTTGCGAGCGCGGTGGCCGATGTGTTGTCAGAGGGTGAATCAACGCTGGCAGATGGCGTCGTGCTGCGACCGGGCGAGCGTGATCGCGACTATTGTGATGATGATGATGTCGTCGAGCGGCAGAGAGGTGCAGTATCGGCGGGATCGTGGTATGTGCGCGCAGACAATGCGATAAGGATGGGCGGTGCTGGTGTTGTGGTGTGTGTACGGGCGGCGAGAGGTGCCGTGGAATGCGGTTTGGGAGAGAGCCAAACACGCGTCGTGGCGCGGCGGGCTGCAGGCGCTGGTTGTTGTCGTCGGCTGCGAGCGGCGGAGAGCGGAGGGATGGCGACGTCGATATTCACACTGTACAGACGACGGAGAGGTGAAACTGTACACGGATGATGGCAGCGGGCGTGGAGGTTGTTGAAGTGTGCCTTGACGGTGTGAGGGAAGTGGCAGGCGCGCGATCAGTCCGGGCCCAAAACAAAGCAGGGACGCCGGACGCTATGAGTGAGAGATAGACCGTGCACAAACCGTGCACGCTAGACTACTTACAATGCTGGGCCATTAGGTTTTTGTTCCTCGCCGGCCGCATCCACATCATCCACTGTGAGGAGACTAGCAGCGAGCGCATCGATGCAGACGTTGATCCGCCGCACGCCTTCTCTTAGCAGGTGTCGCTGCCTATATCGCACTCGCTACCGGAGGCTGCTATATCCTCACCCTCGATGCTCGTTGAAAATATCGATCTACTCCGTCGCCATACGCCCCTCGCAAACGTCAAACGTCTATGAAAACGCCTGTTGTTGTCTCTCTTGTCTCCCACCTGCGGATACCTGTCTTGCGCCGTCTCTGAGTGCCCCTCTACCCCCATGGGCTGCGGTCCGCGCCCAGTCCCATGCCCATCCATGTCCACAGCAAGCCTCCTGAACTCACCCAGAAGTGTGCATGCACCCTGTCTGCTACAACCCTCATCTCTCGTCCTCCTCCGCGCCTTGCCGTGCCTCCGAGAGATGATGTCCAGGGCAATCACAAATGCATTGCCTCATCATTTCTCCTGGGGATCCCATGCTCAAGCGACACGATGCGCGAGTAGTTTTCCCACGCCACTCTCCCATCCTTCGTAATCTACCTCTGTGCGGGCCGTCGATGCCTGTGCGCTCGACTTCCATGCCCACAGCGCAAGTCCAATGGCTTTGCCACATGTAAGACTGGTGAAATCATCGACGCGCAGGCATGTCTTGCAAAGCCACCACGTTGGAAGAGAAAAGAAACTGCCAGCGAAGGTCTTTGGTCCCTTGATCGTGGCCATGGCCGCGGCCCAGAACAGGGCAGCCAGGCCAAAAGGCCGGGCCATCACAAACATCCAACAGCTCGTTGCGTGCCTCCGCGGCTTCCCCGTCCACACATGTCACGCTGCCAATATCAATATAGACCCGCACCAGCTGTAGCTGTGTGTTGTTGTGATCATGCTTGCGTCTTGCGGCCCAAGGTTAAGGCGAACTGCGGTTCCCTTTGGTCCTGCCTGCAGGCCAGCTGCAGCCATGCTGACGAGAGCTCTACGCAAGCTCTACCCAAAAGCAAGCTGCCATCCGGCAGCCGGCATCATCAAAGGACGCGCATTAGCCGCGAACTCACATGACCCTGCTCTCGAAGAATTCTTGGAGGGAAGAAGAACCTTGGGAGAAAGCACGCACGCTACGATGTGCGAGCTCAGACAAGCGTGCTACTCAAGGCGGTAAGCTTAGCCGGCCCTCCGTCTGTTCCCTCGCTGAAGATCAGTCAATCGTGATCAATCAATGTCCTTCTTTCTCTATTTGACATGATTCTACTTATTCCGATACTGTACCACCCTCGAACACAGTAAGCCACAGCCTCAGCTGTTGTCTTTGTTGATCCTGCGTCATCTGTGCTAGCTAGCGAGAACGGCGTGACGTATCCTCCTACGATTATAGCATTGCCGTTTTTTGCTCCTGGCCTGGGGGGAGTCTCCGGACGTTGCAACCTGGTCGTGCTGCCTGTCTGTCTCCGTGCGCTCAACCTCCGCGATCTGGCCTTACGACATGTTACCACGTTACCATGTCAGCACGGTTTAGGTCGGCGCACG
>Ga0265797_10000753_pt1 | contig 59036 bp, 52 predicted proteins | sample P2T30metagenome_FD_192433 | JGI IMG/M metagenome (GOLD analysis project Ga0265797, IMG submission 192433) | Plant litter microbial communities from East Loma Ridge, Irvine, California - P2 T30 | ecosystem: Environmental > Terrestrial > Plant litter > Unclassified | place: USA: California... | reverse complement strand
CGTTTTCAGTTGTACGATGACTTACAACCTGACGCAGGACGTCAGTGTAGTCCAACCAACTAGACCTCTGGAGACACCGCAATGCAACCAAACGAACTCAAGCAAGTCCTGTCGCACGGCCTGCTGTCCTTCCCGATCACCGACTTCGACGCGCAGGGCGAGTTCGACCCGAAAGGCTACGCCGCCCGCCTCGAGTGGCTGGCCCCGTTCGGCGCGACCGCGCTGTTCGCCGCCGGCGGCACCGGTGAATACTTCTCGCTGCACGGCGAAGAATACGGCCAGATCATCAAGACCGCGGTCGACACCTGCGCCGGCGTGGTGCCGATCCTGGCCGGCTGCGGCGGCCCGACCCGCACCGCGATCGCCCACGCACAGGAAGCCGAGCGCCAGGGCGCCAAGGGCCTGCTGCTGCTGCCGCACTACCTGACCGAAGCGAGCCAGGATGGCCTGGTCGCCCACGTCGAAGCGGTGTGCCGCTCGGTCAAGATCGGCGTGGTGGTGTACAACCGCGCCAACTGCCGCCTGACCCCGGATTCGCTGGCCAGGCTGGCCGACCGCTGCCCGAACCTGGTCGGCTTCAAGGACGGCATCGGCGACATCGAATCGATGGTCGCGATCTGGCGCCGCATGGGCGACCGCTTCAGCTACCTGGGCGGCCTGCCGACCGCGGAAGTGTATGCCGGCGCGTATAAAGCCCTGGGCACCCCGGTGTACTCGTCGGCCGTGTTCAACTTCGTGCCGCAACTGGCGATGGACTTCTACCACGCCACCGCCGCCGGCGACACCGCCACCACCAACCGCCTGATCGACGAATTCTTCCTGCCTTACCTCGAGATCCGTAACCGCAAGGCCGGCTACGCGGTCAGCATCATCAAGGCCGGCGCGCGCCTGGTCGGCCATGGCGCGGGCCCGGTGCGTCCGCCGCTGACCGACCTGACCGCCGAAGAAGACGCGATGCTGGCTGACCTGCTCAAGAAAAACGGAGTGCTGTGATCATGGCGATCCTCGGTGAAATGATCATCGGCCGGGCCAGCGTGCGCGGCGCCGGGCCCGAAGCCTTCGGCTTCGATCCATCGACCCGCGCCAACCTGGCGCCGGGCTTCGGCCAGGCCACGGCGAGCGACGTCGAGCGCGCCTGCGCACTCGCGCAGCAAGCCTTCGACCCGTACCGCGCACTGCCGCTCGAGCAGCGTGCCCGCTTCCTGGAGGCGATCGCCGAACAGATCCTGGCGGTCGGCCCGGAACTGATCGAACGCGCCCAGCAGGAAACCGGCCTGCCGCAAGCCCGCCTGGAAGGCGAGCGCATGCGCACCGTGAACCAGCTGCGCCTGTTCGCCAAGGTGGTGCGCGACGGGTACTTCCTCGACGCGACCGTCGACAGCGCGCTGCCGGAGCGCGCGCCGCCGCGGCCCGACCTGCGCCTGCGCAAGATCGGCCTCGGTCCCGTGGTCGTCTTCGGCGCCAGTAACTTCCCGCTGGCGTTCTCGGTGGCCGGCGGCGATACCGCCTCGGCACTGGCGGCCGGCTGCCCGGTCGTGGTCAAGGCGCACGCCGCCCACCCGGGCACCTCGGAACTGGTCGGCCGCGCCGTCCAGCGCGCCGCCCAGGAATGCGACATGCCGGAAGGCGTGTTCTCGATGCTGTACGGCGACGGCCGCACGATCGGTACGCAACTGGTCGCGAACGCCGCCATCAAGGCGGTCGGCTTCACCGGTTCGCGCCAGGGCGGCACCGCGCTGATGCGCACCGCCGCAGGCCGTGACGAACCGATTCCCGTGTACGCCGAAATGAGCAGCGTGAACCCGGTGTTCCTGCTGCCCGGCGCGCTACAGGCCGGCGCAGGGTCGAATCCTGGCCTGGCCCAGGGCTTCGTCGATTCGCTCACGCTCGGCGTCGGCCAGTTCTGCACCAATCCGGGCCTGGTGTTCGCGGTGGCGGGCCCGCAGCTGGACGCGTTCATCGACGCTGCCGGCCAGGCGTTGGGCGCCAAGGGCGCCGGCACCATGCTGACCGCCGGCATCCATGAGGCGTACAACACCGGCATCGCCCGATTCGGCGCCGTCGAGGGCCTGCAGCTGGTGGCCCAGGGTAGCGCGGAAGGCGCCGGTTGCGCCGCGCGCGCCGCACTGTACGTGTGCGATGCCGAGACCTACCTTGGCAATCCGGCCCTCGAAGACGAGGTCTTCGGCCCGGCCGCAGTGCTGGTACGCTTCAAGGATGCCGCGCAGTTGCAGCAAGCCGCCGAACAGCTGCACGGCCAGTTGACCATCACCGTGCACGCGGTGGCGGAGGACCATGCGATCGCCGCGCAGCTGCTGCCAATCCTGGAGCGCAAGGCGGGCCGGGTGCTGTTCAACGGCTTCCCGACCGGTGTCGAAGTGTCGCATGCGATGGTCCATGGCGGCCCGTTCCCGGCCACCAGCGACAGCCGCACCACCTCGGTGGGCGCATCGGCCATCGACCGCTTCCTGCGGCCGGTGTGCTACCAGAACGTGCCGGCCAATCTGCTGCCCGAAGCGCTGCGCGACGACAACCCACTGGGGTTGAGCCGCCTGGTCGACGGCAGCCTGCAGGCAGGAGGGGGTAAGGTATAACGCAGTAACCTCGAACGCAGCACCAGCCGGGGGAGACACCGGCTGTCACAACTTGTAAAGAACTGATCACCATGAATCAGCAAGTCATCAGCCTGCCGGCGCAGCAGTCGGTCATGGGCCGCTATCGCTGGACCATTTGCGGCCTCCTGTTTTTCGCCACCACCATCAACTACCTCGACCGCCAGGTCCTGAGCCTGCTCGCGCCGGTCCTGTCGGCCGAGTTCAACTGGTCGAATACCGACTACGCCAACATCGCCGCCACGTTCCAGTTCGTGTACGCGATCTCGATGCTGTTCGCCGGCCGCGTGATCGACCGCATGGGCACCAAGAATGCCTATGTGCTCGCGATCGTGGTCTGGTCGATCGGCGCCATCGCCCACGCCTACGCGATCGGCATCGGCGAAGCCGTCAACTCGGTCCTGACCAGCATCGGCATCGCCGTCGTGCCGGTGTCGATCGCCGGCTTCATGATCGGCCGCGCGGTGCTCGCCATCGGCGAAGCCGGCAACTTCCCGGCCGCGATCAAGGCCACCGCCGAATACTTCCCCAAGCGGGAGCGCTCGTTCGCGACCGGCATCTTCAATTCGGGCGCCAACGTCGGCGCGATCCTGGCGCCGCTGTCGGTGCCGGTGATTGCCGAATACTGGGGCTGGCAGACCGCCTTCATCGTGATCGGCGCGATCGGCTTCCTGTGGATGGGACTGTGGATCTGGCTGTACGACGCGCCCGAGCGCCAGCCGCGCCTGGGCAAGGCCGAACTGGCCTACATCAACAGCGACGCCGGCGCGGCGCCCGTGAGCAATACCGCGCAGCCGAAAAGCTCGTGGTTCAAGCTGCTGGGTTATCGCCAGACCTGGGCCTTCGCCTTCGGCAAATTCATGACCGACGGCGTGTGGTGGTTCTTCCTGTTCTGGCTTCCCAAGTACATGTCGGCGCAGTACGGCATGTCGGGCACCGACATGGTGATCCCGCTGGCAGTGTTGTACAGCATGACGATGGTGGGCAGCATCGGCGGCGGCTGGCTGCCGACCTACTTCCTGAACCGCGGCGCCGACATCTATGACGGCCGCATGAAGGCGATGCTGCTGATCGCGCTGTTCCCGCTGGTCGTGCTGCTGGCGCAGCCGCTGGGCTACCTGGGCTTCTGGGTCCCGGTGATCCTGATCGGCATCGGCGCCTCGGCCCACCAGGCCTGGTCGGCCAACCTGTTCACCACCGTGTCCGACATGTTCCCGAAGCATACTGTAGGGTCGGTGGTCGGTATCGGCGGCATGGCCGGCGGTCTGGGCGGCGTGTTGCTGACCAAGCTCGGTGGCTGGCTGTTCGACCACTACGGCGCGCTGGGCCAGCTGCAGACCGGGTATATGATCATGTTCTCGATCTGCGCGGTCGCTTACCTGGTCGCCTGGCTCGTCATGAAAGCGCTGGTGCCGCGTCACCGCGAGATTACCCAGCTCTGAAGGAAACATGGAACAGCAACTGATTGACGGCGTGCATTGCGCCACTGGTGAAAGCCCGTTCTGGCATGCACAGGAACGGGCCTGGTACTGGGTCGACATCCCGGCGCGCCGCATCTGGCGCCTGGACCACGCCAGCGGCGTGGCCAGGCACTGGGTGGCGCCCGAGATGGTGGCCTGCATCGCGGCGTGCGCCGACGGTGGACTGGTGGCGGGGATGGAGACCGGTATCTTTCACCTGGCGCTGGGCGACGATGGCGATGTGGGCGCGACCCGCCTCGCTGCGCCGCCTCCGACGGAGCTAGGCGACGGCATGCGCTTCAACGACGGGCGCTGCGACCGGCAGGGGCGGTTCTGGTCGGGCACCATGTTCATGGACATGGCGGCGGCGCGCGCGGTGGGCGGCTTGTACCGCTACAGCCGTGACGGCGGCCTGCATGGGCCGGTCGTATCGGATCTGCTGACCCAGAACGGGCTGGCGTTTTCGCCGGATGGACGCACCATGTACCTGTCGGATTCGCATCCGCAGCGCCGACTGGTGTGGGCGTTCGATTACGACGTCGATGACGGCGTGCCGCACGGCCAGCGGGTGTTTCTCGACCTGAGCCGGCAAACGGGCCGGCCGGACGGCGCCGCGGTCGACGCGGATGGCTGTTACTGGACCTGCGCCAACGATGGCGGCGTGCTGCAGCGCTTCACGCCGCAAGGCCAACTGGACCGGGAAGTGACGCTGCCGATGGCGAAGCCGTCGATGTGCGCGTTTGGCGGGCCGGATCTGAATTGGCTATTGGTCACGTCGATCGATCCGGGGGCTGGTGGTGAGGCGGGGAAGGTCGTGCTGTTGCAGCCTGGTGTTCAGGGTGTCGCCGAGACACCGTTTGGCGCATAAGCACCGTTAGCGCAACACGTACACCGTTAGCGCAAGCACGTCATTCCCGCGAAGGCGGGAATCCAAGTTCTGGCAGCGCTATCGAGACGCACGCAAACCTGGATTCCCGCCTGCGCGGGAATGACGGTTTTTCGGCCGCCGGGCGTCGTTAAGTTGATCAGTCCGGCTTGCCTCTTGAAGCGATTACTTCGACGCGTCCTGCATTTTCTCGCCGGCGCGTTCCACGCTGCGGCCAGCCGCTGCGGTGGCGTCAGCGGTCGCGGCCTTGGCTTCAGCGGCGGCTTCACGCGATTCCTGGCGCACTTCGGCGCCGGCTGCCTGGACGCGGTCGCCGGCGCGGTCGGCGGCGGCTTCGGCGCGCTCGCCGGCAGCGTCCAGACGGGCTTCGGTGCGGTCGGCAGCGGCTTCCACGCGGTCGCCCGCACGTTCAGCGGCAGCGTCGGCAGCAGCCACGCCTTCGCGGGTTTCGTTGGCGACGGTGCGGCCTGCATCGTCGACGGCCTTGCCGGCCTCTTGTGCCGGGCCCATGTTATCGCTCTTGTTGCAACCGGTGACCAGGACGGCGACTGCCAGCATGATGCCCGAGAGAGTGGTGGTGGTTTTCATGGTGTGCTCCTTGTAAGTATGTTGTCGTTCAGCTTACACCTTTGGCGTTTCTAGACTTGCGCGACGGTGTGTATCGTGCGGATGACTGCATTACAACATTCACAACTTTTATCCACTGTGCGCTAGATAACGCAGCAACAATTCTGCGTGCGGCGACAGCGCGGCGGTGTCCGCAAAGCACACCCGCAGCTCGCGGTTGGCCCAGGCGTCGTCCAGCGTGACGATCTCGACCGGCATTTCCTTGGCGAAACGACTGGCGGCAGCCTCGGGCAGCATCGTGATCCCGACCCGCTGCGCCACCAGCTGGGCGATGGCGTCGAAACCTGGCGCCCGCACCCGCACCTTGAGCGGCCGGCCGCTCTGCACCGCGCGCGATTCGATGAAGTGCTGCATCGGCCGCTCGGCCGGCAGGCAGACGAACGGATATTCGAACGCATCGCGCATCTTGACAGCGGCGCGCCCGGTCAGCGGATGCCCGCCCGGCACCAGCAGCACCAGGCGGTCGGTCCGAAACGGTTGCGACACCAGGTCGCCGGTGGCCACGTTGCCATCCATGATCCCAAGCTCGATCTGGCCCGCGCGCAGGGCCTGCAGGATGTCGCGGCTGGTCAGCTCTTCCAGTTGCAGGTCGACTTCCGGATGTTCGCCCAGGAATACCCCCAGTGCGGACGGCAGGAAGGTGCTGATCGCCACCGTGGTACCGGCCAGGCGCACGACGATGCGCTGGGGAGCGCGCAGGTCGGCCACCGTGGCGCGCAGCTGTTCGATCTCGTGCACCACGCGCGCCGCGCGCTCCAGGATGAAGCGGCCGGCCGGTGTGGGCAGCATGCCGGTGGCCGAGCGGGTGAATACCGTGATCCCGCAATCGTCCTCGAAGCCGCGCAGGCGGTTGCTGGCGGCCGACAGGGCGATCGGAAAACGCTCGGCAGCGCGGCTCAGGCTGCCCGCCTCGGCGATCGCCAGCAGCAGGCGCAGGTCGGTCAGGTCGACATGCATGGGGTTTCTCCGTTGGCGAAGGGCTGGTCCAGAATTGACGCATTCTAGCGCTTTCGGTTTCGCAGGAGAATAAGGTCTTTACTGCACCGGGCCGTCCATGAATCTTTCCACCGCCGCTTTACAAGGTTGGGCCCGCGATGGGCGTCTGTACGCGGTGCTGGCCGCGCTCGGCTTCAGCATGAAGGCGATCTTCGTCAAGCTCGGCTACGCGGCGGCCGATGTCGACGCGATCACGCTGCTGGCGCTGCGCATGGGCTTTGCCTTGCCGCTGTTCGTGTGGCTGGCGTGGCTGGCCCGCGATCCCGCCGCGCAGCCCCTGACTGCCAAGGACTGCCTGCACATCGCGCTGCTGGGCTTCCTCGGCTATTACCTGTCCAGCCTGTTCGACTTCTACGGACTGGAAACCATCAGCGCCGGCCTGGAGCGCCTGATCCTGTATCTGTACCCGACCCTGGTGCTGCTGTTCCAGGTATGCCTGACGCGCCAGCGGCCGTCCAGCCGCACCGTGCAGGCCATGGCGCTGTGTTACCTCGGCCTGGGCATCGGCTTCGTGCACGACCTGCAGTTGACCGGCTGGAGCCGTGAGGTGATGGTGGGATCGGCCTGGGTGTTCGCCAGCGCCGTCACCTATGCGCTGTACTACCTCGGCACCGGCGCACTGGTGATCCGGATCGGCTCGATGCGCCTGGCCGGGCTGGCCGGCAGTGCGTCGTGCGTGTTCGTGCTGGCGCATTTCGCGGCCAGCGGCGGCGCGGCCTCGCTGGCCACGCTGCCGCCGGCGGTATGGACCAATGGCGCGCTGATGGCGCTGTTCTCGACCGTGCTGCCGGTGTACTGGCTGGCGCTGGCGATCGGGCGGCTGGGCGCGGCCCAGGCAGCGGCGATCGGGAACCTGGGGCCGGTGCTGACGGTGTTCGCATCCTGGCTGGTGCTGGCCGAGCCGCTGTCGCCATACCAGCTGGGCGGGCTGGCCCTGGTGATGCTGGGCGTGGCCCGGCTCAAGCCGAAGGCAGGAGCAGCAGTTGCGCCGGCGTCAGGTCGAACAGGCCTGCGCCCGTCCAGCGGACCGCGTTAGAAGGCGCGCGCGCCGTCACGGCCTTGCCGGCATAGCGCGGTCCCAGTCTGGCAAGCAGGCGCGGGAAGGCGCGGCAGTAGGTCGACTGGATGCCGGCCAGGTGCGCCAGCCGGGCGTATTCGATGACGTGATCCTGCGGCACGGCGTCGAGTACCCGCGCTACGCGCTCGCGCCAGTCGACCGGCCAGGCCGGCAGCAGGGCGCCCAGGTCGTCGACGCCGTCGCCGGGTTTTACCACGCCGCCTCGCAGCACGCGCGCCAGCACGCCGCGTTCATTGCCGATGCGCGCGGCCAGGCCGGACTGGCGCAGATCGAGCCTGCCGCAGGCTTCGCAGTCGAACATCAGCCGCACCAGGGCCGAGGGGCCGATGCGCAGCACCGTGCCCGACGCGGCGCCGGCCAGATCGATGTCGAGCAACAAGTTCTCGCGCAGTGCATGCTGGGGCAGGTGCAGGCGTGCGTAGGTCGCGCCGCTGGCCAGCAGCAGCTGGCGCGGCGACAGCGGGTCGCGGTGGCGGTCGCCGCGCGCACCGGCGCCGTCGACCAGGTGCAGCTGGTCGACGGCATGCGGAAGCGGCGCGCCGTCGGGGCGCAGCGCCAGTGCGGCGAGGCGGGCCAGCGCAGACTCCCTTACTGCGCTTACTTCGCGTGCAGCGCGCGCGCCGCTTCGCGGTACTTGGCGGCATTGGGCACATTGGTCCATGCCGGCGCCGCCGGATCGTTGGCGATGTCGCGCAGGGCCAGCGCGATCATGCGGTTCACCTGGGCCATATTGTCGTAGTCGATCTTGTCCCAGGTGTCGTCCTTGCCGTGGTAATCGGGAAAGCCGAAGGCCACCGCCAGCGTGTGGGCCGGGACGCCGGCATCGGCCAGCGCCTGGTTGTCGCTGCGGGCAAAGTACTGGTCGCTGTTGGTCGGATGCTTCCAGAAGCGGATGCCGGCCTGGCCGGCGGCGCGCTGCAGCGTGCTGCCGACAGTCGAATAATCGAAGCCGGTCATCGTCGCCGATTTCACTTGCGGGCCTTCGCTGTCGTCGGTGCGGCCGAGCTGCTCGAGGTTCAGGTTCATCACCGTGTCCTTCAGCGGAAACACCGGGTTTTTCGCGTAGTAGCGCGAACCCAGCAGGCCCAGTTCTTCGCCGAACAGGGCGACGAAGGCGATGCTGCGGCGTGGCCGCTCCTTCTGCGCCGCCATGGCGGCAGCGATCTCGATCACCGATACGGTGCCGCTGCCGTCGTCGTTGGCGCCGTTGTAGATCTCGCCGTCCCTGATGCCCAGGTGGTCGTAGTGGGCGCTGAGCATCACATAGGTGGCGGCGAGCTTCGGATCCGCGCCGCGCAACACACCGATCACGTTGCGCAGCTTCACCGGACGCACTTCCGGCGCCTTGACGCTGGCGGCGAGGGTCGCGCCTTGCTGTTCTAGCGCGGCGGCGGCATCGGGCGCATGCACCAGCAGCACCGGCGTCAAGCCCTTGCTGACGGCCACGCTCGGGTCGATCAGCCAGCCGCCCTGGCTGCGGCCGTGGCGGCGCTCGCGGTCGATCATCACGATCAGTTTCGGCTTGCTGCGCAGCTTTTCCTGCAACTGGGCAGCCGCGCCACGCACCGCCGGTGCGACGACCACCAGCACCTTGCCGTCGGCCGAACGCCGGTCGTCCAGCGCCGCCTGCCATGGCATGAACGCCACCGGCGTCGCGGCCAGGTCGATTGCCTCGAGCAGGTTGGCCGAGGCACCGGCGCCGGTCACCACCAGCGATGTGCCGCCGGCGGCGATCGTCAAGGCGATGTCGTCGGCGCGGCGTTCGGCGTATTCCCAGTTGGCGGTCTGGAAGTAGCCGTCGTCGCCCGCGGCTTCCAGGCCGGCGCGGCGGAACTGCGCCGCAATGTATTCGGCCGCCAGGTCGACCCCGCGCGAGGGCGTGCCGCGGCCTTCCAGCAGGTCGGACGACAGGAACGACAGGTGGCCGCGCAGCGAATTGGCCGAGATCTGCGCCGTGAGGGCGTCCTGCTGGGGCGTTTGCGGGACTTCGGCGCGGGCAGTGGAGAAGGCGAGGGAGACGGCAAGGGCGGTGACGAGGTAGCGCATGCGTGGGGTTCCGGCGGATGGTAAGAATGGCAATATGACATGGGGGCGCGAATGTGGTCAACCTGGATATGCGGGGCGGGCGGCCTCGGCATTGCTTGCACGAGGGCAAAACGGTAGCATGGCGACTGGTTCACGATGCACTGTCGTCATCGTGGCGAACCGGAGAACTGCCTTGGCCTTCGACTTTTTCCAGAAAGTGTCGCGCGCACCGACCAACCCGCGTACCCGGAGCGCCGCACGCGCGTTCGACGTGGCCGACCTGTACAACGGCCCGGTAGAAACCGGCGGGGCGGCGCCAGCCGCAGAGCAGACCCTCGATGAAAAGCTACGCCAGGCCTACTTCTGGATCGTCAACAAGGCCATCATCAGCCCCCACTACGACATCGAATACAACGACGGCCCGCCGCAGACGTTCACCGTAGGCGACAGCAGGCGTGTCCTGACGCTGCCTTCCGGCCAGAGCTACTCGAGCTATGTGCTGCTGCCGCTGCTGACCTTCGCCACCCGCCGCAAATGCCTGTTCGTGGGCGGCCCGGGACGCGGCAAGACCGCCAGTGCGATCCTGATGGGCGTGCTGGCCGGCGCCAGCGTCAAGGACGTGCGGCGCGCCATGCAGCATGGACATCCGCAGATGACGATCGCCGATTTGCTGGGCAATCCGCTGCCCTCCGACCTGGTGAACGCCCAGAGCATGGACGAGATCCGCATCGCCTGGCGCGCATGGCTGTCGATGCGGGTCAAGATCATCGACGAATACAACCGCATCCCGACCCGCACCCAGAGCGCGCTGCTGACGGTCATGGGCGATAACTACGCCGAAGTGCTGAACCATGTGTTCGAGTGCCCGGAATCGGCCTGGTACCTGACGGCCAACGACGACCAGGGCGGCGGCACCTACCAGGTGATCGACGCGCTGCGCGACCGTATCGACGTGGTCGTCCAGGCGCTGGCGTTCAACCCGCGATTCCTCGACGAACTGCTGGTGCGCATCGAGGAAGACGTGCGCCCCGAAGAGATGGTGCCGCAGACCCTGGTATTCAGCGAAGCCGAGATCGACGCGATCGGACGCCAGGTGCGCGCCGTCGCGGTGCCCGACGGCGTGCGGCGCCGCGTGGAATTCTTCGCCAGCCAGTTCGAGCTGCTCGAGCCGGGCGGGACCCAGTTCGAGTACATGACCAAGGATACGGCGCGCCTGGCGGGCGCCGACTGGCGCGAGATCGTTGCAGCCGACACGGGACGCGATCGCATGAAGGACCTGGGCTGCCAGACCCGCAATGGCGTGTCGGTACGCAACCTCATGACGCTGCTTCTGTATGCCAAGGCGCTGGCCTGGTTCCGCGGCAACCATGAAGTCGAACTGGAAGACGTACGGCAGGTGCTGCCGTTCGTCCTGCACGACAAGCTTCATCCGGACCTCGGTGCGCCATTCTTCGCGGTGCCCGAAAATGCGCCATTTCGCACCGACCGGGTCAGCTGGCTACGGCGCCTGTTCGACCTGGCGAACGGCGAATTCCTGCGCCTCGACCTGGAGCGTGACGATCCGGTCGGCGTTCTGTCGGCGCAGTTCGCCCAGGGACTCGACGGCGTATCCGAACGCGAAACCCGGGCGCGCCTTGTGAAAATCGAAAAGCTGATCGGCGCGCAGACCAAGGGCCGTAAACTGTATGGCCACCTGTACGACGACCTGCTCAAGCTGAAGTACCTGCACCAGCGCTATACCAACTACCTGGCGTGGCTGCGCGCGCAGACATGATGCCGACCGTCTTCGCCGAAGTCCTGGCAGCACGGCGCGCCGACTACAACGGGCGCATGCACGCCGCACGCCAGCGTTATCCGAGGCTGGCGCAGGACGTTTTCCTCGGCTTTTTACATAGCCACGTCGGCCCGCTTGCCGAAACGGTCGACGCGCTGGCGCCACTGCGGGTGGCCGGCGTGGTAGACGCCTGCTACGACGCGGCGCTCGAACTGGTCGGTCGCGCGCTGGTGGGACCGGCCGCTGCCGGCTCTGCGCTGAGAGATAGCTGGCGCGATGTCATGCCGCGTTTCGCCGGGCTACTGGCCGGGCACCCGGCCGAGGTGGTTGGATTGCTGAGCAACGCGGCGCTGTACCTGGCGGCGATTCCCGGCACCAGGTGCGGGCAGTGGAACCAGGAAATGATTGCGGCGTCCGCCTCCATTGGCACGCTCGCTCAGCTGCGCGCGGCCGGCCAGATCAACGCATGGCGCGCCGGCGCCGCGCACTTTCGGGCCGGCGCACTGGCCGCCTGCACAACGCTGCCAGAAGCGCTGGCGCTGGCGCTGCTGCATGCGCCGCCAGGCGTCCCCCTGGATGAGGTGATGCGCCAGATGGCGGCCGACCCGTGGTGGCATGGCCTGGATGTGCATGGCTGCCGTGAGCGCGAAATCGGCGCCTTTTCCGGCTTTGGTGGGCAGTTCGGCGCGCCGCCCGAAGTGCGCGCGGCCGACGATGGTTTCCTGGTGCGCGCGCGCGATCGGGCCTTTTTCCTGGTGGCCGACGCCTATGGCGCGGTGCTGCGTCCATCCAGCATCGAGGAGTTTGGACTGGCGCCGCCCAATAACGGCGATGTGTGCGTGAACGCGACCACGGTGGCGGTCACGGCGCCGACCACCCACGCCATCCGGCTGGTGGCGGCATGACGACGCCGCGCGTCGGTCCGGCAGACGCGGCCCTGGTCGAATGCTGGCGCGCGGCCTGGCCGCTGGCGCTGGACGCCTGGAGCCGCTACACGCGGCTGCACGATCCGCGCCTGTGCGCCACCACCGTCGCGGCCGCGAAGGAGGGACTGCAGGGCAGTTTCGCCATGATCCGTCTGCTCGACCAGAGCGTCGTGATCGACCTCGAATCGGTGCGCGCCCACGGACTGGAAGACTACGGGGTCGAGATCATGGCCCACGAAATCGGCCATCACGTGCTGGCCCCGGGCACCGCGCTCGACCATTTCCGGCTGATTGCCCGGATCCGGCGCGTGCTGCCGTCGGTGGAGGACGACGCCGCACTGGTGGCCAACCTGTACACCGACCTGTGCATCAACGACCGCCTGCAGCGCCAGGCCAACCTGCGCATGGCGGCGATCTACCGGACTCTCGCCCGTCCAGCCGGGGCCGCCGTCAAGGAATCGACCCGGCTGTGGTGTCTCTACATGCGTATCTACGAACACCTGTGGCAGCTCGACAAGGGCTACCTGGTCACCGGCAAGATCGACGACGTGCTGGAAGCCGACGCCTGGCTGGGCGCGCGCCTGATCCGGGTTTACGCAAGCGACTGGATGACGGGCGGTGCGCGTTTTGCCACGCTGATCCTGCCCTACCTGCTGGAAGGGAAGGACCCGGCGAAGCGCCTGCGGATCTGGCTCGATACGGGATCGGCGTGCCAGGGCTGCACGCCGGACGGGCTGCTCGACCATGAAAATGAAGAGCGCGATGGCGTGCTGCATCCGCTGTACGACCCGGCGCTAAGCGGCGACGATGCGAGGGCGCCGCAGGTACTCGAGCGGATCGGCCGCGCCAAGGGGCAGTTGCGCGAACCGTTCGAGTTCGGGGCGATCCTCAAGGCCGGGGGCGTGAACCTGAGCGACCATGCGATCGCGATGCGCTACTACCGCGAGCGCGCCTTGCCGCACCTGGTGGCGTTTCCGACCAGGCCCCAGCCGCGCGCGCCCGAACCGGAGATGGAGGGGCTGGAGCCGTGGGAGATCGGCGACCCGCTCGACAGCATCGACTGGCTGGGAACCCTGGCCCTGTCGCCGCGGCCGGTACCCGGCGTGACAACCGTGCGCCGCACATTTTCCGAGCAGCCGTCCAGCACGCATGCGCCATTCCCGCTCGACCTCGACCTGTACGTCGACAGTTCCGGTTCCATGCCGAACCCGCAGGTCGCGACTTCGTACCTGACGCTGGCCGCTGCGATCGTCGCTCTGTCGGCGATGCGCGCCGGCGCCTCGGTCCAGGCGACCCTGTGGAGCGGCGTCAGACAGGTCATCGGAACGCAAGGCTTCGTGCGCGACAGCGACGAGGTGCTGCGCGTCCTGACCGGCTACTTCGGCGGCGCCACCGCGTTTCCCATCCACCGCCTGCGCGACACCTGGGACGCAGCAGCCCCGCGCAAGCGTGCCGCGCACATCCTGATGATCTCGGACGACGGCATCACGACCATGTTCGACAGCGACGAGCAGGGCAACAGCGGCTGGGATGTCGGCGCGGCCGCGTTGAAAAGCGCGGGGGGCGGCGGCACGATGGCGCTCAATCTCCCGGTGCTATGGGAACAGGAGCAATATCAATGCAAGGGCAGCCCGTATCCGCTGCTGCGTCGCGCCCGTGACAGCCAGGGCTGGGATATCCACGCCATTTCGGACATGGCACAGCTGGTCGCCTTCGCGCGCGCCTTCAGCGCCCTCCATTACGGCAAGCCGCGATGAACCAGGCCGCGATGAAGCAAGCTGATCTCGCGCAGCTGACGCGTCGGCTGGCCGATATCCCGGCTGATTTCCTGGCTGAGCCGCGCATCGCGGAGCACGGCGAGATCGTGCTGCCGGCGCTGGTGGGCGACCTGCTGCGCATGCACGGGTGGCAGCCGTCGCCCGATGACTTGACGCCATTCGTGGGCGGACCTGCTCGTACCGAACGTAACCGGCTGGCGCTGACGTCGATCGCGGTGTGGCTGCTGGCCGATGCGTCGTTCATTGCGGCACAGGCGTCCAGCGCGGCGCTGCTGGACGTGCTGCACCAGCTGGTGGGCGAAATGGCCGGGTTGACCGCGGCGGATGGATTCGTGATCGACGCCGAACGGCGCGAAGAGCTGGTGCGCGCGGTGCTGGCGCGCCTGGGAATGCTGCCTCTGGGAGAGACGGCGGCCCAGGCGGCCGACCGCCTGGCCGCGATCAGCGCGGTGCAGCGGCGCGCCTTGCTGGCAGCGAGCCGCGCCGCCGAAAAGCGTGCGCGTGAGGTGCGAGAAGCGCTGGAACGCCAGCTGGCCGCGGAATCGGCGGATAAATGGACCCGCGAATGACGCCGGAGGCATTGCACCGCGAGCGATTTCCGACCCTGAGTACGGATGGCCAGCGCATGCTCGACTTCATGCGCAATCACCCGTGCGCACCGGCATTTCGCAACGCCAGCGGCAACCGCCTGCAGGCGCAGGAGGTCTTGGCCCAGCATGCGTTCGAGCGCGAAATCGCGGCCGCGCCGGTCGGTTGGTCGCCCGGCTTCGCGCCGGACTGGGTGCGCGTGCTGATGTCGCATGTCTTCGCCACGGTGCCGCACTACCGCGCCCTCGGCCCGGTGCCGCGCCGGCTGGAAGACCTGGCCACGGTGGCGCGCGCCGATTTCGCCGCCGACGTGGCGCAATTCGTTCCCGACGACGCGCCGCTCGAGCGCATGATCCAGTTTCGCACCACCGGCACCACCGGCCATCCGCTCCTGATCCCGTCGCATCCAGTGGTGGCGGCGCGCTACGCGGCTTTTCACAAACGGGCGCTGCAGCGCGTGGGCGTCACGCCGCGCCACGGCCGTGGCCAGGTCGGCGTGGTGCTGCTGGGCTTCCAGGAGCGCTGCTTCACCTATGTGTCGGTGACGCCGACGATGGAAGAATCGGGCCTGGCCAAACTCAATCTGCATCCTGCCGACTGGCGCGACCCGGCCGACCGGGCGCGTTATCTCGATGCGCTGGCGCCCGAGATCGTGGCCGGCGACCCGATCTCGTTCACCGAATACCTGACGCTGCCCTTGCAGCACCTGCCGCGCGCGCTGATCTCGGTGTCGATGCAGCTGATGCCGGGGCTGCGCGCCGGGCTGGAAGCGCGCTTCGGTTGCCCGGTGCTGGACATCTATTCGCTCAACGAAGTCGGTCCGGTCGGGGTGTTCGATGCTGCACTCGGCGGACATCTGCTGTTGCAGCCACGTTTGTACGTCGAGATCCTCGACCGCGCGGGCAGGCCGGCGCCGCCCGGTGTGGCCGGCGAAGTGACCGTGACGGGCGGCTTCAACTTCTGCCTGCCGCTTCTGCGCTACCGCACCGGCGACTTCGCGACGCTGGTTGACAGTGCCGAGGGTCCGGTGCTGCGCGGCCTGGCCGGGCGCCAGCCAGTGCGTTATCTGACTTTGCACGGGTGGGTCAACAACATCGACATCACCCATGCGCTCGAGCCGTTCCCGATCTCGCACTTCAACCTGCACCAGCATGCCGACCGCAGGATCACGCTGCGGCTGGCCCCGGCGGCGCTTGGCTGCGCCGCACCGGCATGCAGGGCGCTGGAATTCCTGTTCGGCGCGGGGCAGGTAACGGTGGAGGCACTGACCGCACGGGACAAGACGCGGCAGTACACATCCGATCTCGACGGGTCGCGCCAATGAGCCGCCGCTTCCGGCGCGGCCTGGTGGTCGGCAAGTTCAGCCCACTGCACCGGGGCCATATGCACCTGATCGACACGGCGCTGGGCGCCTGCGATGAGGTACTGGCGATCAGCTATACGAAGCCGGAGTTCGCCCGCTGCGGACGGGCTGCGCGCCAGGCCTGGTTCGACGAGCTGTATCCGCAGTTGCGCAGCCTGGTGCTCGACGACGATGAGTTGGGGCGACTGTGCGTGGCGCGCGGACTGGCGCCGCGCCACTTGCCGCACAACGATGACAGTGCGCAGACACATCGCGGGTTCTGCGCCTGGGTATGCCGAGACCTGTTCGGCATGCCGGTGGATGCGGTATTCACCAGCGAGGATTACGGCGATGGCTTCGCCCGCGTACTGGGTGAATGGTTTGCGCGGCCGGTGACGCACGTCTGCGTCGACCGTCTGCGCCTTGCGGTGCCGGTGTCGGGCACGAGGGTGCGCGCCGACCCGTACGGCGAGGCGGCCTGGCTGCATCCGGCCGTTGCGTCGCACTTCATCGACCGTATCTGCCTGCTGGGTGGCGAATCGAGCGGCAAGACGACGCTGGCCTCGGCGCTGGCCGACCGACTCGGCACAAAATGGGCGCCGGAGGTAGGGCGTGAACGCTGGGATGCACAGGGCGGCCGCCTGGAGTATGCCGACATGCTGGCGATCGGGCGCGATCAGGTTGCGCGCGAGGACGCGCTGGCGCGCACCGCCAAACGCTGGCTCGTGTGCGACGGCAGCGCGCTGACATCGTTGTTCTACAGTCTGGACGGATTCGGCCGCGCCGAGTCCGAACTGGCGGCGCTGGCCCGTCGTGCGTACACGGCCACCTTTGTGTGCGCGCCGGATTTTCCATTCGTCCAGGACGGCACCCGGCGCGACGCCGCGTTCCGCGCTCGCCAGCATCGCTGGTATCTCGACCGGCTCGCCACGCTCGGTACGCCGTACACGCTGCTGCATGGCTCCCTGTCAGAGCGGTTGGACAGTGCGTGCGCGGTACTGGCTCGTGCCTGACCTGGGCGACAAGCGGCTGTGGCGGGATTCGTCGACCGCGTTCCTCGACCATATCCAGGACGACCCGCGCGTGCGCGGCGCGCCGGTGAAGGTCAATCACCGCTGCTGAGCGCGAGTGCGAAGTGGCGACGTCCCGACATCACTTCGCTCCCGCATTTCGCCGGTTCGTCGCAGCGGGACTTGCCGGGCGCGGCGCGGCTGGGCAGAATGGCCTGCATCGGTGTCCACGTAGCGAGCCAGCATGTCCAGCGTCCTGTCATCCTTCATCCCCGCGCCGCGCTCGCGCGCGCGCCGCCTGCTGGCAGACCTGCCACTGGCCGTTGCGGTCGGCGCATTGCTGGCGGTAGTGATCACCGTCGTCGTCGGACGGCCCGAGGTATTTTTCGAGAACCTGATCGTCTCGGTGCTGATCGGCGTGGCGGCCTATGTCCTGATCAACGGCGGCCGGCTGCTGTTCCTGGACTACCCCGACTGGGGACCGCGCGGTTGGGCGTGCTTCCTCGCGCTGGTGTTCATGGTGGCGCCCCTGGCCCATCCCCTTGGCCTGCACGTGGCAAGCCTGATCCTGGGCTTTCCCACGCCGACACTGGATTCCTATTTCACGGTGCGGCGCGCCAGCATGGTGCTGTTTACGCTGATCGGCACCGGCCTGATGACGTTGCTGGTCATGAACCGCGAACATCTGCGCCGCACCCGCGAAGAACATGCGGCACAGCGCCTGCGCGCCGAAGTCGTCGAGCGCCAGGCCCTGCAGGCGCAGCTGCGCCTGATGCAGGCCCAGATCGAGCCGCACATGCTGTTCAATACCCTGGCCAACCTGCAGGGCCTGATCGCGATCGATCCCGCGCGGGCCGGCACGATGCTGGACGGCCTGATCCAGTATTTGCGCGCGACCCTGAATGCGTCGCGTTCCGAAAACACCACGCTCGAACACGAGTTTGCGGCGATGCAGGCGTACCTGGGGCTGATGGGCGTGCGCATGGGCGAACGCCTGGCGTACCGGCTCGCGCTCCCGCCCGGACTGCGCAGTGCGCGCCTGCCCAGCATGCTGCTGCAACCGCTGGTCGAGAACGCGATCGTCCACGGTCTGGAGCCGAAGATCGATGGCGGCGAGATCGTGATCGATGCTGCCAGCGAGCAGGGCGCGCTCGTGATCACCGTCTGCGACACCGGCCTTGGCCTGGGCCACACGGATGGGCAGTGCGGTGGCGGCGTGGGCGTGTCGACGACGCGCGAGCGCCTCGCCGCCCTGTACGGCGCCGGCGCGTCATTGACCTTGACCCCGGCGCAGCCATGCGGCACGCTGGCCCGCCTGACCCTGCCTCTGGACACCCCATGACGATCCGCGCCCTGATTGCCGAAGACGAACCGATCCTGGCCGCGACGCTGGCCATGACCCTGCAGGGCTTGTGGCCCGGACTGGAGATCGTGGGCAGCGCGCCGAACGGCGTCGCTGCGGTGGAGCAGGGGCTGCTGCTGCGCCCGGACATCCTGTTCCTCGATATCCGCATGCCGGGCCAGACCGGGCTGGAAGCGGCCGAAGAACTGGCCGAGCGCTGGGACGGGCCGCAGCCGTTCCCGCACATCGTGTTCGTCACCGCGTTCGACGACTATGCGGTGCAGGCGTTCGAGCACGCGGCGGCCGACTACGTGCTCAAGCCGGTCAGCGCGGCGCGCCTGGGCAAGACCGTCGAACGGCTGCGCGCGCTGGTGGAGGCGCGGCAGCAGCCTGCGACGCTGCAGCTGGCCGACCCCGGCGCCTTGGGCAGCCTGGTCAGCCAGCTGCAGGCGTTGCTGCCGGCGGCGCCGGTGGCGCCGATGGCGCAGCGTCTGGCCACGATCCGGGCGGCGGTGGGCAATACGGTGCGCATGATCCCGGTGGGGGACGTGGTGTTCTTCCAGGCGGTCGACAAGTACGTGAATGTAGCGACCCCGGACGCCGAGGCGCTGATCCGGGTGCCGCTCAAGGACCTGCTGCCGCAGCTCGATCCGCTGCAGTTTCGCCAGGTGAGCCGCAGCATGGTGGTGAATATGGCGTGTGTGAGCAGCGCGGGGCGGGACGACTTCGGCAAGGTCACGCTGACGCTGCGGGGGCGTCCCGACAGGCCCAAGGTGAGCCCGGTGTATGCGCACCTGTTCCGCCAGATGTAAGCACGCTGCACAGCGCGGCACACCTCGTTGCTTTATCCAGCGCTGCCCCACCGGGATTGTACCTCCGGCAGAAACGGCATCGACGACGTTCGATATGCGGGGGGATGCCCATGGCAGCCCTGCACGATAGTGCGTAAAATGCCAGCTTTGGCCCATTCACACGACATCATGGAACTGCGCGCATCGGCCCTGGCCGCCCTGGTTGAGACCGATCCTTCGACCAAAGCGTTGGCTGTCGCCGCGTTGCGTGTCAATTGCGAGGCAGGAAAAGTCAACGTTGCCCCCGCTTCAAGGATCGAAAATCCCGCTGGCATTCCGGGCCGTCCAGAGCATCCCAAGCTGGTCCCGCCCCTTCAAGTTGGCCGCCGCTCCATGGCTACCCCCGAAGGCCGCGCGATGCTGATCCACGCGCTGGCCCACATCGAATTCAACGCCATCAACCTGTCGCTCGATGCCCTCTGGCGCTTCCCCGGCATGCCCGAGCAGTACTACCTCGATTGGCTGCGCGTCGCCGACGAGGAAGCCTTGCACTTCACGATGCTCAACGCCCACCTCGGCACGCTCGGCTACACCTACGGCGATTTCGTCGGCCACGACAGCCTGTGGGAAATGGTCGAGAAGACGTCGGATGATGTGCTGGCGCGGATGGCCCTGGTCCCACGCACGCTCGAAGCGCGTGGCCTCGACGCCATTCCGCCGCTGCGCGCCAAGATCGCCCAGGCCGGGGATCTCGACGCCGCCAAGATCCTCGACCGCCTGCTGGTCGACGAGGTCGGCCACGTCGACATCGGCAACCGCTGGTATTGCTACCTGTGCGAGCAGCGCGGACTCGAACCGCTGTCGACCTACGACGCGCTGACGGTGCGCTACAAGGCGCCAGTTTTGAAAGGCCCGTTCAACATCGAAGGCCGCCGCCAGGCCGGATTCACCGAAGCTGAACTCGACCGCTTGCGCTGATGAATGACGACGGCAGCACTACCGGCACCGGCTTCCTGCTGACCCGGCACTGGCGCGACACGCCGGCCGGCTGCGAAGTCGAATTCTGGCTCGCCACCGACACCGGCCCGCGCTGCGTGCGCCTGCCGCCGCAAACCCCGGTCGCTTTCGTCCCCGAAGAGCAGCGCGCCACCATCGATCAACTCCTGCACGCCGAGCGCGGTTGGGAGCTCAAGCCGCTGGCGCTGCGCGACTTTCGCGATCGCCCGGTCGCTGGCCTGTATTGCCGCCAGTACCGGCAGTCGATGCGCATCGAAAAACACCTGCGCCAACATGGCCTGGACGTGTTCGAAGGCGACATCCGCCCGCCCGAACGCTACCTGATGGAGCGCTTCATCACGGCCCCGGTCACGTTCAGCGGCACGCCCGTCGACGGCAACCCGCTGTTGCTGGTCGACGCCGTACTCAAGCCCGACGCCAGCTACCGCCCACGACTACGCACCGTCTCGCTCGACATCGAAACCACCTTCCAGGGCGATCTGCGCTCGATCGGCCTGGAAGGCTGCGGCCAGCGCGTCGTCTACATGCTCGGCCCACCCAACGGAGAACACAGCGACGCCCCGCGCGACTTCGACCTGCACTACTGCGCCACGCGCGTCGAGCTGCTCGAGCGCCTGGAAGCGTGGGTCGCCGACCACGATCCCGATGCCATCATTGGCTGGAACGTGATCCAGTTCGACATGCGTGTGCTGCAAAAGCACGCCGAGCGCTACAAACGGCCGCTGCGCCTGGGCCGCGACGGCAGCGCGATCGAATGGCGCGCGCATGGCGGCAAGCAGGAGCATTACTTCATCTGCATCGCCGGGCGCGTGGTGATCGACGGGATCGATGCGCTGCATTCGGCCACCTGGACGTTCCCTTCGTTCAGCCTGGAAAGCGTGTCGCGCATCCTGCTCGGCGAAGGCAAGGCGATCGACAATCCGCACGACCGCATGGCCGAGATCGACCGCATGTTCAACCAGGACAAGCCGGCGCTGGCCTACTACAATGTGCAGGACTGCGCGCTGGTCACGCGCATCTTCGACAAGACGAACCTGATGCCGTTCCTGCTCGAGCGCGCCAGCGTCACCGGGCTCGCGGTGGACCGCAGCGGCGGTTCGGTCGCCGCTTTCGAGCACCTGTACATGCCGGTGATGCACCGCCAGGGCCGGGTGGCGCCGAATATCGGCGACGTCGAAGGCGCCGACAGCCCGGGCGGCTTCGTGATGGATTCGCGCTCGGGCCTGTACGACTCGGTGCTGGTGCTCGACTACAAGAGCCTGTACCCGTCGATCATCCGCACCTTCCTGATCGATCCGCTCGGCCTGGTCGAGGGATTGCTGGAGCCCGAAGCGGATACCGTGCCCGGCTTCCGGGGCGGACGCTTCTCGCGCACCAAACATTGCCTGCCGACGATCGTGACCCGGATCTGGGCCGGCCGCGAAGCGGCCAAGGTTGACAAGAACGCGCCCCTGTCGCAGGCGCTCAAGATCATCATGAATGCCTTTTACGGCGTGCTGGGCACCACCGGCTGCCGCTTCTTCGATCCGCGCCTGGCCTCGTCGATCACGATGCGCGGCCATGCGATCATGCACCGCACGCGCGAACTGATCGAGGAACAAGGCTACCAGGTGATCTACGGCGACACCGATTCGACCTTCGTCTGGCTGGGCCGCGAGCACGCCGAAGCGGACGCACGGCGCATCGGCCAGACGCTGGTCGACCATGTCAACGCCTGGTGGCGCATGCACCTGCGCGAACAACTGGACATCGAGAGCGCGCTCGAACTCGAATACGATGTCCACTTCAGGCGCTTCCTGATGCCGACCGTGCGCGGTTCGGAAGAGGGCAGCAAGAAGCGCTATGCCGGACTCGCCGCTGCCACTTCCGCCGGCGGTGGCGAAGAGATGGTGTACAAGGGCCTGGAGACGGTGCGTACCGACTGGACCCCGCTGGCGCAGGCTTTCCAGCAGGGGCTGTACGAACGCATCTTCAAGCGCGAACCCTACGAGGACTATGTGCGCGACACGGTGGGCCGGATGCTCGCTGGCGCTTCCGACGAGCAGCTCATCTACCGCAAGCGCCTGCGCCGGCCGCTCGACGAGTACCAGAAGAATGTGCCGCCACATGTGCGCGCCGCGCGCATGGCCGACGAACACCACCTGCGCCAGGGCCGCACGGCCCTGTACCGCAAGGGCGGCCATATCCGCTACGTGATGACATTGAGCGGCCCGGAGCCGCTCGAGGTGCGCCGTTCGCCGATCGACTACGAACATTACCTGACGCGCCAGCTCGAACCGATCGCCGACGCCATCCTGCCCTTCCTGGGCGACAGCTTCGCGCGCCTCACCAGCCGCCAGCAAGACCTGTTCTAGGCGGCGTCAGGTCGGCGCCCAGGCGCCGCGCGCGCACCGCCCAGGCGCCGCGATACTGCGGGTCATGAGGTAGCGCCCACCCGGCGCCTGCACCGCCCCGGCGAACAGCAGGTCGCGCCACAGGCCGGCGCCGTCGGCCTGGAAGCATGGCGTCAATGCGCGGCTCAGCGCCTGGTAGGTGCGCACGGTACGCAGGCGCCTGCGCGAGTAGCGCGCCGCGCCGTCGAGCGGGCCGGCCGCCGCGACCTGGGCCGCCAGCACCAGCGCATCCTGCACGGCGAGCGTCGTGCCGAGGCCGAGCTGGGGACTCATCGCATGGGCGGCGTCACCGACGATGCACACCGGCCCCGCGGCCAGGCGCCGGGGGCGGGCGTGGTGGTAGCTGGCGAAGGCCAGCTGCGCATGCGAATGGATGCGCTCGACCACCGGACGCGCGTCGGGCCACAGCGCCAGCAGTTCCTGCTTCCAGTCGTCGATCGGCGCTGCGCGCCAGGCGTCGTAGCGGTCGCACCGCAGGCTCCAGAACAGCGATACGCGCAGCCCATTGCCGATCCGCTCGGTGGGCATGATGCCGCACATGCGGTGCAGGCCGCCATAGCGCTGGCCGAGCACCTCGGGGTCAGGCCAGTCGTCCACGTCGATCAGCGACCACAGGGCGCCCCAGGCATAAAGCGTCGCGCGCACCGCCAGGCCGCTGGCCGCCGGCAGCTGAGACGCGGCCCCGTTCGCGATGACGACCAGGTCGAGCGCACGGCGCGCGCCGCCGGCATCGATCACCCCGCGCGCGCCGTCCGACCCCACCGCATCGACATCGACCCCGAAATGCAGTCGTACACCGAGCGCGCGGCAGGCGCGTTCCAGCACCGCGCCAAGGGCAGAGCGGCTGACCGCGCGCGCTTCGCGGTTCGGGTAGCGCAGGTCGACCAGCGTCCAGCCACGCGCGCTGCGCCCGTGCAGGCGGCCGATCGGCACGCTGATCGCCTCGAAAGCGGATCCGACGCCAAGGTCACCCAGCGCAGCGACGCCCTGCGGCTGGATCAGGACGCCCGCGCCGAGCGTGGCGAGCGAGGGGTGCTTCTCGAACACGTCGACCGTGTGCCCGGCCCGGGCGAAGGCAATGGCGCTTGCCAGACCGGCGGTGCCGGCGCCGATGATGCCGATATGAAGACGCTGCATCCTGATGCTTTCTTGTGTCTTTGTGGAAATAGTCGAGCCGAGTATAGCGCGCCGGCCGACGCACCTGCATGCGCCGGGCATAAGATCGTAAAAACATCACTTCGGTACGCTCCGGTGCGACACAGTCTTTCTATAATCACCGCAGAGCGTCAACCCTGGAGGCCCGCCGTGTCGTTCCTGATCGTCCTCGCTTCCCTGGCATTCCTGATGTTCGCCGCCTACCGCGGCTACAGCGTCATCCTGTTCGCCCCGGTCGCCGCTCTGGGTGCGGTGCTGCTCACCGATCCGGCCCAGGTGGCGCCGGTCTTTTCCGGCATCTTCATGGAAAAGATGGTGGGCTTCGTCAAGCTGTACTTCCCGGTGTTCATGCTGGGCGCCGTGTTCGGCAAGGTGATCGAGCTGTCCGGTTTTTCCGAGTCGATCGTGGCCGCCGCGATCCGCCATATCGGCCGCACCCGCGCCAACGCCGTGATCGTCGCCGTGTGCGCGTTGCTGACCTATGGCGGGGTGTCGCTGTTCGTGGTGGTGTTCGCCGTGTATCCGTTCGCGGCCGAACTCTATCGCCAGAGCGGCATCCCCAAGCGCCTGCTGCCCGGCGCCATCGCGCTGGGCGCGTTTTCGTTCACGATGGACGCGCTGCCCGGCACCCCGCAGATCCAGAACATCATCCCGACCACCTTCTTCCAGACGACCTCCTGGGCGGCCCCGGTCCTGGGCACCCTGGGCGGCCTGTTCATCCTGGGCGTGGGCTTGCGCTACCTCGAATGGCGCCGGCGCCGGGCGCTCGCCAGCGGGGAGGGCTACGGCGCGACGCTCATGAACGAGCCGGAACGGGTGGATACCGAAGCGGGCGGCCTGCCGCATCCGCTGCTGGCGGTGGCGCCGTTGCTGCTGGTCGGCGTGGCCAATTTCGTGTTCACCCGCATGATCCCGCTCTGGTATGGCGACAGCCACGTGGTGCCGCCCGAGATCCTGCCCGGCATCGCGACCCCGGTGAGCACCACGATCAAGACCGTCACCGCCATCTGGGCGGTGCAGGCGGCGCTGCTGCTGGGGATCCTGTTCGTGGTCGCCACCGCGTTCGGGCGGGTGGCGCGGCGTTTCGCCGACGGCAGCAAGGCGGCGGTGGCTGGCGCGCTGCTGGCGGCGATGAACACGGCGTCCGAATACGGCTTCGGCGGCGTGATCGCGGCCCTGCCGGGTTTCATCGTCGTCAGCGATGCGCTGCGCAGCATCCCCGACCCGCTGGTCAATGCCGCGGTGTCGGTCAGTTCGCTGGCCGGCATCACCGGCTCGGCCTCGGGCGGCATGAGCATTGCGCTGGCCGCCATGTCGGATACCTTCATCGCCGGCGCCAACGCGGCAGGGATTCCGCTCGAGGTGCTGCACCGTGTGGTCGCCATGGCCAGCGGCGGCATGGACACGCTGCCCCACAACGGCGCCGTGATCACGCTGCTCGCGGTCACCGGCCTGACCCACCGCGAAGCCTACCGCGACATCTTCGCCGTCACGCTGATCAAGACGCTGGCGGTGTTCTTCATCATCGGCGTGTACTACGCATCCGGATGGGTCTAGGAAAGCACTGATGTATTCGTGGCGGCGGCCTCGGCCACGAGAAAATGCGCCCAGCGGCGTTGCAAATCCTCGCGATACCACGGGGTATCGCTGCGGTTGCGCCTTGCCGGGCACATTTTTCGTGACCGATTCCTGCGCGCCAGACTAAATCAGTGCTTCCCCAGGTGTATTCTTGCCAGGAGAGCAGGGCGGGTCCCGGGTTTTCTTGGCAACAGTTCAATGGGCGCTGTGACAATCCGTGGTTTTTTCGCAGCGCGAGGGGACAAATCTGCGCAGGCGCCGCCGCTGTATGGACTACGGACGCGGCATCGCGACTACAATCATTTCTCGATGGCATCATTACCCCAGGACAGGACATGAAATCCGTACAACAAGAAGTCGACGAGCGCAGCAACCTCACCGGTACCAACAAGTTCGAACTGCTGCTGTTTCGCCTCGGCGGCGATGCGCAGGGCAACCATAGCGAACTGTTCGGCATCAACGTGTTCAAGATCCGTGAAATCGTGGCGATGCCCGACATTACCGCCGTCGCCGGCGCGCCGCAGCACGTGCTGGGCGTGGTCAACCTGCGCGGCCAGATCATCCAGGTACTCGATCTGCCGGGCATCGCCGGCGTCACGCCCAAGACCGGCCTGAACATCATGCTGGTGACCGAATTCGCGCGCACCACCCAGGCCTTCGCGGTCGAGAGCGTCGAGGAAATCGTGCGCCTCGACTGGAGCCAGGTGATGACCGCCGAGCACAGCGCCGGCAGCGGCATGGTCACCAGTATCGCGCGCCTGCCCGAGCAGGACGGCCAGCCGGCCAGGCTGGCCCAGGTGCTCGACGTCGAGACCATCCTGCGCAAGCTCAACCCGGAGCAGGACGAGGAAAACATGCGCCAGAAAGTGGGCGAGCGCATCGTCATCAAGCCCGGTTCGGTGATCCTGGCGGCCGACGACTCGGTGGTGGCGCGCGCGCTGATCGAGCAGGGCCTGGAAGCCATGGGCCTGCCGTTCATCATGACCAAGAGCGGCAAGGAGTGCTGGGACCAGCTCAATACCATCGCCAACGCGGCCGAAGCCGAAGGCCGCAGCGTGTACGACCGCGTGGCGCTGGTGCTGACCGACCTCGAGATGCCCGAGATGGACGGCTTCACGCTCACCCGCAACATCAAGTCGACCAGCCGCTTCGGCAACCTGCCGGTGGTGATCCACTCGTCGCTGTCGGGCACCACCAACGAGGAACACGTGCGCAACGTGCGCGCCGACGCCTACGTCGCCAAGTTCTCGGCCGAAGACCTGTCGCGCACCCTGCGCAAGGTGCTGGGCAACTGAGCGTGACGGGGAAACACGGCGCACCATGGCCGGGTGCTATGATGCCGCCGTGATTCCCGACCTGTCCCAGCTCCTCATCCTCGACAGCCTGCTGCGCGAGGGCAGCCTGACCCGCACCGCCGAACTGCTCGGCATGACGCAACCGACCGTCAGCCGGGCGCTCGCGCGCCTGCGCCGTCACTTCGGCGACCCGCTGTTCGTGCGCACCGGCCAGCGCATGCAGCCGACCGCGCGCGCCCTCGAACTGGCCGCGCCGGTCGCCGCGGTACTCGATGCCGCGCGCCAGCTCGACGGCGGGCCCGCGGCCTTCGATCCCGTCAGCGCGACCCGCTCGTTCAAGCTGTACATGGTCGACGGCGCCGTGGTCAATATCCTGCCGCGCCTGCTCGATGGCCTGGAACGCCTGGAAGAGGGCGCGCGCGGCCTGCAGCTGCGCGTGGCCCACATCGATCCCGGCTCGCTCGAGGGCCAGCTGGAGCGCGGCCAGGTCGACCTGGCCATCGGGCGCTTCCCGCAACTGGTCAACAACATCCGCCAGCGCAAGCTGTGGGACGACGAGTACGCCTGCGTGATGCGGCCCGGACACCCGTGGGCGGCCCAGCTCGACCGCGACAACTACCTGCGCCACCGCCATGTGCTGATCGAGATGGAAAACACCAGCCACCACAACGTCGCCATCACGCGCAAGCTGGAAACGCTGCTGGAGCCGTCGCGCATCCTGTGCCATGTGCCGAGTTTCACGTCGGCCGCGCACATCGCGCTGCATACCGACGCCATCGCCACCATCCCGCTGCGCCTGGCCGGCCCGCTGGCGCGCGACCTGGGCCTGACGCTGGCGCGCATTCCCATCGAATTGCCGCCGCTGCAGCTGGCGCTGTACTGGCATGAACGGGTGCACCGCGACCCGGCCAACGCCTGGCTGCGCGAATTCGTGCGCAGTACGCTGGTCGACGCCGGGGAAGCCGCCCCGGTCCTGGTGCCGGTGACGGGGCCAGGGCCAGGGCCGGGCCATTATGCAGATTCTGCATGACCTGCATGTCGGTACCGGCATGGCGTTGATAACGTAAAGCAACTATGCTGCGGAGATTCCGAATTCCTCCCGCAGCACACGATGCCCCTCATTTCCTCGATTGCGCCAGGCCGGTGGACCACCCGCCTGGCCACTGGCTCTGCCATCCTGCTGTTGTCCGGTTGCGTGTCCATAGGTCCGCAGCCCGGGCACGCCGCCCTGCGTGACGACGCGGCGGCGCATTCGTCGCGCGCGCTCGGCGCGCTGGCAACTGCGCCAGCCGCCTGGCCCGCCCAGGACTGGTGGCGCGCCTACGGCGACCCGCAGCTCGACCGCCTGGTCGACGGCGCGCGCAGCGCCAGCCCGACCATCGCCGCCGCCAGCGCGCGCGTACGCCAGGCCGCCGCGCTCGAAGGCCTGGCCGCGTCCAGCCTGGGGCCGCAGGCGAGCGCCTCGGCCCGCAGCGCGCGCCAGCGCTATAGCGAACACTCGAGTGTTCCCAAGCCGCTGGCCGGCAGCTGGCAGTGGGTCAATGACGCCAGCGTCGGCCTGAACTACGAGGTCGACTTCTGGGGCAAGAACGCCGCCAGCGTGGCCGCCGCCGCCGGCCGGGTCAACGCGCGCGAGGCCGAAGCGCAGGCTGCGCGGCTGGCAGTGACGGGCGCCGTGGTGCAGGCCTATCTGCGGCTCGACCATCTGTATGCCCAGCGCGACCTGGCCGAACAGGAACTGCGTCAGCGCAGCCGCATCCTCGAACTGGTCCGCCAGCGCGTGTCGGCCCAACTCGACAGCCAGGCGGAACTCAAGCAGGCCGAGATCGGCGTGCCGGCCGCGCGAGGCCAGATCGCCGCGCTGGAAGAGTCCCTGGCGCTCACGCGAGGCCAGATCGCGGCGCTGTGCGCGCAAGGGCAGGATGCCGGCGCCGCCATCGAACGCCCGCACCTGCGCCTGGAGCGCCCGCACGGCGCGCCGGCCGGCATCCCGGCCGCGCTGCTGGGCCGTCGTCCCGACCTGGTGGCGCTGCGCTGGCAGATCGAAGCGGCCAGCGGCGAGGTGGAGGTGGCCAAGGCCCGCTTCTACCCGACCGTCAACCTGAGCGTCTCGGGCGGGCTGGCCAGCCTCGGCTTCGACCGCCTGCTCGAAGGCGGCAGCCGCACCTTCGCCGCCGGCCCGCTCGTCACCTTGCCGCTGCTGGATGGCGGCGCCCTGCGCAGCAACCTGGCGGCGCGCAACGCCGACGTCGACCTCGCCGTGGAGCAGTACAACGGCGCCGTGATCGAGGCGCTGCGCGACGTGACCGCGCAACTGACCTCGCTGCACTGGCTGGGGGAACGGGTGCGCGAGCAGGACGACGCACTGGCTGCGGCCGAACAGGCGTATGCACTGGCCGAGCAGCGCTATCGCGCGGGCCTGGGCAACTTCGTGCAGGTCCTGATCGCCGAAACCCAGGTGGTGGCGCAGCGCCGCGGCCAGGCCGACCTGGCGGCGCGCGCCCATGAACTCGACGTCAACCTGGTGCGCGCACTGGGCGGCGGCTACGCCAGCAACTGACAAGAAAAAGGAAAGCCATGCAAGCAGAGAAGACTACCCCGGCGCCGCAGTCGCGCCGCACGCTCACCATCGCCCTGGGCGCGGCGGTGGCCGCCGCCGTTGCCGCCATCGTCTGGTCGTCGTCCGACGTGCTGGGCATCGGCTGGCACAGCCAGCATACCGAAGACGCCTACGTCGAGGGCAACCTGGTGCAGGTCACCCCGCAGGTGGCCGGCACCGTGACCCGGATCGCGGCCGACAACACCGATTTCGTGCGCCCGGGCGAAACCCTGGTGCAGCTCAACGGCGTCGACGCCCAGCTGGCGCTGGACCGCGCCGAAGCGGCGCTGGCCAAGTCGGCGCGCCAGGTGCGCGCCCAGTTCGCCGGCGTCGAAGGGCTGCGCGCCACCGTGATCCAGCGCGAGTCCGACCTGGCCAAGGCCACCAGCGACCTCGATCGCCGGCGCCAGCTGGCCGATACCGGCGCCGTGTCGGGCGAAGACATTCGCCACGCCCAGGATGCGGTAGCCGCCGCGCGCGCGGCCTTGACGGCGGCGCGCCAGCAGGTCGGCTCGGCGCTGGCCCTGGTCGACGGCACCACGGTCGAGAACCACCCCGATGTCGCCGCCGCGATCGCCGGCGTGCGCGACGCCGCGCTGGCGGTGGCGCGCACCACGCTGGCCGCGCCGGTGGGCGGCATCGTCGCGCGCCGAAATGTGCAGATCGGCCAGCGCGTGGCCCAGGGCGCGCCCCTGATGGCGATCGTGCCGCTCGACCAGATGTGGATCACGGCCAACCTGAAGGAAACCCAGTTGAAGGACGTGCGCATCGGCCAGCCGGTCGCCGTCACCGCCGACGCCTACGGCAAGGATATCGTGTTCCATGGCCGCGTGGTCGGCCAGGAGGCCGGCACCGGCGCGGCGTTCGCCGCGGTGCCGGCCCAGAACGCGACCGGCAACTGGATCAAGGTGGTGCAGCGCGTGCCGGTGCGCATCGCGCTCGACCCGAACGAACTCGGACGCCACCCGCTGCGCCTCGGCCTGTCGATGAAGGTCGTGATCGACACCAGCCGCCAGGACGGCGCCAGCCTGATGCAGGCTGGCGCGGTACGCCAGCAATACCGGACCGTGGTGTTCGAGACGGAAGCCCATGGCGCCGACGCCGTGGTCCAGCGCGCGCTGGGCGTGCCCGGGGCGGTGGCGGCGCGCTGAAGATGACGGCCATTCCCCGCCCGGCGCTCCTGAGCGCGATCTTCTGCTTCAATTTCATCGAGTTCCTGTCGACTGGGATGACGGTGTTCGCCGCCAGCGCGATCATGGGCCATATCGGCGCCTCGCCCGAGGAATACGCGACGGTGTCGGCGCTGTACGCGGCGGTCGCGGTGCTGGCCATCTCGCAGTTCACGGTGGTGCTGCAGCGGCTCGGCTGGCGCAACTACCTGCTCGGCGCGGTCCTGTTCTACATCGTGGGCGCCTGGATCTGCGCCACCAGCAATACAGTGGCCGGCTTCGCGCTGGGCCGGCTGTCGATGGCGGTCGGCGGCGGCGTCTTCATGACCGCTTCGCGCATGATGGTCAACCTGATCCCGCCGTCGCCGCAGCGCCTGCAGGGCATCGCCGCGTTCGGCGGCGCCCTGACGCTGGGACTGGCCTTCGGGCCGCTGGCGGCCTCGGTGCTCGTCGGCCACGAAGCCTGGGGCGGCATGTTCCTGGTGCTGGGCATGCTGGCGGCGCTGGGCGCGGCCATCGCGGCGCGCTGGCTGCCGCCTGGCGCCGACACGCTGGACGGCACGCCGACCCGCACCCACGTGCCGGACGCGATCCTGCTCGGGGCCGGCGCCGGCATCACGCTGTTCGCGCTGCAGCACCTGACCTACGACTGGCACGGCGAGCGCGCGCCGCTCCTGGGCCACCTGGCGCTGGGGCTCGGCGTCCTGCTGGCCTTCTTCGTGGTCAAGGGGCGCCGCCACGAGCCGTTCCTGCACCTGCACATCCTGGGCAGCGCGCGCTATCGCCTGGGTCTGGTGATCTTCGCTGTCTGTTACGGCGTGCTCGGGATGGTCAACACGCTGCTGCCGCAGGCGGTGCAGAAGGGCATGGGCGTGGGGCTGGAGCAGGCCGGGAGGCTGCAGGGCGTGGGGCTGCTGTCGACCTTCCTGGTGTTCGTCGTGATGCTGCAGATGGTCAAGCGCAATCCCCATCCGACCCGCTTCTTCGTGACCGGTTTCCTGATGCTGGCGGCGCTGGGCTGGCGCTTCGCCACGCTCGATCCGCGCGCGGATGCCTGGGACACGGTCATGGTCTGGATGGGCCTGTTCGGCGGCTTCCTGACGCTGGGCATGGCGACGGCCGCGATCCATTCGTTCAAGGACCTGCAGGCCGATAACGTGGTGTTTTCGCATGCCCAGCAACTCAAGAACATGCTGGGCCAGGTGGGCCTGGCGCTGGGCGTGGGCGTGACCAATATCGGGCTGCAGGAGCGCACCGCGCTGCACGCTTCGCGCCTGGGCGAACATGCGCGTACGCTGGCCGACCATGGCGCCGAGCTGGCGCGCCAAGCGGCGCTGCTGGCCAGCCAGGACCTGTTCTGGATCGTCATGTGGATCGGCCTGGGCGGCGCCGTGCTGCTGGCGCTGCAGAAGCGCCTGCAGTAGCCGGCGCCAGCGGCGTCGTCCTCCAGTCCCGACGCAGGCCCAGTCCTACAGCGGCGGCAGGCGTGCGCCGGTGTGACATGTAAAACGATCGTTTTACACTGGGTCCATGCACTCGAAAGATACCCTGCTTGCCGCCGCCGAGCGGCTCTTCCATGAACACGGCTTCATGGCCACCGGCATGGACACGCTCGCCAAGGCGGCGGGCATGTCCAGCCGCACCCTGTACAAGCACGCCGGCTGCAAGACCGACCTGATCGTGGCGGTGCTGGAAGCGCGCGAGGCGCGTTTCTTCTCCCTGGTCGACGGCCCCGACGTGGCCGCGCTGTTTGCCGGCCACGAAGCCTGGATCGCCACCGAGGGCGCGCACGGCTGCCTGTTCCTGCGCGCGCTGGGCGAGACCGGTGGCGCCGAGCCGGCGATTGCCGCCGCGGTCCTGCGCCACAAGGCACGCATGCAGGCCTGCATCGCGCGCATGGTCGAGACCGCGCGCGGCCGGCCCGACCCGGAACTGGCCCAGCACATACTGCTGCTGTTCGAAGGCGCGGTGGCGGCCAGCTCCTGGCAGGGCGCCGCAGCGGTGCGCGCAGCCGGCCGGGCCGCCGCGCAGCTGGTGGGGAAGGCGCCATGAACCGCAGCACGGTCCTGGTCGGGGCGACCGGTTTCGGCCTGATCGCCGCCTGCTATGGTTTCGGGCGCTTCGCCTTCGGCCTGTTCATGCCGCGCATCGCCGACGACCTGGCGCTGTCGCCGGCGCTCGGTGGGGCGATCTCGGGCGCGTCGTTCCTGGGCTTTTGCGTGGCGATCGCGCTGGCCGCCTGGCTGACCGAGCGCTTCGGCCCGCGCCCGGTGGCAGTGGCCGCCGGCGTGATCGCCGCCGTCGGCATGGCCGGCATCGCCGCCGCGCCGTCGAGCGCCTGGCTAGCGATTTCCGTGGTGGTGGCCGGATCGAGCACCGGCCTGGCCTCGCCCCCGATGGCGGCGGCCGTCAGCGCGCTGGTGCAATCGCCGCGCCAGGACATGACCAACACGGCGATCAATGCCGGCACCAGCGCCGGGGTGGCCCTGTCCGGCCTGGTAGCGGTCGCGATGGGCGCCGAATGGCGCCTCGCCTTCGCCGGCTTTGCCGGCGCCGCGATCCTGATCTCGGGCGCCACGCTGGTGGTGCTGGCGGGCTGCGCGGCGCATCCCGAAAACTGCACGCGCGCGATGCTGCCGACGATGACCACGGGATTGAGGCGCCTGGTGCGCGCCGCCTTCCTGACCGGTGCGGCCAGCGCCGTGGTCTGGACCTTCGGCGCCGACCTGGTGGCCCAGCATCTCGACTGGAACGGTGAACAGGTCGGCCGGCTGTGGACGGTGATGGGCGGGCTGGGCGTGCTGGGCGCCGCCGCCGGCTGGCTGGTGGCGCGCGCCGGCGTCACCCGGGTGCATGTGGCCTCGCAGGTCGCCATGGCGCTCGGCATCGTCGCCGTGGCGCATACCGCCACCCAGCCGGTGCTGGCCCTGCTCGGGGGCGGCGTGTTCGGCGCGGCCTACCTGACCCTGACCGGCGTGTACCTGGTGTGGGGCACGGCGGCATTGCCGGAGCGGCCGGCCAGCGGCGTGACGGTGGCCTTCCTGGCGCTGGCGATCGGCCAGGCGGTGGGCGCGCCTGCCTTCGGGTTCCTGATGGAGCGGGCGGCGCCGGATACCGCGGTGCTGGCCTTCGCCGCATTGGCGCTGGGCGCGGCCGCGGTGCGGCGCCAGCCGGCGCGCCCGCAGGCCTGACGGTTGTCGCGCACGCTGTAAAAACGGCGACGCCCGGGACCGGCTTTCACCGGTCCCGGGCGTCGCGTGACGCCAGGACGTGCGGTCCCTGACTGATCAGTCTTCCTGGAACGCCTCTTCGCGCTTCTTGCGCAGCGACGGCAGCAGCACCACCGCCATCGCGGCCACCGCCAGGAACAGCATGGTGGCGCTGATCGGGCGCTCGATGAACACCATCGGGTCGCTACGCGAGAGCAGCAGGGCGCGGCGCAGGTACTCTTCCATCATCGGGCCGATGATGAAGCCGAGCAGCATCGGCGCCGGTTCCAGCTCCAGCTTGGCGCACAGGTAGCCGAGCAGGCCGAAGATCGCCATCAGGTAGACGTCGAAGGTGCTGTTGTTGAGACTGAACACGCCGATCGCGCAGAACAGCAGGATCGCCGGGTACAGCATCTGGTACGGCACCATGATCATGCGCACCCAGATGCCGATCAGCGGCAGGTTCAGCACCACGAGGAACAGGTTGCCGACCCACATCGACACGATCAGCCCCCAGAACAGGGCCGGCTGCTCGGTCATGACGGCCGGGCCGGGCTGGATGCCCTGGATGATCATCGCGCCGATCATCAGCGCCATCACCGGGTTCGACGGAATGCCGAGGGTCAGCATCGGGATGAACGAGGTCTGGGCGCCGGCGTTGTTGGCCGCTTCCGGTGCCGCCACGCCTTCGATCGCACCCTTGCCGAACATGGCCGAGTTCTTCGAGACTTTCTTTTCCAGCGAGTACGAAGCGAACGAGGCCAGCATGGCGCCGCCGCCCGGCAGGATGCCGAGGATCGAGCCCAGGCCGGTCGCGCGCAGCACTGGCGCGATGATGCGCTTGAAGTCGTCCTTGTTGAGCATCAGGCCCTGGACTTTCTTCATGACCAGGTTGCGGCTTTCGTCATGTTCGAGGTTGCGCACGATTTCGCCGATGCCGAACATGCCCATCGCGACGATCACGAAGTTGATGCCGTCGGCAATTTCAGGCATGTCGAAGGTATAGCGCGCCGAGCCCGAGTTGACGTCGGTACCGACCAGGCCCAGCAGCAGGCCCAGCAGCACCATGCCGATCGCCTTGAGCAGCGAACCGCTGGCCAGCACGACCGACGCCACCAGGCCCAGCACCATCAGCGAGAAGTACTCGGCCGGGCCGAATTTGAGGGCCATGTCGGCCAGCGGCGGCGCGGCCAGCGCCAGCAGCACGGTGGCGACGGTGCCGGCGAAGAACGAGGCGATCGCCGCAGTGGCCAGGGCCTTGCCGGCCTGGCCGTTGCGGGCCATCTGGTAGCCGTCCAGCGCCGTGACCACCGACGACGATTCACCCGGCAGGTTGACCAGGATCGCAGTGGTCGAGCCACCGTACTGGGCGCCGTAATAGATACCGGCCAGCATGATCAGCGCCGATTCCGGCGGCAGGCCGAAGGTAGCCGGCAGCAGCATGGCGATGGTGGCGACCGGGCCCAGGCCCGGCAGCACGCCGACCGCGGTACCGACGAACACGCCGACCAGGCAGTAGAACAGGTTCTGGAAGGACATGGCCGTTTCCAGGCCAAGTGCGAGATTGCTGAAGATTTCCATATTATTTATGCTCCACCGCTGAACCAGGCGCCGAGAATCGGCATCGGCAAGCCGAGCAGCTTGACGAACAGACCCACGGCAAACAGCGCCGCGCCGACCGCCAGCGCGATCGATTTGGCCAATTCGAATTTCTGGCCGGCGTAGGAGCTGACCATGATCAGGACGAGCGTGGCGGGGACCAGGCCGGCGTCGCGCACCAGGAAACCGAACAGCAGCACGGCGACCAGCACCAGCGCCAGCTCGCGCCAGTACAGCTTGCCGATCTGCTCGCCCGGACGGAAGAACGAGCGCACCAGCGAGGCGGCGCCGACCAGTGACAGCAGGACGCCGAGGGCAGTCGGGAAGTACGCAGGACCCATGCGGCCGGCACTGCCCATCTCGTAATCCTGCCCGATGATGACGGCGCTCAGACCGAAGAATAGAAAGACAATGCCACTCCAGAAGTCCTTGGGATGGCGAATAAATGCTGGCACGTGATGGTCCCCTTTTATTTGTGATGCAAATGCGGCGTTACAGTTGCAATGGTTCAGATGCGGTATGACGGTGGTATTGCCATAGCGGTACGGCTCGGTACTACGGCTACTACGGCTACTACGGGTAAGACAGGTACGACGTGCGGGCACAACAAACCGCGCCGGGCCGGTCGGGCCGGCGCGGCGCGGTCAGGTCATGTCCGCATTCAGTCGGCGAAGGCGCCGGCTTTCTTGATGATCGGACCCCACAGGTCGATCTGTTGTTTGAGGTGGCCGCGCAGCGCTTCCGGCGTGGCCTGGTTGCTCGGCACCGGTTCGGTGCCCAGGTCGGCGAAGCGCTTGACCACGTTCGGGTCGCGCAGCGAGGCGCGCAAGGCGTTGGCCAGTGCATCCACCACCGGTTTCGGCGTGCCTTTCGGTGCGTACAGGCCGTGCCAGACGCCGACTTCGAAGTTCGGCAGGCCCGAGCTGGCGATGGTCGGCAGGTTCGGCAGCGACGCCAGGGGCGTCTTGGTGCTCACGCCGTAGGCCTTGATCTTGCCGCTCTTGATCTGGCTGGTGGTATTGGTGGTCTGGTCGCACATGAAGTCCACCTGGCCGCCCAGCAGGTCGTTCATCGCCGGGCCGGTACCTTTATACGGCACGGTGGTCAATTCGACGCCCATCGCGGTCTGCAGCAGCATGCCGCACAGGTGCGAGGCCGAACCCAGGCCGGCGTGGGCGTAGGTCACCTTGTCCTTGTTGGCCTTGACGTAGGTGATCAGCTCCTTCATGTCCTTGGCCGGGAAATTGGCGCGGGCGACCACGGTCATCGGCACGTCGGTGATCAGGCCGATCGGCTCGAAACTGGTGATGGCGTCGTACGGCAGCTTGCGGTACAGGGCCGGCGCGGTCGACTGGCCGATGTGGTGCAGGAAGAGGGTGTAGCCGTCCGGGGACGCCTTGGCCGCCCGCGCCGCGCCGATGGTGCCGCCGGCGCCGCCGACGTTCTCGATGATGATCTGCTGCTTGAGCGTGGTGCCCATCGATTGGGCGACCAGGCGCGCCACGGTGTCGGTCGGACCGCCGGCCGCGAACGGCACGATCATGGTGATGGTCTTGGTGGGGTAAGCCTGGGCGTGGGCCAGGCCGGTGCCAAAGGCGGTCAGGCAAGCGGCTGCGCACAGCATCTTGAGCTTCATGGTCGTCATCCTCTACTCGTTTCTTGGTATTGGGGCAGCGCGCACTATTCCTGTGCACTGCTACTGTTGGCGTAATTATTATCAACATTACTTACGCACCAGAGGTTGTACCAGTAAACAAATTGTTGCGCAACTACGTGGAACTACGTAGCTGGTGTATAAACGCCGCACTTTGCCTGCGTTGCGCGTCCACGGAACCAGTATGGTGTACAAAAAAAACGCCGCCGGGATACTCCCGGCGGCGTCAGTACGCAGCATTGCCTACGTCAGTCTCGTGCAGGAGCGGCGCCTCACACCGGCGGCGTCACCGGCAGGAAGCGGTCGCCTTCGAGCAGCTTGTCCGGCGTGATGGGCGTGGTACGCAGGCGCTTGCCGGTGGCGTGCCAGATGCCGTTGGCGATCGCCGCGGCCACGCCCACGATGCCGATTTCGCCGACGCCCTTGGCGCCGAGTTGCTTGCTCACCACGCGGTCGTCCTCTTCCACGAAGATCACGTCGATATCGTGGATGTCGGCGTTCACCGCCACGTGGTACTCGGCGAAGTTGTGGTTCATGAAGCGCCCGTAACGCTGGTCGGTATGGGTTTCTTCATGCAGCGCCTGGCTGATGCCCCAGACCACCGCACCGCTGATCTGGCTGGACGCGGTCTTGGCGCTCAGGATGCGGCCGGCCGCGATCGCGCTGACCACGCGCGTCACCCGCACCATGCCCAGCTTTTCGTTGACCCGCACCTCGCAGAACACGGCCGAATGCACGGCGCGCGCATACTTGCGCTGCTTGAGCATCTGCGGGGTCATCATGAATTTCTCTTCGACCCGCTCGACGCCGGCAGCCGCCAGCACTTCGCCCAGCATCACCCGGCGCGACGGATCCCTGGACAGGAACACCGCGCCGTCGCCGAATTCGACGTCGCGCAGTTTTGCCTTCGCCAGCGGCGAATCCTTCATGCCCTCGGCCAGCTTGAACAGCGACTTCTTGAGCTTTTCGCAGGCGCCATGCACGCCCGAGCCGACCGTCGTCACGTGCGACGAGCCGCCTTCGATCGGCGCCAGCGGCAGCGTGGAGTCGCCCAGCTGGAAGGTGACCTGTTCCAGCGGCAGCCCGAGCTGCTCGGCGGCGATCATCGACATCACGGTGTAGGTCCCGGTGCCGATGTCGGTCGCGGCGCTGCTCACCACCAGGCGGCCGTCGGCGTGCATGACGGCGCTGACGCGCGCCACCATCACCATCGCATCCCAGATGCCGGTCGCCATGCCCCAGCCCACCATCTCGTCGCCGTCCGGCATCGAGCGCGGCTCCAGCGGGCGCTGGTCCCAGCCGAAGCGTTCGGCGCCCTGGCGGTAGCATTCGCGCAGCTCCTTGCTGGAAAATGGCTTGTCCTCGATCGGCGAGACCTCGGTGTAGTTCTTCAGGCGCAGTGCAAGTGGATCGAGCTTCAGTTCGTACGCCAGTTCGTCCATCGCCACTTCGAGCGCGTGCACGCCGTGGGCCGCGCCGGGGGCGCGCATGTCGAGTGGCGTGAAGCGGTCGTGCGACACCACCTGGTAGCCCAGCTTGATGTCCTGGCAGGCGTACAGCTGCCCCGACCAGTTGACGATCACTTCGACGTAATCCTCCAGGCGCGAAGTTTCCTGGATCGCCTCGTGCCAGATCGCGGTGAGCTTGCCGTCCTGGTTCGCGCCCAGGCGCACGCGGTGCCAGGTCTCCGGACGGTGGCCGAAGCTGAACATCTGCTGGCGCGTGAGCACCACGCGCACCGAGCGTTTCAGCTGCAGCGCGCCCATCACCGCCAGCGGCAGCTGGTACTGCGGGCGCAGGCCGGAGCCGAAGGCGCCGCCGACGTACGGGTTGCGCACCGTGACCTTGTCCTTCGACAGACCGAAGCCGTGCGACACATACCAGCGGCTGTTCTGCGAGCTTTGGGTCTTGTCGTAGATGGTCAGGTGGCCATCCTCGCCATAGATGACGGTCGAAGCGAACATCTCCATCGGGTTGTGGTGCTCGACGCCGTTGTAGTACTGCGAATCGACCTTGACCTCGGACGCCGCGAACGCCTTCTCGCCGTCACCGGTGGAACTCGGTGGCACGAAGCCGGCCTTGATCGGCTTCGGTTTATGCGCCTGGTCGAGTGTGCGCAGCAGGTTGGTCTCGTGCGGCTCGGTGTCGTAATGCACCCGCACCAGCGCGGCGGCGTGGCGCGCGGCCTCGAAGGTGTCGGCGATGACCAGTGCGACCGGCTGGCCGCTGTAGAAAATCTGGTCCGAGAACAGCGGCCGGAAAGGCGAGCCGGCCGGCGCCGTCATGTCTTTCCAGGCGATGTCGAACGCGCGCATTTTGGGGCGGTTCTCGTGGGTCATCACCGAGATCACGCCGGGGGCGGTGAGGGCGTCGACGGTGTCGATGCTGGTGATGCGGCCCTTGGCCACGGTGCCGCTGACCACCACGCCGTAGCACAGGTCGGGGGCGAAGTATTCGCCGGCATACTGCGCTTCGCCGGTGACCTTGGCGCGGCCATCCACGCGCGAGACGGCCATGCCGGTCTTGACGCGGCCGGTGCCGGCCGGCGCGTTCGGTGCGCGCAGTTCTGGAATCAAATCGGTCATGCAGGATCTCCTTGGCTGGCGCCCGGCGCGCTGCCGGTGCCGCGGGTGGCGATGATCAAGGCTTGCAGGATGGCGTTGCGCGCCAGCGGCACCTTGAAGTCGTTCTGGCCGTGGCCACGGGCCCCGGCCAGCAGCACATTGGCGGCGGCCACGAAGGCCTGCTCGCCGGCCGGCTGGCCGACCAGCGCCTGTTCGGCCGCTTCCACGCGCCACGGCTTGTGGGCGACGCCTCCCAGCGCGATGCGCGCGGCGCGGATGGTGCCGTCGGCATCGAGGTCGAGCGCCGCGGCGCACGACACCAGCGCGAACGCATACGACAGGCGGTCGCGCACCTTGATGTAGGCGCTGTGCGCCATGAAGCGGTCGGCATCCGGCAGGTCGAGGTGGGTGATGATCTCGCCCGGCTGCAGGGTGTTGTCGATGTCGGGCCGGTCTTCCGGCAGGCGGTGGAATTCAGCGAACGGGATGCTGCGCTCACCGTTCGGGCCGCGCACCTGCACGGTGGCGTCGAGCGCGCGCAGGGCCACGCACATGTCGGACGGGTGGGTCGCGATGCAGCTCTCGCTTTCGCCCAGGATCGCGTGCTGGCGGTTCACACCGTCGAGCGCCGGGCAACCGGTGCCGGGTTCGCGCTTGTTGCACGGCGTGCCGATGTCATAGAAATAGACGCAGCGGGTGCGCTGCATCAGGTTGCCGCCGTTGCTGGCCATATTGCGCAGCTGGGGCGAGGCGCCGGCCAGGATGGCGGCCGACAGGAGGGGGTAGCGCTTGCGCACCACCGGGTGGTAGGCCGTGTCGGCATTGCGGGCCAGCGCGCCCAGGCGCATCCCGCCATCCGCGTTCGCCTCGATCTCGTCCAGGCCGAGGTGGTTGATGTCGACGACGCCGGCTGGACGCATCACGCCTTCCTTCATCAGGTCGAGCAGGTTGGTGCCGCCGGCGATCGGGCGCGCACCCTGGCTGGCCGCGGCAATCGCGGCGTCGAGGTTCGCGGCCGGGGTGAAGGTGAACGGATTCATGCGGCCACCTTGCCTTTCGCGCCCATCACCCGGACCACCGCGTCGGCGATCTGCGGATAGGCGCCGCAGCGGCACAGGTTGCCGCTCATGAGTTCACGCACGTCGTCGCGGTCGTGCGCATGGCCTTCGTTCATCAGGCCCACGGCCGAACACAGCTGCCCGGGGGTACAGTAGCCGCACTGGAAGGCGTCGCAATCGATGAAGGCCTGCTGGATCGGGTGCAACTGGTCGTTGTCGGCCAGCCCTTCGACGGTGGTGATCTCGCGGCCGTCCTGCATGACGGCCAGGGTCAGGCAGGAATTGATGCGTTTGCCGTCGACCAGAACGGTGCAGGCGCCGCACTGTCCCTGGTCGCAGCCTTTCTTGGTGCCGGTCAACCCCGCGCGCTCGCGCAAGAGGTCGAGCAGCGTCACCCATGACTCGACATTGAATTCGCGTTCCTGGCCGTTGATGCGCATGCGGACAGGATGCTTCTGCAGAGGTTCCATGACTACTCCCTTCTAAGGTAAGGCTTGACCTTACCTGCCGGAGGGGGGACTGCTCGGTTAGTTCACGCACGCAGCCGTGCAATTGTGACAAGACCGGTTGCTGCTTGCGTCACGATCTGCCGTCATGGTCCGCGGAACACCACCGTCTTGTTGCCATCGACAAAGACGCGGCGCTCGATATGGAACTTGACCGCCGTCGCCAGCGCCAGGCACTCGTTGTCGCGGCCGACGCGGGTGAGCTGGTCGACCCGGTAGTTATGGTCGACCCGCGTGAGCACCTGCTCGATGATCGGGCCTTCGTCCAGGTCGGGCGTGGCGTAGTGGGCGGTGGCGCCGATCAGCTTGACGCCGCGGTCGAAGGCCTGCTGGTACGGCTTGGCGCCCTTGAAGCCGGGCAGGAACGAGTGGTGGATATTGATGCAGCGGCCGGCCAGCTGGCGCGCCAGCCCGTCGGACAGGATCTGCATGTAGCGCGCCAGGATCACCAGTTCGGAATTGGTTTCTTCGAAGATCTCGAGCATGCGCGCTTCCTGCTGCGCCTTGTTGTCCCTGGTGACGGGCAGGAAGATGAAGCGGATGCCTTCGCGCTCGACCATCGGGCGCAGGTCGAGGTGGTTCGATACCACCGCCGTGATCTGCATGTTCAGTTCGCCGGTGCGGCGGCGGTACAGCAGGTCGTCCAGGCAATGGTCGGTTTTCGAGACCATGATCACGGTGCGCACCGGATCGAGCGGATCGAACATCTGCCACGCCATCTCGAGGCGGCCGGCCACCACGGCCGCGAACTCGGCGCGGATGGTCTCGATCGGCGGCGAGCCGTCCTGCTGGCGAAACACCGCGCGCATGAAGAAGCGGGCGGTGGAATCGTCGTCGAACTGTTCCAGCGCACAGATATAGCAGTCGCGCTCGGCCAGGAAGGTGGCGACCGCGGCGACGATGCCGGTGCCGGCGGGGCAGCTGGCGTTGAGGATGTATTCGATGCGTCCGGCCGGGGCCGGGGTGATACTGCTCATGGTCGTTCCTGTCTGTGGTGGCGGTGCGAGGCTTTCAACGACGTTGTCGGCAACGCTGTCGGCAAAACTGGCAGCAGCATTATCAACAACATTATCAGCAACATTGTCAGAATTATTAGAATGGCCGATGACAGGGGCGGCGTCAAGCGCCCCGGGGCGCGCGTGCTACCATGCGCGCTTTTTCGCTTGCCGCCATGCACCACCAGATCCGCCCGCTGCTGCCGACCGACCTCGACGCCGTCCTGCGGGTCCAGGCAGCCTGCTATCCGCCGTCGATGCAGGAAGCGCGCGCGGTGGTGCTGGCGCGCTTGCTCGCCGCCCCGGACACCTGCGTGGTCGCCGTCGACGCCGATGGCGTGTGTGGCTACCTGTTCGCGTATCCGTCGCTGCTTGGCGCGGTCACCGAACTCGATGCGCCGTTCGCGCCTGCGCCCGCTGCCGACACCCTGTACCTGCACGATTTGTCGGTCGAGCCGCGCGCGCTCGGGCAAGGGCTGGCGCGCGCGCTGGTCGCGCACGTGCTGGCAGTGGGGCGCACCCGTGGCCTGGCGCACGCGGCGCTGGTGTCGGTGCAGGACAGCGCGCGCTTCTGGCAGGCGCTCGGGTTTCGCGCGGTGGCCAGCGCCGATCCGGCGCTGGCGTCGTATCCCGTCGGCGCGCTGTACATGGTGCGCACGCCGCCGTGATGCGGGGACGACGATTGGACGATTACTGGACCCGGCGCACCTTGGCCGAGTTGTTGCTGCCCTCGATCTTCAGGAACAGCGTGCCGAACATATTGCGTTCGATGCGCACGCGCGTGTCGGTGGTGGGCGCCAGCACGGCATCGCTGCCGTCGATGATGCGCCACACCTGGCCGTTCGCCAGGCGGATCTGCGCGCCCGGGCCCCAGCCCTGGAAGGTGCCCGGGATCGTGCTCTCGATCGATGTCGGCTGTTCTTCGCGCTGCTTGACGGCTTCCATGCCGAAGTTCTGTTCAGGCGTGCGCGCCGGCGCGGCAGGCGCTGCTGCGGCAGCAGGGGCGGCCGCCGATCGTGCGACGCCGACCGGGATCGCATCGTAGCAGGCCACGCGCGCGGCGACGTCGCCGATGGCGCGGCAGTTCAGGAGGGCGGCGTCGTCGGCCAGGGCGGCGCCGGAGGCGAGCAGCAGTACGGCAAGGGGCAAGGCTTTCATCGGGTCCTTCGTTGTCCAGTGGTGAGGCCCGTCGCGGCGCTGAAGACGGATGCTTGCAACGGTGCCATCGACGGGTGCCACCGATTATAGGGGAAGCGCCGTCCGCCGTGTATTGTCGGCAAGTTTCAGGCGCCGCTGCAGTCGCGCGGCCGATTGTCTATACTGACCGGCCCCCTCCGATGAAGCCAGACCATGAACCATCAGATCACCGTGATCGCCACGCTGCACGCCCAAGCCGGTAAGGAAGACGCACTGCAGGCGCGCCTGCTGCAGATGTGCGAAGAGACCCGCAAGGAAGCCGGCTGCCTGCGCTACGACCTGCAGCGCGCCCGGGACGATGCGACCGAATTCGTGTTCGTCGAATACTGGCGCGACGCCGAGGCGCTGGCCCTGCACGACGCCAGCCCGCACATGGCCGCGCTGGGACGCGATCTGCCGCCATTGCTGGCGCGCGCGCCGCTGGTGCGCAAGTTCTCGCCGGTCGCGTGAACGTTGCGCGCGCGCGTGGGCGGCGCTGCGCCGCACGCGGCTGTCGGATAATTTGACACCGTCCACATCCGGAAGCAGTGCACCAGAAATTTCATCTGTGAAATCAAAGAGATAGCGTGGCGACACATTCGGGCGTGATTCTTGCTCGTCAATACCGCGCACTTTTTGAGGAGCAAATGATGTTTCGCTTGACCACGTTGATGTTCGCGGCCGCCATGCTGGCCCAACCGGCCCAGGCCGGCGTTGTGTATTCCTGGAAGCAGGTGCAGGCATCCAGCACGATGCCGGTCGGCCTGAATCTGGAAATGGTGTTCTCGGACAAGGCAGTCGCCAGCGGCCGGGTGGCGCTCGACTTCGTGAACGACTGCTACGGCGGTGCGCCGTGCTACGACCCGCAGGACAGCCTGCTGTCGCTGCGCTACTGGTTCGAACAGCGCGACGGCAGCGGCGCCGTGCGCGAATACAACCTGATCCAGTTCGGCCACCGCGAGCAGCCGCGCTACTTCGGCGACCACATCAGCATGGACATCAGCTTCCTCGATGGCGGCATGGTCGGCGGCAGCATCCGCGCCAACGACGGCAATTCCAACTTCGACATGCTTGGCGCCGACGGCATCTTCAGCCTGCTGCGCACCGACAGCGACGAAGGCAACCCGTGCGGCCTGATGTATCCGGACGCCTGTGGCGGCGAGCTGGGCCAGTTGCGCGAAACCGGCCGCGTGGCCGACGTGCCAGAACCGGCAACCCCGCTGATTGCCGGCCTGGGCCTGCTGGCCGCCTGGTTCGCGCGCCGCCGCCGCGCCTGAACCGCGGATTTATTCAGCCAGCGGCGCCAGCAGCGCCTCGGTATCCGGCGCCCCCATGCGGCGCGCGGCGTCCAGCGCGCTGACGCCGTCGGCGCTGCGGCGCGCCGGATCGGCGCCGCGATCCATCAGCAACTGCGCAATCTCGACCCGGTTGAACATCGCCGCGAACATCAGCGCCGTCTTGCCGGACGGGCCGGCATGGTCGGGCAGCGTGCCCTTGTCGAGCAGGAGCGTGGTGACCGCCAGGTCGCCCTTGAAGGCGGCGCCGTGCAGCGGGGCCTGGCCGTTATCGTTGATGATGTGCGGGTCGGCGCCGTGTTCGAGCAGCACGCGCGCCGCGTCCAGGTGGCCGTGGTAGCAGGCCAGCATCAACAGCGTGTCGCCTTTCTCGTTGCGCAGGTTCGGCGGCAGGCCCTTTCCCAGCAGGCGCTCGAGCGTCTCGGCGTCGCCCGAGCGGGCGCATCCGAACACTTCGCGCAGCCAGTCGAGGGTCGCCTGGTCGAGATCGGCGACCGAGGTCGGGGCCGGGGTCGGGGCTTGCTGCTGTTCCATTCGATGCTCCATTGATAACAATGCTCGATTAAATCACATCCGTGCCGTCCGCGCGCGCAGCGGTGCGCGCGGCCGCCTCCATGATCCAGGCCGGCAGGGCGAGCGCTGGCAGCAGCATCCCGGCGAGCAAGGCCGCCTGCCAGCCGTGCTCGGCATACACCCAGCCGCCCAGCGCCGAACCGGCCGCCCCACCGGCGAAGAACAGGGCGAAATACAGGCCGTTCAGGCGGCTGCGGATTGCCGCGCCCAGGGCGAACAGGGCGCGCTGGCCCAGCACCAGGTTGGCGGCGACGGCGGCGTCGAGCACGATCGCGGCGACCACCAGCAGGCCCAGTGCCAGCGTATGGGACGCGGGCGCGAACATCGGCAGCGCGAAACTGAGGGCGCCCAGCACCAGCGCGGCGGCCGTCGCGGCCAGCGTATGCCCGGCATCCGCCAGGCGTCCGGCGATCGGCGAGGCGACGGCGCCGGCCATGCCGGCCAGCGCGAACAGGGCGATGCCGTTCTGGCTCAGGCCAAAGTCGGGACCGGCCAGTTCCTGCGGCACCACGGTCCAGAACAGGCTGAACGCGCCGAACAGGCCGGCGTGGTACAGCGCGCGGCGGCGCAGCACCGGCGTTGCGGCCAGCACCGTCCACAGCGAACGGATCAGGGCCGGGTAGGGCAGCGTCGCCTCTGGCACGCGCTGCGGCAGTTTCACCCGCAGTAACGCCGCCAGGGCCAGCACCAGCACCGCGGCGATGCCGAACACGGCCTGCCAACCGGCCACGCCGGCCAGCAGGCTGGCGACAGGACGCGCCACCATGATCCCCAGCAGCAGGCCGCTGACCACCTTGCCGACCGTCTGGCCCCGGGTCGCCTCGGGCGCCAGGTGGGCCGCGAACGGCACCAGCACCTGGGCCACGACCGCGCCCAGGCCGATCGCCAGCGCTGCGAGCAGGAATTGCCAGGCCTGGGTCGACAATGCCGCCAGCAGCAGCGCGGCGCCGGTGGCGAGCAGGCCGCTGACGATCAGGCGCCGGTTTTCCACCAGGTCGCCCAGCGGCACGATGAACAGCAGGCCCAGCGTATAGCCGATCTGGGTCAGCGTGACCACCAGGGCGGCCGCGCTTGGGGGCATGCCGAGCGCGGCGCCGATGGGGCCGACCAGCGGCTGGGCGTAATACAGGTTGGCGACGATGATGCCGGCAGCGAGGGCCAGCAGGAACACCATGCCGGACGACAGTTGCGGGTGACGGGAAGGTTGCACGGCGTACTCCATATGGGATGTTGAACTCATCCCATTCTAGGAAGTCTTTTGCTAAAGATAATTAGTGCATAATCAGCTCATACAATTCATATAAAGTGAACAATCATGGACAAGGTGAAGGCGATGCAGACCTTCGTGCGCATCGTCGAGGCCCACAGCTTCACCCGCGCCGCCGAGTCGCTGAACCTGCCGCGCGCGTCGCTCACCGCCACCATGCAGAACCTGGAACGCCATCTCGGCGCCCAGCTCCTCCAGCGCACCACGCGCCGGCTGTCGCTCACCCCGGATGGCGAACGCTATTATCAGCAGTGCACTGCCATCCTGGGCGCGATCGCGTCGGCCGAAGCCGAATTCAACGGCGACGATACCGCCACCCTGCGCGGACGCCTGCGCATCGAACTGCCGGGCGCGCTGGGACGGACGATCGTGCTGCCGCGCATCGGCACATTTCGCCGCGCCCATCCCGAACTGGACCTGACCATCGGCATTACCGACCGCATGGTCGACCTCACCGCCGAAGGCGTGGACTGCGCGCTGCGGGTGGGTGAACTGCAGGCTTCGGCGCTGGTCGCGCGCCGGATCGGCCTGATGCGCTTCGTGATCGCGGCCAGCCCGGCCTACCTGGCGGCGCGCGGTACGCCTGCGTCGACGACCGACCTGGCCGCGCATGACGGCGTCGTGCACTTCTCGGGCCGCACCGGGCGTGCCTTCGACTGGGAGCTGGAAACCGAAGGCACCATCGAGAAGCTGGCCATCAACGGCGGCATCGCCGTCAACGATGCCGACGCCAACCTGCTGTGCGCCCTGCAGGGCCTGGGGCTGGCGCAGCTGGGATGCTTCCAGGCGCGTGCGCACATCGCGGGCGGGGCGCTGGTGCAGGTGCTGCCGGGGACGACGCCGACGCCGATGCCGGTGTCGCTGGTGTACCCGCAAGGCCGCATCGGCAACCCGCGCCTGCGGGTATTCGCACACTGGCTGGAAGGGATTTTTGCGGACGACCCGGACCTGCGCCTGGACGACCGCAGCCGCCAGGTACGCGACCTGGCATGAATGCGAGTGTTGGCAGACAGAACCGGTTGCGGCGCAAGGCGGCGAGCGCGTGCAGCCAGAAACACGCTTGACCACGGCGCATGTGCGGTTTGCTTCGCCGTTCACAGAGAGGAAATAGCGGTTTCTGGAACAGTTTTGGAAGCGAGGTCAGCTGTAGCGAGATATTTCCCGCTATGATGGCGTTCGATTTATCCATCACCGTTTGCACAGGAGACAGCAATGATGAAGTACCTCACCCTGGCCGCCGCACTCGGCCTTGCCGCCATTCCGGCAGCCCAGGCCAACGCCGACCTGGCCAAGGCCAAGGCCTGCATGGCCTGCCACACCATCAATTCGAAGCTGGTCGGCCCGTCGTACAAGGACGTCGCCGCCAAATACGCCAAGGACGGCGGCGCCGAAGCGCGTCTGGCCGAGAAGATCCGCAAGGGCAGCAGCGGCACCTGGGGACCGGTCCCGATGCCCGCCAATCCGCAGGTGAGCGAGGCCGACGCGAAGACGCTGGCGAAATGGATCCTGTCCCAGAAATGATGTAACGCGGGTGCGGCGCGGCGATGACGCCGCCGCACCTGCGTGTTCCCCTGACGTTCGGCGCCGGCGCCCATGCCATTCAGGTGCGGTGCGACGTTTTTTTGGTGCGCTGGAACAAAATCGTGCGGCCTGCCGTGCGGCCCTCGTGCGCGCGCTGCCTTGCGCGACGAGACTTTCTATCTCCATTCGATGCCCGCGATTCGACCCCGATTCGCCGCGGTCGTGCCCCCATCCTGCGTGACATTCGTCAATACGCCTCCAAATTCTTCGAAGTGAAGGTTATTTGCAGACGCGCCAGGTTTGAATATTTATATGCGCCGCATAGCCGTCTTAACTTTATTTAATTTCGCCGTCACCTGATTGCATCGTTATCCGGATGGCACAGGTTTTGCTGTAAAGACACCCAACGTGTTTCTTTCAGTAACGCTTCGTGGAGATCCCGATGAATCATTCGACGGCGCCGATGACCCGGCGCGCATTCCTGCACCGCGCCGCCGCAGTTGGCGGTACGGGGCTGCTGCTGACGACGATGCAGGCCTGGGGCATGGGCATCGCCTCCAGGGTGACCACGCCGCCGGCGCTGACCGGCAGCGGCAAGGGCAAGCGGGTCGCCGTGCTCGGCGCCGGCCTGGCCGGCCTGAGCGCGGCCTACGAGCTGCGCAAATTCGGCTACGAGGTCGAGGTGATCGAAGCGCGTCCCTACGCCGGTGGACGCTGCCAGACCGCCCGTTCCGGTTTCACCCTGCAGGAGCTGGGTGGCGAGCGCCAGCGCTGCCGCTTCGATGCCGGCCACTACATCAACCACGGTCCCTGGCGCATTCCGCTCGACCACCAGTCGACGCTGTACTACGCGCGCCACTTCAGGGTGCCGCTGGAGGTGATGGTCAATGAAAACGACCATGCCTATGTCTACCTGGAAGAGGGCGGCCCGCTGGCGCGCCAGCGCCTGCGCGGCGCCCAGCTCAAGGCCGACATGCGCGGCCACGTCGCCGAACTGCTGGCCCGGTCGGTGCGCGGCCATCAGCTCGACACCCTGATCGATGGCGACGACCAGCGCCTGCTGCTCGAATACCTGACGCGCGAAGGGGCGCTGGACGCCGGCGACCTGGCCTACAAGGGGCGCAGCGGCCGCGGCTTCGCCACCAATCCGGGCGCCGGGCTGGTGCCGGGCGCCGGCACGCCATCCGATCCGCTGGCGTTTCGCGACCTGCTGGCCGCCCGGGTCGGCAAGGTCTACAGTGCGGTGCAGGAATTCCCCATGCACGCGACGATGTTCCAGCCGGTCGGCGGCATGGACGCGATCCCGCGCGCCTTCGCCCAACGGCTCGGCAAGACGATCCGCTACAACGCCGAGGTCCGGCGCATTCGCCAGACACCGGGCAAGGTCACCATCGACCTGCACGACAGCGCGACCGGGGCGCTGTCCAGCGTCAGCGCCGACTATTGCATCTGCACCGTGCCGCTGTCGGTGCTGCGCATGATCGACACCGATTTTTCCGGCCCGCTGAAGGATGCGATCAAGGCCGTGCCCTACGCCCCGGTCGGCAAGATCGGGCTGCAGATGCGGCGCCGCTTCTGGGAAGAAGACGACCATATCTACGGCGGCCATGTGCTGACCGACCTGAAGGGCATCAACACGATCTCGCTGCCGTCCGGCGGCTGGCAGCAGGCCAAGGGCGTGGTGCTGGGCTACTACAACTATGCGCTGGACGCGATCGAGGTCAGCGCCCTGAGTCCGGCCGAGCGCGCCGAGTTCGCCCTGCGCGCCGGCGAAAAGATCTTTCCCGCCTACCGCGCCAGCTACGAGAGCGCCTTCTCGGTGGCCTGGCACCGCGTGCAGTACAGCCTGGGCGGCTGGGCCGAATGGAACGAGGCGGCGCGCCGCAGCGCCTACCCGACCCTGCTCGAAGGGGAGGGGCGGATACTGCTGGCCGGCGAACACCTCAGCTACCTGACCGGCTGGCAGGCCGGCGCGATCGAATCGGCCTGGCAGCAGGCCGAACGCCTGCACCGGAGGGCCAGCGCATGAAGCTGCGCTTTCTTCCCTGCTTGATCGCCGGCGCCGTGCTGGCCCACGGAGTGCAGGCCGCGCCCGGACCCGACGGCAAGACCCTGTTCGCAAAAAACTGCGCGGCCTGTCACCAGGCCGACGGACGCGGCATCCCGGGCGCCTTCCCGGCGCTGGCCGGCAGCGCGCTGGTAGCCGGCGCGCCGGCCGAACTGGCCCAGGTGCTGCTCAAGGGCCGCGGCGGCATGCCCGATTTCAGCGGCAGCCTCGACGACGCCGAGATCGCTGCCGTGCTCAACCACACGCGCAGCAACTGGGGCAACCGGGCCCCGCCAGTCTCGGGCGCCGAGGTCGAAGCGTTGCGCGCCGCGCTGCAGGTGGCGCCACCGACGCGCAGCCGCTTCGGCAACCAGCATTGAACCGTGTTTTTCCTGTCTTCCTACCCAAGAAAGAGCATCCATGACACTTGCCGCGCCCCGCCTGTCCCGTCCATCCATCCTGGTCGCCGCACTGCTGGCCGCCATGCTGCTGCCCACAGTCGCCTTCGCACAGGACATCGTCCGCCACAAGATCCCGCAGTCGGACTTTCCGATCGCCCAGGCGGTCACGCTGCCCCCGGGCACGACCATCCATTTCATCAGCGGCCAGGTGCCGCCGGTCGTCGACAAGGCGGCCAATCCGAACGCCATCGCCGCGTTCGGCGACACCCGCACCCAGACGACCGGCGTCCTGCAGCGCATCAAGGACATCCTGCAGGGCATGGGCCTGGGGATGGGCGACGTGGTCAAGATGCAGGTGTTCCTGGTCGGTGACCCGGCCCAGGGCGGACGGGCCGACGTGACCGGCTTCATGGCCGGCTACACCCAGTTCTTCGGCGGCGCCCAGCCGAACCTGCCGGCGCGCGCGGTGGTGCAGGTGGCGGCCCTGAGCAATCCGGGCTGGCTGGTGGAAATCGAAGTCGTGGCAGCGAAGAAGTAAACCGCCAATAACTCCAGACAGGGAAAAACCATGTACAAGACCATGCTCCATACCGGTGTCGCCGCCGGCTTGCTGTCCTGCGGCCTGGCCGCCCACGCCGCCGGCCAGGCGGCCGGCCCGGCCACCGCGGCTGCAGATACCGCCGTGGACGCGGCTGCCCCGGCGACCGCCCCGGCGCCTGCCGCGGACATTACCGCCGCCGGCGTCGTGATCGTCACCGGCACCCGTGCCACCGGCCTGACCGCCGCCGACAGCGCCTCGCCGATCCAGGTGCTCGACGCCAGCTCGCTGCAGCGCACCGGCCAGCCCGACCTGATCCAGGCGCTGGCCCAGAACCTGCCGTCGCTCAACGCCCAGGCCTTCGGCGGCGACATGGCCGCCATGACGCTGTCGGCGCGCCTGCGCGGCCTGAGTCCGAACAACACGCTGGTGCTGGTCAACGGCAAGCGCCGCCACGGCACCGCCAACCTCGCCGTGCTGGCCGGCGCCTTCCAGGGCGGCGCCGCGGCCGACCTCAATTTCATTCCCGTGGCCGCGATCGACCACATCGAAGTGCTGCAGGACGGCGCCGCCGCGCAATACGGCACCGACGCCATCGCCGGCGTGATCAACATCATCCTCAAGTCCAACAACCGCGGCGGCAGCGCCAACGTCAATGGCGGCGCCTACATGGATGGCGGCGGTCACACCGGCGACGGCATGGCGAATATCGGCTTCGCGCCGTTCGACGATTCCTTCCTGAGCCTGAGCGCCGAAACGAAGTACCACGGCTTTTCCGAGCGCGGCGGCATCGATCCGCGCGTGGTCGACCCGGGCAACCTGGCGGCGCTGCCGGCGCTGGCCAACGCACCCGGCTACCCGCGCGTGAACCGCATCCAGGGCGACGCCCAGTACCGCCAGCACATCGCCGCCTTCAATTTCGGCGCCGGCGTCGGTGGGGGCGCGGAGGTGTACAGCTTCGGCACCTACGGCAAGAAGGAAGCGCGCGCGTTCGAGAACTACCGCATGCCCGATCGCCTGCCGCAGATCTATCCGTTTGGCTTTAGCCCGCAAGAAACCTTCGACGAGGAAGACTATGCGCTGACGCTGGGCCTGAAGGGCAAGGCCTTCGGCGCCTGGAACTGGGACCTGTCGAGCACCTACGGCAAGGACGTCTCGAAGCTCGGCGTCGACAACTCGGCCAATATCTCGCTGTACCAGGACACCGGCGCGACCCCGCTCACGTTCAGGGCCGGCGAGTTCCAGGCCAGCCAGTGGGCCAACAACCTGGATCTGCGGCGTGAATTCGAGGTCGGCTGGGCCACGCCGCTGACGCTGGCGCTGGGCCTGGAGCACCGGCGCGACACCTACGCCATCGTCGCCGGCGACGCCGCCTCGCGCTACAAGGAAGGGTCGCAATCGTATCCCGGCTTTTCGCTCACCGATGCCGGCAGCCACAGCCGCGACAACAAGGCGGCCTACGTCAACCTGGCGGCCCGGCCGCTGCCTGGCTGGACGGTCGACATCGCCGGCCGCTACGAGCGCTTCAGCGACTTCGGCAACACCAAGGTCGGCAAGCTCACCAGCCGCTACGACTTCACGCCCGGGGTCGCGCTGCGCGCGACCTACAGTAACGGCTTCCGCGCGCCGACGCTGGCCGAGTCGTATTATTCGGCCACCAACGTCTCGCCGCGCAGCGCCTTCGTGCAGCTGGCGCCGAATTCGCCCGGCGCGCGGCTGGTGGGCGTCGATGGCCTGAAACCCGAGGCCTCGACCAATATCAGCGCCGGCCTGGTGTTCAATCCGGCGAACGGCGCGTCGATCACGCTGGACGCCTACCAGATCACGATCCGCGACCGCATCGTCGGCAGCGGCTCGCTGTACGGCTCGGGCGGCGCGGTCAACTCGCCGGCGGTGACGGCGGCAATCCTGGCCAATGGCAACGTGCTCGACCCATCCGTGGTCCAGACCGGCATCAACATCTTCACCAATGCCGTCAATACCCGCAGCCGCGGGCTGGAAGCGGTGGCGAGCCTGAACCGCAATTATGGCGAGTACGGCCGGGTCGAATGGTCGGCCGCCGGCAACTACAACCGGGTCGAGGTCATCAAGATCAACCAGGCGCCGGCCGCGCTGCAGCCGCAGACCCTGCTGGATGCGACCGCCATCTCGCACCTGGAAACGGCGTCGCCGAAAGTGCGGGTGAACCTGGGCGCCCTGTGGCGCCTCGGCGCCTGGACCGTGAACCTGCGCGAAAACTATTTCGGCAAATCGTCCGAGCAGTTCTCGACCGACGGCGCGGTGTATTACGAGAACCGCATCAAGGCCAAGCTGTTGACCGACCTGGAGGTCAGTTACCAGTACGGCCGGCGCTGGACGCTGTCGCTGGGCGCGAACAACCTGTTCAACGAGTATCCGAACAAGGTCAATCCGCTGGTGCTGGCCGAGCAGCGCGCCAACCTGGACAACGCGGCGGTAACGATCTATCCGGGCTTTTCGCCGTTCGGCATCAATGGCGGCTATTACTATGCCCGCGCCGCCCTGAAGTTCTAAGCCGTGGCGAGGGTGTCATCCCGTACCAGGACCCTATGATCGAAAACATCGATCATAGGGCGAAAGATTATCCGTTTTTCAATCCGGCCCGCGCCGCGCATAATGACTCCATCGCATCGAACACACGCCACCTGCAAGCATCGGGCGCTTCGATGATCCAATCACCTACAAGGAGCACATCATGTTGAACGTACGTAAAAGCAATGAACGCGGCGGCGCCAACCACGGCTGGCTGGACTCGAAACACACCTTCTCGTTCGGTCACTACCACGACCCGCGCCACATGGGCTTCGGACCGCTGCGCGTCATCAACGAAGACCATGTGAAAGCAGGCCGCGGCTTCGATTCCCACGGCCACCGCGACATGGAAATCATTTCCTACGTGCTGGACGGCGCCCTGGAGCACAAGGACAGCATGGGCAACGGGTCGGTGCTGCGCTATGGCGACGTACAGCGCATGAGTGCCGGCAGCGGTGTCGTGCACAGCGAAAAGAACCACTCGCCGACCGATGAAGTCCACTTCCTGCAGATCTGGATCGAGCCGAACGTCGTCGGCGGCGACCCGGGCTACGAGGAAAAGCATTTCGATGCCGCCGCCAAGACCGGCCAGCTGCGCCTGATCGCCTCGAGCGACGGCCGCGAAGGTTCGGTGTCGATGCGCCAGGATGCCGCGATCTACGCCGCCATCCTGGACGGCAGCGACAGCGTCACCCAGCCGCTGGCGGCGGGACGCCTGGCCTATGTCCACGTGATCCGCGGCCAGGTGAGCGTCAACGGCGTGGCGCTGGAAGGCGGCGATGCGCTCAAGCTCAGCGACGAGAGCGCGGTGACGCTGGGCAGCGCGGTGGACGCCGAAGTGCTGGTGTTCGACCTGCCGCGCTAAGGCGAAAGGCCGGGCCGGCCGCTCAGCCCAGCGGACCGGCCAGCATGCGCGCGAACGGTTGCGTGGTGCGCATGCGGTCGATCCACCATTGCAGGGCGGCGCCGTCGTCCTCGCCGCTGCGCCAGGCCAGGTAGAAGGTCTCGTCGAGCTTCGGCTCGATCACCTGCTTTTCGACCAGCAGGCCACGCTCGATGGCGGGCCTGGCCCAGGCCTCGGGCAGGAAGCCGAAGCCCAGTCCCTGCAACTGAAACGCATACTTGGTGCGCATGTCGGGCACCGCGAGCGTGTCCTGGCCGAACAGCAGGCCGACCGTGCGCGCACCCAGCACGCGTGCGGAATCCGACACCGACACCGCCCGGTGCGGCAGCAGGTCGGTCTTGTCCAGCGGTTCGCTGGCGCCGGCCAGTGGATGGTGCGGGGCGACCGCGAACACGAAGCGCGTCGTGCCCAGCGGTTCGGCGGTATAGCCGCCGCCGGACGGGCCTTCGCCGGCCGCTCCGACCAGCAGATCGACGCGCCGTTCGAGCAGCGCATCCCAGGTACCGGACAGCGATTCGCTGACGATGCGCAGGCGCGTCTGGTCGGCCACGGCATAGAACGCTTCGATGTCGGGCTGCAGGGCGGTGCTCGAGAGCATCGAATCCAGGCCCAGTGCGATGCGGGTCTCCCAGCCCGAGGCGACGCGCCGCACGCGCGACTCCAGGTCGCCGGCGGCGCGCAGCAGGTAGCGGCCTTCCTTCAACAGTTCGCGACCGGCCGCGGTCAGCGCCACGCGCGGCCCGAAGCGGTCGAACAGGCGCACCCCCAGGTCGTCTTCCAGCTTCGACACCGTGTAGGAAATGGTGGACGGCACCCTGAACAGTTCCTTGGCCGCGCCGGCAAAGGAGCCTTTGCGGGCGATGGTGTCGACGATTTCCAGCGCGTCGAGGCTCAGCTTCAGCAAATCGGCACTCCAGGAATTACGGTTTAGCCGCAGGCTGCGCGCCGGCGGTCTGCGACAGGATGAAGGCGTAGGTATCGGCCGCTTCCTGGTCCTGCTGGGCGCGGGTGGATCCCATGCCGTGGCCGGCGTCGAAGTCGACCCGCAGCAGCACCGGTTTGCCGCTGGCGCTGGCCGCCTGCAGGCGCGCGGCCATCTTGGCCGGGTGGAATGGCGCCACGCGCGGGTCGGTCACGCCCGTGGTCAGCAGCACCGCCGGGTAGCGCACGCCATTCTTCACGGCCTGGTAGCTGTCGATGCTCTTCAAGGCCTTGAAGCCGGCCGGGTCGCTGATCGCGCCCCATTCGGGTTCTTCGCCGAAGCTGTTCTGTTCGGCCACATAGCGCAGCGGATTGTGCCAGCCGACGCCGGACACCACGGCCGCGAACAGGTCGGGCCGTTCGGTCAGTCCCATTCCGGTCGGGATGCCGCCCGCCGAGCGGCCGCCGATCGCGGTATGCGCCGGGGTGCTGTAGCCATGGGCGTGCAGGTCTTCGCACACGGCGATCAGGTCGCGCCAGGTATTCGGCTTGTTTTCCAGCTGGCCGGCGCGGTGCCAGTCGCGCCCGTACTCGCCGCCGCCGCGCACATTGGCGAAGCCGACGATGGCGCCGGCATCGATCAGGGCCAGCAGGCGGCCGGCGAAGGCCGGGGTATAGGCGGCGGCGCCGTAGCTGCCGTAGGCCGAGATGAAGACCGGGTTCTTGCCGTCGAGCTTGATCCCTTTTTTATGGATCAGGCTGTAAGGAATGGCGACGCCGTCCCTGGCCTTGGCGAAGCGGCGCTCGGTCGCATAGCCGCTGACATCGATGTCCGGGCGCGGGGTGATGCCGGTATCCCTCACCTTGCCATCGGTGCCGATCGACCAGATGCCGGTCGGTTCGAGCCAGCCGGACAGGCGCGTCAAGGCGCCCGGCTGTGCCGGATCGGTGTCGACGCTGACCACCGTGCCGTCGAACGGCAGGGCGATGTCCAGCAGCTTGCCGTCATTGCCGAGGCGCTGCACGCGGCCCAGGCCGCCATCCATCGCCTGCAGGTACAGGCCGTCGCTGGCGCGGCGTATCCCTTCGAGCACCAGCGTCGACTCGGGCACGATTTCGCGCGCGCTGGCCAGTGCCGGCTTCACGGCCGAGGTCTTGAGCAGGCGTCCGCGCGGATGGCCGCGGTGGGCCAGCAGGATCAGTTCGTCGCCATGCAGATCGACGCCGGTGACTTCATCGGCGAAGTCGGCCACCGCCTGCCAGCGCGCGCGGCCGGCCACCACATCGGCCAGCGGCGCGACCAGCACGCGCATTTCCTGGCGCACGTCCGCCAGCAGCAGCAGCGCGTGGCGCGAGTTCGGCGCCGCGAACACCAGCGGGGTCTGGATCTTGTCGATCTTCAGCGCCGGGTCGTGGCTGGCCGCCACCAGGACCGGGTCGCTGGCCGGGTCGGTGCCGAGCCGGTGGAAGCGGGCGCGTGAATTCAGATAGCGCTCGGGCGTATTCACCTTGCCGGTCAGCTGGTTGTAGAAGAAGCCGGAATTGTCCGGCAACCAGCTCGGGTGACCGTTCGAGGTGTCGGCAATGCGCACGGGCGCGACCTTGCCGCTGGCGACGTCGAGCACGTGCAGCACGGAATCCTCGCTGCCATCCTTCGACAGGCCATAGGCCAGCTTGCTGCCGTCGGGCGAGGCGCTCCACCAGTCGAGCGAATAGTGGCTGTCGGCGGTGTCGAGCGTGGTCGGATCGACCAGCAGGCGGCTCGTGTCCGGTTCGCGCACGAACAGCTTGTAATTGTTGCTGCCGGCAGGTCGCTGCAGGTAGAAGGTGCGCGCGCCGGCGCGCTGGACCTCGCCCGGCACGGTGACGTCGCCGGACAGTTGCCCGATGCGTTCGAGCAGCGCGGTACGCTGGGGCAGGGCGTCCAGCACCGCGCGGGCATGCGCTGCCTGGCCTTTCAGGAACGGCAGCCAGTCGGGGTCCCTGTCGTTCTCCATCCAGCGATACGGGTCGACCACCTTCACGCCGAAGTGGGTGTCGGTGACCGGCTCGATGCGGGCCACCGGCGCCGCCGGCACGATGGCAGTGGGCGGGGCGGCGAGGGCGGAGGTGGCGACGGCAACCAGGCTCGTGCCGACCAGACGTGCGATTCCAGACATGGGATATCCAGCAAGATTGGTGAACTTGCCATATTGCCACGGTTCGCCCCGGGCGACGAGCTTTCGCTGGCAGGGCAGTAAATATTTGCTTGCGGGAATTGAAACAGATGTCATTCGATAAACTTGGTATCGTTGTGGCTACCCAATGTTTCGGAGTATTGTCCCGTGTTCGATTTCCTTACCGATTTCATCCAGGACGCCGGTTACTTCGGTGTCTTTGCGTTGATGCTGCTGGAGAATATTTTTCCACCGATTCCCTCCGAGCTGATCATGCCTTTTGCCGGCTTCGTCGCCGCGCGCGGCGAACTGAACGTGGTCGGTGTCCTGGTTGCCGGCACCGCCGGTTCGGTCGCCGGTGCGCTGCCGTGGTACTACGCCGGCAAGGTCTACGGCAAGGAGCGCCTGGAAGCACTGGCCGATCGCCATGCGCGCTGGCTGACCGTGACCCATGGCGACATCGAGCACGCGATGGCATCGTTCGAGAAGCACGGCAGGAAAGTGGTGCTGTTCGGTCGCCTGATCCCGGCGGTGCGCACCCTGATCTCGGTGCCGGCCGGCCTGGCCGGCATGCCGCTGGCGCAGTTCCTGCTGTATTCGACGATCGGCTCGCTGATCTGGACCGCCATCCTGACCGCCGGCGGCTACGTCCTCGAATCGCAGTACGAGCGGGTGGCCGAATACCTCGACCCGGTGTCGAAAGCGGTGCTGATCGGCCTGGCGGGCTGGTACCTGTACCGGGTGGCGACGTTCAAATCGCGCGACAAGAAACAGGCCTGACTGCGAGGGTGACTGAGGTCTGACGGCAGGGGTGATGGCAGGCGCAATGCCGGACCGGCAACGCTTTGCTGCGCTGCGGTACGCACGCACGCGGCCAAAGTGGCTACAATCGGTTCGTTCGATTGCCGGCGCGCGCTCATGAGAAACCAGTTACTGGAAGATGTCGGGGACAGTGGATCCCATCCCGTCCCCCGCCACGGGGCCGCGCCACCGGCGTCCGTCCCGCCGCCGGCGCCGCCGCGGCCGCGGGTCTGGCGCGAACGCGCCGCGCCACCGCGCCAGGTGTGGCGCGAGCGCACCGCCGCCACGGCAGCCTCGCCCGCGCCCAGGCCTGCACCGCCAGGCGAGCCTGCAGCGCCGCCCGCGCCTGCGCCATCGCGCGATCCCGCGGCGTCGCATTCGCCCGACCCGTTACCGTCACCGCGTGACGACCGTTTTTCCTTTTCCAGCCAGGCGCCCGACCTGGCGATACCACGCCTGGATAGCACGCCCACATGGAGCGAGCGCTGGGGCCGCAAGGCGGCCGGCTGGGGCGTCGCCTTCGTGTTGACCGGCGCCGCCATCGGCGTCGGCTGGTGGATGTACCAGGACAGCCAGGTCGTCCTGACCCTGGCGATGGTGGCGGACGAATCGACGGCCCCGCCCAGGCAGCAACAGCCGTGGGTCGAGGCCGCACGCGAGTCGGCGCCGCCACCCCCGCTGGTCATGATGCCGGCCGCGCCGCCGCCAGCGACCGCCGTGCCGGCTCCGCCGCCGGCGCCGGTCATGGATGCGCAGGCGGTGGCGCCGGTGATCGACGACCAGGGCGACGAGGCCGCGCGCGCCGCCGCCGACGCCGTACGGCGCGCCGAAGCCCGGCGCGAAGCGGCGCGCAAGGAGGC
>Ga0265797_10000752_pt1 | contig 59044 bp, 43 predicted proteins | sample P2T30metagenome_FD_192433 | JGI IMG/M metagenome (GOLD analysis project Ga0265797, IMG submission 192433) | Plant litter microbial communities from East Loma Ridge, Irvine, California - P2 T30 | ecosystem: Environmental > Terrestrial > Plant litter > Unclassified | place: USA: California... | reverse complement strand
GAAAGAGTGGAGGTGCAAAGGAGGAAGACATCAAGTTTTTGGCTGAAGGGTGGCTAAAGGAGACGGAAGACGGAGACATCGTTGAGAGCTACGTGGATAATGAGGGGAATGCTTGGACTGCGTGGCAAATCTGGGGGTTTGCAGATATTGGTGGTGAGAGGAAGTTGACGAGGAAGTTCGTGGTTAGGAAGAAGAACAAGGATGAGGTTGTTCGGGTTAGACTCGTGTATGACTACATTGGCGCGTTGGAGTCCGAGTAGGGACTTAGGCGATGGTGTTGTACATATGTGCTGTATCAACCAGCAAATTGCTCGTGAAAATCACAAAGGTTGACCTATGCATGCCATGACCATATTTGGATCTCAGGACTGGCTTTCATATCCCTCAAGTCAATGCATAGTAGTGCAATTCTTCCTTCCCGTATTGTGTGGCACTTTGCGCGACTCAACACGACCACAGGGCAGTTTAACCGGATTCTTGTACATTGGCATGCAAGTGTCGGCCCAGAAAGGCAATGGGTCGGGTAACTACCTAGAAGGAGTCCACTGCATAGTTACGTTGGGTCTTGGAAACCCACTCATGCAGTAGCTGACAGGCTTAAGTACCGCAGTATAGCTCTTGCAGCAGGCGCCACAATACCTGTCAATCCCTCTATTTCGGCCTTCCACAGATCTGACAGTAACCGAAAAGCTCGGCTTGAGGAATATGTCTGAGTTGAGCCTCATACAGAACCTTTTCCTCGCTCTTATTGTCCTGACCTCCACGATCCTCATTTCGATATTAATGTACTTCACCATTCGTCTTGCTGCCAATCGAAGTAGAAACAAAGCCTGTCAAAATGCCGATTCTAAGCCTGTCCTACTCAATCCTGAATCCGGCCGAGAGTCTCGCCTTTCGCATCGCCTGTCTCGCCAGCAGACACAACAAGAGCATTACCAAGGTCTGCAGCAACGCTACTCGTCCGCACCGCCATCACCGTCGATCGAGCTCCTTCCAGAGATTAAAACAAGCTCGAGCGACGACAAAGCGAACGAGTGGCTAGAGCGAGGAGTTGCTGACAACGGTATTGACGTGGTTCATGGGGACCTGGGACAGAAAAAACCCGAGATGACGCAGGCGATGGTGATCAAACCAAAGAAACAACTAAGATGGGATCGGCGTGAGGGAAAGCTGGACGATGGCAGTGGACATTCTAAGGTCGTCGAGAGGACGGACAAAGATGGTATGGTGTGTACGGAGTATCGGGCAGTTTGAGCGATTTGTTGGGTATCTTGAAAGCGGCGTTTAGAGATAATGGTGTTAGGGCCACTTCGGATGGACATAAATATCCATCTGCTCATAGCGACACCTAGGAGAGGCTTGCAGACATGAAGTTAACGCCAACATATGTGGGGTTATTGCGCAACTGACCAGTGAAACTCCACCTCTCATGCAAATATTCGTTGCGTGATAGCCATACGAGTTTCGTACACGATGAAGACGAGACTATTCAAACAGAAGGCCATAGTACGTAAAGACGGTGGAGAGATGACATCGACGACAGAAGCCAAAAAGACAGGTAATAGCGGGATAGTGCGACTTGAAAGCAGATGATACGCTCATCGAGATCGTTTGTTCAGCGGAAGTCGGTAGCGAGTTATGCGCAAACAACATTGATCTGTGTTTTCGAGGGGCTAGTAGTTGCCTTAGTGGTGGATGCTAGACAGATGTAGAGGCGACTGTAACGTGAAAGATGTGGATTCTCGACAGAAATATGCAGCTTTTTAAACAAATCGCAATTAGTCGGTACAAGCAGACGAGAAAATGCTTGACAGATGATGGTGGTGAAGTCGTCATAATGTTTGAAGAGCTACCCGAGGATGATGGAGAGAGGGAACGGCAGTGCCTGGGTACTCGAAATCTTTAGGCGTACGTAAGCTGGCGTAAGGATGTTTGCATCGTAAACTCGACTGCACGTCGCTGATCAGCGGAGATGCAGATGCAGGGGTGAAAGACGTCGCCCAGGTGCGGTAAGAATGTGGTTGGACGGTTACGCTAGGCTACGGCCGAATTAGCGTAGAAGCTTGGACAATCGACCAAATTTCACAACTTCGTAAACAACGCCTGTTTAGGTTCATTTACTTGAACTATTCTTCCTCTTGCACGACAAAGATACCCCTAGCGCGGTAAAACACGGTACTCTCCCTCGGCGCGCGTCTTCACACATACACAACTGCGACTTCCCATCCGGCTAAGCAGCTGCCCGCCCCACTCGCTTCTACCACCTGACGAACCCCCACTGGACGAGCACACGAGCTCCTCCTTCGCGTCACCCTCCACCCAACATGTCGGCCGAATTGGATATTGACTTCACACGCCGGAACAAGAAGCCGCGCCCGCTATCTGAGCATGAGAAAGAGAAGCTGGATGAATTTATCGACGCGATCCATTACTCGGCAAGGTGGGTTGGCGAAGCAAGAAGCGGTCAGCGCGTTTTCTTTGCTAACGCTGGACTTAGATACTCGGACGACGCATACGAATACCGTCATGTACAGCTCCCCAAGCAAATGCTGAAAGCTATCCCAAAAGATTACTTCGACGGCGCTAGAGGCACATTGAAGCTGCTATGGGAAGAGGAATGGCGGGCACTGGGAATCACACAGGTATGCGTCAAAGAACGCGGGCTACCAACGACATGCTAATTTGGAAACAGAGTCTGGGATGGGAGCACTACGAAGTCCATGAGCCAGAACCACACATCTTGCTCTTCAAGTAGGTTGTTCCTATGCGAATATCGCGCGCTGCTGGCTAATCGTTGGACAGGCGACCGATCAACTACCAGCCTCCTATGCACTGATCCTGATATCGCACCACGGCGCAGCACAAGGTCTACAACACGTTGACCACAATACGCGCAACAGCTGCGCAGACCACCACGGCACACGAGACGGCCTTATCGCGATACCTTTTTTGTCCATTTCCAGCGAGGCGCGTTAAATATAACGATGATATGATAACGGTGGTATGATTGACGCGCTGGTTTTGTAGGGTTACGATCGGAGCGAAAGCGTGTCTCAAATCCATCATGACAGGGTACCTGAAAGCCCACAATTGTATATACAGCCGAGGCAGAAGGAGGTACTGGGCGTTACTGGAAATTGGGCAAGAGACCATGGAATAGGTAAACGGTTGCTAGCTGCTATAAGATCTTTTGATAGATTTGTAGCTCCTTCACTTGGTCAAAATCCTAAACCTGTTCAGACGACTTTTGGACACCAGTATGCCTTCCAGAATCTAAGCGCAAACTTGACGTATGTCATACGGACCGAATCTAGCGCGTCCCACACGTCAATCCTGGTCCCTGCGTTGTTCGTGTTTGTTGACATTTCTCCCGATGAGGAAATCATCGAGGTATGAAGAAAAAGCAAGGTGCGCCATTTCAAGAAATAAATGCAGAGTAGTATCGAAGAGGCGTAGAACCTCGGCCGCCGGCCTGAGCCAGGCAATCGATTAATAAGCTACCTGGGAGCGTGTGTGTCTGCCTGGCTTCACAGAACCTCGAAAGCCTCACAACTTAAACTCATGATTCACAATTATTACAAGATCTTATAAATTTACACATACGACATTTCTTCTATTGCCGAATTTATCGAACCCGCAAAACTGCCACTCAATGGAGAACATAGACATAAACGTTTCCGTATCCTGCGGTTTGCAGACATCGGTCAAAGCAAAATGTCAGATCTGATATCATGGGCACCGCATAGGAGCATCAGAATGACAAGCAGCTCCCCAGGACACAAAAAAAGCTGCGTTGACCTTTACATTATCTCCAGAGAAAAACCACTTGGCTCCTGATCAGCTCCATTTCTCTCGAGAAAAAGAGTGCGACATACTGGTATACCAGGGATACAACGTCGATCGCATCAGGTCGCTGATGGATCTTCTTGGGTTTCCTGGATCTCATGTCCTCGATATTATGCGCCCAGATCTCGGTCGAGCACAGTATGATTGACGTTGCGAATAAATGATGCCATACGTAGGATGACCTACTTGCCCGCACACAATTCCCCGGTTAAGGGATCCATTAAGTACTCCAGGCTATCGGTACATGAGGGCGGTAATTGATGAGGGCCGTGCTCAACTCACGCGGTCGAAGTATGTGGGCACAGCCGGTGGCTCATTTTGTTGGCGAATTGAGCCAGCATATCAAAACCACTCGGAACCCAGCATAAAAGATCGGAGCGTAGGGGTGATTTGCGCTCGCAGACTGTAAAGTTCAGATTATACGAACTCCAATAGACGATGCACTTTGTCCGAGAACGCGATATGAGGGCAATCCACTGAACTGATTGATGTCTTGAAAATTCAGACTATACAAAAGCCATCAGATCCTCCCAGGAAAGCTAAGCATCGACAGAGCATCAACAGAGCATCAAAAGAGCGTATACATAAAAGATCAAATAAGACACCTCTATCATGAAAGCCTTCTCCATTGTCCTGGCAGGCTTCGCCTCTGTCACTGTCGCACAGCAACAAACCCTCTGCGACCTATACGCTTACTACTCCACCAACGGCTACGAGCTCCTCAACAACCTCTGGGGCCGCGACGCCGCAACCTCCGGCTCGCAATGCACATACTACGACGGCTTCAATAACGGCATGGCCTGGCACTCAAACTGGCAGTGGCAAGGTGCCGAGAACAACGTGAAATCTTACGTTTACGCCGGCCGCTTGGCCACCAAAAAGTTGATATCGCAATACAGCACCATGCCGAGCACAGCGCAGTGGAGCTACAATACGACAAACGTGCGCGCCAATGTTGCGTACGATGTGTTCACTGCTGCGGATATCAACCATGATAGGAGTAGTGGGGATTACGAGCTTATGGTTTGGTGAGTGCTACTCTCATATTGACGCTCTAATCTCAGTGCAATCATTAATTTCTCCTCGTCAACAGGCTCGCCAGATTGGGCAACGTTTACCCCATCGGTACCTCGCAAGGCATGAAAACCGTCGACGGCCGCTCCTGGGAACTTTGGGAGGGATACAACGGGGCGATGAAAGTTTACAGCTTCGTTGCTCCAAGTCCTGTCACCAATTACAGTGGTGATATCAAGAACTTCTTTACTTGGCTCACCAGCAACAAGGGCTATCCTGCGTCGAGCCAAAACCTCATCGGTAAGTTTCTAATGTTGCTTTAGGCGATAGAGCTAGGTGTGCTTATGCTAACGACTTTATTAGTCTACCAGTTTGGTACTGAAGCTTTTACGGGTGGACCTGCAGCGTTCACAGTTAACAGGTGGTCAGCGGAGGCCAACTAAGCGGAAAAGTCGGATCCGTGCTCATAACCTCCATGTTTTATAGCCTGAGAGGATGTTTGGACAAGCGCTCGCGATACGGAAATAAGAGTGACAAAAGAAGTTCTGTATTTGGCGAGGCATATGTTCATGGCATGATGTAACCTATCGACGATGAGGCCGGGGAGTCCGCGGAGGAAAATTTTCGTCATTCTTAGTTACGAGTGCACTTTGAAAAGAATCTGCATTTGTCGCGTGCTCGAGTTAACATTCACCACTTCTTTTCTCCAACTCTTACTAGCGCTTCAACACCGTCTTTACTGAGCCTAGTAGCGGGATAGGTAGCAGGCAATGTAGAATATGATAACGGGTGCGCGGCTTTTGCGAAGTATTGTCCGTGTAGAAACAAGAAAGCAGATAGGGCATATATGGTAGGTATGCCATGTGGCGGTTGTATGAGATGCGATGCATGTGTAGGGTGTTGCCAATGTTGCCAATCACAGCTAAGCGGAGTGGTTGAATCACACTCCGGAGAAAAGCGGCCCGACTTTCCCTGAGGTGTCATCAGCCTGGGCAGAATCCACCCATCTAGTCTGTCACAAGCAGATCTGCGCTTAACGATCTCGTAATGTCAACCACGAACCCATGGTCTACGAAATTTCCAACTCTTGAGGCGGTCGAGCGGGTATATCATTGTCCGATGTTTGGACCACTTACAGTGAGCGGACCTTGAATGGAATATTGCGATCTGGCTTTCTTTACGGCCCTTTGACATGGACCTAGGATATATCATTCCGTTGTTGAGAGATTAAATGGTGGTTTAAGCGAGGTCGGATGTGGAAATCCTGAGCGTGCTACTAGGGACCCATCTGTCATTCTGCAGAGTCGCAACCCAAGTTTGAGGTTGCTGGCAGTACGAGGCTAAGCCTTCGTTTTACGTACACTGGTGTAGATCGCATCCGATTTTCCAGCCGTCTGCGTTCTTGGTAGGTTTGGCGTCACCTAGAAACGCCGCGGTTGTTTACCAGCCTCCCTGAATCGCGTCACAACGGCGAAATCTGCTATGACATCAATGGCAGAATGCAACGGCAAGATGCAACTCGCTGACTAGGATTGGCGGAGATATTCGGGTCGTGTGCAGTGCCGGTGGTCGGAGCGGAAAGCGTTTTGCCTGAAGGGCGAGCGGTGAGAAACGAGACCAGGGGCATAGCGGAGCGGAGATCGCTATCGAGGGTCCTATTCTAAGTAGGGCTTGTGGAGAACACGCGACACGTGCGGAGGCCGTTCATACCACAACCATGGATACTGGGCAAGATCGGGCGAGATCCGCCTTGCAATGAAGCGACTGGTGAAGGCGTTGCAAAATTTGCAATGCAATACGTCTCGCCATGTGCTGTCGTGGCTGTACAGGCCGAGAATTCTGGCGGCAGGACCTGTCAGCTGCAAGGTCCCTCCAACGGTCGTTCACTGTTTACGCATGATAGGCGAGAGATAATGATGCGTAGCCGTGGGTGACGTGCATGTGCCAATACTAAAACTATAGAGTATGGTAACGAGTACATAAGAGTAATTCCCGTAGACAGTTAAACTGGATCTTGTGTAGTACCTACGCACAGATAAGGCAGAGCTGGAGTAATTGAAAGATCACATTATTCAGGTGGGGGATGGCACACGGTGCTGCCATTGGCCCGTCGAGCCTCCCTTATCTCTCGGCTGTACGTAAGATAGAATGCAGGAAGCCGCTAGAGCGCATCCAGCTTACCTCCAAGCAACGCCCGTGCACAGTGCATCTTGAAACCCATCCCGAGCACATGTCTGCCACAAAAGACACTCGCAGCGCGCTCTCCAGAATCACTCCAATATATACGACTGCCAACCCCGATTATGCGCCTGCCCTCTCCCCACACAGGGTTCTAGGTCTCCAAGCTCCAAGCCCAGGCTTATCCCGCCTCTCCCGCCCGCCTGCGCCCATCCTCTACTTCTTTCGTGAACCTTCAATGACGGCGCGAACCATCAGTCACCTCATACTTCTCGCCGCCGTTACCGGCAATCTAGGACCCTGATCTGGGCCTCTCTTGAATCATCTCCGCTGGATTACTCAACTTTATTTGCTTTGCCCGGGATATCTCTCATAAACCGATTGAACTACCTATCTCCCACGCGATAAGACCTGTCACGTACCCTGCTTCCGATAGCCAGATACTTGCAACCTGATTCGGAAGCTAGCCAACGGGCCGTGGTCTATCATAGCCTTATCGCACCCATTCCACCACGCCAGCTAGCCATGACGGCCGTAGCAATGCAGCAGCCGGCTATGGGCCCACGCCCTGTTGTCTCTATAGCACCAGCTCGTCCTCGCACGATACAGAAGTCACCATCCAGCAAGGAGAGCTTGGGCAAGCCCACGTCCAACAACGGTCCAGTATCTAACATCCGCTCACGGAGGGAACGCCCCTGTGACGCGTGCAGACGGAGGAAGAGTCGCTGTGTAATACACGAGGGTGCTGCACTGTGTGTCTTGTGCGAGTTCCACAAGCAAGAGTGTACCTTTGTACAGAGCCCACTGCCACGGAAAAGGAAGGTCGTCGACGGTGAGAAGAAAGACTCACCAAACAACACCAAGAAGAGGTATGTCTAGGTCACCCCACCTCCCTGCTTTTCGTTGCGCCTCCAGGCTCGCGTAGATATATCACTTCCGACGTCTGCTATGCCCTTTGCGTCACGCTACCAGGTCACGTGCGCACGTGTGACAGTACTTGCTTTTCCCGTCCCACGTCTAGTCACGGATTTGGAAATTGTCGTCGTCGCCCAATGTTTCGGTTCGTCAGCATGTTGTCGGATGTCGTAGCTGACATCCTATGGCAGATCCGTCGACTCAGATCCTCCACCACTAGCACTATCAACACCCACCATCACAGCAACTGCGCCAAGTCCACCACCACCACAGCCCTCGCTGTCCCAAATAGCAAGTCTTCACTTGCCTCAATTTGGAGAGACACTGGGATTGCAGCGACGGCAGCATAGCAGATACATCGGTCTGAGTTCTCCGTTCGATTCCCTGCTTATTGGCTTGTCACAGTTCGATACCCATAACGAGTCGACCTTTGACCTTGGCACACTTCGACGAGTGAACGATCATGAATGTTTCATTATGCTACCTGACGAAAACACACAAGACTTCGCCGGCGAGTCTGAGGCTTTAGGCCAGGTTGAGCAGCTTGTGCATCCACATGGCCCAGCTTTGCTAGATCTGTACTTCCAAGTAGTACACCCAAATTACCCCATCATCCAGAAGCACTTGTTCGTCGAGCGATATCGCAATGGCGACCGAGGCTTCTCACCGGCTTTGTTGGCTGGCATGTACATTCTAGCCCTTAACTGGTGGTCACTCAACCCCAAGCTAGCCAACTATTCTAGACCTGATGCAGCCCGATTGGAAGCAATCGCCATGAAAGCGCTTGCATTGGCCATGGAGCGGCCGAAACTTTCCACTGTACAAGCTGGCTTGTTGTTGCTGCAGCGTCCTGAAGCGGACTCTTGGAGCTTAACAACTCAGCTGGTGGCAATCGGTCAAGAATTAGGCCTACATCTTGACTGTTCATCATGGTCGGTTCCTCTTTGGGAGCGTGGGTTGAGGAAGCGCATAGCATGGGCATTATACATGCAAGACAAGTGGAGCTCCCTGATCCATGGCCGACCATCACACATTTTCAATGCCAACTGGGCAGTAAAGCCGATTACGGAAGACGACTTTATTGAAGAAGGAGATGGTTTCGAGACACGGCAAGAAGAGACGGAAGATGAACAGGTGGAAAGTCACCGAGGCCGCATACTGTATGCTCAGATGATTGCGCTCACGCAGATCATGGCTGAGGTCATGGATACATTTTACACCCAAACGGCTATCCACGACTTCGCCAACGCTGGGAAGAAGTCAACTGAGCTGATACTCGCACGCGCCAAACCAGTGCAGATTAAGCTCCGTCAGTGGCATGAGAAACTACCAGCGGAAGTAAAGATGAGTGTCCCCGAAAAGGGTAAGCTCACCTCGACGGGTTACCTCCATCTCGCATACTTTGCAACAGAGATCACGCTCCACAGGCGCATAGTACAGTCGCTCGACTCTACTAACCCTGACTCATACGGTCTCTTCATGTGCCGCAACGCTGCGAAGACGCGCCTGATCTCGGCTATGGACTTTGTCAACAGACTAAAGCCAGAGCACTTACAGGCCTTCTGGTACTTTGCTTCCAAAGTCAACTTTACTCTTATTGGTACCTTTGGATCGCTACTGTGGGCTACGGCACCCGCCAAGGAGGAAGCTGAGTTCTACAAGCTCAGACTGTGCGAATACCGCTGGACGCTTTCGGTTTCTTCGAAGCGAGCCGACTTCCTTGAGTATGCAGTGTCAATGCTGGACGCGAGTCGCGCCATGCTGAACAACTTGGCGGAGAAGCCCAGTCTTGCAGAGCAAATCAGCAACGCCGGTGTGCCGCCCGCGCCGCCTCCACGACAATACAGCTCTTTCTCCAATATGGGACCGCCACAGAATCCGAATGGAGCAGGAAGGTACGAGATGGAGGATGTCGATATGGGTGACGATAACGATCTAAGACGGATGTCCTCGGGCGAGAGCTTCGAGGGCTTTAATGACGGATCTCAGTATGGTGGTAGTCGGCCACATACAGCTGGCAATTCGCCTCGCTCAATGTGAGCGGTAGATTCGAAGGAATCGGAGCATAGCTTTGACGGCTTGTGGATTTGTCGTACATGTTTCAGGACAGCGTCTTCTGATGTTCAGCGATTAAGCGTTCTTTTTCATGGTGGGATGGTGGGCGTTATATAGGTACGCCTGGTGCTGCCATAACGGTGCTCTCAGGTTGCGCCAAAATGGCGCCATATTGCGACACAGGGATTGGGACACTTTATGGATTTGCTCTTTAGCGACTATTGGTTACGATTTGATGTTGGATGATAGTATAGACCACCTATTGGATACAGGGTATTGACGCGAATGACAAGTCATTTGGTATATCGCCGCCTCGAAGGCGGCGCAAGCAACTTCGGTCTTTCTTTTGCGACAATCGGCACGTGCCGAGTGAAACGTGGGTGTACAAGCCCACATTGGTGTAACAAAAAATCCAATTCTTGACAATGAGATGTGACCGTCGGCGCAATATCTTAGATCGGATAGTGGTCGAGCCTGCCGCTGCCTGAATGTTGATTCGGGGTTCGAGTAACAGCTGACACGCCTTGATCGTAGTGCCCTACGCCCATCAGCTCCGCCTGCAACACCTCGAGACTATCAAAGCCGCATCGATTCGGTCGGCAGCCAACTACGCATGCGCCTGAGATTTATTTCCAGCACAGTCGTCCAGCTCGGAGAGATGAAGTCATTGCGAGTGGGTAATGGTGGTCAGCGCGTAGTGTCCTTTCCGCGGATTAATGCGCGCCACATTCCCATGTCCAGGTAGCGGGCCGACGCGAAGAACAGAAGCAACCCCTTCAGCCCCGACTTGACACCCTCACGCCAGGCCTGACACATTGAAGTAGTTCGCAGCCTGACCCGGGTGACAATGCAAAGCGTGCGGATGCGATGCGCTTCATGCCGCGATCAAACACGTCACTTGGCAGCGCCCCCTTCAGCCAGTCGCGATTTGACGATGAGGCGCTTTAGCGATTCAGGCGGCCAACTGGGCGTTGGAACACCGCTCATTCGCGATGTGAGATTCGCGAGGTTAAATCAGAAGAGCTGCGCTACTTCATTGCCTGGATGCAGCATCGTGGCTTATCTCCGGTGAGCTTCATCTGTTGGTACTTGTGCTTACCCCTGAGTGTCACATACAACGTCCTCGCGTTCGCCAAACTCCAGTCTTGGTACTAGATCGGCGTCTCAGCATATTTCTTTATACACAGTCATCATTCTTATAATCTGCGTCGCGCCCTACAGAGAGCGGTAGACTTCTCGCTCTTCGCAATGGCCAAACTAACTTTCCTCTCGGACGACAACAAAGCCTGGAGACGACGGCTTGTGATCTGCTGCGATGGTACGTGGCAGTCCAGCGTTAGCAGCAAAAACAACATACCCTCCAATGTCACAAGACTCTGCCGGCTGATCGCGCGTGTTGGCGCAGACAAAGACGATCCCTCGAAGAAATTCCATCAGATCGTCTATTACGACTCCGGCATAGGAACCGGAAATCTCAGTGCCTCTGAAGCGCGACGACAGGGTGGCACGGGAGCTGGCTTGGCAGAAAATGTCATCGAAGCATACAACTTTATCGTGCAAAATTACGAGCCGGGGGATGAGATCTTCTGCTTTGGGTTCTCGAGAGGTGCCTATACAGCACGTGCGGTTGCTGGATTGGTCTCGGATCTCGGTGTCATTGCACCAACCAGTATGCAGTTCTTCCCTGAACTGTACCGTCTCTACCAGACAAACGAGGAAGGCGTCGAGTTCAGAGAAACACAAGCGTGGAAGTGGTTCACCAAGGGCAAGCTCAGCAAAAAAGGAGAAGAGATGGAGAAGATTGGTATCGATATCAGAAACACTGGCATGGATGATCTTCGACTTATGACTGAAGTGTGGGAGATTCGACCGCACGGTGAGCTTGCAGTCAGTGAGGGTAGTAGAAAGGTGAAGGTGGTGGGTGTCTGGGATACTGTTGGCTCATTGGGCGTACCAGACCTGATCGGTCTAGACCTTGCACGGGCAAGGACGAAGTACGGATTCCACAATGTCAAGCTGACGGAGAGTGAGTTCTCATCTATTAAGGAATATGCATTTCTTGCTAACCGTTCGATAGATATCGAGCATGCATATCAGGCATTGGCTTTGGACGAGCGTCGCAGGGCTTTCCGCCCGACTCTCTGGTACATTCCCACAGATCTCGTTGACGATCCGAACCGACCTACGCCAGAGCTGAAACAGGTTTGGGTATGTAAAACTTTACTCCAGTAAGGAAGACCTCACTAACGATGTCACTCTTAGTTTCCAGGTGTTCATACCAACTGCGGCGGCGGATCACAAGACGCTTTCGGCGACATGAAAGGAGATTCCGAAAGTAGGCGATATTGTGTTATACCCGTAAGATATACATGCTAATCTTTACTTAGATATCTCTACAGCAACTCTATGCTGGATGCTCCAAGTCATCTCCCCTCATCTTACCATTGACCGACATGCCTTCTCTCTCTTTATGGCTCAGTACACGCGCTGGCTCTTCCGCCTCCGCTACGCATGTACCTACCACCATGAGGGCTCTTTTGAGAAGTTCTTGGACAAGCTACCGAAACTACCCAGCTTCAGCCTCACATGCGACGAACTCAAACCTCCGCGGCGTGACCCTCCACACGAACACACCAACTTCGACTTTAGCTGGGGCACGGGCCCTCTCGTAGATTCGTATGGCGGCTTCTACCACTTCCTTGGAGCACGTGCGCGTAAGCCAGGCCACGAAGAAGTCGAGATATACGACGCTAGAAGGAAGGCACAGAAGTGGGTCAAACTTCGTGATATGGGCGATACAAACGAATACATCCACCCCATTGTGCACTACCGCAGTCTTATACGTGGATGGGACAAGCACTCACCCATGAGAAGGAAGTGGAACCGCGACAACTGGCGCAGTAAAAGGGACGACATGATGAGGTTCTGGTGGTACATGGATGGCGAACAGGACACGTGTGCGATACCCGAGTGGGCGATAATGCCCGACAAGGAGGGAGAAGAGTACAATTTCGAGAGGATGTGGTATCATCAATGCGAGGACACTGCAAGGTCGTTGTACGATGTCAATCGTGCAGAAGAGAATTTCTTGGAGGTGTTGGATGAGAAGGTTGATTTTGCTTTTGACGAGAGGCCGCAGAATGTTTGGCCCTGAGGGAAATATAGTAAAATGGCTGCTAGGGGTTTCTGGCGGGGAGACGACAAGGCGAGCAGTGGGACGATGTCGACTTGGGAAGGTGATGATGAGAAAACTACAATACCCTCTGTATTTAGCGTAGCAGTTGAGATACCTGTTCTAGGGGGCGATATGATTGCTTCCGTGGAGTTCGGTGTCGTGTTAAGATCAATGTCATTGTTGGGGTAAGAAATAATGAGGTTGAATAGATTGTCGGCGGGTCGAGATACAATTACGAGGGATCTGGCCTCTTGTGTTTATATCTTTGAGTTCTTCTAAGTATAAGTTTGTGTCCATATCGTCGAGAAATACCTCCACTAAGATGTTATATAGCTTGCGCCAATCTTTCGTCTCAAGTCAATCATACGCTTATATATATGCCTGTCGATTAGGTGAAAAAATGTAGACAACATAGTCAACAAACACCAAAGATGAAGTTTGTAGTAACTCCTTCGTTCTTGACATGCTGCGACATGAACAAAAAATCGTCAACAGCACATCTTGATAGAGGAGCTGATCTTAGCAAAAGAATTGGACGGGCGGGTGATCGAAACCCGGACCTTCCGCAGATTAGCACCGAAAGAGATGCAAAGCGGACGCTCTACCACTGAGCCACACGCCCCAGAAGTCGCCATCTGAGATAGATGGCTTACTAAGATGGAATGAAGACAATTTGGCTAGTATATATTGCAGGCGTGAATCCCACGTGGTGTGGCATTTGGCTTTCGGCCCGTAACGTGGGTACGGGACCTTAGCCACACCCTTGGCGCATCACGGACGAACCACGTCGTCAGCATCCTCGAACACACCTGTGCTTTGTCTTAGCAAACAACACGTCTTCACCATCGTTCCGTTCGGATTACCCTATCATCGCCCCAACGTAACCTCCATTTCATAACCATAATCGACGATTCGAATTGGCCGCGCGTCTAACCTTTATCCGGCATCGACTCCCGTAACTGTCGTCAGCTCGCAAACAAACACATCGCAATCGTAATAACAATCGCCACGATGAGTTCATTAGGCACATACTTCCTGGACGTCGTGTACTCGTTCACAAACTGCATGGTCTGCTTCCCAAGCTCACCTCAACTCAAAATCAACAGTCGGAGTTTCAAGATATTACGGTTGCTGGGCGAGGTAAGTTGGGTATCTCTCGTTAGCACACAACCAATTGACTTATCGCGATATAGGGTGGTTTCTCATATGTATATCTCGTACAAGATAACTCGAATCAACAACTCCTTGCGCTCAAGAAGATACGATGTCCCTTCGGACAAGAAAGCGTGAGCTTGGCGCTCAAAGAAGTCGAGGCCTACACACTATTCTCGCCGCACCCGAACATTATACACTCGATTGACTACTCTGTTGAGACCGACAAATCAGACTCGTCTGCGAAGACTGTGTACATCCTTCTCCCATACTACCGTCGAGGTAATCTACAAGATATGATCAACGCGAACCTGGTCAATCACACAAAGTTCCCTGAGCGGAGACTCATGGTGCTGTTCTTAGGCGTCTGCAAAGCGCTAAAGGCAATGCATCAGTACAAGATTAAAGGTGGACCTGGCGGCGCGCGAAGTGAGGGCAAGGCCAAGAAAGTCAGGAGAGATGCAAAGAGAGCAGATGCGGAAGCTGCAGAGAGCATGGAAATGCGCCCAAGCAGGAGAAACCGCGATCATGAGGAAGACGACGAACAAGAGGCAGAAGGACTGCTAGAAGAGTCGGAAGTTACAGCGGCGCATGAAGGCATTGCGCCTGGCGGAGAGAGGGCATACGCGCATAGGGACATCAAGCCTGGTATGCAATTCGCACACCTCATACGATGATGTATTGTGGGACTAACATGCGCAGGCAACATAATGATAGACGACGACGGCAAGACACCCATCCTGATGGATCTCGGCTCCCTCGCGCCATCACCAACACCCGTAACCTCACGCTCTCTTGCCCTACAAATCCAAGATACCGCCGCCGAACACTCGACCATGCCATACCGCGCCCCTGAACTCTTTGACGTTAAGACCGGCTCAGTCATCGACACCAAAGTCGACATTTGGTCGCTCGGTTGCACACTTTACGCATGCTTAGTCGGCAAGAGCCCCTTCGAGGCTAGGTCAGACGAGACGGGTGGTAGTCTGAGCATATGTGTTTTGGGCGGTGACTGGAGGTTCCCAGATGAGGGTATGCAGAGGGGCAAGCAAAAGGCCAACCCTGAGGATGCGATCACAGATAGTGTGAAAGAGGTGGTGAGGAAGTGTTTGAGGCTGGAGCCCAATGAGCGGCCGGATGTTGACGAGCTGATTGACATTGTCGAGGATGTACTGAGGGAGCTCCCAGAGGATGGCTCGGACGACTAGGTGATGCGCACCCATTGATGAGTATGCTTGTATGAGTACATTTCTTTTCTATCCAGCGTGAGTATGTCCAAAAACTGGACAAGCCGTCTTTCCACACGGTTGAGCGTCTCGTATCACTCCAATATACCCTTTCACCTACTGACTTCGTCGCTTTTCCCTCATCTTGTAGCGTCCGTGCTCCCGCTAACAACTGCCTCTCTCTCTCTCACTTAACGGATGATTGCTCTGCTCTTCCACCTATCTCACGCCACATATTCGCCATAAGCAATTCCTCCATACTTTACCAGAACGCTTCTCTGATCCTACGAAAAGAAGCTCGACCAGGCACTACTTACGCGTCATGTCGACACCGAACCAGCACTATCTCAGGATGTGAGTGCGATTCCATTATTTTATCATGTTAGAGCATGACTAAGAATCTACCAGATCCCAGCGCAATGCAGAGGAGTCGGCGCTTTTACGCCTGCCCCCAGAAATACGAAACCTGATATGGTCTTACGCTGTACATGCAGAAACATTAGTTAGCGTTCACCTCGTTAGCCGCCGGTACCCCACAGAATGGCCTGTACAGGGCATGAGTCGAGTTTGCAGACAAGTACACGCAGAAACTCGGTTGCTTGCTTACACCGTTAATACCTTCACGTTGGTCAACACAGCCTATCTTACGGCATGGCTCATGATGCTACTTCCCGAGCAGAAAGCCGCCATACAGCGGATTCAAGTTGGCGACTATCAGTTCTCGTATGATTTCCTACAACTCCTTCCAGGCTTGAAGTCTATCGTGGTGGAGTGCTTCTGCAATAAGGCTGTCGTCGACGATTGTACAGATGGCAAAGCTATCATCAATCATTTGGAAGACATCTTGGGTAATTCCGGTCTCAAGATCCAACACCTGCCGATGTTCTTGAAGATGGCCTTTTCGGCCCCAGCGGGAGACGAAGGTAAATTCCATCCATGAGAGTTGACCAGAACGAAAACTCAAACATCAATCCTGATCATCTGTTATCTCCGATACCTATACATCCAGAAACGACATCCAGATGTAGATGTAGGCTAACGCAGTGTAGACGAGTTTGCCGCACTCTGGCCCCAGATTCCGCCGCTCGAGCCCGTTGAGGCTGAGGCCACCGTGCCCTCCAAGCGGCCTGCGAAGAAAGAGGCGGCGGGCGCCGAGCCGCCCAAGAAGAAGAAGGACAAGAAAGACAAGAAGGAGAAGGAGAAAGAGAAGAAGAAGAAGACAGCAGTGGGGGAGTGAGTAAGTACTCTCTTTACAGTGCCATGCATCATAGCTCTATGCACAATGCTAACTTGTGGATCAGACGTTTGTCCCTGTCGAGTTCGACAACAAGGGCAAGCAGAACATTCCTCCGGGTTTTTAACCACTGAAAGTTATCCTCGTCACAAAAGACACTCTCCATTCAAAGACTTTCACTTCCTCACCTCAATCTCCCAAATACCACAGATATGCACTTCAATTCTATCATCGTCTTGGGCGTAATGCTCTCTGGAGCTGTGGTCTCGGCCGCTGATTGCGGCGCCTACGGTCTCTGTGGTGTCACTCGCGCCTCATCCCGCTATCAGCTCTATGCTGCCCGTCAACACGTTTGCGGTGACGCTTTATACAAGAATGATGGATCGCTCAAAGCTGAAGGTGGAGGCAGACTCACTTGGCCTGGAGGATTCGATCAGCAGAGATGCTGGGACGCATTCGAGAATATCCTGAACTAGTGTCGTCCTGAAGGCTCTGGCCTTGGTAATCATTATGGGTCGTACAACTGGTATGGGAAGCTTTACACTGTGTATGGATGTAAGTTGTTTTCCAATCTTATTTTCTACTAAACTGGAAAGGTTTTTTTTTACTAATATGTGTTCTGCTACCTAGGCAGCAACCAATAGTAGAACCTAAATTCAAGTTTGACTCGACATCTGCTCTGTGAGGGGAGATTGAAAGTGCGTTCAACCAGGCATCGCATTACAGGAATGAAGCTTAACAGGCTCTGAGTGGTTGGGTTCTTTACGTTCCCGTAGGCCATGTGGCAGAAACTGAAGCTTAATACCTATTTGGCGCATCAAATCGCACTACACGTGAAATCCCTTTTCCTGTAAACTGTGTACTTCAAGACCTTGTCGTGCACTTCTATCGGAAGACAGAGGAGAGGTGAAGTGGTACTGTTTTGTCTTGCACTGAACTATGTTAGCAAGTAATCTTACTAAGCCATCTTTCTTGGACCGCGACTTCTGGGGCGTGTGGCTCAGTGGTAGAGCGTCTGTTTGCATCTCTTCGGTGCTAATCTGCGGAAGGTCCGGGTTTCGGTAAGTCGCCTATTATTTTTATGTAGTGAGGCTTAGCCTTTGAACAGGAGTGAAGGCAGACTAATCCAACCTGATGTGAATTGCACAAAGCTCAGACTGTGTCGCTACTCTATGCAATATGTCTCGAATTCATCAAGTAGAAACAGTTCACATGATATAATCTTCTCGGTTTTCGTGATAGCCAGATCCCTTGAATACCGATGAACAAGTGAAGGTGGTTGACACTTTGCAGAGTAAGTCCAGAAGGTCATATTCCACCCATTCGGAGATAGTATCCGACCGCTGCATAGGATAGTATGAACAAAATTCGGGTGAATTTGCGTCTTATGGCCAAAATGGAAAGTATCGAAGAGTCTGTAATCTGAGCGTGACGGGAAGAATTCAGCTTCAGAATGACAGTAACAGTCGAGGGGCATGTTTCGATGGCCTTGTATAGCAGCAGCCAACTACCGCGGAACGTACAGCGGTCTTGACGGTATACATCGTGGTTGCGAGACGCCTACGTGGCTCTGAATCTGCTTTGTAAGAGCTCGTAGAGTGTATCGAGGCAACTCTCGCTGTCGATTTCCAAGTCGTCTTCCGGCTGCCTCAGTAGCACTGCTACAAGCAACACTGCAGTTGTTCCGCACTTGATTTTCCAACGAGTCATTATACCCCACCTGACTTCTAGCCGCGTTACACAGCTCACCGAGTTCACATTTCGCTTGTCCCTGCTCTTTTCACCTCGCAGAGAAAAAACATGTAGAGTTCATGATTCATAGGGGAAAAGCAAGCAATGACGGCATGATTACAGGCAGAGATAGCGAGGGGAGCCGAAGGACTGCTGACCGTCGTCAGTGAATGTGGTTGCTGTATACATAAGCCGTGACTTTGTGTTCTGTGTCTGTAAGTAGAAATTGTAGGCGTCCAGGTTTTGACGGCAAATGAAGAAGCCATCTGAAACACGCCAGTGATTGGCGATACGGAGAAGCAAACATGGGCAGACTTCCGATGTCCACGATTTTATCGTTTCAACAGCGAGTCAATAAACGAAGATGGAATATGACAACAAACCAGATCTCCACCGCGACGCCGTTAGCTGCATGACATTGTTCTCCGCGTTGATCTCCGCAGTCCGGCACCGTCCAGGTGGCTGACCCAGGTGGGGCTTGTCGCGGGACCCCTGCATAAACAACACCTTGCGATTGAAGACCGGGGGCTCTTGCGGGCCATATGGGAGCCTGTTGCCCTCAATGTTGTGGTTCCCCTTTCGCCTTCCCCACCGCCTTGCTACATAATCTTACGCGCGTCCGGCAGCATTTGTTTACACACAACATTTGTATCACCACAAACCATCACACCCCACTTGATCCGCTACAACACTCGCCCCAGTATCTATACGCGCAACAGCAATTAGCTAGATAGCTAGTATATACGGCGTCATGACGCTCCGCGACACGTACACCAGGTTCCTGGCGACGCCTTCCTCGGGCGCGCTGGCGGACAATGCCTCTCTTCACTATGTCACAACTACGACCAGCATCAACGACGCGACCGCCATCATCAAGCACTTGTCTGTTCAGGAGAAGCTGCTGAAAAAGACCAAAGAGAAGGTGCTGAATGTGATTGAGAGCAGCAATGGCCTGAGTGTCGATATGGAGACGACGATTGAGTTCACCAACGGCGGCGGCGCATACCTGCCAGGCCTTGACGACAACTTCGTCACAGACCGCACAGTGACGTTCCCAATGGTATGTGACCCTTCCAACCATTTCTCCACACGTTCACTGACGGTGACAGGTCCACATGGTCCATTTTGACAGGTCAGGAAAGATCACACAGATCCGACAGTACTGGGACCAGGGCTCTCTCCTGAAGCAAATCGACGTCATTGGCGCGCGCTCTCGCAACTGGCCTATCCGCGACAGCAGCGAGCAGATTCGCTTGATTGCATCGAACGCGGCAGCTGCACAGCCAGAGTCAAGCGCTTCGTCGCGCCCATCAACGTCGGCCTCTCGTGGCGTAGATGAGGTTTCCATTAGCGATCGTTCAAGGAGATCAACAAACAATGCCATGAACGACCCGCATGCATCGCTTGCCCTCTTCGCGCCCCGCGAGGTGGACGAAGAAGAGTCTCGCAGCTCTGGTCCGTCAGCACCGCGCGCGCAGTCTGCGAAGCCTCCTCCACGCGAGTACTCCGAGCTGTTCGCTGGCGCGGATGCTGGATCTCCTTCACCGTCACCCCAGAGGATCCCAGCCAAGGCTGGCAGCGGAAAGCACTACAAGGCGAACCGGTTGTTCGAGGAGGGTGAGGAAGAGCACCCAGTCGCCCCTATGAGCATCAAGACCAGCTCTAAGAAGTACGACCACTTCACTTTCGGGGAAGGCGAAGAGACGCCAAAGGTACGAGACACTTCACGACCGTCCAAGCACGACCAGAACCGCAACAGGAACGACGCGCATTGGGACTTCGACGACTTCGCCACCCCGGACAAGTCGAAGCCCAAGACGCTACCCAGCGCGGTTCGACACTTTGGCTGGAGCGACGACGAGGTTGGTGCTTTCTATCAGCCAGAGACACAGGTTGCATCCAAGTCTCTGATATACTTCTGAAACATATACTAACGTCAATGTCACCTCAGGATACCTCCCCTGTTCGTCGACCCATCGTCCACAAGGCCCGCCCCGACCAAGACGCGCACTTCGACTTTGACGATAACGGCACTCCCGAAGCTCAACGCGGCCCTGCACCCACCAAAGGCGGACGCAGCAACAAAGGCCAGGGCCTCTACTCCGACAACGTCACAGATAACGACGTCGACCCGGCCGATGCGCGCGCCCTTTCGGACATCACGAAGAATAAGAACCAGACCCGTAGTTCTATGAAGACACACTGGGGCGTTGACGCCGACTCACCCGATGGTCGCGGCATAAACATTGCTGGTAATGGCATGGGTGGACGCAAGGGCACTGAGTGGTCTCTCTTCGAGGAGAGCCCTGAACCGGCGAAGAAGGAGAATGGTGGTGGATTCAGCAGGAGCGCGAGGGGAACTGCCATCAAGACCGAGGGCGATGGTATGGGTGGACGCAAGGGCGCGGACAAGAGCTTCTGGGACTTTTAGGTTGCGTCTCAGCCTACGAACCCACGGCTTTCGTTTTTGGTACCTGCGGATGAGCGACTGCTGAGGTTTTGAAGATAGGTGTCGGCGCCAGAGTGGCGTAGAAGATTATCATCGTGTCGTGGATGCCATTATGTACGCACCAGTCTCCTTTTGTCGATGTCTAGTCTATGTTCTTTCAACGTCTATGTGACGGAATATGGGTTCTAGTATGGGACTTGGTAGGATAGACATTGACATGGTGCACTAGATGTCAGAGTGTGGTGATCATGTAACACCAAAGTTTGTTTACTGAGTTATGATACCTGTTCTTCTTGCTTGAATAGCATACTTTGTGGGATTCATTGATATACAATTGTTTCAAAGCCAATGTCTTCTATCACCCCGCCATCGCAACATGCTCATCCCTAGAAAAAACAATCTCAAGTTCATCCCCCACCCTCCCACTATCCATATCTCCATCCCAAGGAAGAAACGTAATGTCCGCTTTCAACCCCCACCTCCTCCCCAACTTCTTGCGTTCTTCATGTGTCGTCCTCGCTCGCATACCTTCCCACACAGCACGGAATGCCTCACCTTCTCCTTCTCGCTCAACCTCCTGTCCCTCCTCTGGGCTATCGAACCAGACCCCAGCGTCCACAATACGGCGCAAGTCGTCAGTCGGTTCCATGGACGCCCAGATATCCACGGGCGCGTACTTGACGCGTACCTCCTGGAGCGGCGTTGACGTCGATGTACCCTCGGTATGTGAAGAAGCGAGCATCAGAAGAGCGTGCACGCAGACTTGGACCCAGTACCTGATCTTGAGGGGTAGAGCGAAACCTGGCCGCGAGACGCTGCGGCTTTGGTGCGAACCGCGGGATATAAACCTTAAAGGCAGTGTTATGCTGTCCAGGTTGAAGGTGGGTGAAGCGAGGTATGTGAAGAGTGGTGTGACTTCCATTGAGACAAGGAGATCTAGTTTCGTGGCTATGTCCGCTGCGGAGGCTTCGCGGACGGGGTCGCGGGTTGGGTCGGCAAACGGGTAGTGGCCTGCGAAACCGAAGGGGTCGTTCGCGTTCGAGGACTGTGTCGTGGCTGGCTGGCGAAAGGATGGGTATAGTGACGAGTTTGAAGCGTCGTAGAAGTTGTCATCGTAAGATTTGCCTTCGTGGTCGTACTCGTCGTAGTGGCCGCTATAGTAGGCACCTCGTACGTAGTCGACATCAACCTCTACTTGATCGTGCTCCCAGTACCACACGTCCCTTCCTTCTTCTCTATCTGGTGGGTAATGTTGCAGGTTGGGTAGCGTTAGCCAATCCAACTCTATCTTCTTGAGCCATTTCAGCCATTGTCTGCCAGGTCCGTTGGGCTCTTCAATCTTCTCTAACAGCGCTTTGAGAACAAAAGGTCCGCAGCTGAGGTAGACGGTATGGTTTTTGAAAAGAATTTCGAGCGCTTCGCGGGCGACTTGACGGTTGAGAAGGAAGTAATTATGGCGAGTCACAAGAAGTATGGCAGCAGCGCTGGGCTTGAAGTACTTTAAGTGACGGCGCTCAATGGCCCTATCTATACTGAGCTCTTGCGCTGCGAATGTGTAGTCGTATATCTATATCGCAATCAGACTAGGCTCCAATAGGGTGGCGGAAATACAGACTTGGTCACGGAGCTCTCGCGGAAGTCTGAGAAAGGGAAAAACATGAGATGACACCGCATCTTCACGCTCAATCTGTTCAGTACCAACAGGAGGGTCAACAAACCCGGATGTGGAAGTGGCGGCCATGGTACATACTCTTACTGTAATTGACGCGTCCTTTTCGTGTTGCGAACCAAGCTTTGCCCCGCAGCACCACCATGACGATCTTCACGTGATAATCGCTTCCCCCCGAGCCCATCGGCCTATCCCTGTCGTGGCAAAGCCGCCGCGGAACTAGCAACACTGGATCAGGCAGGCGCTTGACACCTACCATGGATGAACGGGCCGATTCCTGTCTGTAATGACCGTCATCTTCGTAGCGTATCCACGTACTCGGGTCGCAAGCAAATCGCGATATCTGGCACCTACAGGTACCTTGGGTGCAATGCGGAACCTTCGCAATACATACCTATCATACTTGCATCACAAGGTAATCATGATTGCTGTAGCTTTCTGCTGCTCAGACGCACTCCAACCGACGAGTTGACAAACATTGCTGAGTGTTCGGTTGGTGCCGAGGTGATATGCTTTCATTGGTAGTTGCACCGCATCGAGGTAAGACTCCGTTCAACAACCATACTCTCTTGGTAATCATAACCGAGATGACCTTGTGTGTTACTGCAATCCAGAGGTAACCGTTGCAGCGCCGCTCGCTTCTGTCAATTACAGGTATATTGCCTTCAGGTACGGGTCTGCCGTTGTGCGGCTCGACTTCAGGGGCCTTGCATCCGAGATGTCACTAAGGCTCAGATCTTCGGGGAATGTCACTGCAATATCCGTATACTGATGTACTGCAGGGAACACGCACGCGGGAGCTCTACCGACTGGTCTTGTTTGCCGATAGACTTTCAGCGCGTAACGACCTACCTGGGGTAGTCTTGCATGTGTGTCACGGTCAGCGCCCCAACAGTTCCACCTATGAACGGATACTAGCTGCTGGCAAGTTGACGCGTCCGCGTACAGCATACGTCCTTCAGACCTGTATCTTGAACAGATTTGACATGCTGATAACGTGCTGCGTCTGTGCAACTGACATACATGCGTGTCCGATGATGCAAGTCGGTCTGTGGCTTAGATCGGATGACAAGAGAGACATACAGAATGACCGGGTTCAAAAATGTCATTCGCAATACGGCGATCGTTTGTTCCTGCTCCGATCCATACTCGCAAAGATCTAGAGCCCGATTGCGCTAGCCTCGTGCATAGAGCGTTGCCATACATCCTGCAGGCACAGCAGCATAGTGAACCTTATTTCCTACAGCCTAGTAATGCTGTGACCGCAGCTAGCCTGCAAGATCTTCGATGCAGAGTGAACCTATGAGATCAGTTGAATAATCATGCTATTGAGCATGTGGGGGTCCATGGGTGTGAACGTGATTGATGCGACAGTCGTTCCATCTTCGACAGCGGTTCGCTTGACCATGGCACTCTTATGGAACCCAGAGTCGACTCTTTGGCCATTGTTGCTCAACCGGAGTACTAGAGTACAAAACATGTACTGGCACCTGACACAAGACCGTTAGGTTTGTAAACCTGGTCGTCGGGTCTGCGTGTGGTAGCACAATCAGGTCGAGTACAGTGCGAGGAGGCGACACCGCCATGTGGTGTAGAGTACTAAGAGTAGCTTGGTCGGCTTGGACCGAACGAGTGATACTGATCCAAAAATTGCGTAATAATGGGCATATGTCGGCAGCGGTTGCCGGCCATAGTCCAGGTCCGATGGTCATGTTTGGTCAAGGCAGATGGAGTTAAGGAGGTTAGTCCTTTTGTGTATCCAGATGACCATATAGGGATGGTCCTCTGTCTCACACGCTCGCATCCTAGTATGCGATAGGGAAGCCGTGGGCCTTGTTGGTCGTTGTTGTCATGACTCTAGCAAGCTGAGCCGATGTGCGGTTCAGAACTCTAAGGTCGATACAGCATGCGATGTATGGTTTTAGAGAGCGGAGAACATCGTTGTACCCAGCTTGGTTGCTCAAGAACGGTTCAATGTCGATGCTCACATGGCGTCTCGTGTCACTTTATAGATTATAGATGGATGCGGCTCCCAAGGATTCAAGCATCAGGTGCATTGCATGTTCCGAGCAGCAATGCAACGGTCACAACCATCTGCCATGTCGACCACAGAACTACCGAGAACTGTGGACAGTGACAAGGGGTGGACGTGTTACCGAAGATACAAAGTGGGCGCAGCACCTGTATCACCTCTTGCAACCGCAGAAGGATTATTGGTAGGCTTATCGGCAGGCAAAAGAGGCTGTGGGCTGCAGGAGTTCTGGCAGAAGTCGGGCTAGGAGGAATGGTTAAAAGTTAATGGAGCGGGTTGATTTACATGCGGGAAGCAGGGTTCGGGAGCGCCGTGCCCTGCAGAGACTTGTTTAGTTCAGTGCGTGCATCGGAGCAAGACGAAAGGCAGCAGTGGCGGCGTCCCCGGAGAAGCGATTGTGTGTGAACATGTTCTTCAATCGTTCTCCAGAGCTGTACCGTGGTATGAGAAAGCGCTAGCCGGCCAAGTATGGCCATGTTTGTTTGGCATGGGCACGGGCTAGTGGCCTTGGGCCGACTACTGCATGTCGGCAGCGAATGCAGGCTGCAGAAGGATGCGCGCTGCAGGCGGCCATGTGTGAGGATCGGCGCTGGAGGACAGCGTCGCAGAATTTGCTTTTTCTCGGCGCTTTGGCCGGTTGGGTAGCAGGCGTGGAGAGCTAGCGGACCTCGTGGCGGTACAGCGGGCGGCGGGATAGCAACACGGGTTTGGCTAAAGTGACGACAAACTACAAGGCCCTGCCATGCTCGCATCCCGTGTCTATTGCGCCCAGGATTCGGTATGTATATGCATGCATCTGCTCTGCACGCAAGTGCGGAACGACAAACTCTGCCATAGCCGACGAGACTGCCCTGCCCACTCGATGGCCGTGGGCAGAGCGGGATTGCTGTCATCGGCACCGCCATATGACAAGCGCACCAGTTCGCGCGCGGAGGCAGGGAGCCCATATTAAGTGCAGCTAGCCGCCGCTAGACGGGCTGCTTAAGATACACGAGGCCTCGATTGAACGATTTCCCACGTGCGGTCGGCTCACCTCTGGGCACCAACATACCCATTAATTGGCTGGCTCCCTTGCTGCCCTTGCAACTCGTCAAGACTCAACCGTCGCCTTTAGCTTTCTGTTGCGCCGCACCTCCTCCACTTTCAAAAGGTCCCTTCCGAACGTCGTACTTACGGCTAGACCGCCGGCTGCCCGCTGCTTTGTTGTGCACCTTGCTGCCATCCTTGTCCCAGGACATGTACTCGACCTGGTAGTCTGCTGACTGCGCTGCTCTTCTTCCCCACGCGCGCAGCACTGTGAGTGTCTTGCGTTGACCTCACCACTCGCCCTGTACGACATCCACCCACTGCGCACCACAGCCGTCCTGACCAGGCCAATTCTCTTGCAGCGGCAACCAGCACACCTCGCTCGACGCCTGCGTCGTGTACTCGCCTCTTGGGGCGCCATCATCGTGTCAACTCCAGATCCCGCCCTCTGGACGCTGTGCCCACTGGTTCAGGGAAAAGCACCAATTTGTTGTCCCTGTCGCAGCAACCGCCGACCGGGGAGAGCACTGCAGCCACGTCTTTTTTAGCATCGACTCTCGTGGTAGATTTGCACGGGGAGCACTGCTTGCTTTTGTCTCGACTCGTACCCTGAACGACTGCTAGTCGTCAGAACAAGTGAACTGGGCATCCTCCACGACCGGCATATCTGGAAATCACAGCCATCGCTGTCGCCTCTCTGTCTCTCTCGCGGTAATTGGCGTGCGTCGCTGCCCTGCGCTTTCCATTCGAGTTGGACCGGTCTTGGCGTCCCTTCGTCGTGCCCCACTTCACCCAACTTGCCATCCTTACTTCAGGGAGGAGCGAACCATATCTCGTGCGGCCTCGCTCAGAATTACCTCTTCAACCACCCTGCAATCCACTTCCATTCCACGTCACAGCTTATCTAATCCCCGGAATCCGGTCCTCTATTACTTCTACTTCTCCATCTTTCCACCTGGCCCCATCTTCTCGACCTTGCAGAGTGGTCTGACCCAGTTTTTTTTGCTGAACGGTGTTCCTCACTGCCTTACTGGCTCCGCTTTCTTAGCGATTCGAGTTATTACCACCACGAGCTCAATCTTTGTCTCCCTACCACGAGAGCCGGGCACGCACTACTATCGTATAAAAGGTGCCTCGTGCTCCTCCCGTGCTCCTCCACAGCCATGGACTCTGTCTCTCAACGTCCACTTCCGCATAGCAATATGCCGCAAAGCAACGCCATCCAAGGCCAGCAGTCCCTGCCGCCTTTATCACAACTCACCAACCGTCTCCCCGCGTCTGAACACAGCCCAGCACAGCCTAGGCAGCACACAGAAGCAGGTGAAGTTCGAGATTCGGGTCACTGGTCTATCGCCCCAAGCAAACGTGAGTATACACGATATCTGTCAACTACACGTTGTTAATACACATTCTAGATTCATCCAACGTGTCTCAGCACATGGGCTTACAGTTGCAAACACTACTCAACCCTTCTGATGATTCAACATCACGCAATTCCGTACCAGAGACGCCGTCATCGGCTCGGTATCCCTCTGGCTACTCTCAGCCATCCCAGGTACGTGACTTGGTTACTGTCCCCGAACTCGTCTAATGTAAAGGCAGCATGGTGGTCTACCTTCGCTCTCCCAACCATATGACAACAGTCGACAAAGTATTGATGCCGGCTCCTCTCAATTCGACTCCCGACGCAGCAGTGTCGACAGTCGGGTGAATGTTGGCATGGGTCATCTCACAATTCACCACCCACAGTCACCGTACGACAGCCAGAACGCGTCTCGAGCTTCGCTTGTCCAGGACCTCCAGCAACAACGCGGAATCACAAATCCAGTCACGCGACCTAATGGCACTTCTCCTTTATCACCCCACCGAGCCGGTCCACGTGCTAGCAATCCCCCACGACGTGCTCCAGTCATCAATCCCAACCCTAGGAGCGTGTCTGGTATGCCCGATCCTATGGCAGCGGCCCCGACTAAGGGTTTTGCTTGGGCCTTTCCGGCAGACGACTTTGATCATGAAGAGAAGAGGACATCAAGCAGCGGTGAGTCTAGCGTAGACCGCTCAAACGTCCCCTCGCGTCAAGGTAGCTTTGCGACATCGATCAACAGTAGCATCTACACCACAGATTCTAAGCTACCACCTGGTCAACAACGACTGGATGATGGCACGCATTCCCACCCTTATTTTACATCAGCCGTACTAATTAGCATAGACGTCCCTAGTACCCATCATCACTCCATGCAACATCGCAGTGTCACGAGCCTACAAGCTATTGACCCTACCAACCCACTCGCTCCCGGAAGCGGAAGCTACAGCAGGACTCCCGAGCTTCGGGTCAGTCACAAGATGGCTGAAAGGAAGCGAAGGAGTGAGATGAAAACCTTATTCGACGACCTCAATGGAATTCTACCCAACAGCCCAGGCAGCAAGTCAAGCAAATGGGAGATTCTCACTAAAGGTAACTCGAGAGTCAAACTATTGCGCATTTTTGTCTGACGTGCCCTCTAGCCATTGAATACGTCCAAAACCTGACTCGCGCACACCAAACCGCTCGTGAGGAGCTTCTCCGTTTGAGACCCGAAGCTGAGTACTATCGAAGAGCCCAAGAAGAGAACGAATTGCTACGGGCGGAACTGAATGCCGTCTGGAACGCTCTTCGTCGCGCAGATCCTTCCAACACCCATGTTTACGGAAGCATGACTGGCCAGTTTGCGCAAGGACTACCCACAGCTCCTGCACCCGGTAACAATGTGCTTCCACCTCTACAACAGCAACAGCAACAACAGGGGCTCCCGCAACCACCACCACCACCATCACAGGCTCAGTGGGCACCACCACCACATGCGGGTGCAATGTCGAGTGCGATGCAGGGTGTCGAGTTTGGCGGTATGCGGCCTTATGAGCATTCGCATCGTTGAAGCAACCCTTCTCCACGTCGCTACCGGCTCGTATGGGCAATACAGCTGATATGGTTCTCGACGATCAAGACTCCATCATGTCCTTTTTATTCTGTGTTACATCGAGAGACATTCAGCAAGCGTTGTTTTTCTGCTTTTACACCTAGGGACGGGAAAGGGTTTTCCGCCTAGGACTAGATGAGCCCATCAACAACCTTTTCAATCATCTACCGACTGTGTTTTACGATTCCTTCAGTATCGAGATGTATTATGATACCGATCCTACGCGACATCATCGACATATTCGCCACTCATCGTGGGTCTTTCTTTCACTTACCTACTAGGGCGTAGGGCGGCGTTTCATCAGGCGGTTTATATCTAAGGAGTGAATAGGCTCAGAAAGGCTTCTTGGAACAAGGTTAGGGGAAAAAAAAGTACATGCCATGTTTCAGTTGGTGAGACGCAGGTTTCTCATCTCAAGAACAGAAGTGGATTATTCCACCATGATGGCAGGCGTATGGTTGTTTTCGTCATCTCGAGCGGTTGATCGGTTTCCAGTCCGAAAACAGTTCGTGTACCCAGGACTTTGGGCCCTTATCGCTCTACACGTGGGCATATGTCTGCGCCATGTTTCTTCGACATGCATTAATAGCTTTAGTGAAGAGGGGCACAAACTTCTAAACATGGATCGTCGCTGCAGGTTGCATGTCAAACCACCCACACTTGGACTTTGGTGATCTTTTCTTGCGATATTAAAATTCCAAATCCTCGGGTCACGACACACCACACACACCACACCTGGGCACGCCGATTGCTGGAACTTGCCAGTGCTATCGCGCCGAATATCTTTTGGCCGCATCTTACCGTGTAGCGTGGCAAGCGGCTCTATGTGTCCGAACAACTAGTGAAACTGTTATATGTAGGTGGAGTGTGAACGACGAAGAGTTTGTTGCTTTACTACGGCTTTTGTTGACTCGCACTCTATGATCTTCGCAACTCATTCTCAAGGCTGACTCGCGTTTGCATTCTTTCTTGCACAGCCATTTGACGCTAAATGAGATCGTGGCGTTTTCTTGAGACTTCGTCACGAGGTCGGACACGTGGTGATCGTCAGTTAATCGGATCCGAATGTGGGTGGGGGGAAAGCGGCACGTCAAATTGCCAATGAGTTCTAGGCTTGGAATCGGATCCAGCACTAAGTCATCTGAGTTAGTGCTCGGTAAGATGTGCCGAAGAAGTGTCTGGGTGTGACAGCCAATAGCCCGCGATAGTTGCGCTCTATGGAAACTAGAACTGGAAGGACGTTTGTATAGTACGAGGGTTGGTGGAGCGTTTCGTATGCGTCTGCTGAAGGTTGGTAACAGTCGGTAATCTGGGTATTTGTGTGCTTCAAGGGTCGTGTCGCTTGGACTCAACAAAACCTAAAGGGTTTCCTGTGTGGCGTCCAAGCACGATTGTACTTTTAGACAAGTCAGGATGAATAGCACTGCAACGACAAGGGCGGATAGTGCAGAAGAATTGAGATACGACAGCAGCGGTCCATTGAGCAAATTCGTTGCGAAGAACAAAAGGCGTTCGCAAACCGCCAAAAGGGTATAGAATTAAAAAAAAGTATGCAATCTATCCGTCATCTTCATCGTCAACTTAATAAGAAAAGAGAAGTAAGTATGCTATCCGCGATGCAAAATCGTGTCCAACGGATTTTTCTTTGGACCAACCAATTCTTTCTTGACCTCTTTTTTCTGCTTCTTCGTCATGAGTCCTTTGGCCTTGATACCTCTCTCCTTTCGTAGTTTCTTGAGCGCTTCTTCCGTCATTTCCTGGCGGAGGATTTGTTCCACGACAAGCTTCTTGCGACTGCGCTTATCGCCGCGGCCGATGATGATACCAGCGGTGATGTTGCAGGTAAGACTGAAACTCAGGATGATGGCGGTGACTTCCTTGGGACGATCTTTGTAGTAAATTCCCCAGGTTGTACCACCAAGTGCGCATTGGAACATGGAGTGGAAATCAAGAAGGACGATGATGGCGATGAGGAGGCGGATGGAGAAGGCGTGGTGTGTATACGTTTCGTGGGGACGGTAGAAGGTATGTGACTTCTCGAGCTTGGCTTGATGATATTCGAGCCTTTTTTGCTCTTCGGCGGTGAGGACAGGGGCTTCAACGCCTTCTTGTTCTGCCTCGCCTGTTTCCCACGCGTTTGATCGGGGCATGGTTGGTAGCTCGTTGTGGTCTTTCAAGTCCTGTAGTCCTCGTTTCTTACGTACTTCCCAGGTCTTGTGTGCATATTTGGCAACCCAAATCATGTGGTAGGTGTCGACGATACGGAAGGGGAACATGGTGATTCCAACGACACAGAACAAGGCTGTCAGGACCTGGTCGGCAATCTCGACGAAGTAGGCCTGTCGGTCACCCACGTAAATCCAGCCGATGAGGAACAGCACCCATGCCGCTCCCCAGAAGGTAATAAGGAAGAAGTATAGGGTGACGAGAAAGCCAAGGGGATTGCGGACATAACGTCCGAAACCCTTCATAGTCCGCTTGAATCTTGCGCGCCTGGAGTGGAGAAGGTGTCGGACGTGATCGTCCAAAGCTGCCTTCTCCTCGTCAGTCCAGCCTGTCAAGGAAGCACCGTGTGGCAGCACAGCGTAGTGATGGCCCTCGCCCTCTTCCAGAGTTGAAAGATTCGAGTCGATTGTGTTGTTTCTTTGCAACGTTCCGCGGCCTCCGCGCGCTGCTTGCTCTACTTCGCCTTGTTGTGTCATCTCGGGGAGTTGGTCTTCCTCGCGTCCGGCACCCCTGGCTGTACCCATCTCTTCATCCGACGAGTCCGACGTAGTCTGTCCAAGATCGTATGTAGGCTGGCGGTTGTAGAGCCATGGCAAATTGGGTAGGAAGAGCGAGTTCTGAACGTTATTCAGGGTAGTAAGGGCAGACACTTCGGGATCTGAAGTCTTGTTAGCTCGCGATCAACGTGGAGTATGTTGGAGTGTACTAACCAATGACATCAAGCACGTCAACAAGGTTGTGGCCCATCATGTTCTGGTTGGGGTCTTTCTGACTCCGCCTCATGTGGAATGCGGAGGATTGACGAGTTAATCCTCTCCGCGCGTTGCTAGGGCCTCGAGAAGGCGGCGGTCCGTTGCCGGTAGAGGGATTTGCGCCATCCTCGTAAAGAGGTTGTAGGTGTGGACCTGTTAATTGGCGTCGTAGACTATCGTCGGCGAACATAGCCTGTGGGGGTGGGCGCGGTTCAGAGCTACTTCGTCTTCGACCAGTCTGCCATGTGTTGTCGGACTCTGATATTGGCTCTGGCGCAGCGACAGGATCGGGCGTAGCTTGAGGAGTATTCAGGCTTGGCTGGTGCGAAGGTCTTCGTATGCGGATTGACGAACTGCGCACGCGCTGGGCAGGATTTGAGGGAGGCGCGTATAGGTCAGACATGGAGGGCTGGGCGGACGGTGTGCGGGTCATGGTGGTGACGGTAGGGTGTGTGATTGTGGTGGACTGTGGCCCGAAATGTTGCACGGTCACGCCGTGGCCAGGCGTGGTCGAGGTTGTTGTGGTTGTTGTGTGTGGACCAGAGGTGGTAGTGGTCGAAGTCGACGACGACGCCAAAGGACGTCCCTGCTCGCCTTGTCCTTGATCCATCGTGGCAGCGATTGCGACGAGAGAACCCCAGGAAAAGGATCAGTTTGGGTGAGCGTTGAGGCGTTGGGGTAAAAGTAGTGTCTTCCTAAGCGTGCAGCATTCCGGCCGCGACCGGCGTGGCTTTAGTTCATGGTTCAGTCAGCAGCGTCTCCGCAATCCGTCATAAGCAAAAGGGTTAGACGCGCGCTATGATAGGAAAGAGTCGCGTTGGCACGGCGATGATAACGATTTTCAGGAATAAGGGCGTGAGAGGGGTCTTGGAAAACACAGTCAAGCTTTCTGGTCGCGCGGATTCAAAGCTAACCGTCTTGTAGTGCTTCGGCTACTGCGGCTCGTGCGAAGATCCGAGTGGTGCGGACTGTGAATTCATTCCACGACCGCAAATCGCACCGTGAAACATTACGTCATATCCCAATCTTTGCGGAGTGCAGACATATCTGGGGTTGCTGACCTCTGCGCATGCAGCTTGTATTAATAATCTGTTGTACAACACCCACACCATGTGCGATGAACGTGTCGCTGTCAGCTGCGACCAGTCTCTGCAGCAGAGCGGCAGCATGGCATTTGACTAGTCGCGATGCGCGTGCATCTCGATTGTGCATAGGAACAGTGGATACCCTCATTTGCATTATCGTTTATTCGTTTATGCTCTCCTTATTGAACTCAACAAAAATCGCTTACAGGCAGGTTTTCAAGACCATATTTCTGGACTCAACAGCCGTTCCCCATAAGGCTGAAACGAGACCTAGCTGGCCACGCCCGGGCCAACGTTGACGTAGCTGTGGATCCTGGGCGCATCCGTACCTGAGAGATGGTGACTTTGGTCTTACACAGTAATCTTCATCTTAGTACTATCATCGCACTTGTTTCTTTACGATGAAGGCCATTCGCGCCCTCGTACCGGCCTTCCTGGCAGCCAGCCGCGTCGTCGTCGCAATGCCCCAGCGCAGCGCGCCCCAACAAGCAGTTCTCGACGCGTCCAAGCATCTTGTCAAAACACTCGGAGTGGGCCACTTCAGCGAATGGAGTCGCGCCACAAAGAAGGAGTTTCTGATCGACTGGCAAGCCGGCAAGGAGTCAGAATGGGTGATTGTACAGGGCAATGAGGGTGGTGATTTGGATTCCATGACGGCGGCGCTGACTTGGGCATACCATCTTGAGCATTCGTCCCAAAACACGTCGAACCCCATTAAAGCAATTGCACTTCTCCAGACTCCGTCGCATGCGCTGGATCTGAGGCCAGAGAACAGACTGGCTCTGGACAACTCGCAGATGACGCCTGGCCACGAGGATCTATTGACGCTCGACGAACTGCCCGAAGACCCCGAGACTCTCGGTAAGAAGCTCAAGGGCATCGTCCTAGTCGACCATGGCAGCCCATTACGCAAATGGAGCGAAGCAAAGATTCTCAGCATCTTCGACCACCACAAAGACCGCGGTACAGCTCCCGACGCTGAACCCCGTGTCTTTGAAGTAGTAGCAAGTTGCACCACGCTTGTAGCTCGCCAAATGCTCGACGAGCTCGAGCAGTTGGACCAAGAATACCACATGCCGCATGAACTCCTGGAGTTAGTTCTCAGCGCCATCGCTATCGACTCTGGCGGCTTGACTGGTAAAAAGACTACCAAAACCGACATTGCAGTTTCCAAGCGCGTTCTTGCACGCAGCAACTGGAAAAAGGACAGCCTAGAAGACGTAATGGAAGACCTAGACGACGAGCTGAGTGACGCACAAAAGGACATTGATAACCTCGGTCTTCGCGATTTGTTGCGTCGGGACTGGAAGGGCGATATTATTGATACTCCTTCGCCGCGTACACCTACTGTGAGCATTGGCTTCGCATCTGTTCCTTACTCGATGGATGAACAGATTCTCAAGACGGACTTTGCAGAACTCTTTGGTAAGTCCTCCAAATCCACCTTCAGCAGCTCTTGATGCACGACTCAACTAACACACCCTCAGACTGGTTCGCCGTCCACGCCGCCTGGACCGCTGAAGCCGGCGTCGACATCGCCATCACACTCAACAAATATAAGAAACACTACAAAGACGGCGAGAAGGAGAAGATACGCGAAGTCGTCCTGACTGTCCGTGACGACGTACGTATCGATCAGGACCAAGCGGATTCTCTGTTCAAGACAGTCAAGGAGGCGTTGGAGAACAACGAGGAGGGTATTGATTTCCAGCCATGGCATCGCGCGGATGAGCTGGCACCGAGACAGATGGTGTGGACGCATAAGAGTGGTGCGGGCAGGAAGGTCATCAGGCCGATTGTTGAGGAAGCGGTCATGAAGTGGGACTAAATGATAATGTATCCTAGAGGCATGTGTTGATCCACCTCAGCTGCCTGAAGGAACAAAGGTTGATGTATGCTTCTAGCTATAACGCATCTCGCTATCTCATTTGAATCGGGCTTCTATGCATCCATCGCAAGTTTGATTTGGTCACAATATCGAGATTGTTAATTGGTAACCCGCGTTAGCAGACTCAAACTGAAAATGTGCCCAGAATGTATTTGGGGTAACCTGCGCTAACACACTGGGAGTACCTGGCGCTGCTGTATGCTTCAACCTCCAGTGCATGCCACAAGCTTTTGGGACCGGGTTCACAAGTAGTCATCGCAAGCATAAACTACAAGGTCAAGTATTGATCATTATTCATCATTGTCTACGCTACTTGAGCTTCATCGTTATGCTACTACCAAGCCAAACTGCCAATTTCAGAAAAAAGAAAAAGAAAACAAAAGAAGCCATGTACAAGAAACATCAAAGTAGCTTGTACCTCCATCCGGCTGTGTTCAGGAACCCTGTGAGAGCCTACCCTTGCGGGCGGCTACAATCAACAGAGCCCTTCATTCAAGCCAGGGCGGAGGTGAAAGCCAAAATCCAAAAACTCCCTTCAACGCCGCTTAAATGCGATAACGAGAGGGTATCAAACGCCAAAAACAATCAATGCCGTATAATCAATGCTGTAGTAATCGATGTCCGCCTAAGGGCGCTACCTAGGACGGGCGCTACGCGCAGCTGGCTTCCTGACATTGGCGGTATTGGTCTTAGGCGACAAGACGTGTGATGTAGTCGTTTTGGTGCGGGATGCTGCGCGGGTTGCACGAGTTGTGGGAGCTGCGGACGCTGGTTTCTGGACTGGTGCCCTTGTGCGCTTCTTGGGTACTTGCATCTCTGCGTTCTCCTTGTCTGTTCCTGACATCTCGTCGCTGCTGCGTTTCTTGGTGCGCGTTGTCTGTGTCGTCTTGGCGTAGCCAGGTGTTGGTTTGGTCGTTTTTGGGGCAGGCTTGACGCGCCTGTTGTCGGGTGATGAGGTTGCTGCGGCAGATGAACTGGGGTTTGTGGGAGGAGCGGTGCGTGTCTTGCGTGTGGCAGGTGCAGGCGCAGGCGCAGATGTTTTCTTGGCGACAGTGGTCTTGGTTGCTGGAGCAGGCGCGGCGACTGGTTGCGCTGGCGCGGATGCCTTGAGGAGATCAAGTAGCGTGGTTTGTCGCGTCACGGTAGGGATGCGGTTGACGCGTCTCTCCAGGCGCGACTGCAGACTGGCGCATTGTGCATCGCATTGCGCTCGCAGCTTCTCTTTGCGTGAGTTGATTTCGAGCTGGAGGTTGGCTAGCATGTTGGCTTTTGCCTCAGCTGTGAGTCCGTCTTGGATGTTGTTCATAGTCGCGTTGTAGTGGAGGACAACGCGTCGACAGCGGTGATATGGGTATCGGCAGTAAAGAGGATTGGCAGCAAGCAGGAAAGACTTGTTGGTACTTTCGAAGAACTCCTAACGGGTTCTGAGCAGCTCAGGTGTGGTGATGGTGGAAGAGGGTTGCAGCTTCCGAAAGTTGAGAGTCGTGAAGAACAGTAAACAACGCGAGAAAAGGCGCGACAAGTAGACTGGGGAGAAGAACAGAGTAGTGCAAGAGACTTATTGAGACTTTCTGATGCTTTTGCGGCAGTTTCGGAGAGTTTCTGAGCAATTTTGGTGTAGTTGCGGGTAGTGTTGGTCGCAGCTTCAGATTCTCGAGTGGGATGTGTGAGGAAGGAAGGATGGAGGGTCTGAGGTCTGTCTTTACGCCAGCGCGCCAAGGGCACCCGATCATTTCAGCATAGCGCCTACAGCATCGTAACCAGTCATGTGCGAAGCGAGCACGAACATCATAATTATATGGCAGTCTGCGCAACAATAATTGCAACGCAACGCTTGTGAATTGGAGTAATATTCAATGTTGAATTGCGCGAGTCAGTTTACAGGTGTCGCAAACGCCATCTGAGTCGGCTCACCCTTGCTTCCGCACGGCCTCCCGCGGTCGCGGTCAGACTTGCACGTGATCTCGGCGGTTCGATGGCCAGCCTCCGTCCTCCGTTGCGGCGACCTTGAGCTCAGCATCATAACGTTACCGTCGATCCGAGCAACTACCCAAACAATCACCTCAACCCCACATACAACCGATTTGCAAGATGGTGTTAGAAGCTTCTATGATAGTGTACGGCTACTCTCACTGATTCAGCGATCATATGCTAACTCGAACAGCGTTGACAACAGCGAAGCTAGTCGAAACGGCGATTATGTACCCTCGCGATGGGAAGCACAACAGGACGCCGTGAACATGATCTTCTCCGCAAAGACTGGTGCAAACCCAGAGTCTTCCGTCGGTCTTATGAGCATGGGAGGCAACACACCGGAGATCCTCACGACCCTGACAACGGACATTGGCAAGGTGTTGGACGGTCTGCACCGGACAAAGATAAAGGGCAGCTCGCACTTTGTGACGGGCATCAACGTCGCGGCTGTATGATATCCAGAAACCTTGGAAAGATGCCCGAGCTAATGAGTGTTACAGTTGGCCCTCAAGCACAGGCAGAACAAGTCGCAGAAGCAGCGGATAGTCATGTTCAACTGCAGCCCCATCGAGGAAGACGAGAAGAACCTGGTCAAGTTGGCAAAGAAGATGAAGAAGAGCGGTATTAGCATCGACATCATCGCATTCGGCGAGCTAAGCGACGACACCACGCGGAAACTCCAGGCCTTCAGCGACAACGTACAAAGCGCCGAAGGTTCCTACCTTGCTACCATCCCGCCAAGCGCGAACCTGCTTAGTGACTCGTTGATCACCACGCCTATTGTTGGTGGAGAGGGTGCATCCAATACTGGAGGTGACAGCGGTTCTGGAGGCGGAGGTGGCGGTCCATCAGGCGGCAATGACTTCGAGTTCGGCGTAGATCCATCGGTTGACCCCGAGCTCGCATTGGCGCTAAGAATGTCTTTTGAGGAAGAGAAAGCACGGCAGGAAAAGGACAAGAAGACCAAGGAGGCCGCCGAAGGCAAGTCAGAGCTTGAGCCAGTCGCTGAGGGCGACGAGAAGCAGCCGCTGCTAGACAATCAAGGTCAGCCAAGCGGAAGTGGCAGTAAGGACAAGAAGGATGACGACGCAGACAAGATGGACACGGCATAAGCTAGCGCGCACATAGTGCAGCTAGGAGGGGATGGCCCTTGAAGCTTCAAGATGGGCAGAGCATTCACGGCGTCTACTGTATGACTAGAGCTGGCGTCTACCGCATGGCATGGATGAATAAATGAAGCAAATAATGAATACTAGTCTCCATTGACTGGATTACGGAAGTGACGTCTTCTACGGTATACCTCTCACACTCGAATAGCCTGGCTTCCCCAGGAAGGGTGGCTACGCCTCTCTATTGAAACCTCTGAAGCCATCGTGCATGCTTCAGACTCAGCAGTAAGGCTCTGGAGCTATGCAACGAGTTCACCGATAGTGCTTCCGATTTGTGGCACTCTTATAACACATGTCGCAACAGGATGCTTTCCATGCTGCCCTGTACGTTGCTCTGCTTTCTGTCTTTGCTCTCCTTTTCATGGTATCATATTTCTTGTGAACTCTTGCTCATCCCCTGACCTTTACAAAACCATCCAGCCCTCGATCGAATTTCTCGCACCGGACCGGCATCTCCACAGTGTAGAACGGGTTCTTCATGACGTAGTCTGCGTATAGTTCATATATCTTCTTCATCATCGTGTCTACGTTCGGTTGCTGGGGCTCTGTGAAGAGGAGGAATTTGACACCGGTTTGCGTTTGGAAACATTGAATACGGAAGTGAGAGCTTTCCAGGACTTCGATACCAGTTGCGCGGACAGGGAATGTCTGGAGGTTGGGAGTCGCGGTGGACGGAGGAGGCGCGCGGACAGGTGGGACTGGAGAGAGCTGCGCTGTTATGGCATGCATTCTAGATGCTGGTCAGTGGAATATTCCGACTCGGGCAAACTGCATATTACCCATGAAACGATCCAGCAAGCATGAGGTAGTCATTGCTAGTAAGCTTGCTCATGCCCGTGTGGAACTCTCGATTGTAGATGAGGCCGCCAGACTTGCTGATTATGAACAGCGCGAACACCACCCTACACCATAGTATTAGCCAGCGATAAGGAAGACTACAAAGCGCTTTATTACATCTTGTCAACTGAAAGAACAAACTATCACGGAAGTCTAGGCGGCGTGGTGTTGCGGCTCGTGTCCCGTAAGCGGTGACGGGGTTCTGCCCCTCAGGACTCCACAGCACCCGCCTTGACAGCTGGGCAACCATTGTTTGCTTGCCCTTTTACAACACTTGACCCGCCCACTATTTCTCCACGAAATCCATACCGTACAACGACACCCACACCCGCTCAAAATTATCAGCCCGGCCTACGCGGACTGTTGAGCTTCCCATACCCCGCGAACTCAACTCTCCAAACCGCAGCCGGGAGACGTCCGCGACACCATGTCGAACCAGAGCATTCTGAGAATTACCCGCGAACTGGGCGAGATCCAGCGTGGCTCCGACCTCTCCATAGCTGTAGCCTGTCGCGATATCGACGTGCGCCATGTGCGGGCACTAATCATCGGCCCACCTGACACCCCATACGAGTTTGGCTTCTTCGAATTCGCTGTCAAGTTCACCCGAGACTACCCAACAAAGGCGCCGAGTGTGACGGCTATCACTACGCATGGTGGGCGCACGCGTTTCAACCCCAATATCTATGCGGGTGGGAAGGTGTGCCTGTCAATCCTTGGGTAGGTTGCGGGAAGCACTCGATTTGGGTATACGCTAACAAGACGTAGCACATGGCGAGGAGAGCGTGGGGAAGAGTGGTCATCTGCCCAGGGACTCGAATCTATCCTCATCTCTATCCAGAGCCTCATGTCCAGTAACCCATATGAGAACGAGCCTGGTTTCGAGGACGCCAACTCAGACTACGACAAGAAGAACCAGGAGGCATACGTTGACAAGATCCGTCACGAATCCTTACGCATATCAGTCATAGACCGGCTTGAAGAGTATCTGGGCATCAGCTGGGGGAGGTCGGGCCCAACCGTGTACAATGCGGAAGAGGACTATCAGTCTAGCAGGGACGACGCGCCGTTTGAACCCTTCAAGGACCTCTGCAAGCGACGCTTCCTGTGGTACTACCAGTCGTATCTGGCTCGTGTAGATGAGGCGGCGAAGAAGAACAAGGATGGTGAACGATTCGAGAAGATGCCCTTCGAGGGACCAGGCAACGCAATGGAGGGTACATTCCAGTACACACAACTCCGAGAGCGGCTCGTAAAGATCTTCGAGACCCTTAACAAGGAGATGGAGGCTTGGGCTGCTGAGGGAATGGCCGCTGTTAGGAAGGAGATGAGCATCGCCAACAATCTCCAGCGCCAGTATGAGCAGATCATTGAAAAGTACAAGAAGCAAGACGCCGTCACACTGGACCTTGATCTGGTGGACAAAAATCCATTCGTGTGGCAGCTGGTCCTCTTTGGCAGGCCTATGACCAACCTTGACGGTGGCATGTTCAGAATCATGCTGTACATTAGCCCGAAGTTTCCTGAGGTCCTACCCCGCGTGAGGTTCGAGACACCAGTCCTATACCACCATCGCGTGTCGCCTGATGGCATTCTCTGCTACGACGCTGCCCGTAAGGATGACATGCGATCACACATCGAGGCTATCATTGCTGCTATCGAGGAGGAATCGCCTGCATACGACCCACGCACGCTGGTGAACCCTGAGGCTGCGAAGCTCTTCTGGGGTACACCAGAGGAGAAGAAGCTCTACAACCGCAAATTAAGGCGGTCTGCACAAGACAGTGCTGAGTAAGTTCATGGTCAAGTAAAGCTAGGATGCTCGCTGACAGCCGTGTAGGAACTGTTTCTAGGAGGAACAAGGTGGAGTAATGATATAACGGCCGACTTCATCAGACATGATATTACATGATACCCCAAGTCCGACCCCGTGGTCCTGGCTTGCATTATATGGCGTTCAGTGGGGATTCTGGGCACAACAGCATCGGTAACGGCGTTAGTCATCAATGACATGCTATTTCATTGAGGCGTGATATCAAAAGTTGAATTCATCTATGCTTGACGTTTGACATGTGAGATTCGCCCGTGCATACGGCGCTTTACGCGCAAAGTTTGGCCGCCGGGACCCTGAACCCAGGCCCCCGGACTTATGTCGGTTCATCTCTCTCCGCAAAACAACTCTCTGATCGTCGCACCCCAATTGCACCATCCTACCATCGCTAAACATGCCGAACAACTCAGACACGATCCAATCGCTCGGAAAGGTGCTTGTCATTGGCGGTTGCGGCTTTCTCGGAAGCCACATCGTCAGCTTCATTGTCAACCGTCACCCCCAGACACAAGTCGCAGTTCTCGATCTACGAACCAACTCGAATCGCAACTCCAGCCCGAACGTATCCTACCACGATGGCGACATCACAGACGCTGCCGCCATGAAGGCGCTGTTCTCTGAGGTGAAGCCCAATGCGGTCATCCACACAGCATCTCCGCACTTCGACCTGAAGCCTGAGATTCACGAGAAGGTCAATGTTGGCGGAACCAAGGTCCTGCTGAAAGCTGCGCAAGAAGCTGGAGTCAAGGCATTTGTGTATACAAGCTCAGCGAGTGTTATCCTCGACCATGAGACTGAGCTCATCAACGCGGACGAGAGATGGCCACTTGTTACTGGCGATGCCCAGCCTGAGTACTATACAACCACAAAGGTAAGCATAATACAGCATTATCTCGTCTTCTTCGCTGACTTGGTTCTCAGGCATACGCAGAGACAGCCGTCCTCCAAGCCAACCGCAGCCCTGAAAACGACCCTAGCTTCCTGACCTGCGCCATCCGCCCTGCCGGTATCTTCGGCGAAGGCGATGTACAACTGCTCCCTAAGATAGTCAACGCGTACAAGACAGGAAAGACCAAGTTCCAAGTCGGTGAGAACAACAACATGTTCGACTTCACGTACGTTGAGAACGTCGCATACGGACATGTCCTCGCTACTATCGCACTGCTCCATACCCACAGACGCCTGCCCAGCATTCCCCTAGACACTGAGCGCGTCGACGGCGAAGCATTCTTCATCACGAACGGCCAGCCCGTATACTTTTGGGATTTTGCGCGTTCGGTATGGCACGAAGCAGGTGACCAGACACCGTTGAGCAGCGTGTGGCATCTCAGCGCCGACTTCGCATGGACTGTTGGTGCGATCCTGGAGAACATCTTCTGGCTCCTGGGGAAGAAGCCTAGTTTGACCAGGGCTCAGGTCAAATACAGCAGCATGTCGAAATACCACAGCATCAACAAGGCGAGGCAGCGGTTAGGGTATGAGCCACTTGTCACCCTCGATGAGGGCATCAAGAGGGGCGTACAGTATATTCTGGAGCAGGACAAGAAGGCTGGCGAGAAGAAGGGCCAGTAGACTTGTGCGTGGGAACGCGTTGAGCTCAGGTCGGTTAGAGACAAGTTCACTCCTATATTGCAGGCTGTATGTAGTCTTGGTATAATGTAATCACACGTCACTCAGCAACTCCCTCCTGGAAGATGCAAAGATGAGTACACTGTTGTGGTCCTCCAGATGTGGCTAGAACCTCCCCAAAGACCCACTCCCGATTAAGTCAACTTCGTCGTTCGCGCGTCGTAGCTCCATCGCACTTTCCCAACCCCACGTTCCCCTTCACCCCGCCAACATGGCGCGCAATCACGAAGAAGTATGTCGCGCCCGCTACTTCCCGAGTCAGCATACGCAGCTCTCGGCCTCTCTCCTGAAGCGATCAAAGACCTGATGAATCCCAAGCCACCGCCGCCTGAACCCCCCGAAATACACGCGCCGAACCTCCTCCAGAGCGACGAGGACAACGCGCGGCCCATGTCGCCCAACGAGACTTCTATAACGCTGTATGCAGAGCTCCTGCTGCATATACGTACTGTCACGCTTTTCGCCTCGCTGCGCACGAATTTCTCGCGCTCAACTGATGCGAAGCTGTCAAGCGACGGGTCTTACATCACTGTATCGCACGAAGGCCAGTCTGCGTCGATACGTCTGCCTGTCAACATCGAGGGTGGAGGCGAGGCTGCGCTCGAACTTCCATCGCAACCCCCAACCAAGGAACTCACACTACGTCTTCAACTAGAAGAGCGCGAAGGAAGCGACCTCCTGGGCGCACTGCAACGTGAGGACCGACAAGCCAATATTGTGCCATGGGATGGCGCCTCACTCAACGATGCACAAGATGTGGAGCTTACTTGTAAGAGCTGCGAAGGCGTGATTGTGTCCAAGGGGAAGATTCGTCAGTGGAAAGATCTACCAAATGAGAATTGGGCTGAGATGATGGACTTTTGGCATTGCCATAAGCCGGATGAGCATCACTTGCATGATCATAGTCACGATGAGGTTGTTGGGCAGAAGGGATATGCAGCTGGCAATCGCTTGCAGGCTGTAGACGGGGTAGGCTTTGTTGATTTGGCGACTTTCTTACTGGCGGAGCAGGACTGTGATGGCGCACAGGTAAGCTATACTTTTCCTTTTATTCCATCGTTCTCGTGAAAATGGGCGCAAAGAAGGCGAACTCGCCTTTCCAGTGGCATCATCGTCGATACAAGCTCCCTAAAACAATATGCTCATACACGTGCTCTCTGCTTCGGATGTATCCTCTTCCTCAGGTTGATGGATTACCGGCGCTGTTGAGTTGACGGCCTGGCGTTTCACTGTCTCTATACCCTTAGACCCTTGGGATTGGCAGGTTTAGCCAAGGCTACATTTCATCTATACTGTTGTCTATGTTTGTTTCGATTCGTCCATTCGTACTGATATGACACAGATATCTTCCAAAAAAGAAGCAGAGCTGCCGACAGACCTGATCCGATGCGCACATTGCAACCACACGATCGGCACCCAGGATCCTGCTACCTCCGGCTGGCGCATACGAAAGTGGGCCATTGGCGCAAGATCCATGTCCCCATCCACAACATCCACAACATCCACATCATCCACCTCTCCGACTACCTACACAGTCCAGAAATGGATAACAGCCCGTCTTCTCCACCTAGTCGACAACACCGGCCTCCGCAAATTTCACATTCACACCCCACCCCCACCTCCCTCCAACCCTTCCGAAGAAACTGAACCTATACCTTCCCTTCTGGTCTGGGTATTTACCCCGGACCTTCTCTTCTCTTCTTCCATACCCACGCCTGGTCGCCTCGATCCCACACGTACGATGAAGATTTTCTACCAGAAGCAGACCTGGCAGGCTTTGAAGCCTGGGGAACCAGAGAGTGCACAGGTAGAGGACGTGGAGTTTCCTGAGGAGTTGTATGGGGAGCTGAAAGGGGCGCTTGAAAGGAGTCAGAGGTTATTGCCACCGACTGCGAAGAAGTTCCAAGGGTGGGATGTTGGGCTACTGGAAAGGTTTGAGGTGCTTGAAGCTGGTATGGGGAATTTAGAAAGTGAGGATGGTTTGAATGAGGGTGTCAGTGACAAGGGGAAACCGGGTGGCAACGAGCTGGAATGTGAGATACCATCGGAAGATGTTGATTGAAGTTATTTCACGATATTAATGACCATACACGAATCTAAGTCCTCTTTCAGTCTAAAATAGTTGCGAAATACTCCACTTGAGAACGACTGTTTATATAGCCAAGGAAGTTGCGAATAGTTCGTCGCCCTGTATGATCCTGGCATCCTTGGGTGGCAACCAGTTGAGATATAGACTGTCTTCGAAGACCCACTTGTAAGGTATCACCCACAACGATGTAGGTTGCTAGATTAATTTAGAGCATGAGTAATGAGTGTATTGTGTGTCTATTCTCAGCTTTATTGCGAACTCAAGACCCAATTCCAAGGCCACACCTTAGTGAGACCATCCCACTGGGGCTATACGTCTTCCGTAGGTATGCCAATTTCCGATGAATACTTATGCATTACTGACACATCTCTATGCTACGTTAGGCTACAAAAGCTATCGGTCGAGCTAAGCATGGTCGATTGGAGATGGCCCTGCATCGATGGGAAAGGTGAATATGTAATTGGGGCTTGAAGCCATGAGTCCGTCTGCTCCTGGTCGCATCTGCGAAGCTGGCAGCCAAAGCTTCTTATCGGCAGTGACCCACATCTGATCTGTCCAAACGAGCGCATCATCCTGGACCAAGATAGAAGCATAGCCCTCAGGGGTTACCTTCCAGATGGCAAGCAATGTGGTATCACTGAAGTATAGGTTGCCATCCCCGTCAATCGTACTACCGCCCGTGCTGGGAGTCAGTGCAACCGCCTCAGTATAGTCACCCAGACTAGCAGCCAGAGTGGAATTAGTCAAAGTCGCGTCAACCAAGGCAGTCTTGATCTTGAACAAGCCGCCATTACAAGGCTGGTAGTACAACCACATGCCATCTGGCGAAACTTCCATCTGATCGAGTCCGACCGCGAGTGTGCTTCCAGCAGCACCGTAGCCCGGAACAAGAGTATGGTTATACATCATCGGGAACCATGCGACTGCTGTCGGGTCGTCGGCTAGTACCCGCACTCCCTCTCCCGTCGTCATGTTGAGGACAAGTAGTGCTCCAGCTGTATCGCTCAAGTATGCGACATCGCCGGAGGGTCCGAATCGCACGTCGTCGATGCCGCTGCTGGAGATTTTAATGTCGTCGAGGTAGTAAAGCTTGTCAACCGTGTCGTTGGAAAGGTTGATGCCGATTAACTTTGTCGAGTGATTGAGGTCCTGAGATCCTCCATCGACTAGCCAGTAGCGTCCATCAGGTCCAATGCGGGCGCCGTCGAGACTGACAAAGGTCTTCGCTGGATCCGAAGTACTGTCGCTTGAATTGTAGGAATTCCATTCGGCGTCGGGGTAGAGCACTGTAGAGTTGTCGTCCAGAAGCTCGACTGCTCGTGGAGGATCGGTAAGAGAGTATCTTTGCATTAGGAACTTACGTCCCTCGGCCGAGAATGCGATGCCTTGAGTTGCTAGATCCAGATCGTAGACCACTTCGAGGCCGGGAGCGAATGCGCCAGCGAGGCACGCAGTGCTGAGGGCAGCGATGATACCACGCGAGATCATGGTTCAGAAACCTACTTCTGTGATAGGAGAAAGAACGAATGTACTGAAACAGGAGACATGACGATTACCCCATCTTATATAACACATCTCAAGGCTAATTGCCATTGCGCGCTGTGGTCTTCTCTCGTTACATGACCTTGGCACGTCGTCAGCTTCAATGTACAATTCAGTCACTATCATGTCCGAAAAGCTACCGACACGGTCCGGTACAAAGATTATCCAAAGTTGGATCGCAAGTCTTCTATGTCTTGTTCGGATGCTGTCTGTAAAGGGTGAACGTTTAAGCGGACGTACTAAAAGGTTGTCCACCTCTCGTGCACGGTCGCGTGATTATCAGCGACTAGATCGATGCTTACCGGGATTGTGAAGAAAGCTGGGTGGACTTTGACATAGCACTTCTGATAACACCGGACGAAAACAGCGATTTCCTTTCCACCGTTTCTTATTTCTATCTATCCTACACTATCTGATGATCTCTACCACAGCCTTGAGACTCCGTAAATGGGCGGCCAGAAAGAAGGAGGTAGGGGGGAGATCGAAATCAGTCGCTAGAGGAAAGAAATGAGAGGAAAAGAGAAAACCCGCATCAAACAAAGATCCTTTGTTTTTTTGTGGAGTTTCTGTTCTGTTCTGTACGAGGCAACCATGATGCCATACCAGTATGGCAGAGTGAAGAAAAGGCCAGGCCGTGAATACGTGCCTACATATATCTTCCTCATTTCCTCCTCTTGTCATAACAGTCGTAATAGCTGTTCAGAAAAACAAGTGTCCAGACGCCCGCTCAATGGAAAATTACTCCTTCTGTAAAAGTACAAGATGGGGAAGATGGCTATACAAGTGCCCACTAATCGTATACAATATAGTGTGGAAATTACTGCGGGTTTCCATAGCCCATAAAGGTCAAATCATCCAACGTAGTGGTGGGCTCGGCGTACAAGTTGTCGAATTGCCCCCCAAGCTGGTTGAAATCGGGGAAGAAATTGGACGTGTTGTTGAACGCCATCTGGCTAGGCGGCGCGGTATCGAACAACGTGAAGTCCTCAGTGGGGCGACTGAAGCCCTGCATGGTCATGTCCATGTCACCACTGAAACCCTCATCCATGTGTGGTGAGAAGAGAGTAACGTCAGGCTGAGCCAACGGTGATAGGTGTGGGAGCCCATTCATCGTGCTGCTGGTTGTGAATGGCAATGGCGCGTAGTCAAACGCCGTGCTCATTGGGGTTGGCTGCTGGAAACCCGTGTTGAAATTTGCGTTCAGGTCACAGGCGTTGTAGATGTCGTTGTGGTTGATGTGAGTATCTTCTGGGGTCACAGCATCAACAAAGGATGTGGGCTCAACGGGCGAACGTCCAGATGAGTAGGTGAAGAGGGAGCCGTCGGTTGTGATCGAGTCACGGCGGAAGTCATCCTGAAAACCCTGGTGGCTCAAAGCTGGCGTGTTAACGCCGTAGAAGTCAAAGTTGTCGATCATGGGCACTTGTGGCGATGGGATGAACGGTGTGATGGGTGTAGTCATGGTCGCTGACATTGGTGTGCCAATGAAAGGAGTAAGAGGGGTAGTGGGGCTGTTCTCGCTGCCAGTAGGACCCTTCTTGCGACCGTTGCTCTTGGAACGAACGTACTCCCAGCCATGAGCCTTCTCCATGTGCTGCTTGCAGTTGGACTCACGCTTTGAGGCGTACGAGCATGGTGGGTAGAGACACTTGTACTGGGCAGGAGCAGCAGAGTGCTTGTCGTTCATATGCCTGTCACGTTCCTTCTCAGTTGGCCAGCCAAGATCGAAGTACTTGCAGTTCTTCTCAGAGCACTTCCACGGGCGAGAGTGGGTCTTCTCGTGCTTGGTCAGATCGCATGGTCGCTTGAACTCCTTCTTGCAGTCACGGCAAATGTGCATTACATCTCCTGGCTTCTCGGACTTACGGCGGCGCGCCATGGAGCGGGTGACTTCATCCTCGTCCATGCTGTCCTCGGAGGCGTCCGAGAGACGGCGCTTGATCCTGAAGGCTTTTGAGGCATCTTCCGAGATGGGCATGACTTTGCCGTTCTTCTCACGGACTAGCTCGACAGGACGGCCGTTGTGGCTGATGCCACCACGAAGGGTGATCTTCTCATCGCTATGGACCATTTGATTAGTGCGTGCGAATAGAAAGCCGGCGGCGCGGTCATACCGTGAGTAATCCATGTCGTCTAGGTCCTCGCCCTTGGATTCTTTTTCTCTTGTAGCAGCCATGATTGAAGCGTATCGTCTAATCTGTTCCATCAAATCGAGGAAGTAGCCGTCAGTATAAGGGCGGTCGGTTGGTAGTCGCTGGTCTTGTTCGGAGATGTACTGGACGGTCGTAGCCAAGAGTTGGATTGATCGTTCGCAAAAACGAGTGTACGAGTCCGGGGTAGCCGACAGCTCCTTTAAACCACGAAAAATGCAATAAGCTACTGCACTTTGAGAAAGACAACGGGTGGTTCCACTTACCGGTGCGAGGAATATGAGGGTCTTCTCGAGATCACGGAGGTTTCGGATGTTCTTCTCACCTATGCGTCGGGGAACGTCCTTGACAAGCGAGTGAAAGTCTTTGAGGGACTCCTCGGCGAGGATGGGCTTGACAATGAAGTCGTGGATCTGCTTGCACGTGTGCTCACCAAGCACGTGATCCTCCTCTGGAGAACCGAGTGCGGAAAAGGACCTGGTGACAGCCGAGTGTGTTGAGCTGATTGAGGTGCTGATGGATTCACGAACGCTGGAGCGCTGAGTGCGAATCTCGTCTTTATATATGTTAGAATGCGGGGCGTTCTCTTCCAAGACGGGTAGCTGCGGTGACTCCTTACCGTATTTCGATCCACTGATGCTCGAACCCAGACCGCTGTCAGAAGCGTGGTCGTGGGGGCTGCGTTGAGCTGCAGTAGGCTTTGGGTCAATGTCCATTGGGGTGTGATCCAATGAGGTGCTGTCGAGGACAAAGCTCGGGACAGGAAGAACCTCCGGGTCGTTGAGAAGGTCAGAGCCGGCAGCAGCGCTCTTATGGCCAGCGACCCTCGCCTCGAAGTCCTTGAGCAGGTTGGTGACGCGACGCACGCTAGGGTCTTGGATGGAGTCGTTGACTAGCTCCTCTAGTCGCTCAGTGCTGGTCGGTGAGCGGCGGGGCATGAAGTATTTGTCGACGTCGCAGATGTCGGACGATATGTGGGTTGGCGACGAGAAAGTACCGCTCTTCCGGAGCTGCATGCCATGGGTGCTGAGAGGGGAGGCGGAGCCCTTAAGAGGACGGCGGCGGGGATGACGGTTCTGGTCGTGGGGTGCAGACATGTTGAGCTATGACTGGTCGTAGTACCGGTTGAAGTGGGAAAGGCGGCCTCAGGTGAGTCACGGACTGCACGATTCCCCAAACCCGGCGAACCAAAAGGACCAAGTGTGAGTGGTTATCCAAGCCCAGATCACGTTTTCATTGACCGGGGACAGTGGAACCTTTGCGGCCGCGGAAGCTAACAAATGATAGGCTAGAGTGATGAGAGCGATGCAGAGAGAGGGTAAAGGGCGCTGAGTCCTCTTGTCGAGTGTCGGAGGAGAAGTGCTGGTATATAGGAAGGCGCAGCACGTGGAGTAAGACGGGCGGCGAGCGGCAAAAGATGCACAAGGGCGGCGGGTCTGCGGTGCAAAAAGACGAGGAGGAAGGGAGGCCTGAGGATTAGGATTTGAAGCAAGAAGAGATATCGAGGAGCGCGGGCTGGGGGGAGTAGGTGGTTCAAGAGGGAAGGAACGGGATGTCGTCGCTTCCTCCAGTGAGTGGAGTCCAACTCCAGGCAGCAGTGCACGGACACTTGACGTTCCGCGCAGTCAGCCCCTGCTCGGATCTTGAATACGAGCGACATGCCATTATTCGTCCATCGGCACAACGTCAGCCAATCCGTCACTTGTACCTTTGCCGCGTTTCTGGCATACGCGTGGGCGCAGGAATCGAGCGCCAAACTTATTGTGTCCTTCACCGCAAACCCTTCTATGGTGATAGACACGGAACCACCAGAAGACTGCGAGAATTGGCTCCAATCCAGCGGTGACTAGACCCTTGCAAGAAACCGGTCAACCCTAAGAAGCGCAGGAACGGCTGCTAGCGCACGCTTATCACTGGTTGATGGCATAAGGCGCCCTATGGGTGGAGGCTTGCAAAGGGCGACAGGGCTGTGCATGGATGGAGCCATTTCGCCTTCCTCACCACTTCTGGTGGACCAGCAACTAAGACAACTAAGGCGTCGCTATTGATAAAGCCGCCGTCCCCGCTCCCTGGAATTGCACAGATGCGCACGCCGTCATACCCACTATTCCGTCGTTGCTCAATCCACCGTGTCCTGATGTTCTGGGTGTCGGCGCATACGTATGCCACATCCTTCCATTGGGCGAGTAGCACAGGACGCCTTTCACCGGAATCGTGGGGGCCAGAAACACGTCGTCAACATGCATGTGATGTTAGGGCTGCGCATGCAGGCGTGAGAGGCATATCGATATTGAGGGAGTCCCAGTTATAAGATCCATGGCGGGGTACTCTGGGACTAAGTATAGGCCTGAGGTTGTCTCATACTTTACGTAGCTTTGCCACGCCCAGGTGTTGGATTCTACCCTCTCTCACGACTCGCTGCGGACAAAAGCCGGGCACAGGAGCGTGGACGCCCTTGCCGCCGTACCAACTTACATTCGATCTATCTGTCTCTTTGCGAGATGCTCCTCTCATCTCGGAATACAATGCTGCTCGTTTCTTTTGCAAAAGTACGCAATGACGAGTGTTCATCTACATACACCACCCCGGAGCAGCCATCTCCCCCCACTCCAGACTGGATGTTCGTGCTTCGAAAGTAGAATCGCTTCATTATCCGTCATTGAACCGGTTGGTAAGCCGGTTGTCTTTGCCACATATACAAAGAAACGTCTTTCACCCAAAACTCCAACCACCTAACGAATATCACATCGTCCATGAAACCCAATCCATAATAATGCATTATTTGGCAAACCATCCATATAGTCTGTGCTTTCTTATGCCAAAAGTTAACCTCGCCTCGCCGCGCCTCGTCGACCTCTTCAGATCTCGGTTGCCGGATTCTGATACCCATAGTACACTGCTTCTCGTACTCACTCTTGCGCATCAGCCAACACTCGCTTGAGTAGCCAAACTGCTCAATCGTAAAATCCGCAATGTACTCGTCGCCGGACCGAGTTTCGATGTTGAAGACGCTGTGACGGATTTGTGGATCCGGTTGATAATCTTTCCAGAAGATAACCCAATACGGGTTTGCTACCACCGCGAGCCAGGTTATGCTAGCGTTGATACGGCTCAGGAGAGGCTCGAGCACGTATAAGAAGACGCGGATGCTGAAGTCGCAGTGATTAAACTTATTAGACCCTCTTCGCATATCTGCACTGATCCAAGGATCATGAACAGCGGGACCGTATGCTTGTATCAATCTCCCATGTATCGGTGGATACTCACTCTCGCAGATGACGATAGGCTTGCCCAGTCCAGGTGACGGGTTGACATCAAGGTGAACGCGAAGTCTTGGTTCGTATTCAAGTACGAGGTTGAAGACGTGCCAGTATGGCGCAATTATGGCTTGGACTTCGTCAAATTCTCCCCGTGAAGGATACCTGACTGGAATTTGTGGCCTGAAGAGATGCGAGTTGTACGGATGAAAGGCTGGAGTAGATGTTCTTTTAGGCGAAGGATATTTTGTTAAGTCTGTTTGGCTCAACGGAGATGCGCTTGGTGTAGAACATTCTGTCAAGTCTACTACACTCAACGGAGAATTGCATGGTGTAGGAATTCCTATAGAGTCTACTTCGCGTAGAGGAGACACGACTGGGGAAGAATATCTTGTCGGGCTTCCCTTAGGTGATGGAGATACTCCATGTATAGAATATCTGGTCTGCTGTTTCTGACTCGACAGAGGTATTTTTCTTGTAGGATATCCTTTCGACGTTTTTGGCCTGGCGAAGTCCTGATCGTAGGGAGTGAGGGCACAGGGTTGGCCAAGGCGTGGACGAGTCGCCATGGCTGATTGGGTCTGTGCGAGATTTGGGAATATCCAGTATTGAAATCATGGCTTTTGAGAATATATCGTCTGAAGTTTTGTGATAAGTGAACACCATGGCTCGGATTGTTGGAACACTCGAATTGTTCCTATATCGAACCACGGCGCCAACGGCAAATGTTCCACTATGTTTCTCATTGTCGAGCTCGAGGTCTGACATACGTTTGGGCTCGTCCTTATTTCACATGTGGTGTTGCAATGGAGACTGAGTCTGATTGGGCTTATTCTTACCTCCCGACGAGCTCCTGGTCGCGATCGCGGAACTGTGGGTACCAGGACCTTGACGACCCGCAATGCGGAGGAGTATTTTAACTCGACTAGGTATCACAACCTTTGATATTATATAGCTAAATTCACTGCCCGATACACTTATTTCAATTAGTGAATAAACCATTCAGGTCGTCGTAAGAAATCTAGACGTAATCCCGGTCATAATTTCTTTTAAATCGTCAGCCTCTATAGACGACCATAGTACGTACCACCTTGATATTTCTCTCTAGCGAGATATGGAGAGGCTTTATATTATATAGAGTATAGATTTTATGGCTCTCGCTACCAAGAAGAACGATGATTCACTAGTTCCTTCGAAACTAGGTCAATACGCCATGCTCTTTCCACTCAAATCACCAGATCCAGAACTCATGGCCACCGTGATCTGCGCGATGAAGCCGTGGACGAAGCAGAACGTGGAATACTCCAGTCGCTCGTGCAGTCAGTCAAGTTCAGTTCTTCTTCGCGGAACGCGGCTAATGAAACGACGACATATATTTTTGCGCATCACGTTGCTTCGGACAAAGAATCTTGGTGGTGGTCAAAAACGAACGTCGAAGCAAAGACCACAAAAGATCGGACCTGAAAATAGGACCGCTGCAGGTTTCCGCTTACAGTGGATCAGGAGCAACGAACCGTCTGCGTGTGACCTCATGTGGCTCCAGGCTAAGGGGCTTAGCTCCAATAGTACTAGCGTTTAAACTTTGGGATGGGCTGATCGCCAATGAGACGCCAGTCAGTATAGTTCCGTTTCAAGAGCCCCGTCAAGCTCAAACCCCTCGCGATGCTGTTGCCGCCGTTGTCGTTCTGACTGTCAACCCTCTCTCTTTCGAGGCGAGTCTTTCGTCGCTCCCTTGACCAGTCTTTCCTGTCACTCTCTATCTTACCTTTAGGTCCCGTCGTGGCCGTTACAATCTCTCTACAGGTTACGCTGGTTCGTGCCTGCACACGCTCTCTCCTGCGATAAACGCGTTATCGCATATTTGAAGTGTTTTCAGCCGAGTTTTTCGGATTGATCGTTTGAGTTCTTGCAATATGCTGGGTTTCCACAGAAGGACGAGGTCTTTAATACCGGTCAAGGATTTGGGCAAGTATGATAAGGTGGCCATGGTTGAGGAAGAGGAGGAGCTGGATGTAGAGGAAGAGATGGAGATGCACAACGCGCCAGATGGTGCGGATAAGTCGCGACGGTCGCAGCTGATGCTTGTGTACCTCATCTTCCTTGCTGAGGCGTAAGTTCTACTACCTAATCTCGAATGACATGACCCGTCTGCTCCGACTTATGCTGACATGCTATACAGCATCATGGCTTCAAGCCTCCAACCACAGCTCCAGATGCTCCTCTCGTCTTCCGACTACTGCGGCACTCTCTCCTCGTCCTACCTCCGAAGTATACTCGACTGCGCATACGCATTTGGCGGAACAACGGGTCTATTCTGGGGATACCTTGCCGACCGTATGGGAAGAAGGCGCGTCACGCTCATTGGGCTCTGGAGCATGTTCGCATGCTGCTTGAGCATGGGCTTCGCAACCAGTCTCGTCAGCTGTACAATCTTCCGCTTCGTCGCCGGCATGGTTAGCTCAGCGATTGTATGCACAACCCTGACCATGATTGGAGATCTGAGCACATCGGCAGAGGAGAGGGCGAAGAACGTCGCCCGGCTACCTACTATCTCTCTGGGCGGCTCCATGGGCCCGATCATGCAGCTCATGGTCTCGGAAAGCCTACAAGCCTACAACATGGTCTGGCAAGACTTTCCAACCCTGGGCTCTGAGCTAGCTTGCGGAGCCGTCTTGTTCGCCATTGCGCTCACGGCAAGCATCTGCCTCAAGGAAACGCTTCCTCACCACAACGACCGCTCCGCAGACTCAGTCGACATGGACTGCGAGAAAGCTGCCTTCCTCCGCCGCGACTCAGAAGACACAAACATCACCCTCGTTGACTTTGCTCGCCCCGAACCCATCACTATCTCCCAGTTCCTCCAGGCCCCATCTCTCATGGTCCTGCTCTCCTCCTTCTGTCTCCTCTCGCTCCACGCATCGACTTTCGACGTTGTCCTTCCCCACCTCGGACACAGCAGCACAGACCAAGGCGGCATGGGCATCTCGTGCGACTGGCTCAGTATCGTCGTTCTCGGTGTCCGCGGCATTGCGGGCATGGTCCTTTACTACGCCATTCCTTACGCGACGTCGAAATACGGTCTTGTCAAACTTTACCGCTCCGTCTCCGCCCTCCTACCCGCTACATATGTCCTCACACCCATCCTCGCCATTGTCGTCACCTGCTCCGGTCTTGAACCCGTCATTTCCGCTCTTTCAATCTTCACCCAACACCTCCTCACCGGTGGCGCAAACGTTCTCGTTTCTCTGCTCGTCCTCAACACCACACCAGATGCTTTCTCAGCCGGCACCGTTGTCGGTATGATGCAGATCGCCAGTCTCTTCAAGGCTTTTGCCGTTGCCGTCAGTGGCACAAGCTATTACTTCAGCGACGATCTTAGCGTACAAACAACAAACTTCGCTCTCTGGACTTGCCTCGCACTCTTCGGTATCGTCGGTGCAGGACTAGCCTGGTTTGTTCGCGAACGCCCTAGTGTGGAGAAGGATTTCCCCAGCGAGGTTCTCTGCTGGGAGACATGCTTTGATGCTGATGCCGAGAAGCAGTTTAGCCTTGAGGATGTTGAGGAGGTTTGATCGATCACTGTATCATCACCTGTTGTATGTCTTGATGTTTGTAGCGCGTCGTTTCATCATCTCGTTTTTCTTGTCTGTCTTTTCTTTTGTGCTTGTTCATCTATCTCCTTGTGTTGAGTTTAGTACTCTGCTTCTTGGGTTGTATGAGTATATAGCAAGTCATCGTATCTTGACCCATAGGTCAGTTGTCTGTCTTAACATATTCTAAGATGTGCTATGGTGATGTGAAGTTGTTAGTTCGCCCCCAACTCCTGGCACTGGTGCGGTACCCGGTTTTGAGTGAACCGTGGTTGAGATAGTCAAACCTTTATTGGGAACCAAACCTAAGAATTGACTAACCGAACTTAAGAATCACTGCACTAAAGTGGAGGACTGGTTAGACCGGAAGCTTTAAGCCCACATGCGAAGACGTTATGTAACCTGATGCACCTATCGGTGATCCTCTCTACCATGTGTCAATTGGAATTACAGCTACGGAGTTGGGTGGTCGTAGGTAAGCGAAGTGTTCTTACTTGGGTGAAGAGGCCAGCAGTGCTAGAGGACACCACAAGAGGCGTCACTTCGAGCGCATGGTGGGATTGGAAGTATGCTGATGGCTATAAAGGCGGATCACGACATCACGTAGCAAGTTCAGTCAAGGTTTGTTAAATGAATTCGTTATACTATTGACAACTAAGTTTCCATAACCAGCCTAAATCAGACCAAGTGGTTGGAGTATCTCTAATCAAACGACTTTTACCCTTGAACGCCATACCCAGAGGTCCGAAACCCAGATTCGATGATCATTTCACATCATATCGTACGGCAGCTCCATTACTTACTCTTCGAGATGATCAAAGCAGATACACGAAAGGATGTGCAAAGTAACGTCCTAGAAGACGCTTAATCGAAGCTCTTCTTCTGTCCCTGGAAGTCGCCGAAGCCACCGCGGTTGAATGAACCACCACGGCCGCCACGAGCACCACCACGGCCACCACCGCGACCGCCACCGAAGCCACGGCCACCTCCACGACCGCCACGGTCGCCGAAGCCACCACGGCCGCCGCCGCGTCCACCGCGACCACCGCCACGGCCACCACCGAAGCCGCCGCTACCGTTGTCCTCACGAGGTTGAGCGTAGTCGATACGGATGGCACGGCCACCGATCTCCTGGCCGTTCAAAGCCTCAAGAGCGGCGGTAGCCTCCTCCTGGGAGCCGAAGTCGACGTATCCGAAACCCTTGAGGGAACCAGTGTCGCGGTCGGTTGGGAGAGAGACACGGGTGATGTTACCGTACTCTTGGAAAACCTCCTGGATGCTCTCGTTGGAGCACTCGAATGAGACGTTGCCGAGGAAAAGAGTGTTGCTGGGAGGGCTGCGCTTGTCACCGTACTTGTTGGCACGGGCACCGTTGGCATCGGGCTTAGCACGGGGAGTGCTGAAGTCGACGTTGAGCTGACGACCGTCAAGCTCGTACTCGTGCATCTCCTTCTGGGCCTTCGCGGCATCAGCAGCGTTGGCGAACTCGACGTAACCGAAACCCTTAGCACGGCCAGTCTCACGGTCAGTGATGACACGGCAGCCAACGATCTCACCGAAGCCCTCGAACTCGCGGCGGAGCCAGTCCTCATCGATGTTCCAGCTCATGTTACCAACGAAGAGGTTCTTGACACCCTCCTCAGCGGCGGGCTCTTCAGTCTTGGTCTTCTTGATAGCGGGGGCAGCTGCCTCCTCAGCCTTGCGCTTCTTGGAGGGAGCCTCCTCGCTCTCGGAAGCAGAAGAGTCGTCGGAGTCGGCGTCAGAGGAGTCGTCAGAGTCGGAGGTGGAGGTGGCCTATCAAAATTAGTCTACGTCGTGTGATGGTCAAGGGCTAAACTGACCTCAGCCTTAGCGGCGGGCTTCTCGTCCTCAGACTCGCTGCTGTCGGAGTCGCTGTCAGAGTCGCTGGACTCAGCCTTGGCCGCGGCCTTCTTTACGGCCTTGGGGGCAGGCTTCTCCTCCTCGCTGCTGTCGCTGTCGCTGTCCTCATCGCTGCTGTCGGACGAGTCAGAATCGGAGTCGGCCTTAGCAGCGGCCTTAGGAGCAGCCTTGGCAGGAGTCTTCTTCTCGACGACCTCCTCCTCGCTGCTGCTCTCAGAGGATTCTTCGCTCTCGCTCTCGCTCTCAGACGAAGAATCAGACTCAGGCTCTGGGGTAGGAGCCTTCTTCGACTTCTTCTTGTCCTTGATGTTGGAAGCAACTGACTTGGCAATGTCCTTGCTCTTCGACTTGGGAGTAGCAGCGGGCTTGGTAACGCGGCCGGCCTTGACGGCGGCGACCTCGGACTTCTTGTCCTTCTTGGACGACTTGTCCGCAACCTTGGTCTTGCCCATTTTGATGATAGGTAACTAGATCTACAACGTATTAGTATTGTGAAACATGCGACGAAAGCGCCAATGATGTGCGGTAGAAAAAGGAAAGAGAGGAGTCGACGGCAATGACGCCGTCGCTCGGGCGCTGACACCCAAAGGTTATCATATGCGCCAGCCTGCTTGGTCTGATTGTCTCAAATTGCGAAAAGCCCACTGGTATCTCTCGAGACCGCACGAAGCGGATATCCCTCAAGCCCACGGAAAGCCCACAAGAGCCCACAGAAAACCGAGCCTCAAGGCAGCGCGTTCCCGCAAAAGCCGAGAAGCCGGAAGATTAACCCTCATAGTAGCAAAAAGCCCTCAGGATGATCTTGTCGTGCCCTGGCGAGCGACAGACGTGCCCTCTGTAATGTGTGTTAAGGAAAAGCCAAACGTTGCCCACTGACTTGTATATTGATCTGGTACTGGATGTTGCCCTCAGTAGCCCACTTGAGAATCGCGAAAGCCCTCAGTGTATGTTTCGAACGGTAAATGTTCGAAAAGAAATGTGAAGAAGGTTGATGGTAGGTGGTGGTTAGCAAATGGCTGGGAGCGCGCAGTTTATGTAGCAGAAGGATCAGCATCGAACTTTTCAGCGGATCCGGGGTCCGAGCGTTGCGCTAGAGACGCGCTCTCAGAGGTACGCTACAGTCGCCCCACTGCGAACCCATCCAACGGCGACGGCGACGGCGGTATACCCTTGAGGTAACGACTTAAGGGTCTTTGGATGCCTGTTTTTCATTGAGAATGTGGACAAGTCACGGTAAGCCCTCGGTGATAATACTAGGAATTTCGTGGCTGGCAGAATCCATTACCTGATTTGATCTTTCAAACCAGGTAAAATCTTCTATCCACAATTTCACATTAAGAGTACCCAATAATCTAAACAGGCAGCGGATACAACAAATCTTAGAGAGTATGTGTACCGAGGCTGTCTACTGGGTTGTCGGGGTCGCACTCAAAGCAGCTTTGTCACGCTTCGGTGTATGCATCTTGTTGGAGCGACACCTAGACCATGTCGACCCGATTGAGACGTGATGTGCATACAGGTAGTTCAATGGGATCAACAGAACCTGAATGGCAAGTTCAGAAAGACACTTTCCAAGCAGAAGTTCAATGGTATGCCGGTCTATTGTCGGACGATAGCTGGGGATAGAACTCTTCGCAGCAGGGCTCAAAATGCAGGGCAGCGGCTAGCTCGGATGCGGTAACGCGTAAATCGATCCGCCACGTTCCTCGAATCCGTCCAGACCCTCTCCAAGCTCACTTGGGTAGCTCCAACATGGCATCTCCAGCAGCTCACAAGCCGCGACGGCGGCGAAAGATTGAAGAAGGCTCTCTCGCCCAGGTCGCTCACGGTACACTCGATCTCGACCAGTCTACTAATGCACGGAAGCCCGCATTCCCTCTCGTCGCGTTCCTCTGGCCAGCGAAAGGCACCGTCTCGCAATGGATCACGATACCCCTCATTCTGATGGTAGTTGGCCTATTCAGATGGACTGTCAGCTTGTGGGGCTACTCTGGATACCAATCACCGCCAATGCACGGTGATTTTGAAGCCCAGCGACATTGGATGGAGATTACAAAACATCTACCCGTGTCGAAATGGTACTTTTACGACTTGCAATGGTGGGGGCTGGATTACCCGCCTCTCACGGCATATCACAGCTGGATCTTGGGCGTCATGTATGTGGAAATATTGTACGTTGAATGTTAGTACTGATCATTGTAGTGGCTCTGCTATCAATCCAAAATGGTTCGCTCTTGATGAGTCGCGAGCTCTCGATGACCCCTCCCTCAAGATATACATGCGAGCCACTGTCTTCGTATCCGAATACCTCATCTGCGTTCCCGCGATAGTCATCTTCCTCCGCCGATATTCGCGACTAGAAGGGGTCAATATCTGGGAGTCGTCAATTGCGCTGGTGGCTATCCTGATGCAACCGGGCACCATATTGATCGACCACGGGCACTTCCAATACAACACCGTCATGCTTGGCTTTGCAGTTGCAACA
>Ga0265797_10000751_pt1 | contig 59179 bp, 53 predicted proteins | sample P2T30metagenome_FD_192433 | JGI IMG/M metagenome (GOLD analysis project Ga0265797, IMG submission 192433) | Plant litter microbial communities from East Loma Ridge, Irvine, California - P2 T30 | ecosystem: Environmental > Terrestrial > Plant litter > Unclassified | place: USA: California... | reverse complement strand
GGGAGGCGGTTGTGGATGTAGTAGTCGGTTGCTGAGATTGGGACTTGGGTTGAGCGGCGGCGGTGGTGACGCGCGTGGTCGGACATTTTCAAGGGACATGTGCGGTGGCGTTCGCCGTACGCAGGAATGCAAGTTTCTCGACGGGGGTATAACTTAGGTATTGATCTTCGCAGTTCGCATGGGATCACATCGCCTCAACAGCCCTAGAAGTGGCTCGTTACTCGCAGTACTACACTTCACCCTTCGCGACTCGACACGATATGAATCGATCTGACACGCCATCCTCGTCATCGTCAGCAACGCCCAGATCCGATGGCTTTGTCTCAACATCCGATGTGCAACGACAACCACGAAACCGTTGAAAATGGGTGATTGCAAGCGGTAGGCTGACGATGGCCGGACAATGGTTCGGACATGGCTGCGGTTTGGTCCGCGTTCCTTTGTTCAGAAGCAGCCACATTCCGGTGTAGTTCGTGCAACCGGGTGCGTGGGAAGCTTGGCTGCAAGCGGACTTAAGCTATCATCATGTTGGAGAGGTATGACCGGCAACGTCGGTTCGTTGGTGTCGAGTGCTCTGCAATGGACGGAAGCATTCGGTAGAGAGCGTGTAGTGATATTTGTGATGACCGACTAAGTAGAGCTCAGAAGTGACCGTCGATATCACCAAATTGAGCGAGTATCAATCGTTCTTCGAAATCATACGCCACTATGCCTCGCTGTTTATTTTCAATCCTTCTATGGACTGCAGCCACATCTGCTCTCTCACCGGCTGGCGTACCAGCATGCGCTCAATCAGCAATCAATTCTGGCATCCGAGGATCGGGTTGCGCAACCGACGACTTCTCTTGCATCTGTGCCAGCGAGAATCTCAACTTCGCGCTTGAGAGCGCAAGCGACGTGTGCAATGATGACGACCAGGAAGCGCTCTTCCATGCCGTGTGGGAAGTTTGCCGCAAGCACATCCTGAGCACTCGAGATGTCGACGAAGACGACGAGGGCGCAATTCAAGGTGGAGCCCAAGAAGATACGCCTTCACCAACCGTTGCCTCCGAAGGCACCGATCAAGCAACTCTGGGAACTCCAGTTCTGGCTAGCACACCCACAATCGCATCCGAAGGCACCGACCAAGCAACTCTCGGAACACCCATCCCAGCGAACACACCAACCGTCGCCACAGAAGGCACCGATCAAGCAACCCTCCAAACCCCAGTCCCAGCAAGCACACCCACCCTCGCCACCGAAAACCCCAACCAAGCAACCCTCTCAACACCAACCATAATCGCCGCACCAACAACTCCCCTCCCAACATCCGCAACCTCACTGGTAACCGACACTCGTGAGTTCTCCCACCCCTCATCTTCATCTCTTGACAGCAGCAACAACGTGGTGACCACGCAGCAGGCGGCGGATCCAAGCGACGACCCAAATGGCCTCATTTCCGCAACCACCACCTCGCCAGGCCCGGAAGATACCGCCCTGCTTTCTTCCAACGCCACAAGAAACAGCACGAGCAGCCTGCGAGGCCAAGACCCATCCAGTATTATGGGCGAGGCGGGCAGTGAGGTTGCTGTCAGTGTTGGTGCGCTCGTTGTGGCCGTGGCGGGATTGACGTGGGTGTTTGCGGAGTTTTGATGTTTGATGCGTGTGATATGCTTGTAACAGGCACTTGAATTGTGTAGCACTTGCTCTAGACAGCATTAGGATTTTAAGAGATACTGCACCGTTCACATACATGGGCATTCATCTATCACACCACATCTCTCAGTGGCGCTCTAGCTCGTGAGATGGCCATACATCTCGATAGAACCAAGTCACTGCCCGCGTCCCCAAGAGAGTGAGTGAGCGCAACCGTCAGCGAGCGGGACAGTCAATCCAAGGTACTTAACTCCCGTCACGCTCTCACCGTCATCAAACAACTCAAAGTAGGTCTCTGGCCTAGTGGTTAACGCGCCACGTTGTTTCGATTTAATTCCTCACGGGTTTTAGTCCCACCAAACTGTGGTGATTCGATTCCGCATGAAAGCTGTGATTGAATTGTTACCCTAATAACGGGAACTCTCACAGTTAATAATCAACCGGACACAGAAGCAGTATCGTAGGAATTCTTTTTTTGTTTTGTTTTTGTTTTGTTTTTTGGGGCCGTTACAGTCACGAAGGGCAAGTGCTGCTGGTTTATTGGCTTGATTGAGAGGCATACCATTGCTTTGAAGAATTCGCGTGAAAGTGCGTGGCGATCGGTATTCATGAGGTTGCTGACCATGTCAGCGAAGGGTATCCTTACATTTTTTATGAGTATCGTGAAACGTCAGCCGTCCCGAAGGCCTGACACGCACCGCGCTGTTCGCCGTTCAAATGCTGTTGTACAAGTCCATCCCAATCATCCCAAGCGCCAAGCTAAACGAGAAGCGATCAAATGCTCACAAACTCACTACTTCTGGTCTCCCAACGCTCTTGCTGCAAGAACGTACGCAAACAGCGCCGCGCCGACGATGTACCACTTGTTCTTTGAGAGCCAGCTCTGTGGAGGCGCATCGACTGCAGCCCGGCCTCCGTTCGTCGTAGAGGTCTGAGGTCTGTTTGCCGCAGCGGCGGCCTCTTGTATTTGGGCCTGCTGTTGCAGAACGAGGCTGCGGCCAGTCTGAGGGTCGATCTTCTCGCTCTCCATCCACTTCCAGTTCTCCTCGTCCTCTTCAGGCCAGTGCTCCTTGAACCTCTGTCCGCCGTCACCAGCCTTGATAGCACCGAAACCAGACCTGCCACCACTCTGTCGCGCCTGAGTTTCAGCTGGCTGGCCAGAAAGAGTTCTCTTTGTGCTACCGCCGCCCGTGCTGTTCCACCATCTCGTCCTGCTGGCGAAAGCCTTCCTCTCTGCTTCGGTCGCGCTCACACTTCCGGTCGTCATCTCCTCGCTCGTCATGAAACTCAGCACTCCGAGCAAGATCGTGCTCACCTCCCAGGCCGGGTTAAAGCTCTTGGGGTGGAAGTCGCTGATACTGAGGCACAAGCGCTCCGAGCATCGGAAGCGCCCGCTGGGAGTGTGCATGCGGATGGCTGGTGGTGCGAAGGGGTAGTCTGGTGGGAAGACGAGCGTGCCCCAGTATTGGCCGTTCTCGTATGGAGTGCCGGGTGGGCCAGTGAGGATGTAGTGCCATTCAAGAATGTTGGACTCTGAAGGGTGGGCGGTGATGTACTCTGGAGGCGAGCGCGAGAGAGTAGCGTATTCGCGAGTGAGGCGTTTGTGAGCGGCGCGCGTGGCCATGGTGTGTTGCGGTCTTTTCGTAAAGCCTAGTAGCGAGAGGTAGTGAGAGGTAATGGGGCCGTCGATTGGGAAGTGTCGTGTCAGTAAATCATATTTGAGAGATTAAAGGTGGCATCAACAATCACGAAGTCTGACCTTCAGATCGTCTTCAAACGCCCGATGAGGTCAGCGTTCTTCAGGGTCCGCTGACTCGTGCTCATAAATATACATGCGCTTTCAAATTTCTGATGACTTGCTACATTAGGGTTTGGGGCTACTGGTAAAGAGTTGAGAGTTGGAGATGATCGTGGCAGAATACATCGAGGGGATCGAGGTGATCATTCAAGGCTTGCATCATATGGCAGTTTTACGCTGGAGAGGATGGAGTATCGATTGGAACCAACGAGAAACGCACAGGTAGCCTGCAGGATTCAGCTGTGTGTGGTTCACAACATGGCGGTACATGCGTGCGTTGGTTTCCTACATATCTTTCACGACACAATCATCGTTCGTTGAAGCCATTATCCGCATCAAAGAACCGCTCCAAAGTACTGCCTGCAGCTTTCGTTCTTACTCTTACACCTTGTTTCGTGCTCGAACATGAGCTATACATGGCAGTCGATGGTAGCGGTTGCCATCATGGTCTTGACTACCTTAGCAGCATACATCAAACACAATCACAGCATCCTAGAAGGGAAAGTGAATCGTCGTACCGTATCAGCCCAGGAGAGATCAGACGAACGCATCAAGGGCAATCTCCAGTCCCTCCCTCCAGCTCTACCCAGCGCCTCAGGTGTCCCAGCGCTGTTACACGAAAAGTGTTCCCTTCCAATCCCCAACTACGCAATCTCAAACGATACGCCAGAACACTTCACCCGCCTCCTCCGCCACAACATGTCCAGCTTCGCCCGCTACCCTCAAGCCTGGCTTCTCTGGCTCGCGTTGCCAAAGTCCCGACACACATTCTCACACGCTTACTTCGAGCATATCGAGTTCGTCGAGGGCGATCCCGTTTGTGGCGTGCTCAGAGTCGTCAAATCCAAGCCCACATACATCGAGCTAAGATTAGAACCGCCGCCACGGTTTGGCGCCGTGGCTGGTTTGCTGATCATACGGCTCGAGACGGGTACCACTCCGGACTCGGGCGTAGAGTTGATCACCGAGACTCTTCAGTGGACGTTGAAAGGGACGATTAAGGATTTGCCGTTGTCTAAGCCGCTGCCGAAGCTCTTGCACGAATTCGCGTCGGCAAATCTGTTGATCTCAGGAGCAGCTTTCTTGGAGAGCATGAGGTCCTAGGGAATGAAAGCCGAAGGACCGAATCCAAGGACGGAGACGATGGATGCAAGCGAGGGATAGGAGCGGAGGCTATCACGAGGACGCTACGGTAGATGAGTTGGCCAATGACGTTGCCACTTATCTGCTTGCCTTGCAGGAGGTATTCAACAAGTCTTGTTGCAGGTCTTTACTTCTTCGCTCTGTCGCATTTGCAACATCACCTGTGCCACACCAACATGTCTACCAACACCGTCAAAACTGCGCACTACATCGTTCTCGATGGCATGCACGACGACAATGCATCCAAATGCTGGGTACGGCTTCTACGTTATGGTATCGTCTTTCGCATCGATGCATGTGCAGATGAACTCGATGATACGACTTTGTGCCATCAATGGCGAGCACTCATGGGAATAGAGGAAACGCAAGATATGGCTTCTGGCGATGTACTGGCCCGATGGGGGCAACTGTGCAACCTCCTGATTGAGGTGAGCCTGCCAGTCATGGAAAGCCTTGCACCCGAACGTCCTCTTGATCGATCTCTACGAGGGTGTTTCCATACTACGACATATCATCTGAGACTCACCCGAGATCCAGAATCACGAACGGTTTTGGCTTCTGTCGACAGCGTTTCCGAGGACGGCACATTATACTGGTATCAGACGACCAAGGTCGATGACATCGATACGCTCACCGCCGGGATCGCGCAATACTCCTCGAGCGACGTTCAGATCACCGGAAGAGACGCAGAGTCACCCGTGCCTCCTTGGAAAGTCAGTACGCCAGATGGAGCAATCCACTGCTTCAAAGCTTGTCAAGCAGACAGCAAAGAACTGGGCACCAACAACATCCGCAACGATTCCCGGGAAGTGATCCTGGCATACCTGCAACTGCACAAAACCCCACTAAAAGCAAGCGGCATCCCATCCATCTCTGGAATTGTCGTCGACGAAGGTGCACTTGCCGGTATTCTACTCCAAGACATCTCAGCGGCTGAAAGTCTAGCGGATTACTTGAGCGCCATCACCACAGTTGAGCGTCTCGAGATCGCGCGTAAACAGGCACCAGAATGGCAGGCGAGGATATCGAGCGTGGTTGCCGAGCTTCACGGCCGGGGCATTCACCTCAATGATGAGTTTTGGGGCTGTGGTATAGATCAGTCGACCCTTTTGGTCGACGAGAATGATGAGATCTGGCTGCCGCTACCGTGTATTTCCAAGCTGGGCGAAGAGGCTGGGGAGGTTCACGAACTTGCGCAAAAGGACAACGATGCAGTGGAGCAAGTGTTTGGGCGATTCGTGCTCGAAGAGCTTGGAAAGCTGCAGGCTCGTTTAGAGTTGATGTGAGCTGTTCTCTTTACTCTTGTGACGATGATAAGATCAAATAGCCAGTGGTAGGATCTAGTGTGTGAAAGCGTATCACGTCGCTTCAAGACGATTATCAGCACATCGTTAACCATGATACGAATCGATTGGCCGTTGAAGCTGCAGAGTGCTAGTAGGATGTAAACCCAACACGCGAAGGATTGGTTGATCAAGGCGTGCAAGCAAGCTTCGATACACGGTTTTGCCAAGCGAGGTTGGCGCTTTCACAAACTTGGCTTGGCTCGATTCGATAGAGCCTGGTGTCTGCTGTACCGCAGCCCACTTCGTAACGATTCGATAGCATCTCCGATGAGAGCGATTAGAGATGTGATCTTCCTCATGAGGAGATTGTCCGAGCTCGTACGAGCGTGTGGAGCTGTCCTAGGCCGCAAGGATTTGGTTTCTAACAAGACGGATGTAATCTGCCTCCCAGCAGATAGAACTATAAATGGAAGGCAATCGATCTCATACAGAGCAACAGAATGTGAGGTTACCTGGTGTCACATGCCACGATGATCAACCATACCCAACCACGCTAGTCCGAAACTCCTCGAAGAGCTTCCTTAGTGATGGCCTCTCACGAGAGTCCGTCAAAGTAAGGTATCGTGACGAATCGTGATAAGAATATCATTGCCACTACGACCAGATCTCTGCACTCCTCTACTCGATCTAGTGTCCCCATTTGGCAAAGGCGCGTTCTCTCGAAGGCGTGCAGAATGCGAACTTCCGAGGCTTTCCAAGAATGTGAATTCATTAAGTGTATCATCTAATATCGTGATGCAGTTTATTACAAAAAAGGTGTTCGTTCCAGTCAATTAGCTCCGCTTCCCCATCTCAACACCCTCAAGATCATCCCAATCATCATCCGCACTCCCAACCTTCCGCCCAATCAAAATTCCCACCGCCGTCAAACTCACCGCAACCAAAAACCAACTCTCAAACCAAGACTCCACAAACTTGCCCTCCAGCGGAGCGCCCAGCGCGTCTGAAATCACGCCGCTGACTTCGGCGGGCAAATTGCTGCGCAGCAAGAGAGCAGAGCTGATGACGTACGTGCCTGCAATTTGGGAGATGATGAGCGGTAGAGAGGTTTGCGCGTGGTGGAGGAGGTTGGGCGTGAAGCGTGCGAAGAGGCGGAAGGTCTGGAGGACGGCGCTGAAGGATGCGAGGAGCATGATGCCGGAGAGGAGGAAGGAGATTTGTCGCGACCAGGCGGCGCGGTCGAGGTTGCTGTCCCAGTGGGTTGTGAGGAGGGCGAGGACGTTGTTGATTGGGTCGCTGTTGGCGAAGGTTGTGGAGGGCTGCCACCAGCGTCGGAGAGATGAGAGGGAAGTGGCGAAGATACGGTAAGCGCAGTAGAGGGCGAATACTGTGTTGACGAGAGAGAGCAGTTTGCCGGACTTTGTTCGAGAGCGTTGCTGTTCTGTGAAGCGAGTGCGCATAGTTGATAGAGAGGCCGCGAGAGTGAAGCGCATAGTCTCGAGTCCAGAAATCTCCATCTCGAGGGAACGCTGTTCTTGTGCTTCTGAGCTGCCACGGAAGTTGCCTATCATTCGAGTCATGAAGCCTGATTCCTGTTGGGCAGGCGCAGATTCGGCCATCTTCCGCTGCAGTGCCCTCAGTCGACTCTGCTTCACAGCGAGCATCTCCTCTGTAGCATTCAGACCAGCTTCTTTCCGTGTAATATCTGTGTCACGGACAGGACGGTGTCGAACACCGAAGGTCTGCCACAGATTGGAGACAGCGGCAAACCCAGCCAGTGAAGCCATCAAAGAGATCCCAATAATCCCAATCCGTTCCAAGCAAGCCTCAGTAAAGACATGTCCATCATCCAAGTGCCCTCCAGCGTCGACATTGTGTAGCGAAGATAGCATCGATGCTTGGGGAATATACCAGAAAGCAATCAACCACGCCGAGAACAGCGCAACCTCCATCGCCATCCGCATGAACGGCTTAATCGCCCTCTTAGTCGACACCTCCGCCGGACTTCCAAGCAACGTCTTCGCGAGTCCATGCAACTCCAGCGCCGGCGTAACCAGAATACTCAAAACCAGCAAAGAGCTGAGCGTAACTTTCAACGCCAGTCCACGCGCAGCCGGATGCAGCGAGTCCGAGATCTCGCACAGCAGCAATTCTACCAGAACCGCAGAAAGACCCATACTCGTAGCAAACACAACAGAAGCCATTTTCTGCGACGAAGGTCTCATCAGGCGCCTGCTCGCCGCGCCCTTTCCAGCTTCCCAATCTTTGTGGTATTGCGGCAGCGCATCTTTCGCCGGTTTGACATCGCCGCATAGTAGCGGGAAGAGGCGGTACCACGCCAGCAGTGCGGCTAGAAGCCATGTGATCATGAAAGGCAGCGAAGACCACAGCAGGATCGCCGGCGACGCAGGCTCCAGGACACGGCGCGTCAGGTAGGAAGGCGTGCAGGCGTCGCAGTCGTCGTCTGTGGGATACATCGTGGGCAGAGAGCCTGTTGGAGGTTTCACGGGAGAGAAGAGAAGGACATTGGAGCGAGCACGAAGAAGAGGTGCGCTAGTCTTCTATGAGGGAGTAGGAGAAGGTAGCGGCAGGCATTCGCTTGCGACACGAAGGGACGGGATGTGGCAGCAGGATGCGAGGTCTGAGGATTGCCTTTCCCCAGTCCCACGGGCGGGTCTGCGCTTGCCGGCCGCCTTGCGTGTTGCTGAGTGGAGCCTCCGCACGCACGTTGTTCGCGTTCTGCAATATACTTTACTATGCATTTAGATTCTTCTACAGTATCTTATCACGAGTGACCTCAGCCTCTGCAATTGACTCTCCTCTCCCGACAGGTCAAAGAAGTCTCGTATGCAGAGTTAAACGTAGAGAACCTCAGACACCCTGCAGCAAACCCGAAGTGACGTTTGACATCCGACGCGTGGTCCCTTGCAACGGCAACGGCCATGACACCCGTCAAACGGCTGACACGCACCGTTACACGTCGTTGCTGGGCTTGTGCTTCAAATCCGACTTCAAGATGTCTGAAGATTACAGGCCTTAAGTAAGCGACTTCCAGTGTCAGAATGGACCGACGACATAGATGCACAGTCTTCTCAGAACGCCACTGAAGACAGGAATCCTCGGTGTTCAAGCTACTCGTCTCACTCGGATGGTATGTGACATGATGATCGTTATGTACACCAAGGGTTGTGGTGTGCCACGTCACTTTATCTCAATGGCAAGTGAGGTCTTTGATGGCTCTGCTGTTGATGATATTAGCACACTAGTCGCTGAGACCACTTGACACTGTCGACCGTATCTCAATGGTCAAGATGCCTAAATTGATTTCAATAGCTGAGAGTACTAGCTCACCAATAGTTCTAAGATCGCCAGACCTTAAGAAGATCATTGAACACGCCACGGCTCAAGCCAATCCATGTGACACATCAAGTCCGATAAACACGAGCAGCCCAAAGGCCAAACTCTCGCAACCCCAAACCGAACACCGCTCCCCAACCTCCTCTCACTCGGATGTGAGCTAACAGCAGCATATGCCACGCCAAGGACCACATACCAGCGTGCCATCAACCCGTACTCGCGCAGCGCACAGTTCACCCACCTTAGAGACGATGCGCTCTTCTAAGAGAGTAAGGACCTCCTAGCATGGCAAAAGATGCAAGAACTCACACCATGGTTCAAGCCGATCGGTGTGATCGTTGTATACCTCAAAGAGGAAGAGGGACTCCAAACTTGCTACGGCATCAGCGGTCCGCTGAGAACTGTAGCTAACTTGCTCGTGCAAATAGGTACGTCACCCCGCTATTCTCTATGGAAGAACCCGCTAAAACGAACAAAGGCTACTCGTCTACGTACATTTCCGCGCGTGGGTCGCTCGGCAGCAAATACGCATCAGCACGAAAGTCGCTAGTCCGCGGTTTGATCCTCCTTGAGAACCATGTCCCAGTCAGGGAGAGTATTTCGCTATACTTACTAGGGCCAAGGGTGTGACCTTTCGCTCCCCAGGCCCGCTGACATTCGAGGTCACTGTGATGAACCAGACTCTGCCAAAAGTGCCTATCAATTACCAGTCTTCGAAAGAGTTCAGTAAAACGAATGCATGCCTGTTGGTTAAGATCGAAAGGTTCCACCACATGCCCAGCAGGAAGACAATGATCACGAAGACCTGGTCACGCCTCCGAGTTCTGGATCCGACTCTCAAACCATGGGGTCTCGACGAGACGATTGTAACCAACGATCCACAAGTGCTCGATGAGAACCACATACTCGGACGCGAATATTTCGGCGCTTTCTGGTCGCGAGATTACATGACATCGACGGAAAGCATGCATAGCTCAGAGTTTTGGGAGGTGCAGTGCCGAATACACAACCGTATGGAGTGCTTTAGGGTTGAGTCGCAGCTTGGGATGCAGCCGGAAAGCGGATTGCACGACATGCATGCCTGAGTGCACATCACAATGCACCTCCAACAAGGTACTTAACACCGTCCTGACACGTCGACCGGGAGTCACAGCCATGGTGCAGGTGCCTGCCGTTCCACCAGGGACGAAAATAATGCCGGTTGTCACAAACACGTTCTGCCTGATCCGGGAGTCGCCAGCCGACAACAATTCGCGCCAACTCGGCCATGCTCTCTTCATTGACGAACCAGACGCAGAGTGCATACATGTATGTTTCCCCGGCATCTTCAAGCCCTATATTCGCGCAAGATTCCACCTGAATCATAACGATATAAAACAAAGATTCATCGACTATTATAACTTCGTCATCAACGAGCGCGATTCAAGCTGCAAGCTGGAAGGTTTGTACGCGGCTCCCGATGCAGCTGGGGAACGGATATCACGACATTGATACATGGGCGCACATCATGATGCCACCTCCGAGATGGGTCGCGATCGACGCCTTGACACATCAACGGGAAGCCCACGGCTGCGGTTGCAGATTGCACTTTCTTCCACCAAAACCGAGTCTAAAGCTGGATGGATGTCACAAAATATTCTGCCTGATCTGGGAGCCACCAGCTGACAACAGATAACATCATGCATTAAACGAGCCCAACACACAAGACCACAAGCATAACATTAAGAACCATTACATTGCTACCAGAGATCTATCAAAAAGGAAAAAAGGCCTTTTCCAGCCCAAAGTGACTACTACGAGACAGTAGAGAAGAAAGTCGTCGCACCACCAACATCACCACCTCTACCACGGAATCCTGAAGAACCCGCGAGACGAAGCCGTGGCGGTAGTAGAAGCATCACGCTCTCTAAATCAAAAGGTCAGCTTTCATCGCTCCATCACTCACACCAAAGAAGGGTGGGCTCGCTCACAGAACACTTACCCAAGCACCGGCGCAACCAATTCCTCTGCCACGCCGACGTCGTCGTACGCGGCGTCAGCATTGCTGTCGACGTCCGAGTCGTCCTCAAGGTCCTCGTCATCCACTGATCTGGTGTAGATGGGGCCATCCGCAAGGCCTTCGAGCGAAGTGTCGGTGCCATCAGGGAGGTCGAATTCCTCTTGATCTACATCGCGTTGCTCGAGTTCGCCTTCGAAAGCCTCTTCGTCAATGTCATATTCTGGAACGTCATCGTCCACCACGGCGCGAGCCTCGATGTCCGCGGCATCTTCGCCCTGTTGCTGGAGGTACAGCTGCTCGTCGAACTCCTCCTCGTCTTGAGCATCGTCTTCAGCATCGCGTTTGGTGACGCCGATGCTCTCGAGGAGAGACCTGTGCTCCTCGCTGCGAAGATAGTCGTCGTAATCGGCGTCTTCGTCCTCGCTAAGCGAGCGGGCCTGGATGATGGGGCCGAGCGTCTCGTCCTCTTCAAAGTCATCGTAGCCTTCCAAAGAATAATCGATCTCGTCGGCAGTTCCGTCGCTGCGGCGCTGCAAGATCTCCTCGTCGTAACCAGTGAGGTCGGGGTTTTCGGGCTCTTCAAAGTCTTCCTCGTCATCAACATCAACGTCGCGAGCGTGCAAGAGACCCTCAAGGCTGGTGTCAACCTCTTGGTCACCGAAGTCCGGGATTGGGTCATCCTCGAAGTCCCTGGCGTACAGAACGTCATCTGGGTCATTCTCGAACTGGTCATCGTCTTCATCATCCTCCTCTACATCGCGAGCGTGCTTGCCGTGGTCGCCGTGCAACTTGTGAGAACCGTGGTGCTTCTTCAGACCACCACTCTGCTTGGTGAAAGGCTTAGCGGTCGGAACGGCGTTCTTGACAGCATCAGTCGCCGAGTTTGCCGCTGACCTGAGACTGGCGAACCAGGCGGGAGGTTGGCCACCGTGCTTCCAGCCAGGCTCGGCCTCGGCGTCACGAGCGACGTGCCAGGCGGCGGCATCGTGCTCTTCGCCGTAGTGGTAGGAAGGAGCGGCACCACCGTGGGCCTGTTCCCAGGCAGCAGTTCTGGCTGCCTCGGCTTCGGCATCGCGCTCGTAGACTTCGTCATCAAGTCCATCTTCGTAAGCTTCGTTGGAAGAGTAAGGCGTGGGGATCTGCTTTGCGACAGCCGCCGAAGCGAGCGTGGCCAAAGCGACAGTGCAGACGACGTTGCGGAAATACATTATGGATTAGTACGCTTGTTGAGCGTGTGGGAGATGAGTGTTTGGGCAGTATTGACAGCAAGAGATAAGAAGGAACAGGAGGAACAAGGAACAATCGTTGGGGAATATGCCTACTTGTCATCTTGTCAATAGCAAAGACGGATGGCGAGAGCAGCTTTGGCGACGATTTCCGAAAACGGACAATGAAACTTGAGCGTGCTTAAAGCGTTCAGGTGACTGTGAACGAGTCCCGCGGTTCGAGAACAAAGGCATGCACGGGTATTTGCGCATGAGGCGCCATACCGAATAGAGCATTGCATTGTTGCGAGTCTTGGAAATCGTTCATAGTTACCTCCCGGGAATCGTGAGCAAGCAGATAGAAGTGTTACTGGCGAGTCCTGGGAATGGTAGACGTAGACTGTTGTCAGCGTCAGCTATTCTTGATGCAGCTTCGCTTGCAAGCGATGATCACGAGTCATATCGATATTGCTTTATCGTATCTCTATATCTGCAGAAGGCTCCAACTTGGCGTTGCAATGCCTGAAGCGTCTTTTGCGAGGTCAAGGTGACAATTGGTGTCGTTCATTCCATGAAGTGCCAAGCCAGTGGTATGGAATGCAACTTGAGAATCGCAGAGGTTGGGTCAGGGATCTGCGGTATGAACCCCTGATCCGTGCATTAGAAGTGATGTCAGTGACCGATTCCCCGAACAGCAAAAGAACTGTTTCCTAGGCATCATGTTGTCAGTTGCCATGACACGTGGGCGCCGATAGTTCAGCTTACTCCAGCTCCCAGATGCCCAAAGGCCTGGAGTTAGAAAACATTCGATCTCGATCCAATGGCGAGAAGATTTCGAGCGATCGGCTGACTGCATCATTTTTGAGGCTCCGGGGATGCTCAGACGGCCTGCGCTAGACTGTGGAGAAGGTGCTGCCGATCAGAGGAAAACTTCCTTGTCAGCTGGGTGACGGAAGATGGTATTTCTTGTCGCCATTGGGAGATCTCAATGTAGAAGGTGGTAAGATGCTGACACGGCCATCTTGCGGTCTGCACAGAGGGCCAGGGTTCAGCATATATATCCGGCGACCTGCACACGCACCCGCGCACCACACAATATCGAAACATGACGTTAGCCTCCACGATAGCCGCGTGTAGCGACGTGACTCGCAGTGCATTAGTTTAACTTCTCGAACTTCGGAACAGCAGCCGCGCCACTCTGAGACAGAGTGCTTGAGAGTTTTGATTGGTTGCCTGTTTCGCAGGCTCTCGTGGTGCTTTTTGAGTACCGGCGTGCTCCGGCACACTACTGTCGGCCTAGCTGGGACAAGCCTGGCGGCCACTCTGTCAATAATTGCGGATAATAACATGAGCGCATAAGGAAAGAGAGGAGGATGTGGGTGTTGCCATCTCAGCTATGCTAGCACAGCATTGTTGGCGACACACACGGGTGTTGCTCCGGTGCAAACGCCTGCCAGCTTGTGCAACTGCAGGCGGTAGGCGGCAGACGAGCAAACGAGTGATGGAAAGTCGACAGGTAAGAAATAAGGTGCGGCATCGGCAGAGTGTTGGTAGTGTTGTGTTGTGCATCGGGGATGCATCGCAAAATAGGTGCTGGCGGGCGATTACGTCTGCGGTGCGGTGCGTGGGGCGAAAGCTGCGAAGCTCTAGGCAGCTCCCAGCAGTCTCCCACGCGCGCTTTTCTCCAGCCAGCCCAGGCAGAGGCACACAGCGGCGAACTCGCAAAGACTCTTACCCGATCCTCTTCCTGCTATCTACATTCACGCCATAACGACTCTCTCCCTATATCACCCATCAAACACACGCACTCTCAGTTTTTATTCTTCTCTTTCCTGTTGTTTCGACTCATTCACCGACCGCCCGCTCCACCGCCCACCACACGCAGCTCAACCCGGGCCAGCCGCTGCCACGCCTCGCTCGCTCGCCTTCTCGCCTTCCGCGGCACAATCCTCCTTGAACTTCGCGTGCGGGACAAGGACGCGCCCGCTCTCCTGAGCCAGCAGCACCCTCGCAACACCGCCAGTTCGCCATCATCACCACCACCACCATCACAGTCGCCACCCTTCAACATCGCCCACCGAACACTCCCACCGCCGACATCCCGCCCACCGCCAGCCGACAGCGCCGTCTCACTTGCGACGTGTAGCAACCCAACGCCAGCACGCCTTGCATTTGGTCCCGCGTGTTGCATATGCAAGGACTCCGCTGCCAGCCAATCCCAGTCGCCGACGCCTAGCTGTGTACCTGTGCCAGCATTCTTGCTACAGCCAGCGACAATATCACCTCAGCAAATCTACTGCCCGCGCGACTTGACAGCCACCGCCTAAATCGATATTGCTGATATCGCCGGCGTTCACATCTACACCGCACAACATGACCTCGACACCACGACAATCCTCCGCCACTATGCCTTACAACACTCGCCGGAAATCGCTGTCGCTCACAGAGATGGGCATCATTGCGCCCAAGCGTGCCAGAGTTGCCGTCCAGCCTTCACCACCCAATACTGCCGTCGATGGAGAGGAGCCACCAGTCAAGAAGTCGAAGCGATCGCACGGCAGTGCTTCACCAACCATTGGCGACATGAGCCCGCCGCGCTCCACAGCTATTCGCATAAAGGAACAGAAGCCTAAACGGGGAGCAGCGTTGTCGCCTCCACCGTCGCCGCTCAGGGAGGGACAGAGCAAGATCGACATCGAAGGCATTAGCGACGAGATCGTGGTCGGGGCAATCCAGCAACTCGAGAAGACCGGCAACAGGCCACATTTGGTCAAGGAGCTCTCATCTATACTTGCGACAACAATTCCTGCTATTGAGAGGTATGCATGCGCCAGTACAGACCACAGCACATGGGATCCAGCTAACTCGTTCTACAGATCCGCCAACCCTTCAGCACTCATTTCGTCCCGTCTTACAGCTTACCTCAACCGATCATGGCCCGCGATCAGCCCTTGTCCGCTGGCCAAAGACCTCTCACCAGTCCACCCTCGCCGACTCTTCTTCTACCTCACCACGATGCCTGCTCAGCCTCTCTCCGAGACCGTCGAACCCATACCCAAACACAATCGCATTATTTCACCCTCTCTCTCCTCTGCTTCAGCTGCCGACGAAGAAGATGAGCGTTACAATCGCGCGCGCGCCGCCCTTTCACCTTCGCCCGAAGTCGACCTTTCTTCGCCAGAACTCGACGACGATAGCACCGACAACCCTCAGCCAACCACCGGATCTTTCTCCGGTCGCAACTCATTATCGCGCGAACATCCTCCTACCTCTGCAAACCTGGCTCACAATCGTCGCGCTGCCAGCCCGCAGCTGGAAATGGAAGAGCGTGACTTCAAACAAACTGCAAACCTTCTCCATGAGCAAGCTCGCTTACGCCGCGCAAGCGAGGAGGATGTGAAGATGGGTGACACCGTAGCCGGAGCTGAGCGTGAGTCTGCCGGTGTCGCTTTGTCGGTGAGGAACAATACCAATGAGGAAGAGCAAGATACTGAAGCTGCTGCTGAGCTGTTCCAGCATGCCGAGCACCTCAGATCTTACACTCGCGCCAACCTAGACTTCAGTAGCCCTGTGCTGCAGCCTACCAGATCACTCGATGAGATGGAGGCGTCGACGAGCGGCAGTCCGCTCAAGAACCAACGGCAAGATGAGTGCATCGAAGACCCAATGGCACTCGATTTGAACGACATGAGCAACGACCAGCCTATACCCTCTCTCGAGCAGCCCGATACTTTCGCGTGGGATTCTTTACAAAGTCCCGAGAATATCGAGCTTTCAGAACTGGACGACATGTTTGATGCTTTTAACTAAATTTTCTGAGCGCCACGCTGGACGCGTCTGCGACTTTTCGTACTTGAGTTTCCCTCTACGCAGATGTATTACTATAGATGGCAGACGGGGACATGGAAGCAGAAACAGAAGGAAATGGAGCGCAAGCTCATCAAAAGCGTACTGCGCGCAATTCATGATAGGCAAGCGCTTGTTGGGCCCGGTGCCTCGCAGTGTCTGCTTGCCCCTTATTTCGACAATCATCTGGGATGGAAATATAACCTTTATTTATGTAACTTGTACTTGTAACATTGACGGCCGATGAATGATGACTGTATTCCTGCCTCACGTGTGACAGCTCTGTGGCGAAATGCCAGAAGCCGAAGGACAACATCTATCATACCTCCTGCACCGATGGCTGATGACCTTTGCTCACTTCGAAATACGATAGCTTTTGGCATGGAGCTGAAATACTAAGTGCTTATGCACAGATCTATCGACCATATATCGCTCCATCAAAAGAAGCAACATATCATTACATCTATTCTTACACCACATCTAATAACTACACACTCTCCTCACACTTCAATTCATTCCCAACCATCCCCTCCAGCCTGCAGACGGCCCTTCCTCTTTGACCTCCCTAGAAACCTCCTTCGCCTCCGCCTCAACCGCCTTCGCCTTCGCCGCCGCCCCCGCCTTCGGCCTCAACTCAAACACCCACGTCGTACCCAAATGCCTCCTCTCCTCCCTCACGACCTCCAACCCACTCTCCGCCGCCGCCGCTTCCACCATCTCGCCAATATCGCGATTGAACCAGCACCCGTGGATCTCCGCGTGCTTCTGCGCCGCGTTGTCCAGGATGTTGTTCAGCCACGCGTAGTCGCTGCGGCCGTGCTCAAGCAATAAAATCCGGGCGTCTGGGTCTGAGAGGTCGAGGTGTGAGGCTAGGTTGGTGAGGAGTGCGACGGGCGAGGGCGTGGAGCAGAGGCCCATTGTTTGGAGGATTGTTGTGTATTTTCCGTTGCCTCCGCTGTTGATATTGGGGGAGGGGGGCATGGGGCCTAGCGCTGAGGTCGTGGAGAAGCGGACTGCGAGGTTCGGTTTGAAAGTCTGCGTTGTGCTGGGCGGGTAGAGGGAGAGCCATTTCTTCTTGCACACGGCGACCATCTGCGCACTCAAATCCAGGAACGTCAAACTATCAATCTCACTACCTGGGTGCAAAGGGTAATAGCCCAAGTTCCGTCCAGTGCCGCAGGAGACTTCGAGGACGTGGCCTTTGCATTGCTTTGATAGCTGTTTGCGGATGGCGTTGATGCCCATCAGGGCCTCGGACGAGCCGACTTCGCTGTCGAAGCCATCGGCCGTTTCGTCGTAGCGGGCGGCGACGTCGGTTTGCTGGCTGAGGTCTTTGATTTCCGGGTGTTGGCAGGGTTGGCGGGCGACGATGGCGAGTTGGGTGATGTAGAAGCCTAGGGTGACGGCGAAGAAGGAGAGGACGATGGGGGCGAATTTTCCGCGGGATTTGGATTTGGGGTCGTTGGCGGGTTGCATGGGCTGGATGGGGAGTTGTTGGCGTTGGAGTGAGGGTGTTGTTGATGCATGGCGGGTTTGTCTGACAGGACCCGGTTGTAGGTGGCGAGTTACATGGCGAGTATGGTTTTGAGGAAGCACGCTACGGATGTGTGCTTCAGTCGTCAGGGACTGTATAGGCCTGAAAAGGCGTCTTGTGCAGAGTGTGGAAGCCGACATGGCTTTTGATATAACCGGACGGTCATGTTTCCCATGGCCATGTCGTCGTTTGCGACTTCCAGATCCGCTGGCCGCTTGAGCCACCGAAAAGCGAGCTCCGACAACGGCGCTAGGGAATCTTAGTTTTTGGAGTGGCAGCGTCTTGGGCCAGGTCGGTTGCCGATGAGTTAGCACATAAAACTGTAATTGTACAGGTTGGACCTCTTCTTCTAAAAGCATTGTATTGTTTATCGAGTGTCATAGGGCACGTTTGTTTGTGTATTACTTAAGCGAGGATGTCTTCCTCAATTCCTTCGTCCATTCTCATCGTGGGCTCAGGCGTCTTCGGCCTGGGCACCGCTTATGCCCTTACTCAGAGAGAAGAATACAAAAACACCAAGATCACTATTCTGGATCGCTCAGGCTTCCCTGCTCCCGATGCCGCGAGTGTGGACTCCAGCCGTATCATCCGCGCGGACTATGCCGACTACCACTACAGTGCACTATGCATGGAATCGATGAAGGAGTGGCGTGGCGAATTCGGACAGGACGGTCGCTATCACGAGCCTGGTCTTGCGATTCTGCTCGATGGTAAGAATCTGGACCGTGGTGGCAAGGATGCTATGCAGAAGGAGATGCGTGATAATCTTCAGAAGCAAGGTTTGAAGATTGGCAAGAAGGAAGAGGGCGGCCAGTTGACTGTGCTGGATGATGAGGCTGCTGTACAGGCCATTGCACCGAGCATTCCCAATGCTGCTGGACAGAGTGGTTATGTGAACTGGACTTCTGGATGGGCTGATGCTGAGGCCGGCATGCGTTATCTGCACAAGAAAGTGGAAGCCACTGGCCGCGTGGAGTTCAGGAAGGTTGCAGTCAAGACTTTGATCTTCGACCATGCTAACGGCACTGTCCCCGGTGTCGTGCTGGAAAGTGGCGAGAAAATCATGGCGGATCTCACTGTCCTGGCGACAGGCGCCTGGTCTCCCAAATTCATCGATCTGCGCGGCATTGCCAGCGCTTCCGGCCAGGTCATCACATACATCGACATTACACAAGAAGAAGAGGACAGGCTGAAAGACAACCCCGTCTTGCTCAACTACAGCACCGGCATGTTCATCATCCCACCTCGCCACAAGTCTCTCAAAATCGCCCGCCACGGCTACGGCTACGCCAACTTCCAAACCATCCCACACCCCGAGCACCCAGAGTCCGGCGAGACGATCAAGGTCTCCCTGCCAAAGACCAAGCACGACGACCCGCACATGGAGATCCCCAAGGAAGGACAAGACGTCTGCCGCGACTTCCTGAGAGAGTGCATCCCAGAATTTGGCAACCGCCCATGGACGCACACCAGAATTTGCTGGTACACAGACACTCCCACCGGGGACTGGGTCATCGACCACCATCCCAAGTACAAGGGACTGTTTGTCGCGACGGGTGGTTCAGGTCACGGCTACAAGTTCTTGCCCAAGATCGGAGAGAGAATCGTCGATGTCATGAAAGGTCAGCCGCGCGACGACTTGGGTGCGGCGTTGCAAAAGAAGTGGTCGTGGCCGAAGCAGAAGTACCACTTTGATCACATCTGGACGAACGACTGGAGAGGCGGACGTAAGGGTATGATTCTTGAGGAAGAGCAGAGGAGGGGTGAGAAGACGTCGAAGTTGTAAATTTGGAAATTTACAGAGAACAAAATGTTTTGTGCGATCTGAGCTGGATTTTGTTGCGATTGCTGGAGTTACTGGACAGGTTTCGGACACGTAGCATAGCCTTTGCCTTCGCGCTGCTGCGGATCTCTGATGTATGAGGTTGCGCGCGCGTATTTTGTTGTATTTATGCATCGTTTGATCTCGTGACCATGATATCGGAACATCTTGAGCGTTCATTCCACTGAGAAGCCTCGCGCCATTTTCTTCTAATCGTTTCAATCAAAAAGCCGGTTTGTTCTGTTGATTCTCCATACGGTAAGGTCAATATTCGCAGGCTGTTGCCTGATTTCACACGAAAATATTCAAATGCACCATCCGTGAGTCATCCATTTTGTATGTACTTCTGAAACACCAAGTCTGCGTGTTTGATCTCCGTTCATGCAGGTGCGAATCCACTGCATACACATCCTCTCCTCCCATTGGCGGCGCCTACAAAAGCTTGGCCTGGACTTCTGCAACTCGCTTTAGCCGCTCGCCCAACCACACCGCACCGAGCGCTTACAACAACACGCTTCTGTTGCCGCTGCAGTAATGTAAATCGGTACGCATATACTGACTTCTAAGCGCGCACTTCAAGCCGTTTCATCTCTGCAGGCGCCGCTGCCAGCGTTCTCGATCAATGCCCGCAATTAGCCTTGTCCAGTCGCCTTTGGGGGCGAGGTTAGCGGGAAGACTTCCATCTTTTTAGCGGTCTATAGCGTAGACCCGGAGGACTTGGAAGCGAAAGGGTCTGAAACGCGTTTCGGTGCTGTCGCGTGGTCTGCCATTGCATGTGGACGATATTTTGTGGCTTTCTTGGACAAGATAGACTATAGCTGACCCGCTATGTCTGGCTGCACACTACATCCGCACGGGTCTCCGGGTATGTTTCACAACATGAGCATGTTGACGCTAAGTTCTCTAGTATCCTTGTCCGATTTAGCATCGTTCGCTGTTGAGCGATGCGCTGCTCGATCATGGGCTATATATGTATACACGACCGCGCCTACCACGACCGCCTTTCGTCTCGACATCTACGAACAGTTCGAGTTTGACATCTTGCGCCTATTACGAGCCTACGAGTTTCTTTGCTTCGGGGTTTCGTTTGTTCATCTTTCTTTACCTTTTTGGAGCTGGACTCCTCTATCACATCTTCGTAATCTATACACATAGACACTCACAGACGGCCGGCCCGTGATAATATCGCTCTGGTAGCGACAGCAACAACGACAACATATCATAATGGATTACCGCCAAGCAACTCCTCCTTCTACTTCGGTCCATGTTGAGGACTATGACCTCCAATGCACAGGCGGTAGCGCCGGCACAACTTCAACGTTTTATCCCAATGACTGGTCTCCGGCGTCTATGATGACTGCGGCCTCGACGCCACCGCGATCAAGGTCGCCGTCCAAGGCCAGGGAGATCGGTCCACTACTTCTTCCGCGTGTTCGCGCACAGGATCAGCACATGGGATGGGGCTCAGACCCCAGCAGTTTCGATCACAGAAGGGCGATCTCGCTCAATAGCAATGACTTCCCGATGCAGTTCGGTGGCCATCTACCAACACCCCATGGTTCTGAGACGCGTTCGAACTGTTCGGCTACTTACTCTCTCGTATCATTGCCTTCCGAACCTGTCGCCAAGCAAAGTGCATACATCGATCTCACAGCCCCACAGAGGCCTCCAGTGGCTCACATGAGATCCAGATCGACTTCAAACATCCACACGCATTCCCGGAACAGCTCATCCAGCAGCATCGATGCTTCAATGCTAAACCGATATGGCTACCCTACCTACAGGCACAGTCCGACTCCGCAGCCCATGGGAGCCAGCGCATCCATGTCTCGAACCCCAAGCGCAATGAGCTTCTTGGCTCCTATCAGCTTGCCCAGTGGTCAAGTCCAGAACTACCCAGCTCGCCGACGGACAGCCAGCCCTCCTGCCAAATCATCCAGGTTGTCTGTCGAGATCAACGACGAATTGGACCCCAGTCTGGACGTCGAGGAAACCTCACTTCTTGCATATCTCACGGCACCGAATCCGACACCATCACTAACACAGCGAACCGTCGAGCCACGACCAATCTCACGAACGGACTTTTGGTTCGACATCCGCAACGTTCGGGTCTGGTCCGACTTCAACATCTCCACCATCGCAGCAGTTCCCAGCTTCCTCGAGCTTCTCAAAGTTGGCATCTCAGCGCGCTACCTTCCCGCGCCTGGTCGTGTCAACCTGAAACCCGAGACGCCAGCCCAGTTCGCTGAGCTATGCGCAAACCACCACGCAGTGAAAGTCAACGCCGCGCTCAAAGTTTCGCAAGGCGAAAAGCACATCGCAATGCGTGCTCTCAAGATGACTTCCTGCGCGCCACGCCAGCAACCAAACTTCGTCGCGAGCTACCAGTCTGATGCTGAGAAGACCATCTACGGCGACGGACGTGGCCGCGTGGTCGGCGTGGTTCGCTGCTTCGATCAATGGAACTCCGGCATGCGAAATGAATCCGCCCTCAGCAAAATCGCCTACCTCCGTACCTTGGCGCATCTCCACCGCTGCATGCGCGAGCACGGCTGTCGCTACGGCTTCATCATCACAGAAATCGAACTAGTCTGCGTACGAGCCGGCGGGCCGCTCAACGAAGACTCAGACATGCCTCTGTTCGGCTACCTCGAGCTTGCCGCGCCCATACAAATTTCAACGTCAGGCTTGACGGCTGAGGGAGAGCTGCAGATGACGGCGGATCTGGCGCTGTGGTATTTGCACATGCTTGCCAAGGAAGAACCTTTGCCGGGACAGTATACTTGGAGGATGGATGTGGGAGGACCTGCGGCACGTTCACGGAGCCATCATTTGCCGCAGGACAGTTGGATTCCGGCTGTGCATCAGGTTGATAAGAGGGAAGCCAAACGCGCGAGAGGGTGGGTGTTTCCCAACGAGCCGCTTAATAAGCGGGAGCTTGTGAAGGGAAGGCGGACTAAACAATCATGATTGCTTGAGGGAAACTTTAATGAGCAGAAGGTGCTCAATAGCAGCCATTTTCATGTAGAGAGCCATGGTCGACCACTCCTAAAAAAATTATTATACCATAGTGGCAAAAGAATCTGGCTTGCCCAGTCCTACAAAATCAAACCCCTACAACTTAAACTTCATCAAATTGCCAATCATCTCCCGTCCAGTCACCCTCGTCGTCGCCCACAGCGTTGGGAAATCCAGCGTCGACGAGAACGTATCAGCATATCCGAAGAACAGCATCGGAGGAATCCAGCCGCGCGCGTACTCGAGCGCGAAGCACGAAGAGTCCATCTTGTACTGCTTGACTTCACCGCGGCGCAAGTGGTGCACGGAGCCGGCAGGGTAGACTTCGGGCTCGAAGTCGCCGGGGACGTAGGCGAGTTGGGTGCCGGTCAGGATGTTGAAGTAGTCGTCGGCGGTGTGGCGGCCGGTGTGGCCTTCGGTGCCGACGGCGGTGCCGAAGATGATGAGATATTCGGTTATGCCTGGGTGAAGAGTTAGAATGTTGCGTATCGAGAATTGGATTATGGGGGGTTTTGGTGGCGACTTACTGGCGTGAATAACGTACATGGCACCCATGGCGCCGCCAGCGTTGTTGAAGATCCATTCCTGGTCGAGGTTCACGTAGGGCTTGGCCGAGGTGGTCTGCAGGTTGGCCACGATGTCGGAGACGATGGCGCGAGTGTCGTTGCCATGCTGTGCGATCGCACTCTTTGCGAAGTTGTGCAATTGTGTAGGCTCAAAGACGTAGAAACTCTCAAGGCGTGCTTCGAGGAAGACCCAGACGCCGTACAGCAATGCTGACAGCGCCACGAAAAGTGGAATTAAGTTCATCGTGTTTGTCGTGTTCGATGAGAAGAAATTGGACACGCGAGTTTGCTGGTATTGGATGTGAGCAAAACAGAAGAGAAGCTGTGACGAGTAATTAAATTAATATTGGAATACAAGTAACTAAATGTTTGGGCTGAGCGTTGACCTCGCAATTTTCGTAAGGAGGCATCGTACGACAGACCATCCCTGCTCGCTGATTCGATGTTGCCCGCGGACTCCACGCCAAGAATACAGTAGTACTTCCTACCTCGTTCCAAGACATGTCAACAACGAAGACTGTCGACAATGCTGTGTTGGCAGATATTCTTTGTTAGCAATTATCTGCGTTCGAAATCGGGATCATAAACCATAGCCATTGTTTCACACAATGGAATTATTGAAGTCAAGTGCACAGGTTGGTCTCGATACAGTGCTTTAGTTGATAAAGTATCTGAATTCGACTCAAATTCGACTTTTACATTAAAGAGTCTCCGTGTCCCAGCAATGTGCTGAATAACGATGACCCCCTTGAAGGAGGCGGCACCTAAGGCTATGAGCCCTAGGCACCTAATGACAGGAATTCGCAAGCATGAACCGACAATCTACTTACCTTTCACCGTCATTGCTCTGAATCGCGGACAGTAATCAGCAGGCCTAGCTGCGATCACTCTGGTAGACAGAGACTCAAGCTCACCACAGCTCCTCTAGTTGACAAACTTCTTGAAGAAGTTGCGGATGCTCCTGAACCCATTGATCGAGTCGCAGGAGCCACAAGGGCGGTGGCCGCAGCGTCTACAGCTAGTGCCGGCGCTGTTGGACGTGCCGTCCTTACAGCAAATCCACATGATTGTGGAGGTGGTGGGTTGGCTGGTGGGTTGTTGGTTGTGTTTGGTTTGAAGGATGGAAGTTGATCTCGTAGCTGATGATAGCGTTGAAGATCGGGTGTGTTGCGGATGAAGAAACGAGAGACGTAGACAGTACCCAATGTGCCGTTTTGTACTCTTCGAAAAGGTGAACTGCAGAACATAAGATGCTGCTGAACGTCGTTGTGTCGAGTATCCGCGACAATGATGGTAGAGGGTAGTTGATTTGATGACAAAGAGGGTCTTGTACAATGACTATGTTGCTAAGGGAATTCAATGCCTTTGTACTTCCGAGATCAACGCGCGTGTTGTGTCGGATTCCTTGACCCCATTGACGGGATCATGCAGCTCGTAGCCATCAAGGCAATGTACTCGATCGCCTGGACTTTGATGCGAGTGGTCTCAAGCCCCAGTTTGTGAAGGAGAATCACGCGTCTTCTGCTAATGGGCGAGACACTATCCAGGTGCCAATTCGAGCTGGGCGGGAGACGTCCTCTCACTGTTCGCCACACAGTAGCACGTCGAGTGCGTATCCCATTGCTCCAAAACCATCATGTTGACAATGACCTTTCTCAGCGGCTGGTCTCGTAAGCCCAGTGCCCTCGAACTTCGCACTGCCATTGCCTGCCCTCTTGCATGCCCGGTGGATGTTTCCGTTCATTTATGATGCCCCATTTCAGCCGCTTCCGTGCCTCGCAGCGTATCTCTCCTGAATGCCTCGTAGCATCTCCTCTTTCTTGGCTATCATCGCGCGCTCCCTGTATCCCCAGTACCAGTAGCTCAATGGCGCAGCGGCCAGCAGAAGGCCTCCGAAGATAAGGAAGATGCCATTGTCGGCGTTCCGCGGCTCCTCTTCGTGGAGCGCAGGGTGTGACACTGTAGATGGATGCTTTGCGATTTTAGACGTCGAGGCTTGTTGGATCTGAGGTGGTTGTGCTGTGGCGGTTTGCGGTGCGGTAGACTGGTGGCGTTGGAAGACTTGAAGTGTGCGTGTTGATCTTCTAAGTGCTTGACTTGAAGAGCCAGAGATACGAGCGATTCGTGAAATCATCTTGCTTGGCTTATAGGTGTGTATGTGATGCGTGATGTTTGCAGGCGCAAGTCGATGTAGAGTTCCAGTTGGAGTTCTGAAGATCGAAGCCGGCGTCGGCAGCTTGGTTCTTGCCCATAAGTTTGCGAACGTTGACGAAAGTCTCTATACTACTAGAGCTTAATGTGATATTACTACAAACACTCAAATATTCCAGACTTGTACCGCTACTTGATCATGTGTTTTGAGAAGGATGATATCTTCCGTTACACTGAGCGTAAATGATTGAGCATCTACTGCACCCTTCGGGTGGTGCGAAGTATAGCACACAATCTCTCACGACTTTGAGGCCTTGCGAGAAAACGATATGCCATCCAGATTCTAATAGGTTGACACAAGTACCTTAGTAATATTCGCGCTACTGCTTCGAGGCACCGACCAAGGATATTACTGGGATCTTGCCATTGAGATAACTACCATATCCCACATATTGGCGTATGATCATAGGGTGCTATACTTCACACCAGACAAAGGACTGCCTACAACTACAACGATCATGTACGCAAACATTTGCCTCCGCTCACTGTGCATTCACTCATGAGCATCAAGAACACGCTCCACCACCAGCGTCCCAAACGTGAAATACGGATAGTTGCCATGGAGATGTTCGTCAAGTTCGCCTTCCCACCCGGCTTTCCTCAATATTGCTTTCGCGTAGTCCATGTTAAAAGGATGGCCGCGGTGGGGCCTCCGAATAAGAATCGCCATCCTCACGAGGCAACGATACTCAGCTCCTACGTTCTCAAGCCACTGAGCCATTCCGAAGCTATTAATGTACTTCAAAGGCGCCTTGAACTTATTCTGGCTGTAGAAGATTTTGAGCGCATCGTGTCGTATGGAGCGCGAGACTCGAGCGAGCGCTGGTGGGAAACAGAGGCTATTCGACTCGCAATGCGGGCAAGATCGAAACATGTGGGAGTGATAGCTCACGCATTGAAGCTTCCTTAAGGTCAGACGTAAGACTTTGGGCTTGACGATAGCGAGGTCGAAGATCGCAAGCCGGAGCTCTGGGGGTAGATCGAGCAGTCGAAAAGGAGCGCCGGGTGGACTTGTTGTAGTGGTCTTCGTTGAGATGAGTACAAGCCCGGACTTTGAGAAACTCGTCAGGCTCACTGTACACGTACGTCTGAAACATTTCCCGCGTCACCAGCAATATCGAGGCGTGTTGGTGCAGACATCTAAGTAGCAGTTTCGAGGCAGGTGTTCGTAACTACAGTCCAGTGGTTTCGTTGTGACTAGCCGCCGACATGAAGTGGTCTCAGAGGGAAACGAACGGGTATGATACTTATATTGGGATGCATTGAGTTCTTGTCAGCGGTCAGTGGTTGGGTTTGATGATGGAAGAGAAATGTGGTCGCACGAGAGGAGGGGAAGCACCACAAGCTGAAGCCCACAATTCTGCTTACGCTCAGGAGACGTGATACGCTATCCTCTATCTTCCAGACCATCAACCACCGTTCTCTCAAGTCTTACCGTATTTCCTGTGATCTCCTGAAGAATATGGCCCCCTTTCTTGACGAGCAGTCCGACGGCGGCTCCGTCCACAAACCTCGATTCTTGGTGGTCGGCGCTGGTAGTCGTGGCAACTCCTACGCCCGAGCACTGCAAGACTCTGGACTTGGAGTTGTTGCAGCTGTAGCAGATCCCATTGCATTCAAGCGCAAACAATTTGGAGCCAGATATATCTGGAGCTCCTCCGGCCCCCAAACTGGTCAAGACTTCGCAGACTGGCGGGACTTCGTGAAGTACGAGCAACAGAGGCGCGATGACGAGGCAGCTGGTCTGGAGACTCCTCCAAAGATCGATGGAGCCTTCATTTGCGTTCTCGACCATCAGCATGTAGAAGTGGCTTCAGCACTTGGCCCTCTTGGACTCCATATCATGTGTGAGAAGCCTTTGGGTACGAATCCTGTGGCCAAACAAGTCGATACCAAGCATGCTAACGCATCGCAGTACGTCAATTCGCCTCTGCGTTCTCGGTATGATGTAAAAGCGCCCTAACGGGCTTACCGACTTCTCCGTGGTATTATGATGTGATTGCATGTCCTCGAATCTGATATTGACCTCGCAGGCAACCCGTCTCAATGACTGCCTCCAGATCCAAAAGTCGATCGAGGCTGGACCAAAGTCCATATTCGCTATAGGCCATGTCCTCCGATACTCGCCTCACAACATGCTCCTGCGCCATTTGGTGCGCCAACAACAAGTCATTGGCGATGTATTGTCCATCGAGCATGTTGAGCCAGTTGGGTGGTGGCATTTCTCACACTCGTATGTACGAGGAAATTGGCGGAAAGAATCGACCTCCGCGCCCAGCCTACTGACAAAGAGCTGTCACGACATCGATTTTATCCTGTGGATGCTCTGTTCACCACTAGTCGCCAGCGATGGCGCCGCCCATCTCCCATCTACAATCTCTTCCGTGGGTTCCCTCAAGCAGTTCACGAGGTCACGGAAGCCGGAAGCCGCTGGCGATGCCACAAATTGTACGATATGCCCCATTGAGCGGACCTGTATGTTTTCTGCGCCTCGAATATACTTCGACAACCATCTTGCCCAAGGTAAAGCGAAATGGCCAGTCGACATTGTGAACCCCGAAGTCGAAGCTCTGTTGGTCTCTGGAAAGCCGAACGAAGCCAAAGACGCGCTCGCTGCCTCTTTGTCCGAAGACTACGATACAAAGACACCCGTCGAGGACATCGAGTCGAGGCCATGGTATGGTCGTTGTGTATGGGAAAGCGATAACGATGTCGCAGACGATCAATTCGTTACTCTCGAATGGGACGACGACGAGAACGGTAACGCGAAAACCGCGAGCTTCCACATGATAGCTCAGACACTCGCCCAGTGCGAGCGCAGAGGCCGTATCTACGGCACCACTGGCGAGATCTACTACGACAGCAACAGTATCACTGTGCACGACTTCGTCAGTGGTCAGACTCAGGTGCACAATCCGGAAGTGCCCAAGAACTCGCATCATGGTGGAGGTGACGATGGTCTGACACAACAATTCGCCAAAGCCGTTGCTGCGGTTAAGAATGGCGAGATGAGTGTAGACGCAGCACAGGTCGAATATCTTGGCTGCACTATCGAAGAGGTTGTCCGGTCTCATGCGACTGTCTTTGCGGCTGAGGAAGCCAGGCGTACGAAGACAGTGATCGACTGGAACGCTTGGTGGAAGTTGAACGTTGAGAGTGTGCTTCAGTCGTGAGCAAGAAATAGCCTTTCTTTCATGAGAAGAGATGTGAAGGGCGGCTGACGGCCAGGCTCGAAAGGAGCTTTGCTCTCACGGTTGGACGGTTGCGCTTTATTAAATGGAGACGAATTGTTTGGGTGAAGTCTACCAGTCTCAATCAAGTGTCAGGATCGGAGTTCTGAGACCTAACGAGCGTATTGGAGCCAGATACCTTGTAGATTTTCTCTGTTGGACTCATGTAGTCGATATGCCAGTCGCTTACAGGAGTGATACCTGAATGAGTGAGTTGCGCCTTCCTCCTAAAGTGCTTACCTCCACCACAGCTTTTCGTTCCACGACTCTACCACACCCACGCTCTCGTCGGCTACAAAGAGCCTTCGCTACAACTGCGCTGGCCCCAGAACCTCACTGCAACTGTCACCATGAGCGTCTCCCGAAAAGCCAAAATGGCGATCAGGCTCAAATCATCGGAACAACATCAGCGCACTGCGCCCGTGGACTCCCTCACAAACATCCCCGAGCTCTTCGAAGAAGTTCTGGCCCAGCTGCCGTTCCTGGACCTCGTCATTGCCACCGGCGTCAACACCACATTCGCAAATTCATCTTCAGCTCTCAAAAGCTGAAGCGGAAGCTCTTTCTGCTTCCTCCTGAGCCAAAGGGGTCAAGGAAGCGACGAAAGCATCTCGCTGAGGACGGTATTTTCGGCGCATTCATGAGCCATGATGACTGCTTGAATGGTTGGGATGAATTGAGTTCACCCTCGGTCACTTTGTGTCCCTTTCTGTTGGAGCCAAGCCACCGCCTGGGAATGGCGCATCTGACCACCAGATTGGCAGAAGCGCAACGCTGGCCACACATCTACCTTATCGATCCACCGTGCTGTCACGCACACGTCTACTTCACCTTCGGTGGCACGAATGCCCAAGAGGTACGTGAATAAAGGGTACAAACCAATCTCGTGGTCTACGTTCGGACTCTTCACTAGCCTCTGAGCGGCAGGGCGAGCAGCACGGACTTTGAAGCTCGACCGCAAGCAAACGTGATATCTGAGACAATGTGCTGACTTGAACCCTTCGCTCTACAGGTGTACGTACTTGTCGAAGCTGGCCGCAGCATCTATCTAAGGGATGGAGTGACATTTGCAGCGATCCAAGAAGCGCTCGAGCAACCCGGCTCGGTCCAGGTAAGCCATGGCAGAGTGGTCACATCAACAGGTGGCCGACGCAAGATTGGGCAAAAGCATGAAGACAGGCCGAAGTACAACACAACGGTTGCTGCGCAGGTGGAGAGATGCGAGATGCGCTTTAAGTGTAAGTTGTCCCTGGTTCTGAAAGACACTACCATCAAACTGCATGGCGATGCAGTTATTTCCGAGGAGTCTACAAGCTCGATGATTGCAGTGGGAGGAAGAGAGGCGCTGTATGGGATGAGTGCTCGGAAGATTCGATTTGAGGACTAGTCGGAACGAGATCATTTCAATCGAAGGTACTTCCAGCGAAGCAGTGAAGAACTGGTAGTGGCTAGCATGGCTTTCGCTTCGGTCCGGGAGCTTCGCGCGCTAGTACGCGCAACACTAATGAAAGTGAAATGTGCCCAGCGTGAGCTCGTCGTGCTAGACCAGTGACTGACTGCGTCTTGGTAAGCATCGCGCTACGGCCACTAATCAAGAACCGAGCGCGACGACACAACACAACGCGACCCGTTCTGCAACAGACAACATATTGCTCGACCTTACCGATACCATAAAGATCATTGTTCGCGCCACGACACAGTACATTGCGATCTGATCCGCTACAGACAATATATTACTGGACCCTCGCATCAAAATCATTGTTCGCGCGGCTCCTGGGAAAGAAGAACAGCGCGTCACCGAGATATGTTGATCGACTCTGCGATAGAATCTTGCGAAAAAGACGCTCACACTCCGAGCACAGATTAAACGGCTCTGCAAAAAGCCCAGATCAGCCACGGCTTCTCGTGCTCCCAAAGAATAGTACGACGCATACGCCGCCCATTGGAAGGCTTCCGAGAGGACAAATCGCTTCATCATCCGACATTGCATACACCCGACCACTTCCATACAAGGGCACCATCAAAGGCTCGTGTGCAGAAATGGCAAACGATTCAGCTGCAACCCATGTGGGACAGACGACAGAGCTGATTGAGCTCATACTTTCTATTCTTTCTCCGTTTGACATCGCCGCAGCTACCAGTGTCAACCATACCTTCCGCAATGCCATCCTCAATTCACTCACGCTGCGGAGAAAACTCTTCCTGCGCCCAAAAAACGCTCCGCCGCAATACTTGCTTCGTTTACAGCTCTTTCCGATCAGAACCTTGTTTCGTGTAGCCACTGTCGATCCGGATAGCTTGGAATTTGAGCCCACTCCCGAGTCACGTTTTGAACGCGACGAATACCGTCTCCCCTTGAAGGTCGTTTCCACATGTCCTTTGCTTGAGAGACCAAACGAGGCTCAAGGCTTCTGGGCAACTTACAAAAAGTCTCAAGAAAAGCTCAAGTGGAATCAATTCTCGTCCTCACCACACCAATGGTATTTCCTGCCATCGAAGGAGATCATTGGGCCTTGGAAGCAAATGTACCTGACCGACCCACCGTGCAAGACAGTACGGTGTACTATCCGATGGGAAGGCCTGGTTCACGGAGTGGTTGACCTCACGGCGGAGGCAACACGCGACATATATCGACAATCAGGCGTCACATTTGCAGATCTCTTTGACGACACTTGCAGCATGCTGGGACCCGTGATCATACGCACCGACGACAAAAACGAGCATTTCATGACCATGCCTCGTGAGGGCGGCGGTTATGAATGTAGCGTTACCAGGACTACGCTTCACAAGCAGATTGAACGATGCAAGAAGAACAACCCCGAGCGCGAAATGCGTTTCATCAACTATTCATCAGTTGCTCTGCTGTGGACTATCGCCCTCACGGATCAGGAGCGCGATGAAATAGCCGCCAAAGTCAAAAATAAATTCTTCTTCGCGCCAGATCTCGAGGGCCTGGGCGGTACCAGGAAACGGCAGAAACAACGAGGGGATTGATACACAGGCCGATCGTCGAATCAGTGGATGGATTGGGAGAAGTTTAGGTCTGGTGCGACCGCCGAAGGGTCTATCATCCAACATCTTACTAATGGAATGTCGATGGGACGGTGTCTCGAGGAAAGTGCAACGGGACGCTTGCAAAACGGATGTTAATAGGGATGAGCGCGAGTAGACTACAGGTTTCACGGTGCGCTATGGTTCTATTGAAGAAGCACAATTCATCCATTCACTTGCTACGCAGCGCAAGCTTTTTGGACTTCCACGCCTCTACCCTGGTCGTAGCCGGTGAGTTCACTCTTTCACTCTTTATCAAATGCAACATTGAGCAGTTTCACATGCCACTCGCTGTGAAGAGTGAGGTGTGCATAAGTGTGGAAGATGATCTCATCGGGCTCGGCTAGTGGCTGCTTTGTTGTTTGCCTTTCACTCGCTCATCACAACCACCAAAACGACACACTCCACCCATCTCCAACGCGACAACACACGCCAACCCTCCAGCCACCACACAAAAAATCGACTCTCGGCACCTTGATACAGCAACAAACTCGCCGCAACGCCGCAATTCCTCACTCGTGACACCAAAAGCGCCTCGCAGCATTTTGACAAAAAGTGACGAACTCGCGACAACATCACAAACCTTCTCGACTACCACACAAGAAGTAATTCTCAGCACATATACAGAGCGAGAGACTGGCTGTAACAACGCAACTCCTCATTCGCAACACGCTTGCTGTCACCATACTACCGCCTACTACCATGGCAAACACGAACGAACTCTCCGCAGCCATGCGCAACCTTACAACCGACGCCGAGCAAAGTGCCACAAAGACCGCGACAGCTGCTGCCAAAGTAGGCAGTATTCCCGAGTTGCTCGAGGGCATCTTCTCTCATCTTCCCGTGCTCGATCTGGTCGTGGCTACTGGCGTCCACAAGACTTTTCGCAACGTTGTCCAGGCATCGCCTAAGCTGCAGGAAAAGTTGTTCATGTCACCATCGACTGACAAGATTGAGTACTGGCGACACGTTCCTGTCGACGGAGAGCATGATTACAATTACGATGAGACCTTTCTCTACGAGATCGTGTGTCCTGGGGCGTCCCGCGAGGCTCATCTTGCGTCTCTCGCAAGCGGCCGAGACGACTGGGTCTACCCTCCTCGTTCACTGCAGGTCGCCTTAGCCAGTCCTTTGCTGCAAGTAGATCCCTGGGCGGTAGACCGGGATAAGCTGCTCTCGACTAATGCCGGGATGACACTGCATCCACGAGCAACAAAGTTGGCCGGTCACTGGACAAACATGTACCTCAGCAATCCGCCGTGCAAGACCGTACGTTATAATCTTTGGTGGGAGGGCCGCGTTGACGGCGTATGCGACGTCCAGTTCAACATCTTCGGGAGGTTCGACCGCGATGAAGGTGTCACGTTCGCAAGCCTTCTCGACGACGTTACCAATCCCCGTCGCACGATCAAGGTTTGGACCCCGATTACCGAAGACCACGAGGATTACGACTCGACCTTCCCTGGATGCTTCGATTGCCATGAGGTCGACCAGATCACACTACACGAAGAGATCGCCCGGTGGAAAAGTCTGAATAGCAAGCGCGTGGTGGAGCTGAGCGAGCGTTCACACATCTCTCTGGGGCTGACAATGGTCTCCAACGAATACAGATTCGATCGGTTGACAGCACTTGGGCGAATGATGGTTTCAGCCTCTTGATTGGAACTATCCAAACTTCTTGAAAAGTTGTGCTGCTGCACCTAGAGTCCATTACACAGCCAGCAGCTCTTCAGTTCTGGAAGTGCCCCGTGGTTAAGGTTTTGCTTTTGCTTGACACCTTGAGAGCTTCAGATCTGAAGCGATAATTTTACGATGAACACAGCGATCGCGAATGAGTAGGACGGCGTGAATGAGAAAAAGAATACGAACAAGGGGTGGCAGCATCGTTGTGAAGCGTACGAAGAAGAATCGCTGCTTAAGTTCTCTTTGGCGAAGCAACCTTATTGCTTCTACAGTCCACAAGCGAGAGGTGAAAGGTCAGCATCCATCAACAACACCCAACCACGAGTATAGCATTAGATAAGCATAGACGATTTTTTCTCCCTAAATGTCCGATTTTCATCCCCTTACATGAAGTTCTTCTTCTTTTCCTTCAGCGTCCGAATCTCATACTGTTATCTCACCAGAATCGACTCGACAAGTAGTACCATCCATATACCTCAAATCACTCTTCCAGCAACTCCAGAATAACAACCACGCCAACCAGCAACGCAAAAATGAACGACGCAAATTCAACGGCTTCAACCTGGGACCGCCTCGTCGCCCAGCGCGAAGCACAAACCAACCAACCCATCATCCCACACATCGACGACTTCCTCGCCGACCACCTCCGCGCCCGCCGCCTCGCCACCCCACCACCACCCCACCGCTCCCAAACAACCACTCCCTCCGCCCAAGCCCTCATCTGCGCCTCCAAAACTTTCGACATCCTGGAACTGACCGAGCTCATCCTCGCCCACCTCTCACCCCGGGACATCATCCGCGCCACACGCGTGAACAAAACCTTCCGCGACCTGATCCACCTCTCGCCGACCCTGCAGCGCGCAACGTTCAAGCGCAACCCCAAACCCAGCACCCCGGTCCAACACGTCCAGTTCGTGCAATGGGGCACCCGCTTGGGTCAAAGACACATCAAACTCCTGCCGAGTCCCTCCGTCTTCGACGACACGGTGGTCGAAGCCCTGACCAGACCGAAGCACCCGGAGGCTTTCTAGCCGTTCATGATCGTGCACCGCCCCGCAGTGCCGATGTCTTTGCTGTGCCCGTTGCTCGAGGTGGCGGAAAACTTCAACTGGGAATGGCCTTTCCCTACGCACACCGCGGTGGCTGGCGTCGCCGCTCGGCCTGTGTTCACGATCGCGCGCTTCAACGAGAAAATAAGTTTGGCGCCGGTGCAGCCCTTGGATGAGCTGCCCGTTAGTGCGCACAGTGGCGAAGGAGCAATGAACTCCTCCTCCTCCTCCTCCTCCTCCTCGACGACGACGACGACGACGACGACGACACTGCCGCCAACGTCCGGCTGGACACACATGCACCTCAGCACGCCGCCCACGCACTACGCATCCCTGAAACTCTGCCTCGAAGGCCGACTCAACGGCTCGCTGTGCGTCAAGCTCGAAGCAACCCGCAACATGCAACTTCCCAGCGACGACGACCAAAGCGGCATCACAGTCCACGCTCTCATCACCAACGCCACCTCATCCCCAGGCGTCATAGAAATCGAAACCCCAATGCTCAGCTACGGAGCCTTCAGGTTGGGGTGGGTGTGGGGTCGGAGCGTGCAGGAATTCAGCACGCTCAACGCTTGCATCGCAGAGATCGCGCAGCAGGCGCCGGGGTGCAGGTACGAGTGGTCTGTGGGCGCAGCGTCGGAAGTGATGATTCCTGGGGTTGTGGTGCCGACGGAGGGGGAGCTGGAGAGGTTGGCGGAGACGCAGGGGTGGTCGAGTACGCCGACGCCATTGGAGATTTGGTTGGAGGGCCCGGGTGACAAAAAAGCAAGGGAAGAGGAGGAAGAGGAGGATGATGATGAGGACGATGAGGATGACGAGGGCGAGTATGATGATGATGACGAGGGGGATGAGGACGAGGACGAGGACGAGGACGAGGAGTAGGAGTAAGAGGGCTCCCAGGCCGAGTCAACTTCACTGACAGCAGTAATGGGGAGGCATCGTCGATAGCGAGGTCTGAAATTGGCGATCAGTCCTTTCAATGGGTCAATATGACGGGGTAAGGAAGACCTCACAGCGTATCGGCTTGTGTGACATGGAGCCACTTTGTAAATCTACTGCAACCATATTAGCAGGTAAATAACTGTATACTCTCATAAATCCCGGTGATAAACTCCATTCCTGCTTGAATAGTACAGTGGAGAAATGTCCCAGGAATGTCCAGAATAAGTAGCACGCCTTAGTTCAACCGACTACTTGCGCTATGCTAAGAAAAGTTTCCATATTACTTTCAAAATGCGGTTGCGAAATTCCGCTCCAGATGCAATGCACAGAACTTTTCTGGGTGTCAATTTTTTGAAATACCCTATTTCTTTTCATTTGTCGTTTCATCGTTCGTAAATGACACCATCGCTGGTGCCGTGGGTTGAACAGAGCCCGTCCATAACACTTCGAGTCTTTGATGCTGCCAAGATTTGATCCAAGCTCAGCAACAAATGTCTAGGAAGACTTGGGAGTGACCTTAATGAGCTGCTCGACGTTGCGGAGCATGTCGTCGACGTCGTACGCCGCGGAAGCCTCGCCGTAAACGCGGACAGCATCCTCAGTACCAGAAGCGCGGACGAAGCAGCGTCCGTCGCGGTACTTCTCAACAAGGACATCGATCTTCTCCTGCATGCCAGCAGGCTTCTCAAGCTTACGCTCAGCAGTGCCAGGGACAGTGGCGTAGTCGCTCTTGTCAGGAACAAGAACCTTGATAAGCCTGTTGGGCATGTCCTCGTAGGTGGCGTTCCACTCCTTGACGCTGTACTCCTTCTGTGCAAGAATGACCTCGACGAGGAGCATGTCGGAAAGGGCATCGCCGACAGTCTGGTTGATGAGCTCAGTGAGAGCACGGAGAGTGGTGAGAGCCTCAAGCTCGGCAGGAGACTGCGGGTCTGCCTTGCGGATCTTACGCTGGGCGTTTTGCGAGAAGAGGACAGTGCCGTGACCGTTCGCCTCGAAGTAGACACCGATGTCGTAACGGCTGGCAACGTGGTGGAGGTGCTTGACACCAGTGGGCGTGCACTCAACCTTCAACTTCAGGACATCGGTGATATACTTGGTGCTAGCACCGTTTGCGTAAGCAGTCTGGACGACAGCAAGCTGGAGGTCCTCCTCAAGACCGGCCTTCTGGACAAGCTCGCGAATGAAAGTGGCGGCAAGAGTGGCGATACGGTCACCATCAAGAAGCCTGAAGATGCTACCCTCCTCGTGGAAGTAGTACAGGACACGGTCAGCATCACCATCGTAAGATGCCCAACGCTCGAACGGCTTGCCGTTGAAGCCTTCGGGTGCACGCTGGCCGGACTTCACGAAGTCAGCACCGCAGCCTTTGTTGAGGATTTCAGGTTTGTCGATACGATCGTTGGCAACGTTGATCTTCAGGCCTCCAGACGGGTCATCCTCCTTGGGCATGTACTTGAGGAACTCCTTGAGAGCCACGGCACCGACACCGTTCGCGCAGTCAACAGTGAGATGGCCAGTAGGCTTGTCGTGACGCAGGGCAGTCTTGTATGCTTCGCTCAACTTCTTGTAGTATCCCTCGACAGACACCTCTCCGTAAGGGTGCGGGTCGTTTTGAGTGTTCGTGGCGCGAGTGAGGTAGTGCAGTTGGGGTGTGGTCAGGACGTCGTAGTCAATGTACTGAGCATCGGCAGCCTTGAGAGCATCGGTCAATGCCTCGACGAGCTTCTTGCCGGAAGGACGGGTATCACGAGCAATGATAACGTTGGCCGGAAGGCTGGAGTCGACGCCAAGATCCTTTGCTGCCTTTGAGTATGCCTCCCCGATCTCTTCAATAGGTGTGTTGGCCAGAGTGGTAGCGTAGCTTTCCCACGATTGCTCCAGCATATCTCCGTAAGGATCAACAAGCTTGACACCGTTATCCTGTGCTGGGTTGTGAGATGCAGTAACCATCACACCGATGGTCTGTCCTTTGAGTTTCCGGGAACGCAAAGCAGCAAGAAGACCGACAGAGTACATGACCGGATCCAGTAGGTCGGCGTTCATACGGAAACCAGCAGTACCGTAGACGAATGGCTTCGACTCGGCAGGACGAGCGTGCGACTTGGCCGCCGAAGCAACGGCATCAGTGTATTGGTCGGACATGGTGGATGTATGGAGGTGTTGTTGGTGGGAGATGGCGATGGAGGAGAAGAGGAGAGGAGGAAGTCGATATGGCGTGCGGTATAGGAATAATATCACGGGTGATGAGCACGAGCAGAGACGCAATAGTCCGGCTGGATCACGGCAGGTTGGGCGCAGCAAGCTTTGGCTTCAGCTTTGGGTGTGAGGGAGGGAGCTCTAATGCAGGTCCCAATGCGGCTGGTCGGGAGTCGGAGCGGCGTTTCAGGCGGAGGAGTGCAGCTGACGTGGAGGTGGCGTGGCGGAGGGAGGGAGTGAGTAGAGCTGTACTGTTACAGGCAGGAGTGTTTGTGGGATGGAGTGAGGTCAAGAGGGGAGGGGAGGTGGTGGTGTTGAAGTGGGATGGTGGGCAGAGAGTCACGAGCAAAAACACCGCACGACGTAGCCAACACGCCTGCCAACAACGGCCTTCGCAAGATGAAACCCCACGTCCAAAGCCACCGACGCCGAAGCGCCCCCCACCACGCTACGCTACTGCTCGGCCCACCACCACCGACTCTCGGCTCGCTCGTGTCCGCCCTGCCCGTCGCCTTGGCTCTCCGCGGAAGGCGCGCCATCCCGATTGGGAAACAGTCGGCGGAAGTGCTGGCTGGCTGTCAAGAAGATCACGGGGTATCGCGCGCATATCAAAAGATACAACCAGCAATAAATAAATCACCACACACAACCACCACAATGAAGGCCCCATCGACAGCGCTCTTGCGCACTTTCTCGCCTCTATGGCGCTCCGAAGCTCCCCTGGCCACCGTCCGCGGCTGTCTGGCCCAGCAGCAACAGCAGCGCGCAGACTTCTCTTCCACACCCGCCAACCAGGCTCGCGACAAGAGGAATAAGAAGGATCCCAGAATCAGTATGCCTGCGTAGATGGAATTGCTGCAATCGCAGCTCAGGATGAAGCCAGGAAGCTGACATTCAACCCAGCCCAAATCAGATACCACCTGCAACACCCTCTCACACCCCGACCTCTGCGCTTCTCCCGGTACGCTCACACCCAATCCTCTCCGACCCAATACCATCAAAATACTAATCCCCACCCCCAGCAACCGCGCCCTCCGCCACTGGACCATCCACCGCGCCTGGCAACTCTACCAGCACAAACAGCGCGAGCAGCACAACCTCGAGCTCGAAAGGCAGTACCGCAGCATGTTCAACGCCTGCGAAGCTCTGCGCCTCATCGACACCCACGGCCTGACCGCGGAAGAGAGGCTGAAGATGGGCGAGGGCGTCGCAGAAGGCAGCCAGATGGGCAAGCTGTACAGAATCGCCATGAAGAAGACGGGTGTTTGGGATGGCGTGCCGATTGAGTACGCTAGGATACAGACTGAGACGCCGCCGAAGGATGGCTGGAACCATGGTTGGACGAGGTAATGATGGAGGCATTTGTTTATTTGTATGAGGAGCTTCCGGAGGGATTTGTGTACTATTGTAAAAATACATGGGCTGCGGTCTATTTAATACCACCATCCCGGAGAAGTATTGGTCGTTTTGCACGTATTCGAGAGCTGCGATCTATGAATCTGCTGAATTTGTCTTTCAACAGGGCCCTACGCACTCGTTATGCTACCTTGAATCCCCAGAAAGAGACTCGTTCAGTATCACCTTCTTGCACCACGGCCCAACTGCCCCGTTTCGGTCGAGGTCTACCATTCACTTTCGTCAAGCTCAAACGGCGGAGAACCCTTGACGCGCCCAGTGCGACCCATCTCCTCGAACTCCGCTTCAAGCGGGAAAGCGAGGTGGCAAAACTGAACGAAGGAGGCTCGCTCGGTGAGCACAAGGTGGTAACCGTCCCGCTCCTGGAACTCGAGTTGCTGACGAATAGTGGTTTCTGGCGAGATGTAGAGCTCTTCACCATACCATGCTTTCTCGCGCCCCGGGTAGACAGCAACAGGCCCTTTTGCGTGCAACGCCTCGTGGATCGCCCCGAAAGTCACGCCGACGGGATCGTACACGCGCCGACGTATCCTGAGAACATCGGAGTCTCTGAGGGCGTCGTAGTAATCGACGTCGACGTGTGCGCATGTGCAGGGAGGGTCCGTCAGGTACATATGAGGTCGTGCGTTCGACTCGAGGATGAGCTTGTGAAGAAGGACAGAGGGGAGATTTCTCAGCGGTTGCAACCTGTCATCAATGTACAGGTACTCGTCTCCAGGTGTTTGCGGTCCCAACAGGGGGTTGATGCGGGCAACGATCTTGGGATTTCGATGCGCGCTGGCTTTTGTCGAAGACGGGTCGCTAACATCTTTATCAGACGAAGCGACCATAGCATAACTCTGTTCAGCGTCGTTCTGGACAAGCTGCCATTTCGGCTGACCCTTTCCCGGTAGCAAAAAGAGTTTCCTCTGGAGCGCCGGGGATGTCTCGATGAGCCGGTGGAAACCCTTAGCCACACGGCTGGCGACGAACAAGTTCTTCATGGACAGGTGAGAAAGAATCGACTCGAGCAACTCTGGTGTGTTGAAGACGGCGGCTGAGGCTGCACTAGCACTACAGTCATCCGAGTCTGCGATGATATGGGGTGACGGCTGCTTTTTCAAGCGCTCAATGACGAGCAGCCTGAGCAGGTGACGTTGTGGTCCGAGTTTACAGTCGAGCCTGTCCTGCAGCTTCTCCAGGATAAAGTCGCCTGACATGGTCTCTCCGCCATACAGGATAAGGATGTTGTCGATGATGGCTGCGTAGGTGGTGCGTTCTGCGGTCGCAAGGCTAGTGGAGAGGTCGAGTTCCGTCGGCGACTTGCACAGTTTGGCGCCCTAGGTGTGGTCAGCGCCGGTATCGATTGTCGTGCGACTCACTGACTTACCTCGTAGAATTCATGCCTGACCTTGTCCTTGATCTTGCCGAAGACATCGTAGAAAGAGCTGTAGGCCATTTTGCCAGGTGGAAGGAGTCGAAGAGGTAGTATTGTGCTTCTGTTTCAATTTATCGCGCTGTTTTGCAGTGAGTTTGCATTACGGTCGGGAGCAGAAAGTGGAAACAAGCAAACAGAAAGTGAGCTTGCAAAAAAGAAAGCGACAGCCAGGACGGCAGTCACGAGCTCGACGAGATCATCAAGAACAGCACACTTCACTCCTACTGCTCACGTACTGTCGCGGACAGTGACAAGTCGGACAGTTCTGGATCATGGATGGAAGTATGGCTTACTTCCTACAAGCATTTCCCAAGCTATCAACGCCCATCATTGTCTCTAACCGGGACTTTGCTGCTGCGACACTGACAAGCATCAATTTAGCGCAGACTATCGAATCGCCTCGCATCAGTCAAGCGCTTTTTGCCAGCATGTAGGTGGTGCAGACCTCTCGACTAACTTAGCGCAGAGTTTCGGTTGGCCTTGAATTACTCAAGGCCGAGCCTCCAGCCGCTTCAAATCTCGCACGATATGCTTCTCACCATACGATGCCAGATGACGGAGTGCAAGGAGCACCCTCAACACGATTGCTGCGCCTCATCTCGTCGAATTCCCCGTCACTCGGCAAGCTAAGGTGGCATAACTCAACAGCAGTTCTGTCCCGATCGATCTCAAGCTCGAAGCCTTTCCGCTTAAGCTTCTGCAGCTGCTCAGAGACAGTGGTATCCGGCACAAGATTCAGCTCCTCGCGGTACCAGAACTCACGCCCCTCGTAGATCGCGACAAAGCCTTTCGCGTGCAGAGCGTCGTACAGGGCGCCAAAAGTCACACCCGCAGGATCACGGACACACCGACGCACTCTGAGTGCAAGGCCACTTGTGGGTCGATGTTCGGCGAATTCGACGTCGACAATCGCGCACGTGCAGGGAGGGTCAGTCAGATACATTTGAGGCCACGATTTCGATTCCAGGATGCGTCTGTTTAGGCGTGCGGAGTATACAGAGTCCCACTGTGGCACTGGCAAGAGTGGATCCGCGATGAACGAGATCTCATGTTGTTTCGACTTCAAGAGGGGGTTCAAGTGCGCGACGATCTTGGGTGCTTCGAACACATAATCTGGCCATAGGAGAGCGCTGTAGTCGTTGTCGAACGCACATGCAGCTACCATAGCGTAAACGTGGTCGTTGACGTAGTTCCGGACAGCCTGCCACTTTTGTGGTTGGTCCTTTCCTGGTAGCATGAACATCTTTCTTTGGAGCTTAGGCGACGCCGCAATGAGCCTATGAAAAGCTTTGTTTACACGGCTAGAGACGAATAGATCCTCCATAGGTAGATTAGAGAAGATAGACTCGAGCAGCTCTGGGACATTGAAGGCAGCGGTTGAAGCTTTGCTCGCCGTCACAAGAGATAGCCCATCGCCGCGCTCTTTAACGCTCGCAATGGTCTGAGGTACTGGTCGCTTTCTCAAACGCTCGATGATGAGCACGTTAATAGCATAGCGTTGGGACGTCAAGTCGCTGCGGAGTCTCTTTTGCAGTTGCTCGAGAACGTGAACACCTGATATGACTTCCTTGTCGTGGTTTTTAAGGATGTCGTCAATGACGGTGGCGTAAGTGGTGTGTTCTCCGGCCTCGAGGCCGATAAAAGGGTTCGATTCCTCACTATGCCTGCAAGGGATGTTCCCCTATCTCTGGTCAGTATCTGCATTCGTTGCCATGCGGTTTTCTAACCTACTGTGAAGAACACCCTTGAATCCTCCTCGCTCGCCTTCTGAAAACTGTCGACCATACTTGTGGGGTGAACGATTTGTAGGTGTAGTGATACGCTACCGCTCTGCTGTGTCTCAGTGCTGGTGTACAGTGAGGTCGGGCTCGGTTGTTATGGCCAGAGTGCCGCGTGGTCATGGACTGAAGGTGAAAATAACAGGCACGAGCGAATGAGCTTGTAAAAGGCGGCAACAATAGTCACCGGCTCCATGAGTCACCGGCCCAGCACACTTCACTTCTGCTGTACACATGTATGTGTTGTCTGGATCATGACTGGAATTATGGCCAACTTCCTACAAGCATTACACACGCTATCAACGCCCATCATTGTCTCCTCATCCACCAGACCGCGACAATATCATTCTTTGGAATCCCGACAATTTCCGGTTGCGAGTTATCACTTCCTCTAATCCATAATCTGACACAATACCGTGACCTCGTTCCAATCTAGTCTTGTTGACCCTCGGGTGTACTTGAGGCCCGGGCCTGGAGACCTGGTTGAGACCCAGCCAAATCCGTAATCCACCTACCACTCGATCTCCTGCTCTCTCGAGTCTCTCGGCCACCCACCATTGTCATGATGATTGATCTCATCAGCCTCTGTGTCAGCCGCAAGTACGGCAACACTAAATGATTCAAGTGAGGACCTGTCCCTGTTGAGAGACACCTTGATGCCCTTACTTCTGTGAAGGTCGATCTGCTCACGGACAGTGGTGTTCAATACCTCCTCAGATCCATAACTCTCCTCACTCAGGGGCTTGCAGTTTCTCCAGATCCTCATTTCTCCTTCCTTGTGAAGTGCATCCCAAACAGTGGCAAACGTCACACCTGTTGGGTCGTAGACAGACCTGTGGATGTAAAATCTCGTTATGTGGCTGCCAAGGTACTCCTCAGTGTATGTGAAACTGAAGGCCACGCCCGTGCAAGGTGGACTTGTCAGGTACATCTCAGGCCACAGGTTCGAGTCAAACATTTGTGTTTTGATATGTGCGCAGACCAGCAGATCCAGCGGCTCAAGAGGGCTTTGTCCATCCGGAGAAGAATAGCAGTCCCACATGTCCGTGTAGGCTGTTGCTAGTAAGAAAGGATTCCTGTCGACGATGATGTCGGACGAGCCCCAAGTGATTTTCGTTTTCGATGAAGGCCTGCCTGGGGGAGTGAAGACCTCGGCAGGGCTGCCATTGCAAGCCCAGCCCAAGTGGCCGGGTGGGATGTTGCCTGGGAGGAGGAAGAGCTTCCTCTGCAATGCGGGTGAAGTCTCGATGAGCCTGAACAAAGCCTTGTTTACACGACGAGCAGCGATCAAATCCGCCATGTTGACATGAGATAAGATGGCCTCCAGCAGCTCTGGCACATCGAAGACAGCCGAAGCCGTTTTGATCACTCTGAGAGCCATGTAACCGCGTCCAGTGTACGTTGTCGTCACAGTCCGCGGAGTCGGCAGCTTCTTGAGACGCTGGATGATCAACATCTTCAGAAGATGACGCTGTCGCAGGAGTGCAAGGCTCGTGCTAGCTCTTTCTCGGAATAACCTGAAGACTTGTTCGCCTGAGATGACGCCGCCGCCATTCTTTGTAATGATGTCGTCGATGACCGCCGTGTATGTGTCGCGTTGCTCTGCTGACAAGCTGGTGAGGGATGACTCGAGCACCGTGGGCAGCTTGACCATGTGGTCCATGTCGCCCGGATCATCTGACTGGCAAAGGTCAGCATCGGTTCTGTTTTATCCGAAACTCTTGACTTACATCCCAATGATCCCATATGTCGCACACAATGACTTCGGAGGAGTCGCTAGCCATTTTTGATGTTTTGTCGTGGGTAGAGTGTGTGTTTGAGGTGCTGCGCTGCTCAAGTGTGCTTAGAAGAATGTGCTGTAATGCGACTCTTGTGGCAGTCGAGCAGAATATTGTGGCGAGTTTGTGGTCGCTTGCAGTGCGGGTGTAAGTGAGTTGCTGCAAGATTGGAGCAAAGACAACGACAAGCACAAGCTCGAGCTTGATGAGGTCATACGCCGCCGGCTTCACTTCACTTCACTTCACTTTCCTTCTTGATTTGTGTGCTCTCACGTTTGTGGCTTGTGATAACGCGTTGCTAATACGATCAGCTCTTGTTCAATTTTGATACAACCAACGTACCAAGAAGTGTACAAACCGGAACTATGCAGCGTACCTAGCTACAACTGCATCAAGGTACTACTAATCAGACTGAGCTCAAAGATTGCTCTTCAGGGCTGCACGTGTTTGAATGCTTTTTGATCTCCGAGGCTCTCATTTTTGATGTCTTGTGCTACAACGTCTGTGCAAGATCCTTCACAAACCTACAACTGAACAGTATCGATCCGCCCACCGATCTCGCCTTCCTTACTCATCGGACCCTCCGCGAGTCGCTTGCCCACGGTTGCCAGAATGTCTTCGTAACCCTGCCCAGGTTCGAGCTCGACCTGCGTAACGAGCGCGCCATGAAGCGCTTTGAGCGCGTCCCACTTCGCACTCGCAACCTTGTACGCGGAGCTCTCGGAGTCACCGCGGCCGCCGACCAGGTTGGCGAAAGTCTGAGGTGGCTTGATAAGGTATGGCAGCGTGTACTCAAGCGCAGGTGGACTCAGAATAGCTAGGTGACCGGACGGTGGCGTTGCCATGCTCGACGAAGGGAGCGCGAGAGACGGTTTGGTCGACCATGTTGAAGTGATCACGGCATGCAGACAGTTGAGCGCCGAGAGAGCAAGGTCTTTGAGCGCGACAGTATCAGCATGAGAGATGATGTCGGACCAGAAGCGGGAGTTGTTGGCGAGGTAGTTCATGTAAAGTGCTCGTGCTGCGGCCGCCTCTAGCTCTTCCTGAGAATTGAGCTCGTCAGATAGCGGAGAAGATGCAGGAAATGTAATCACTTTGAGCGGTGGACCGTGGAAGATGGTGGCGAGTGTGTTGAGCACATCCGGGTTTGTAGCCCTGGTTGGTAGAAGTGACAACGGACTGGTCGCCCAAGCTGCCGGCCCTTCAGCTGTAGGCAGGAGTGTAGCGCGAGGGAGGCTCGCCAGCAAGTGGAGGTCATGCTTTGGCGACTCTGCGTGTGCCCACTTTGAGGAAGACAGAGTCAAAGAGTTCATAAGTCGACCGTTGACTTGCTTGGGCATCGCAGAAGCTTGGAAGTGCCTGGGGTATAGCGAGGCATATGTGGCGATGTAGTTGGCAGAAGGTCCGTACAAGAACATCGACTCCATGACATCCGTACTCTCTCCAGAGCTCAAGTAGATCTTAGCGGTGCGGTCATGCACACCCTTCGCGGTGAGATACTCGAGCGCCACAGATGCCTCCACGGTCGTTGTCCGGGTTTCCTTGTCAAGCATGACGTCGAGCAGGTCAGCAAAGAAATCGATCAAGCACCTATACATGAGAACATCGTCTTTGAAGTCGACCATATGTAATGCGGCGAAGTCCAGCAGGCCTGTACCTTCCGCAAGTCCCGCTGCGGCCTCGACATCAGTGTGGTGGCTCTTAGAAACAGCACTCCACTCCATCCGGGCCACAGCAGGCAGCCATTCGAGTAGCCTCGCTTGCGCCAGGGACCTCTGATTTCTTGAGAGCTTGAAAGCTTGAGGTCCAGTGCCACATGCCTCAAAGAAAGTGCCGTACACATTGCGATCACCAAAGATCCGCTTCCATACAAGCCCTTGTCCACCACTGCTGGGCACGTGCTGGTCAGGGTGGTCAAAGATCTCATGATCGACTCTCAGCAAGTCAAGGAGCAGCTTTGAGGCAGTGGTGGCTACTCCAGTGTCAGCAGAGCAGAGCCACAGCTTCACCAGTGCCTGCACGACTTCTGGCCTTGATGCGACCGTCGCTGCGTCGCTCGATTTCAGCGTCGCCTTCTCAAGCAGTGCAAGCATCAAGCGGTTGAAAGGGAGCATGACGCCCTCCGGGGCATCGAAGCCGACATCGAGACCTGCGGCGAAATTGACGGGAGGGTCGAAAGCGAGCACATCGGAGAAGGCGAACGGGTTCAGTAACCGAATGAGCAGGTTGACTGCAGGCGTGGGGTTTTGCTGGATATCTTGCAGTAGAGCCGAGAGCTGTTGCACTAACGCGAATGTCTCTTGCTGGCTGATGTATTCTGGGAGGACGAGCTCGGCTTCCTCGAATAGTCGTGTGTCAATAGCGGTCGCTGGGTTGGCTTGGAGTTCTGAGAGGTGCGTGTTGAGGCGGCTAAAAGTCGTATTCTGCGCCATCTTAGAACCTTTTCGTCGACTCTGTTGAGATCGAGGTGATGGACTTCTTGTGTTGGTGTCGATATCGATCAAGCATGCTGCTCTCGAAGTCGCCGCCTCCGCGCTTGCAGAACGTCAGCGAACGCGGAGGAAGCACTGCACGTGATCTTGAATCGAACATGTTTATTTTCTCACGAGAAGACATTTGAGCTGCAACATCAGAAGCTGAAAAGACAATCTTATAACAGAACGTATGGGTAATCGATACGTATGCGTCATAGTGGCTTCCAATCGCTGAAACGGTTATTGATCCGAACCGGATCATCAGATCTTTGTATCTCTATAGACGCAGCATTGTGCCCTCTCTTCATTGCACACCAAGACACCCTTTACTTGAGGCGATCTCTTCTCGGTTATGCACTAATCGGCCCTTGACCCATACGGCCATTGTGTTGCGATCATCGCCTGTGTATACCCACTTCGCCACTTTGTCGTCCCAGCTCTCTCCGCCAAAGATATCCACCAAACCTTCCTCTGAGCTGAGATAACCCTTCTCGCCTACACTTCCGAGCTTGATCAGCTGTGCGTCCCAATCCATGCCGACTTCGAATCCGCCTATGCGGTTTTCTAGCCCGACGACCTTCGCGCCACCACGTGTGGCCAGGTAGAGACCCTCCTCTACGCTCAGCTTAGCCTCATCGCCATCATCCATCGCCACATGTCTGCTCATCAAGATCGCCTCACGTGTCTCGTTGAGCATACTAGATGTGAATCCGCCTGAGACGTCCGTGCCAAGTCCGATGGTGAGACCCTCGTTCAAAAGTTCGCGGGTTTTCATGCGTCCTGATGTGATCGCCGTGTTACTGGCAGGACAGTGCGAAATCTTAGCATCTCGCTGCTTGATCAACGCTCGCTCTTCAGCACTAAGATGGACTGCGTGGGCAAGAATCATCTTCGGCGTCAGAAGTCCGGCTTCGTCGTAGACATGGGCGTACGACTTGCTAGATGGGAACATTTCCTTGACCATGGCGATTTCGTTCTTGTTCTCTGAAATATGAGTTTGACATGGCACGCCGGTTTCGCGGTGTAGGTCGCCCATGGCTTTGAGTGCTTGGGCCGAGCAGCTTGGTGCGAAGCGAGGAGTGATGATTGGTGTGATGAGGTCGAAAGATGGGTCGATCTTCTTGACGTGGTCGATACAGGCTTGCGATTTTTGGACGGCTGATTCGACAGACTCGTCACGGTAGTCTTCGGGGCTGAGCTGATCCATGCAGACACGGCCGACAAACGCGCGCTGGCCACGAGTCTGACAGATGTCGGCTAAGAGATTCGTAGCAGGCACGTGAGTCGTGGCGTAGTAGCAGGCTGTTGTTGTGCCATGAGAGAGTGTACGTGCCACAACACGGTTGTATATCCTGGCTGCACGCTGGATATCACTGAAAGAAGACTCCATTGGGAAGGTGTACGTTTCTAGCCAGTCCATGAGAGTCGACTTGCCAAACACACCGGCATTGGGGTATTGTGATGCATGGATGTGTGTGTCTGCCGGTCTATTAGCAATCCATTATCATGCAATCTTATCCACGTTGAGCAAGCCATACCGATGAAGCCCGGGAAAAAGAACTCATTTTCTCCCAAATGGACAAATTCAGCGTCCAACCATTCCTTGTCTGATCGCGCAACCTGTTCACGCTCCACGAACAAAATTCTGCCGTTCTCATCCACGCCTATTGACCCTTGTAGATTGATGTCCAACTCTGTCAATGATTTCGACTGGATGATTGGCCCAACGTAAACAGTTTTGAGAACCATGATAAGGACAAGTGGCGATATTATGTCGAGACGCTGGCGGAAATTCCAAAAAACCGAAACAAAGAAGTCGGCAGCCAAGAGTGAGAAAACGATGTTTATATGTCTAGACGTGTAGACAAACGTGTTCGTGTTTGTAGTGGTGTTCGATTGACGATAGCCGACGATTGGCTGGAAGCGGGTCCAAATCGTGAGGCCGGACAGCGGAGCCCGCCGATGGAAAGAAGGAACAAGGAGACGCCGACCAGCGATTTGACGGGCATTATCATTATCATTCTAAATACTTCCCGGAAAGTAACGCCACAGCATAATGACCTCGGTGAACTCCTGTGTGTGGATTCGAAACCAAACCACATGACCGAAGTTGCCGCAAGAACAACCGAAAGGTGGCCGCAAAGAAACCCAACAGTCAAACGCCCCCAATCAAAACATCCTCAAAAAGAACACGCTCGTCGAGTCCATCATCCTCACATCCTCCCCAGCCTTCATCTTCAAAAACTCACTCAGCGTGACCGGCCCTACAGCACTCAAAGGCAACAACTTCCCATCCGGCATGTCCTTCCAGTTGCCATTAGTCTGCGCGAAAGCCGCCCCAATGACATCCGCAAACCGCAGACCCGTAGAGCTGGTGACCGACTCGAGGTAAATCGAACCTCGCATTGATTCTCCAATCCGCCACCAGAGCGCGACGGTAGCCGATTTGCACGGCGGCATGGTGAGTAGCATTTTATGCCAGGAGGGTGAGCCGCGTAGGGCGCTTTGGCTGCATGAGGCGGCGATGGAGCCTGCTTGTGAGCGAGGGAACTGGATTGCGACGTCAAGGACTGGGCATAGAGAGACTTCTATGGAGTGGTCCGCATAGAGTTCTCCATCGCGGTATTGCAAACTGATGCTGCGGTCTTGGTTCACTGATGAGGAGTGTCTGACGTTCAAAGGTTCCCGCAAGAACATGTGCTCTTGTAGCTTGCGCGAGTCGCCGATTAAGTAGTTCCACTTGCGGCACACGCGCTGGATCGCGAACAGTGTTGTGGCATCTAGACATAGGAAAACGAGCTCGAGTAGCTCAGTTGTGGCGAGGACGTGGTCTTGTGCTGATGATTCAGGATCGGGCATGATTGAATGGGAACAGTGTGTGGAGGCCAGCCTTGGACTCCCTTCGAAATCTCACATCAGACCTGTTTGCAATGGTCTGAATTTAGGTTAACGCTCAGAGGTCAGCTGTGTTAAGGAAAAGGGATGCTCGTGATCGCTTTGTCCCGTCTCAGCGTTCTACCCCACCTACACCTCCTCTACCTTACTATGACAGCACATATGTCCCGAAGAGGAGGTGATGGTAGCTATAGCATTGCGGCATGTTCAATCGATGGCGATCGCTCTCAACGTAAAGGTTCGATGAGCTTGAACACAATAAGAATGGACTTCGCTGGCGTGATCGTCAAGGTACAAGCGAACAGACTTCAAGGGTACTTGAACAAAGTTCAAGCCTCTGTTATTATACGACAGCTGATGAGACTAATAATAAGGATCAAATACATCTATCTCAGCAAGAGAATAATCGCTTCGCAACTAACATCAAAATCATCCCATGCTGGATCAGCCTTGTCCGTAAAGACATCCAGTGCCGTCGCGGGTATCTCACTTTCGCCTCGTGCTCGTTCGTGTAAAATGACCAAATCCAAAGAAACCAGAAAGATTGCATAGATGGAGAAATGCACCGTCCCTGGTCCCGCAACGCCGGCGCTGTGCAAGCGTAACTCCCGTTTCTTGTCATGTTAGCAGGGACGTTATTCCTGCTAGCGATGCCACACCTCGGATTCGTGGTTGCCGAGCTGTGCATGCTTTATCTGAGTCGCTGTGATAGCACTCATTCTTCGACCTCGCCTTCCTCGCTGCCCTCAGCAGGGTCGTCTTTCGCCTCTGCCGCAGCTTTGGCATCTGCGGCACTCTGTTGATTGCCGTTCTTGACGCGCAGGGCTTCTTCTTCGTGGAGCGGGTCTTGCGCGCCATTTTGGCTCGCTGCTGCAGATGGAACATTGCTGGCATGCTCATCATCGGTCTTCGGACGTTTTGTCAGTGGAACGTCTCCGTTCGTGCCGTTTGTCGCCACGACATGGCCTGCAGCTTGTGAAAGCTCATCGCGGTCTCTCTTTTGACCCACTGAGCTTGCGTTTGACAGCCGCCTTTCGCTGCCAGGCGCAAGACGCTGCTGTCCCTGCGATCCGGGGAACGGTGAGCCGGTTGGAATGTCCTGTCGGTCTTCCTTCAGTCTCGTTACGTCCCAGCCATCTGGCTGATCGTTCGGTGTACAAAGACCTACGTAGATGCTCCTGCCACCGTCACTACTAGGCGCGCCAGAGCCGGCCATCGCGCCTGCGGAAGAGCCTTGGCTCATTTGTTCGAAGTGTATGCTCATGTACTCCACCGTTCGACGTACGTCCGCCAGTCGCACATGCATAGCTTCCCACCACGGTCGTCCTTTGACGTCGTCGGGTAATTGGACCTCGCAATATTTGCAGGCATTGTAGAATGCGGCTACTGCAATCGTGCGGCTGTTGAAAAGCAGGCAAAGCTGTGTGTTGACTGAGTCCGTCACAAATGCCCAAGCAGCATTGCGGAGTCGCTTATTGTGTTCCATGCCGTAGCCTTTAAGCATGTCGAATAGCTGGCGATGCGGTGATTCTACGGTCAGATCGAAGCACAAAGTCTCCAGAAGGACGTCCTCGTTGTACAGTATACAGTCTCGCCACCTCCAGAAGTCTTTGCTCTGCTCGTCGATGACCAGATTTGGGTTTTTTTGTGCAACCCGGCAGCAAGCCAGGACAATCTCCTTCATCTTGCGGCACGACTCTTCCACCTTGGTTGCCAGGAAAAGCGCGGTGGCAGCACTCTGGAAGTGGTGCAGCTTTGGGATGCCGTCACGTGCTGACTTCAGGCTTGCGCGCATGAGAAACCGCTGGAAAAAAATGGCGGCAGTGCTCAATGTGAGTTGTGGCAGCTTCAGCAGGATTCCAACCTGCACTATGAAGTTCACTCCCTTCGCCCTCAGCTCTTTCTCCTCAGCCTGGCTCATGCCATCCTGGATGCTGGGAGTATTGGCCAGCTCTGCATCGGTGAAAAGCCATTGCGCCTCCTGTTCAGCAAGGACTCTGTTAGGCGACTTCGGTCGGTGTCGCGCGGCGGGATGTGAGGAAGGCAGGTGGTGGATGTTCGAGGGTCGCTGCATGTTGGGCAGCAGATTGGGGTTCTTAGCCGGGTTGGCAGGCGGATCGGGGTCGAATGGGTGGTCTCGATCGGAGATGGATGCGCGCAGAATCGGTCGATGGCGTCGGACACGAAGAGCGTATAGATGTTGGCTTGCGGTGTTGGTGGATTGATCAAGGGACCCAGAAGCCGTGATTTACGGCGAGTGGGCGCAATATTTGCATTTGCTCAGGATGGCGCAGAGCCTACCTTTTGAGCCAGGGTGGTCCAGGGCGGCGGATGATGTCGTCGTTGGCAATCGTGAGAATGCGCTCCGCGATGGGAAAGTCGCGATCGAGGAACTTGAAGCAATCAAGATGCATGCCGGAATCGCGCTCAAGCCACTTGCCGTTCAGGGCACCAGCCACCACGTCAAACCAGCGCCACAATTGTTCTGGCACAATAATAGGGTAAAGGTAGAATAGCCTCCAGTCACGTGGTCGCTGACTGGCAGAAAACCCTGGATCCGATGAGGGGCAAGTAGGAAAGTCGCGGGCGGCGTTGGGCGATGTGAAGGCGTATATACATTTGTAGTAATTATCCTGCTATTCTCGATCCACGCTCTACCTCACACAACCACTCATACTCAACTCTCAACACCCACCACACAACCGCCAATATGCCTTCAGGAATGGGATGTACGTGCTTCTCTTGCTCCCCAACAGTATGCGCCCGGCGCTGACACTTTCACCAGCGGGTACCAACCCTATTCACAACAAGAAGCCCAAGAAGAAGGTCGTCGAGGAGGACGAGGATGACAAGGCCTACAAGCTCAAGGTGGCAGCCGGTAGGTCACAGCGAGGAATTTGCGAGGCTGCGGCACAGTTCTAACGGCTTTGCGACAGACAAGAAGGCTCGCGAGGAGCTGGCCAAGAAGGCTGGCGGCAAGGGCCCTTTGAACACTGGCAGCCAGGGCATCAAGAAGAGCGGCAAGAAATAAGCGGTTCGCGAAGAACTTGCAAGGACAAAGCGGCATGTGTTACGAAGGCATGGAATATGGCCTGAGGGCATATCATACCACGGCGCGAGGGCGTTCAGCGACATGGCACATCCTTTCTGCAGACCTAGACAGCGGTGCCTTTCTTCAATGATATCCACATTTGACGATCAATGTTTCCTGTGTGCTTGAGCTTTTGCTTGTGGTTTGGTGAAATAGTATGTACAGTGAGGCCGAGCCAGCGTGCGCGTTGTTGATAAAGATCATCCTCTCACTGCCGGCAGCAAACTACATGGTGCGGGTATAATTATGAATAAATTACTCTGCTTGTGTCTCAATAGCAATAGATGATGCTCAGACGAACACATCCAGAGACATAAGCATAATGGCAGTCGTGATGTGTACCGGACTATGCGATGCGTACGAGCAGATACATGTACTCAAACCAATTCAGCAGGGCATGCTCAAGCAGAATGCGTTTAGCAATAAAATCATTCCTAGTACATAGAAAATTAGTGACAATCGCCAGAGAGTAAGTCGGCCATTCTGAACATCCGACATGGCTTTCGTTGTAAATTGAATATAATATGAGTAGGGATATGAGTCGCCTCCACCAAGCTGCTCCATCGCCCGTGCTGGGCTTGATATATTCGATACTTCCGATGGTACACCAACAAATACACCAATAGATCAAAAGAGCAGAGCGAGAAAATCTTCTCCAGGCACTCGATCAAAATGATCGAGAACAACTGATGAAAACGCCAGTGGAAAATCAAAAATTACGAACACAAGATGGCCGAAACCAGCTTGCAATAGTGTCTCTCCGCGCTGTGCAATGCAGGAAACTCTATCGGCCTAAGAAGTCTTGGTGATCACTTCCGGCTGTTCAAGGTAAGTATGAGAAAAGGAAGTCTAGGTTGATCGAATAAAATCAGAATTACTTATCCTTGCCGACCAGCGTGCACGGGGACCTCCTCCTTGGCGGAGAGCCTCACTGTACACTGATGGAGTGCCTGAAAATGGTCAGCAGACAGGCAGTAATCACATGCGTTGATGCGGTCTTTCACTGAGTGAGGCGGGTCGAAGCCTTCACTTTGTGAACAATTTTCAATCGATAAGAACGATAAAGTGAAGCCAAGATCGTTCACACGTTACTATCAACGATCAAATTGCCTTCAGCATATCAATATTCATCGATTCGAATGCTCAGAAGTCTGCATTTGATGTCTGGGATTGATCATATCGTTGAAGGTTCGTTCAGCCACATATCATCAGAGATCCAGATTTTGCTAGCACACTAAAAGGACTCTGGCATCTTCTCAGTAGCAATGAATTAAATTGACACGTGAAGAATTTATTTTTGTATTTTTGTTAGCACAGAGAGCTACAGTGAAGTGCAGACATGTACCTAGACTTCAGGGCGACCTTATGAGTGGGGAAAGCTCAAGACACCGCGGAGAGACGTGTTTGCAACCTCAACCTTCAGTTTATTGGAGCCTGTCTACTACTATCATCTTTGAATTCGAAAACGGTTCTTGAGGTTGACTACTCGACGTATGCTACTCAGTAGTCTCCATTTTTCAATGTCTCCGAGTCCCAGTATCCTGATCAGAGAGTCTGTCGCCGACCACAGCACGCCACCACTGTCCGAATATGTCGACGTTCCAATGCTCTCTACTGGGAGGCCTTGACTGGCTTGACAGTTCTCTTGTGCTTCGATGAAGTCTCATGGGTTGCAGTGCTGTGTCCCGAGATCTTCACCTCCTCGCCGGAAGCTGGCACGGGCCCATCTTCTGCTTCCTCTGCGGGCAAGTCGACCTCATCGAGCTTGCGCTTCTTCGAGGACTTCTCGATGGAATTCTCTGTCTTCTTCACGTGGGCTTTCCTCCAAAGGTGCTTGGTGTTCCCACACGAATCGCAAGAGCGGAACTCTTCCCCGCGGACTCTGTCTTCGGCGCGGATGTAGGGGTACCTAGGATCCGCAAGTTTTGGCACATAGGCCTTGTACTTTGGCGTACCATCATCGATCGGCACGTAACCCTGTGGTGGCGGGTCTGTCGGCATGGGTGGGACGTCGTCGTCGTTCCAGACATGCGGCTCTGGAACTAGCCTCTCCGAGACGAGCTCGCCGGCGGCATTGGAGAAGGTGTTTACCAAGAGGAAGTAACTACGCATGTCAGTATGCAGTTCGGACTGGGAGCGAGACATCTTCTAGATATACGTACGCCATGGCGTTGGTTGTTTGTTGGTTTCCTTGCGACGACCGGCTGCGGCGAAGAAATTTTTAGAAAGCAGCTGCGGAAGGCAGAAGGTGCGAGGGCGGAACTGGGGGGCAAGTGAAAGCAAACCTCGCCTCACTTTGGCTCTGGGCTCGTGGTACGACCAATCGATTGACGTGTGGTGATTGCGGCCTGTGAAATCGACGAATGTGGCCGCAGTTTGATCAATCCGGACTTAAGACGTCGACGACCAACGGCCAGCGAGAGTTTAGACTCACATGTTTGCCTTGCTCGCATTCACATTGTGATCCCAACTGTCCATGCCGCGCTGGGATCAACTTCACCGTGAACGTGATACACTGATAAAGAACTGCACACTCAGTACCACGTAGTCTTTTCTTCTCGACAAGCTTTCGAGGTGCTCAACATCCTGCGCACGACATCTCTAGACTCTCGCTAGTAGCCTTTGGCTTTTATCTCGATGCATGAGAGCGGCAGCTTGAGGATTGGTGGGATACGCATAGGTTATTAGCATGTCCTCGTTGCAACCGAAGTGGTATCCTTGGCTTATTCGCACATCAATGGTACCATGGTGGTACCGTCATGAAGAACTACGGAAATGCGTGCAGACTTACGACCAGAAAGTAAATACATATCACGTTGTCCCGATGCTAAGCAAGCTTATTCGGGCCTTGACGCTGACAACGCTGACACCACCAGCAGGCTGGTTTCTGAGCTTGAGGGGCGTCATGGAAAGTATCTCAATGGTCAACTTGCTCTTTCGTGTGCCTATTGCTCAGGGTACTACAGGAAGTCTAAGTACTGTCTTTGGTAGTCAGACAGTCAGGAAACCCAAATACCGAGTGCCATTTATCCTCACTGCGCAAGATACGCAACAATCAAGGATGAGCACGATAGCACGATCCTAACCATCAATTCCAGACATCAGTCTCGATCGATTGTGATCATGGTTTGGCTTGAGCCTGCAGACCCAGTGTCGCCAGCAGTCACCACAACAACTTCCAACATCGCTTCACGATCGACCGTCGTTTCGGTCGTTTCGCACTCAGTCTCCGTAGGCTTCTCGGGCCTTTCCCAAGGTCGTGTCAATCGGAGAGTTCCAGTTCAGCGGACGAACCTCATCTCCAAATTGTCCATTTGGACCTGAAAGCGATGTGATTGGTTGCCAACCTAATTTCGCACACACTTCACGGCCAAGATCCGCCAGAATAGTAGAAGTCATCGCCATTTGTTTAGCCATTGCTTGATCGACTTCACACACAATGTCTGCATAGGGCTTTTCTTCGGCGATGTCTTCCATCTTGACGGTCTCGTCTGTATCAGCCCTTATATCACTTTTTGTGTTTTGCTGGCGTTCGATGAGTTTCGCATAGTTGTTGGGGGTCCAGACGTAAGTTCCTAGCAATGTCACTAGAACCTGTTCAACCACAAGGCGGATGTGTGCATCTTGCTGGGCATAGACATTGTCGCTCAGATCGCACAGAACGCGAGAGTACTTTTTGACAGCTGACACATGTGCATAGCCGTGGTCAGTTTTTCTTCCGGGCAGAAAATGGTCCTGCGAATCTATGATGTTTCCGATGTCACGAGATGATCCAATGTAAAGCGACGAATAGCGTTTCTCAGCGAGCGCCTTGCGTTTTGTCTTGAACGCCTCGCTTTTCCCGGGGATGACTTTGTGTCCAACGACAAACTCGCGTAGCTCAGCGAGCGCCATGAGATCATGGACGAGGTCTAGCCTGGCATAGACGCCCTGACCGCTTGTAGTTTTGGCGTGTGGGGCCTTTTTGACAAGCTGACCAAGCGTGAAATTGCCATCTGCAAGAAGGGTGAATACGCCTGCTTTCTCAAACCCCTCAACTGCGCAATCAACCAGGAGCTGCCTCTTCCGGTCGCTTTCAACGAGGTCCCAGAACCACGTCTCAATGTGTTGAAGTTGTTCACGACTTTTGGACATTGCATCCAGAAGTTCCTTCATCGTCTTGACCAGTAGACTGTGTTTGCGCTTGTCATCCTCTATAAGCTTGGTGATCTTCCGGGAGTAGTCGAGTTGGTCGGTAGTACCGTCGATCGTCACGAGTGACTTGCATTTTTTGATTCGCTCTGCGGGTGATGGCTCCTTGCCTTTCTCGAGTGAGCTTGACTCCTTGGCCCGCTTGCGAGGTGATGGCTCTATGAACTTGGAGCTTGAAGTCCGGACTGGGGCCAAAGCGTGTAGATGGTATGCATGAAGTGGGAGGTTGCCGGAGCGAATAGCCATGTCGAGGGTACAACGAAGCGGCAGGCGTGAGCAGACATGCGACAAGAGATGCTGAACGGCCATCCTTGGCGAGAGCGGTTGGAAAGTTTGCGTTTGAAGGTGTCCGGGGCGTTTGTTTTTACGGTGCTTTGAGTGTCGCCTGTCGTATGTTGGGCGTTTGCGATATATGTAGCGCAAACGTACCTTCCAGCTACCTTGTGATGATAGAAGTATATCAGTCTGATGGAGGGCCGAAAGAATTCTAGAGAATTGCAGGAACATCCGTTTGCTCAAGCTCGTGAATGTCAACGCCTGGACCCACTCGCAGGAGATTGATGTTACACCGCATGTATGTCGTGTAACCTTCCAAGTTACTGTTCAGAAAAAGTCCCCTGCACTACACCTGCCTCAATCTCCTCGTATGGTATTACAGTCATTTCTTCTCTTCTCGGCATGTCCTTGGTCTCCCGACTCGCTTCCAAGGTTCTCAAGTGCCTCAAGTCGCAGACCCTCTTCTTCCACCTGCATCGCCTCGCACCACCTGGCACCACCTGGCATTCTGCTCCACACCAAGTGCATCCAATGCTCGTCTTCTTTTTCCCACGCGTTTGAGCCAACATGCAGCAACAACAGCAGCAGTGCTGTTCAGCATATGGTAAAGACTAACAAATTACAAACTTCCGAAAGAGTGGAAATTTACTGGCAACTTGCTCTAATTGTCGTGCGAGCAGCTGTGTTGATCATGGTGTCATTCGTGGCGAATATCAGACGAAAGTACGGCGAGGCTGCAGACTGTCTGACTGACTTGCTGTTCAGACCGAGGATGCGGCCAGGTCACTCCGTCGTAAAAAGGCCAAGAAACCCGCACAACCGACATAGTCACCTTTAAATGCAGCTCTTCAAAGCGGTTCACAGCCGCAGCCAGCAACTCCAAGTCTCCAGGGTAGTCCGCAACCGTCAACGGTATATTCAGGCATGTCGCAATACCTCCCTCTAGACGATCGAAAGGATGTTAAAGCGTCTCATAGGAGGGTGGCATTTAGCGTAATGCCGTTGGAAGTTTATTCACCGTCGGCTGCGAAAGCCGCACTTGGCAGTAAGCGTCGCCAGGCTAAGTTTGGCGTATTGCTGCAAGAATTGATGGCGGAGCTTGAAGACGAGTTTGAGTGAAGCATGGCGGGTTTGAGTGACGGGATGCAAATGATGAACTCTAGTCGTGTGGCTCTGTTGCAGGTCGAGCAGTGTATAAGTCCAGTATGATCCAAGCCTTTGGTGTTATGTCGCTATATGCTGGTATTGGTCTTCTTCGGCTGCTTTCCAGATATCGAGATATCGAGGACTGAGATTGACGATCACTCTGGAGCTTCGAGACTTGGATGATCGCTGTGGAGATGGGGACTGATAGCTTTGAACTGCTGGACAATCGTTGTAATGCTGAGGGCTTAGACGACCGCTCTGGAGACCGGAGACTTGGATGGTTGCCGCTGAGATTGGCACCTGATAGCTCAAGAGGGTGAGGTCTTGCTTGATGGCTCCCGTGGCGCGGGAGGCAGTGCGCCCAAAAGTCTGCGCTTGATGTCTCTCGTTGGCAATGGCGGCTTTGGATATATCTATAGGTGATGATACTACTGTATGTACCAGCGAGATGTAGATGTATCTGTGGCGGTTTCTCGTCGGGTAAGCAACGACGTTCCATGTTGGTGCATGCCTGCATCACCATCACCACAAATTGCCCGTGTCTCTCGGAAACGTGCGCAAACTTCTGAACACGAACTGTATAGCTACGTAAGATGGACCCACACCTGCATACAAAGGCTGAACTGTTCAACCTGACATTGAAAATATACGGACTTCTTAATCAACACTTTCCTACCAACAAGAGTAATCATTCATAATGGCAGACAACAGACTCCGTGTGGGCATCATCGGTGCAGGTGAGGTGGCCCAAGTCATCCACCTCCCAGCACTGGCAATGTTGAGCCACCTGTACATCACCACAGCCGTTTGCGATATTTCCAAAAAGGTTATCAGACTCCAATATCTACTCACATCAAGAAGAATCTACTGACTTCTCTAGAACGCCGACCACTGCGCCAAAAAATTCCACATCCCCCTCGCCACCACCACCCCAACCGCCCTCCTCACCAACCCCTCCATCGACGTAATCTTCAACCTCACCTCGGACGAATTCCACGAACCCTACACCATCTCCGCCCTCGCGGCGGGCAAACACGTAATGATCGAGAAACCCATCACCCTCTCCCTTCCCTCCGCCCAGCGAATCCTCGCCGCCGAACGTCAAGCCCCCAACAACGCCCGCGTATTCGTAGGCTACATGCG
>Ga0265797_10000750_pt1 | contig 59191 bp, 29 predicted proteins | sample P2T30metagenome_FD_192433 | JGI IMG/M metagenome (GOLD analysis project Ga0265797, IMG submission 192433) | Plant litter microbial communities from East Loma Ridge, Irvine, California - P2 T30 | ecosystem: Environmental > Terrestrial > Plant litter > Unclassified | place: USA: California... | reverse complement strand
TACCGCTTGCTCTACGGTAAACAATGAATGCAATTTGCCAGGTGCGTCGTTAGCAAGCAGCAAACCCCCTTACCAATGTTATCGTCCACGAGCTGAGATATGTGATCATCTGTTTGGCATCACGTTGCTCTTGTGGTCTCTATCGCCGATGGCACGTGCCCCGTAAGTTGGGCAGTGTATGTAGTCTGCTTCCACCAGCCAACTCTCCTTCTCCTTCGCCACCCCCAAAAAGCTGCTACCAACTCCTCCCAGCAAAGAAACCGCAACAATGGATCCACCACCTGTCTTCCGCAAGTACCTGTGGGAATGCAGCAAGTTGATATCAACTCTTAACGCCATGATCTTGGACCTGACCACTGACGATATCGCGTAGGAATCAAACACTGCAGAGATGCCACCTTCCCGACCCACCGCGGTCGCGGTCAAAAACTCTGGCGCAGCTGCGAGCGCGCATCAAACTCGCTGTCCGCCGCCGTCCCTGAGAAAGGGAAACACCAGGACGTGACGATGAAGAAGAAGTAGGCGGCGGCGGACGGCAGCAGCAGCAGCATGATGTCTCTGTCGGTGGGAGCGTGATGGGTCGGGAGGAGGTGACAGATAGCAGCACCATTACGACCAGAGACAATCAAAGCTTAACACAACACTGCATACCACTACTCACTTCTCTCGATGGCGCGTGAATCGTTCTCTGATGCTGCATGTCCGTAAAGCGCCTTACTGAGATCGATCCCACCACCGCTTACTACTACGCTTGACGTCCCAGCACAGCGCCTTCTTCGTTGACTTGGAAGGGCATCAGCAGTACAGAAGCATCAGGTAGGAGCAGAACGTATGAGCAGAGACAGCGAAAGACCGCAAGTTGCCTTCGCTTGGGAAGTCCTAGCATAGTACCCTCTCTGTGAAACTGGACATGAGTAGCAGCAAGGAAGCATCAGATGGAAGCATCAGATAGCAGCATATTGTATTGCCATAGATCGTGAGAGCACGAAGGAGACGCACATTGATCAGCATACGATCCTCTGCAGCGTAGACGTGAAGAGTGGTAAGGAAGCATCGAAGCAGCACAATGGGTGACCGGAGGCAACGCAATGGTCACCGTCGCCTCTTTCTAGGGCGCGTGCGTGAGATCAGCAAGAAAGCTTGAGATAGCAGCACAACGAATGAGCAGAGTCGGTGAGAGATCGTGGAGAATCGCAGTAGCCAGCACCTAGTCTCTATGATAGTGAGGATGAGGAACAACCAGAAAGCATTGAATAGCAGCACGACTGAGGATTACATCCGCTATACCGACACGCTGTCACGCCCATGCACCGTAATATCGTCGTGCGTTGCCAGGCAAACATCAGAGCCCAACCTTCTCCGTAGACGCGAGCATGGAGAGCAGCAGTCAATCTTCAGACAGCAGCAGCGCAATTGATGATCGTGATCATGGGCAGTGAAAGCGAGTGCATCACAGAACAGAACACATCTCACTACTGAAGCAAAGAAAGAACACGTGCATCTCCGACGCCATTAGAACGTAGACACAACAGCAGCAAAGGGGGCAATGATGAGTAGGTAGATGAGCTTCTTCTCCAACCACTTGTCGCAAGCAACAAGTGAACTGATGAAAAATGTTGTGAACGCCTTCCAGCTGTAGTGCAATACTGGTAGCATAACCCATGACCTGTTGACGCTTGCACATCATCAGGAGTCAGGTGAGTCAAAAAAAATAGATGGGAGGGGTGACAGGCACCGCCGCTGGCTTCGAAAAGAGAAGAAGAACAGGATTCCAAAGGCGGCGAAGCGTTTATATAGCTGTGGTCGGGCAATGTCTTGGCAATCTGCGCCGCTACTAGTGCGTCCCAATCGGTCACCAGGAGAGCTGGATTGGGGCCTTAGGCAACGCGGAAGATCGCCTGTTGTTTGCCTGGGGACTTGTGCATGAGTAGGCGTCAGATACTGTATGTCGTTTGGTGCAACCAGTCGATTGTTGTAGATGAAAACGTGTAGGTCCGACCGAACAGAGCTTGCCTCTTTGATCCTGCGTGCCGACCGACAACAAAGAACAATTAGGCTCGGCTAGGTCAATGGAATTCTATTCATGAGTGCAATCGATGAAATGTCAACTACATTACAGTGTCGGTGTTCAGAAAGTCCAGAACCGCCATTGATCTCTTCTACGCGGCGGCACGGCTGCCAGTCTGTTTACATGCTACTTGCATCGATAGGAAATCGACGATCTTGGACGAGGGGGAAGCTCATGATGAGGATCACATGTGCCATCCGTCATTCTCGAACTGGATACCCGTATCGACAATTTGGGAAGCTCACTGAGACGGAGAACTTCACTGAGCGGGGGACAATGATTGAGAAGGTGAGGTTGATGGAGATCGGAAAGATTGTATTTGATTGATACAGAAAGCAAGCACGATTGATGACGATAAAATGTGAGCCCTATTGTACAAACGCACAGCATGTATGGAAGACACGAAATGGTTTGCGGAGGGTCTCAGGATCTGGCTCGAAGGCCGTCATTTCCTGCTGGTGTTCAGAACACCGTGTTCTTTGATGTGATTTGACTCGGCCCCCTTTTATACATCTCACGAAGGAGGTTGAGGTCTGGCAGGGCGTTACCAGTACGTCCACTCGGTCAATCGGGTCTTGCGGAGCTCAAGGTAAAACAGGGCCCATACCAAGTCGTAGAGCCATGTGGCCGCTTTCAACAAGCGACCGGCTTGGTCAAAGACGACTGGTCGGTGGTGGATGGTATACTGGAGTAAGAAGTTAGTGAGTCTTCGTGTCAAAGAGTGTGCGATGGGGATGGAAAGGAGATGGGGAGGATGATGGATGAGTGATGGAGTGCAAGAAGGTAAGTGCAAAAGGAGTTTGATGAGTTGTTGCAGGGAGGTTGTGATGAGGGGAGGAAGAGAGAGGAGGCGGAGGAGCCTTTAATGGTCACTGTGGGGCTAGGTCTCAAACCGCCAAGGAGCGTTGCCAGTTTGGGAAGGGGACTTGCCTGAGGAGCATTTCGGGAGGCATGTGACATGGTAGGGACATTGGATACGACATGCTTGTGCATGCAGGGGGTTCTTCTGGTCAACTGGTAAGAGGCAGCAAGGGGGAGCACCATTGAACTGGTCATTCACAGGAAAGAGGCGATGAGACTTGTCGATCGTAGTTACAAGCTATCAGTATGTCTCGATGCACCAGATGATTTTCCTTGCTGATGTCGAATGCCACTCTTCCCAAATACAACATACGCTGCTCCCTGTCAGCCTTGCCTGCGGGATGCTTTGAAGCCGATGATTTGATTATACAAGTGGACTGGGGCCGATCGAAGGATCGCTGCAGTCTGTAAGCTTCTTTTTGCCTCACCTGAAGCTGCGGTGTTGGCTACGTAGTAACCTGGCGGTTCTCGCTGGGAGACTTTCAGTGTCTGCTGTTGCTTCGATTACGATCATGTGGTTAGACTGCGACGCGTTCCTTTCCGACTATTTGAGTAAAACAGGCTCAGGTACATCAAAGAAAGGATCATGCGCAAGATCTGAGCGATTCATCAAAGTGCGCAGCGTCAAGCTTGTGGCAAATCAGTGAGGCACAAGCTTGCTCAACAGCGAGCGTCTAACCAACCTTTGCCAAACACTCCAACTCCAATATTGTATCCACACAGGATCGACACCACAGACTCCACGTCTTTGCTGAATTAACATCGAGACTCTATGGTACAAAGCATACTGCAGCGCATCTCGTACTGACGATACTTGTTTGCCAGGGACTTCCGATAATGCGAAAGCAGCCACCGTCAGACTCCCAGAGACACAAACGCCTTTTCCTCACAATTCAAACACGCAGACACGGTCAAGACATCTCGGATGGGGCAAGAGATGGATACAATGTAAATATCAGACTCACGTTCCGGGCGATATATTCCTGGACCTGCAGCGCAAAATCCGGACCGGACACCAAGTCAGCAAGACAACAACTCCAACACATCAGCCCAACCGGCGTGTCGAATGGATGCAGCACGGCCCATTGCGCCAGTACATCATTGTTTTCCACCAAGCGAGCGACTTCCAGACCATTCCTCAACTGCGATTTGCCAATGCAAAGACAACAAGTACACGGTGCGTCAGGATGAGCTTTGGCGGCTTGTTCGGCCAACTGGATACTTTAACGGCAGTATCTACTGCGTCAGAGGGTCGCCAAACAGCTCAGTGAAGCTATTTCATCGATCAGAGAAGCGTATTCGGTCGTTGTTGCATCATGGAAGTGTATCACACACAACGCCATCGAAAGGACATAGACGTGAGGTCAGATTTGGGTATAGCCGCTAAGTCAGCACGGCTGCTGACGGAGACGACGATCACTTGGCAAGGGCGCACCGAAGATGGTGGAGTGCGCGTCAAAGACGTGTACCGCGTTGACAGGACAAGACAAAAACATCGCGAACTATCACCAGTGTCGGTATCAAATCCGCATACTTGTCGCCTTCATCACTCGGCGACTCTGCGAAACGCGAAATTGTTCGTGAACAGCCACGCGCGGCCACGGCGACAGCCACGACACGACACAACGTGACGGCGAGACGGTGTCTACGCCCGCCGACTTTGTGACCCGACTGCCCGATCTCCACAGCGTGCATAGCGTGCACAAACACTTCACTTACACACCATGGCTGGCCGTCAGGAAGATGTGCTGGATCCTGCGCTGGGAGGCGGCCCTCCGCCAACACAGGCGCCGGTAGCCTCCACCATGCCCTACTATCACTATGCTCACACGCCCGTTGCGCCCTCGTCAGCTGGCGAATCGGCATACCAGCAGCCCCCGCAAATGCCCACGGCTATTGCTCAGTATGCACCTCCTATGGGCGGTAGTGGTGCGCCTGCTCAGGAGGATCCCAAGAGGCCGAGAGCCTGCGATTCCTGCCGTAACCTAAAGGTCAAATGTGAGTTGCCAGAGGATCGTCCAGACCTTCCTTGTAGACGATGTGCGAAGACAGGCCGCGATTGTCACATTACGCCACCCACGCGGAAGCGTCAGAAGAAAGAGGCCAGTCGTGTTGCAGAGCTTGAGAAGCGTCTGGAAGAGCTCACATCGACAGTCGCCGCTCAAGCAAGTGGCCGCTTGTCTCAGTTTGCCTCTCCCTCCGAGCAACCATCGGACCGCTTGTCCGACCCTGCGTACGGTAGACAGAGCATCAGTTTCATCAGGTCACACAGTCCAGGAACGCCATACCAACACTCCCACGACGATGGCTCCGCCGTCAAACGGCGTCGTACGGACGACTCCCCATACCCGGCACATTCATCGCTACCATACAGTAATGGTAGCCCGTCCACAGCAAATGCTCAAAACTCTGCAGCAGAGGAGGCATCCAGCATTGAGATGTCATGGGCTATTGCGAGCGACATCACTCGATTCCTCCATCACACTACACCTCAGCAATTCGTCCAGCGAATCAACTCACTCATTCCTCCAGAGAGAGCTCCTGATCTCCTGAACAGGTACAATGTCGAGATGGCTCCACATCTGCCAGCTGTCATCTTTCCGTCGACCATGACCGCCGACCAACTATTCAAGGAGAAGCCCCTACTTTATCTTTCCGTGCTGGGTGCAGCATCTTTTGGGCATGCCGAGCAGGAAACCTCCAGAACCGCAGTTCGTGAAGCCATTGGAACCATAGCCGACTGCGCAGTCCGGAACGGTGCAAAGTCCATGGAGCTCATCCAGGCGATGCAAGTCATCGCACTGTGGTACAAGCCGCCCGAGCAAGCCGAACAGACAAACTTCTACCAGATCATCAACATTGCAGCAACTATGGTGTACGATCTGGGGTTGAACCAGCGCTTCAACCTTGCCAAAGCCAGGCGAGGACTCATGGGACCTGCGAAAGATGTTGCACCAAATCGCGGCATCAGCATGGCGCCAGTGAACTCTGACGAGCTAGAGTCGAGACGAGCGCTTCTCGGCTGCTACTACTTGTGCGCAAGGTAAGTTGAAAAGACTACTTGATTGTGTAGCTGTCGCTAATTTTGACTCAGCGCCGCCATGGTTCTGCGCCGACCCATAAGATTCGACTGGACAAAATACACGGAAGACTGCATCGAAGAGCTCATGACAAGTCCTGACGCCGCGCCGACCGATCGACTGCTCTGCCAGCACGTCAAACTACAACGCATATGTGAGGAAGTCGGCCAACAATTTCGCATGCACGATCCTTCAGCTACGGTCAGCCTTGACGATGCCCAGGTGGCCTACAACGTACGGCACTTCGAGAACGAGCTCAAGCGCTGGAAGGAGGATATACCGGACGACTGTCGCACTGCTGGCTTGATGTTCTTTGAGCATGTTTGCAGCTTGTACGCCCACGAAATCGTGCTGCATCTCAATCACAATGTCGACGACTTCAAGATGCCGTTCAACGAAGAGAGCCTGAAGAACGTCAACGCTGGTTTCGGCAAGCTGACGCAGAATCAGATGAACTCGCTGCAGGCCTGCGTGAAAGCAGCTCACGGCATTCTGGAATCGATGCTCAACTTTGACGGGAAGACCATCACAGCTTTGCCAATGCTGCTGTACTTCGTCCGGTGCGTCTACGCCGTCGTCATCCTCATCAAGATGCATGTAGCGGTCTGCATCCCCAACTCTGAGCTGGGCAAGCTCTTCCAGGCCGAAGACCTCAGAGTCGAGTTCTATCTCAACGGCTTGATTGACCATATCAGCACCGTCGCTCGCCAACGCTCGATCCGCCCCAACAAGGTCATCCGAATCCTCAAGGTCCTGCGCGACTGGTTTGAAGAAAAGCACAAGAAAGGGATAACCGCGCAGCTCAGCGGTGGCGAGGCACCTTCTTCGACAGAGCCAGGCCAGGATGAAGAAAACGGCCACGGCAAAGGTCAATCTGGCCTCCACATGCTCTCACAAGTTGCCACCGGCCAGCAAGCGCAAAACGGTGAGAACTCAGCAGACTGGAACTCCAACTTTGAGCGTGCGAACAACATGCCGCCGTACAGCCAGAGGTACAGCACGAACCAGCAGAACAACGCGAACTACGCCCCTGCGCAAGACGAGAGCACCAATTTCGCCATGCCCAGCTACGGCGGCGCTGGAGGTTTCGGCGGCAACATGCATGACCCGAACATGGCGCAAGACTTTGGCTGGGGCGACTTGGGCGTGCAGCAGGCTATGGACATCGCGCTGGGAGACATGAACGGTTTGCAGGGCGGTGGGCTGGACAACTGGCTGCTCGGTGGTGATAGCATGATGCCGTTTGTTTCTTACGATACCAACGGTCCACAGGCTTCGGCGATGGGCTCGACTCGTTTCTAGTTCGTGAGCTTGCCATCTTTTAGTTGCCTCAAGAGGACTAATGAAACGATTATGAATTCCTTGAACGGTGCTATCTGAGGTCGCCGAATCTGCTGAACCTTTTCTTGCCATTGAGAGTAACATGGTTGAGCGAGTAGTTGGTGGTACGAGACTGCGACAAGGCAGGCGACGAAGACTGACATTGGCCAGTGAGGTAGGTAGACATCGCTAATAACAAAGCTTTGTCAGTGCATGACTTTATCATCAAGGTGAACGTCCGAATGAAGTTAGCCGATGCTTATGCATACCAGCACACGTTATCCGATCGATTCGAAGAGATGTACGCAGAGCGATTCGACTCTCTGCCTCGTTGTACAATGAGTTCGAGTGAACGAAAGCTGAGGGCACGAGCGCCAAAAATCCGTAGCAGTGCACGGTTTCGGACCCGTCGACCGTGATCACTGGTCATTGAACGAGTGTCTCGTTTATTTGAAGTGGCGGGTTATAAGGCGCTGCCAATAGGGCACAGATACAAGTGCATCAGTATACTATTTATACAAAGAAGAACGGGATATCGTCAGCCACCGTCCATCTACCTTAACATCTTACAAGCTCTCGTGTCCACATCTCATACATATGTACCATCCGACCCTGACCTGGAGAGAAAGAAAAACACTCTCTCTCCCTCCCGTCCGCCACATCACATCACTCCCACCTATCCGCCAGCCTGAAAGGCTTCAGCCTGACCGTCCTCGAGAACACATCCACCTGCTCGATCGTACACTCCCACCGATCGCCCGCCATGGGCTCCGGCAAGCCCGCACCCGGCGTCGCCATACTAGCCGCAGTATTGAGTTCCTCGAGGATGACCGGGACGTTGCCACCCTGGTACCAAGGCTGCGCCGTGATGTACGCGTAGCAAGTCTCGAACGGCAGTTTGGCCTCGCCGAAGTGGTGGGCGCGGAACATGAGCATGGCGACCCAGAAGTTCTCGGACATGAATTTGGCGCGGGTGATCATTTGCTCGCGCGGCTGCAGGCCCAGCATGATGCTCTGCAGGACGGGCGTGCTGAAGGGGAGGAAGCTGCGGTCGGGCTGGGTGTCGGAGAAGAGGGAGTCGCCGGGGGGGCTGACTAGGGACTTGCCGGTGCGGGCTTCTTCGCGCAGGGCGGCTTCGATTTGCCAGTGGAGGATCATGTCGCCGTAGCGTCGGAGCGGGGAGGTGACTTTTCCGTAGTGATCCAGGCCGAGCAGTTTGTGGCGCAAGGGCTTGGTGCTCAGGATGACGGAGCCCTGGGTTTTGATGTACTCGATGCCGATGTGCAGGGGTAGCTCGCCGTTGTTCCTCTTGATTGCTGGCGCGCAGACTTTGTTGTAGAATTCGACCGAGTCGGGCTGGTCGGGTTTGGGGACGGCGCCGCGGAAGATGGTTGGGATCTGGCGGACGGCACACCATTCGGTGGAGATCTCGCAGGCGAGCAACATCATCTCGCGGACCAGGATGTTCACGGTGCTGTCGCCGGCGTGGAACCAGTTCTTCAGTCGTTGGGTCTTCATGTTCAGCACCGGATCGCCTTCGACAGTGCGAGCACCTTTGCGATGAGGGTGGTCCCAAGCAAGCCCGAAGCCGGTCCAGTTCTGCCACACACTCATTTCTGGACGGTGCGAGTCAAAGAAGACACCACCTGCGGCCTTGCGGACGTCCGTGCGCAACTCGGCCAATTTCTGCAGCATCTTCAAGTCTTCGATGTTGGACTGGGTCATGAAAGGCACGGCGCTTTTCCTTTCCGCTGTTGGGGGCGCATTGCCTCCAACAGTGATGTCAACCACCTCATTTTCACGATTCTGCAGTCCCACCAGCTCATTAGTCTCCTCGGGTGTCAGTCTATGGACATTCCGAATGAAACCAGCCCTGATCTTGTTTTCCAGAGTTTCGCCACGCGCGTTCAGCCTTGCGGAGAACGTCAAGCAGGGCCGCTCTTTGGCGAGCGAGAAATGCCGTTGGGTGGCCCAGCGAGGAAGCATCATGTAAGCTCTTTCAGGCGTGTAGATCGTCTCGCCCATGTGCCGTGCCATCTTGGCAAGAGGGTGATCACGGTCAAAGAAAGCGGTAGGGTTTGCGATGTGAACGTGCGCCCACCATTCTGGATTGTCGCTGTCCGCGGGTGTCGCTCGCTCCACGGAAAGACCGTCATCGATCTCGTGAGCGGAAGCGCCATCGATACAGTAGACAGGAAGGTCTCCCCAGTCGTGGCGAATGTCTGCCATGGAGTCCAGGAAACCAGGGCTATTCCTCATGGAAAGCACATTGCCCATAAGTGTCTGCAGAGGCTTGGAGTGCTGACTGCTGGGAAGAAGAAGGTGCTGATCGAAACGGACACGGTTTTCGTACGGGAGAATCGTACCAAGTTCTTGCAGGAACATGTATCCTGTTCTAGAATCAAGTTCGTGGTCCTCGTACAGTCCAGTAGCCTGCAGTATTAAAGGCGGCAGGGCGCTGATTCGCGGGAGCCCCAAGAACATGTTGCTACAGGACCAGGCTTCGATGAACCGCACGATCTCTTGATCTGCATCGTTGAAGCGGAAGTCGGATCGGATTTCTACAGCTTCCTGGCTTGGTGTAATTTCGCGCTTGATTTTGCTCGGTCCCACATTGCCGGCAACAGTTGGCTGGCGGTCTCGGCGACTAGCAGTCACGATTGCCTTGGCATGCTCGATAAAACGGTAGATCCGTGCAGCACCTGCGCTTGGTGTGTGGCGCCGACGTTGCGCGTTGCTCGAAGCCGCAACCATAGCAAGGTCTTCTTGCCAATCCCGGAGCCATGTGCGCACCACCTCGACCATTTTGACTTGCTCCTTGGAGCGAATCTGCAGGTAGCCAGTCAGACGGTGAGATCTGCGATCAACATTGAAGGCGAAGCCAGCATGCATGAGTGCCTTGCGAACGGTGAAAAGTGCTGGCAGCGGCAGCTTGTCACTTGGCGTCTTGAGAAGCCTTTCTGCAGCTGATGCCAGGCTGCCGTACCGCAGATCTTCCTTGTGCGCCAGAAGATCGTGAGCGCGATCCAGAGTCGATGCGTGCTTTCGGTAGATCTCTTGACTTTCTCTGTTGAAGGCCACCATGCGGCTGACCAAAGGCGCGGCGACGTGCCGGGGTACCGAAAGGTCGTGGACAAACTCGTCCTGCCGTAGAGATTCCCTCTCCCGGGCTCGTGCTGCGTCGGGTAGGTGAGCGAGCAGCGGCTCAACGAGCTGTGGCGACACCCAGCCTGGGATGCAATACTGAATTTGGCGTTCCGCGACATGCACCCATCGGCCTTGCATGGTGTAGAGCTGACTCTCGGGACCAACTCTGCGCACAAAGACTGCAAGCATGCCCTCCTTTTCCGACGATGGGAATTCGAGCTCTACAAGATCCCCCATGAACAAGAAACGAGGGTCAGTCACGTCATCTTGTAAATCTTCAGTCTGCGCTCCTGCGAAATGTGCAATGGATTGGTGTTCGTCCTCTGCTTCATCCGATCTGCGAACCATGCTCGGGGTGTCGCCGAGTCTTGTGAAGTCGTTGACGAATCCACCGGTATTTTCCTCTGCTACAGGTAGCTCGACTTTGTAGAGATCTTCCATGTGCTGGCCATGTTCTTCCTGCCATCGCCGGAGCTTTGCACGGAAGCCGTTGGAGGTCTCAAGGGGTGGCAGGCCACCGTGTGTCTTGGGTGTATGAGGCTCGGCCTGCTTATGATACATTCGACTACCTGTGTACGGGACATTTTGCGTGGCCCTTTGCTCAAGTGTAGGCCTTTTCGTACTTGAAGTTGATTGGGCTGTAGAACCACCAGGAACGCTATTTGTAGGTCGCCAGTCGGCGTTCCATGGGCGTTCCTTCCTATACTTGTGGAGTATTCCTGCAAGTTGCTGGGCTACGGCATTTCTTACACCGTTGTGAGCACCTGAGCTGTCACCGCCCGGTACCTCGGTGTGGATGCCCAGCAGAGCGTCAAAGTCCAGAGCGTCAAAGTCGCTTTGTGTCCGATCTTGTTGGCGGTGTCTAGCCGCAACCTCCGTAGTTTTATGCTCCTCTAGCGTGTCTTGTTTGATGTACTTGTGGATTGGCAATCCCGCCTGGGCGTAGCGAATGCGTGGTTCGGGGCATTGCCAGCTTGTTTCGGGTGGCGCTATTTTTCTGACTATGTCCTTTCGGACTTCCGTATATGCGAAATGCTTCTGAATGCGTAGATCCAGATCGTGGGCACTGTTAGGACCGAGCGTCGATGTCGAAGTCGCAAAGTGGTGGCGTGGTGGGCTCAGTCGGCATCGCAAGCAGACATAGGCGCGTCTGGCGGACTGCTGTGGTCGCGCATTGCTGGACGACAGCATAGCAGATGGCAGCAGAGCGATCAACGATGCGCCGGGGGAGGGGGCGGTTGACGTGACTTGCAAATGGAATGCAGTGTAAGTTAGTTGATGGTCTTGCGACTTGGAACATCATCCTTGGTCGGTGGAGGAAGTCCGCGCGGGCATGCCTCGGATCTCTATCGGTCTGGAACTTGCAATACTTCCATGTCGACACCAATGATTGACATCTGACAACGACCGCCTCAGTCCTCCCGTTTGCTGATCGCTTGTAATCTTGAATGGATCGTTTCTTCCTGTTTCAATGGTACTCAAGCTATAGGCCCCCGGTCTTCCGAGTAAGCCTTGACCCGGTGAGTATGAAACTGGTCGCGGTTGTACCTACGTGAACAGACAATTTCGAACAAGCATAAAGCAGATAATTCAAAAGCATTGTAGCATGTGAATGTAGAGCTTGCTTGATCGGTGATCCCTGGTTATTTTTATCATTTTGTGTAAGTATGGAGAGAAAGGTTGCCGCCGACTCGCTGCATGAGTGGGCCTTCTGTTTGATGAACTGACAAAATAGCACAACGACCACAGTATCAGCTGATGCAGGGCTTACCAGACCACTATGGAATGCATGCCAACTATGAATGACCATCCAACGCATAAAAAGTGCCGAAGTGTCATTATCTTCAGTAACAATGCGGTTTTTTGGATGGAAAGATTGTTCGAATCGTTGGAGTCAGAAACCCAACCCTAACCCTATCCCGGCATGCTCGTTCAACAGATCCCGCACGCCTGCCAAAAAAAAAAGAAAGCCAGGTCGTTGTTTCTCGATATCGATGGATGCTTCTTTCTTGAGTTCCGAGTATTCAATTCTGAGCCATCGATCGCAAAAACACATTCATCGACGTAGGCATAAACGTAAACGTTGATCATCGCCTGCCAAAGCAAAAGGATTGGTCCCACCGTGAATCGAACACGGGTTGGTCGCGGATCATTGCGGGTCTGACGAAGCAGATTAGCCACAAGCGACAGTGATACCTCTACACTATAGAACCGTTGAGTCCATTCGATGGTTGATAAAATATATTCGCTGTCAATTTGAGCGCCTACAGCATCAGCATCATCAAGTCCAAGCTCTAAGCGGACGTGTCGGATCTCCGATCACCACCTTCATAATTCTCCTACCACACGAGAACGCTCTTCTTCTCTCCATCACAGCACAAGTCACAAGGTACGTCTATACAACCTCCCTCCTCTATCAACCCCTCAACATGATGCTACAACCATAGCATGTATTACCCGAAAGCCTCCGGGCTACAGTGGATAAATTCTCAATAACCTCTGATCTCTTCAACTCACCACCAACGCACCATCACACAAGCTCCAAGCACTTCCGACTAACAACGACTGCTCACAGGACACTTTCATGTCTTCCTCAAAGGCCCCCGCCGGCCATTTCACCGTTCTCTACTTCGCATCATCCTCTTCGTACACCCGCAAGCAGCAGGATCACTTTGCCGCCCCTCTGCCGCTCAGCCAGCTGCCTGATGTGCTGGACAAGCAGTACCCTGGCATCAAAGAGAAGGTGCTTGGGAGCTGCGCGGTCACTGTGAATCTGGATTATGTGGATGTTGAAGAGGAGGCGGGAAAGGGAGAGCAAGGGCTTGTTGTGCAGGCTGGAGACGAGGTAGCGATTATACCGCCGGTCAGCTCGGGTTGACTGTAGACTTGAGGTTGCACAAGGCAGAACAGTACTGTGTTATGACATCTAGCTCTTCTATCCTGGTCGTGCCATGTCGACTGCAACGGATTGAATGCATCATCCCTGACCTTGTACCCAAGCATAGCCAGTTTCAATGCAGGGCATCTTGTCGACTAGAGCATATCGGAGAAAGAAAACGCACTCTCACTACGAATGTTGAATGTGAGCGAGTGCGATGAGACGATCTCTTGAGAAAACAGGGCAGTCGACTTTCAGCCCCGGCTTTCATTCAATCCAATCCAATCCAATCCCTGGTCTACCACCGCGGCCAAACCAAATCATACCCAACAGAGAAGCAAGCCACCAAGGCAGCGATGGGACACAAACACGAAAAGCCCCGATCAGATCTATTGCTGCTGCTGCTGCCTCACAGCATTGCGTTCAGCAAGGCCATCGCCGACAACTCATCCTCCAACTCAGAATCCTCCTCCTCCTCCTCCTCAAAAGCCTTGACAAATCATCCTCGCTCTCCGGCAAAGCATCAAAAGCAAACATCGCCCTCAACACCTGCTGAACAACACCAGCCCGCCTGAACCTCCCAGCCTCGTTCTGGCGCCAACATTCGTTCCCCTCGTAAACATCCTCCCCCTGGTAAGCCTCCAGCGCCCCGCCGTCCAAGTCGACAACATAAGCCCACTCGCAGAACAGGCCGTCGCTGGCAAACTCGAGGTTGAAAAAGTGCTTGACTGGCTCGGAGGCTGTGGCAACGTCGTCAAGGATGCTTACTCCCTGCCTGCCCCAGACCTCTGCCCCATCTTTGGGCCGGGATCGTCGGAGTCGGACGAAGTGCGTGTTGTCACGCAGCTGTCTGATGTTGCCGGCGCTTCTCAGGAAGCGGAGGACTTCCACGCCTGCGGCGCTCGGGTAGCCGTCGCAGTGGCCGTACTCGGCGACGACGAAGCGGCCTTTGTGGTAGATGCAGACGAGGTGGCGGGTGCCCATTGTCGGTTGTCGGTTGTCGATTGTTGATAGTAGGTGGTTTGGCGTCGAGTTAAGAGTGGACTTCTGGTGTGTGGAATTGTGGTGTCTCTTATATGACCGGTGACATGCTTTCCTACGTTCTTGTATATATCCACATCGATGCTTGCGATAGCTTTAGGCATCAACCTGGCATACCAGGCAGTTGGCCGTTTCGTGCAACATGAGAAGGCAGAAAAGTCGCTGGCTGGCAATCCCTTGCATATCGAACGAACGACGCATCAACGGTCCTTGCAACACAGCACTCATTTGGTAAGTATAGCAAGCTAGAGCGTTTACAGTAGCTCAGCCAAAAACGAATACAATCGAAGGCTTTGACATTCCAAAAACTTAACTCGCGTGGAAATCGACAAAACATCGAATTGATCACCAAAAATGTCACGACCAAAAGACAAAAAGCATCAAATAAGACATCTAGCCTGTAGGTCCTACCCGGAATCGAACCGGGGTCGCCCGGAATCCCAATTATGCTCTTTACATCGGATGAAATCCGAATGGTGAAGGAGAGAAAATCAGAACCGGAAGTGATAACCGCTACACTATAGAACCAGTTACATTGCTGGGTATATCCCAAAAATTGCAACTCATGTTCAACAGCGTGCGAGCTGGTCTGAAGATGCTCGTTTGTTGGAGAACAGATTTTTGTTCTCCCCAAGATGTTGATGGCAAATATTCGGATGCGGCCTCTGAGTCATGGACCAATAGGACTTTGGAGGGTTGCAAAGTCAACAGGCAAACCGAACAAGGGAACAACAGCTTGTTTGATTGCATGCAACACGAGTGCGATCGTTAATCATTCCGAAGAAACAGACACAACAATGCAACCGCGCCCAACTCACTTTCTCAAAACAAGTCGGTCATAGCTCCCTTGCTAGCATCGCCAACCAACCTCGCATACTTGGCCAAAACACCCCTGGTAACAGGCATGCGTGGAGGTTTCCACTCCGAAAGCCTCTTCGAGATCTCGCTCTCCTCAACATCCATGCTAATCGTATTCTTGTCGGCATCGATTGTGATGAAATCCCCATCTTGCACAACAGCAATGGGGCCGCCAACACTGGCTTCGGGCGAGATGTGACCCACGATGAAGCCGTGCGACGCTCCGGAGTATCGTCCATCTGTGATGAGGGCGATGTTCTTCAGACCAGCACCCATGATCGACGCGGAGGCCTTGAGTTGTTCGGGCATACCGGGCCCACCCTTGGGGCCTTCGTAGCGGACGACCAGGACGAGGTTCTCGGTGCGGGGGATCTCGCCTTTGTTGAGGGCGTCGTCGAGCTCGTGCTCCTTGTTGAATACCTTTGCTTTGCCTGTGAAGCGCATGCCTTCCTTGCCTGTGATCTTGGCTACAGCTCCGTTGGGAGCCAGGTTACCGTACAAGATCTCCAGGTGTCCGGTGGGCTTGATGGGGTTGTCGAGCGATTTGATGATTTCTTGACCTTGCTTGAGCGAAGGCCAGGATTCGACGTTCTCGGCTAGCGTTTTGCCGGTAATTGTAATGGTGCTGCCGTCTAGCATACCGGCGGCTATGAGCAGCTTCTGCACGGATGGGATTCCGCCGATGTCGTAGAGGTCCGCCATCAGGTACTTGCCGGAAGGAGCCATGTCGGCGATGAAGGGGATCTTGTTGCTGACCTTCTGGAAGTCGTCCAGCGTCAAGTCCACGCCAGCGGTGCCGGCCATGGCGAGTGTGTGCAATACGCCGTTCGTGGATCCGCCGAGAGCCATCATCATGACCAGCGCGTTCTCGAACGATTTCTTCGTCAAGCAGTCCCGCGGTCTGATGTTCTTCTCCATGCAGATCTTGATTGCTTCCGCTGCCTTGTGACACTCACGCATCTTGGCTGGCGAGGTAGCAGGAGTGGAAGATGAGCCGGGCAGCGAGAGACCCAGAGTCTCGGTCATCATTGCCATGGTGTTGGCTGTGAACATGCCGCCGCAAGCACCCGACCCAGGACATGATTCTTTCTCGAGATCGGTCAGAATCTCGTCCTGGGTCTGCGAAGGGTCGTCCGGGTTCTTCAGTCTGTTGTAGATGTACGCTCCGTGTGCCTCGAGCGCGCTGGTAATGTTGATAGGTTTCTTGAGAAGCTTGGAGTAACCAGGCTGAATCGAGCCTCCATCTGAGAGGAAGTCAGCATCCTTCCGGTATCAAAAGTCGCAAGATCTTCTCAACTCACAAATCATCAAACTGGGTCTATTATGCCTTGCCATCCCCATAACACACCCCGGCATATTCTTATCACACCCGGGAATCGTAATATTGGCATCATGAAACTGCGCACAAGTAACAGTCTCCACACTATCCGCAATAATCTCTCTCGTCTGCAGACTGAACCTCATCCCCTCCCCGCCCATTGTAATGCCATCGCTCACGCCAATGGTGTTGTACTGCCACGCCAGCATCTCTTGCTTCTCTACAGCCCTCTTCACTTCCTTGCCAATATCCAAGAGATGAGTGTTGCAAGGGTTGCCTTCCCACCAGACACTCGCAATTCCGACTTGCGGGTAGTTTTTGAGGACGTGTTCGTTCGGCACGCCGGCAGCGTAGAGCATTGCTTGGGCGGCTGGGAAGTCATGCTCGCGGGTCAGGGTGGAGGAGTATTTGTTGAGGCCGCTGCCTGGTTTTGAATTGGGGAAGTCGAGGTAGCGAGGTTCTTCGGGGATGCGTTGTTTTTCGAGGTTGGAGGGATCCATGGTGATGGTTTTGTGGACTTGGTCGAGTTGTGTTTGTGAGGTTCTTTTCAATGCTCGCAGGGCTGCGGTCGTATTTCCTCACTGTCAACGCTAACACCGGTCTTTTGGGTTAACAAACGATCGAACAAAAGCTCAAGGACGCTGACCGAACGAGCGAATGACAGAAAGCACATTTGTACTCTCCACACGGATCAAGGTGATCGGCCTTCGATTACCCAATGTCGTCAGCTTCGCCCCGCGCAAGGCCCCGCATTGATGGAGTGCAATAGCCGATTTGACCAAAGGCCGCCGATGTTCGGCGGTGTTATGATACACCGAAGAAGAATGATGTAGAGTCTCAAGGTACCTGGCAATGAGCTGGTATCAGAGAGTTTGACATGCTTTTGTAAGCGTTCGCCATTGAGAAGCGAGCATGCTCGGGGTAGTGCTTCCCGGTTTTGGAATCCGCTTTGAGCTTCTGTCAGCGACTTTGAAAATGCCTTCGTGTGTTCGCCATTGAGAAGCGAGTTTGCTCTTGGTAGTGCTTCATGGCTATAGAGCATGTGTCAGAAAGATACAGCAGTCGCAAATGATCTGTCACCATTGAGAAGCGAGTATGCTTAATACAATCAATACGCTTCAAGCACATATCAGAAACTCCAGCAATCACAAACAATCAATCAACATTGAGAGGGAAACATCACAAGTAGAAAATGTTGGCTTTGAAGGCGGGTTGCCGCTTTTTGATTGAATTCGAACGCGTGGTGGTATAAAAACTCGCAAGGGCAGGCAGCCGCGTGCTGTGAGGTCGTGATGGTAATCACGCCGCGGTGCTGGTATCCTCGTCGCTGTTTAAAGGCTCATGGCCTGTCCCGTCGAGACCCCGATCTCGTCGTTGGCCTCTACGGCCGAGTCGCTCTGCGGCCCATTGTGGCTGGCCTCAAGGGCCGCGAAGAAGACCGGGTGCAGCTCCTTGAGCTGTGCTACAGCCCAGTGCGCCGCGCGGCCGGCGTCCTGCCTTCCCTCCATGGCTCCGAGCAGCTTCGCCTGGATCGGCAGGAAGGTCGCACGATCGGACAACTAGTCGCGATCGAGAGCCTTGCCTGCGTTGCTCTCTGCGGCCCACGCAGAAGTATTGTTGTCGGCCATGTTGGCCGTAGTGGTGGTGGTGGTGGCGGCGGTGAGGTCGCTTTGATTTGTGCCAGAGGAGTTAAGTTGCTTGGCTGGTGGTGGGTGTTGCGCGTTGTTCTTGTGGTTCTTGATGGGGTCGTCGTCGTCGTCGGTCTCGTCTTCGAAGGCTGCTGGGTCTGCGATCTCTGAGGCGTCGATGTCTGTGTGGTTGTGGTGGTGATCGAGCGTGCTATCTGCGCTCACGCTAATCCCTCGGGCACCCCAATTTGAACCTCCGCGTGATTCTGATGGCCGGATCGTTCCGCTCTCTTGGCCAGCGAGTGCCTCATCTTCCTCTGCTATGTCATCGTTGTTGTCCTGACTTCTCCTGCCACTGATAAACCGCCTCACCAAGAAGCTCTTGCTCAAATCATCCGAGTCCACCACCCCTCCACCGCGCAGCTTGACGCGTTGCCTACTGTAGTACACCCAGGCGAAGTCGATGTAAAGTACTGTTTGGACTACACCGAAGATGAAGGCGACGGGCTCCCAATAATGTTCTTTAGACGCCGCGCGGACTATCCAGTTGAGGATATAGAAGAAACGGTAGCTGCCTAGCATGACAAGGTAATAGCTGTCTAGAACGGTCGGGACAGAGGTCTGGCGCAAGAGTTGGAGTTGGGGCAGCACGCAGACACTTTCGAGCTCGATGCTAAAGGTCCAGAAGATCTCGATGTCTGTCAGCATATGCAGCTTTGATGGGAACAAATCATTGTACGACTAAAAGACCTACCTCAGCAAAAAGTCCCCAGCCCATCCAACCGTTGAAGAGCATAGTAACGAGCGGAGCACTAAGCATACAAGCCCCCAGCGACCATATCGTTATCTTCCATGCGCCCTCCTTTTCTCTTGTGCGCGGATAGCAGCGCATCATCAAGTACACGATGTAGATGGAACTGAAGATGTAGAATAACTTGAAGAAGAAGTTCCACAGACTGAGTCCTGGCGACACCCAAAACAGGTCGAGATAGCGCGTGGTGAACACAAGGGTATAGAGAAGCTGGGTAAGCAGGGAGACTCCCTCTGCTGAGCTATTGCGATGTATGGCGATGCAGAGGGTTATCTTGGACGCTGCATGAGACAGGTCGGCGAGGATGCGAAAGATGTTCATGGTTCCGCCTGGGAAGCGCTATCTGCGCAACACAAGGTGCTGTGAGATCAGATGGTATAGCGCCTGCGATCGTCGCTTTGTACAAGGAGTTGATGGGAAATGTAGATGAGGATCAGGAGTAACCATGAGGTTGCGCTGCCGCCGACACGATACGAAGGGACTTGGCCGTTGTAGCTCAGTCGAGCCACGTCATCCCCAGATCTACCTACCCAGCTCTGACACCAATCAAACACTCTGGGGCTTGATGACCCTGCGTTTCATGCTGCCTCGGTCTATCTTTGGCATGCAGTAGGTAATGCTGTGAAGTAGGTACGATCGCAAGAGTGGTCTCCTGCTTCAAGACCATTTCAGGTGAACGCGTGAGATTTGGAGATGTATCCAGGCGCTCCATGGTACTGTGGTAGACTCTTGCGGCCGAATAATGGAAATCGCACGCATCTTACTTACGAGCGGTAAACATGGCCGGCAATCACTTGCTACACATGCTGCAATACCATAAGGCTGAATATATTGACTGCAGCGAGGGCGGCCACGGATCTCCAGCATAGCCCTGTGTTGGCGACAGTGGTTATAAACGGACCGTTATGCACCAGCTGCACATGATAACTCCGTTCATTCAGAGTCTGTTTCTCGGCGATGAGCTCGTGTAATGGGGCCAGCTCATGAGAGACGGCCAGGTTGCCAGGGCAGGCCAGGCCAATGGTCAAGGGAAATCGGAGCAAACGGGCAGGAATATTATCTCGGTGAGCAAACGATGTTGGTATGTCTGTCATGCTGCACGTGCGATTTCCCTTCCTCATGGTAGCGTGATCTATTTGCCCCCTAGTGGAATGTTCTGGGAGTGCTTTGTGATATCTCCAGATGGATTTCTCGAATTTTCCGCTAAGTCCGCTTCTTTGCCATCCACTATGATCGCCAAGCCGTGACGTACAGTACAGCTCACCACCTACCTGAAGACCGATCGCATCCGCCATCGTCTCTTCGACACCGACCACAACCCTCATCACACTCGTCAACATGGCTTTCATGCTCAGGCGGCCCTTTGCGGTCGTTAATGCGCTCAAGCAAGCACCCAACGCCTCACAGACCGTCGTCCGCAGCTTCCAGACTCAGACACAGGCGCCTCTCAAGAACACCTTCACCAAACCCGCCTCGCCACTACGCTCCTTCATCAGCACCAGCCATCAGAATGTCCTCCGAAACGCCTTCCGTCAGTCTTCTCGCCGAGGATACCAGACTCAGGCGCCCGGCAACCCGATCGCGCAAGGAAACATGACCCAGCGCCTCATCTATGGAGGCGCAATCTTCGGTGGAACTCTTCTCGCCATCAACCTGGTCTTCAACCGCGAGACACGTGAAGATGGTGGCATGCCCCTGTACGAGCGCGAATACCTGAACGACACTTTCCTGCACACTGGTCTCGGCATCGGCATCATTGGTGTCGCGGCTCGCGCTCTGCACGCGAACGGGTGGTCATACCGTCTTATGTCTGCCAACCCGTGGCTCGTTCTTGGTATCGGCTTGGTCGGCTCTATCGGCAGCATGATGGTCTGCTACAACACACACCCGGACAACTACATGTTGAAGTACGGCTCCTGGGCCACCTTCAACCTGACACAGGCTGCCCTTCTGTCTCCCATGTTCTTCTTCAACCCTGCAATTCTTGCTCGCGCTGGTCTCTACACTGTCGGCATCATGGGCAGCATCGCAATCGTCGGCGCGACCGCCAAGCAAGACAAATACCTATACCTTGGTGGCCCGCTTCTTGCGGGTGTTGCTCTTGTTGCGCTCTCTGGACTCGCCCCAATGGTGCTCCCCGCGACCGCTCTTCGTACGCTGGCATGGACTGAGAACATCTGGCTCTACGGTGGTCTTGCCGTCTTCATGGGCTTCACCCTTTACGACGTGCAAAAGATCCTCAACCACGCTCGCATGGCGCAGCGCGGCCTGAGGCCCAAGGACACCGTGAACGAGAGCATCAGCCTTGAGCTCGACTTCATCAACATCTTCGTGCGCTTGGTACAAATCATGTCCATGCAGCAGAGGAGGAAGTAAATTCGTGCGGATGTACGAGGAGGAGAACCTGTATTCCTATAATGACTTAGCATTCACAATCAGTCTGCTTATCTTTCCTTACGTTTATTCATGCGGCCTTAGCCTTATTTCTCGATAGTCCCGGCTCTAAATATGTTCAAACCAAAAAGTTGAAACGCGTCCCAATCAGTGCATGTCTGATGTCTGCAGTACGGTCTGGGGGCTCCATCCTTCCATGCGCCCAGCTTATCTCTCAATGGCCGCCCGTCTCGTGACATTGATTCTACGGTACGTGGCGTCCCCCAGATAGCTCAGATCTACTTCAGATAGCCTGGTAGAAAGCTTCTATGTGCAGCTCGGTGGGCCTAACCCGAAGTCGGCATCTTCGCGACGTCACACTGCACATTACCTCACTCAGAAGATTTCGTTGTTATCCTTGTCTTATCCTCATGTGCTTATCAGCACGATTGGTAACGGATCTCTTACTACCATTGGGTGGCACTCAGGCTGCAGTGGTGTGAGGCTGGGTATACATAAGACCACGCGGCTCGCGATTTCCTCGACAACACTCTCAGCACTTGCTTGGCTTCGCTCGCTGGCCCTCTGCGAGTTGCTTTCATCACCACGACACCCCATTTCTGGGGCGGTACAACCTATCGGCCTATTCCATCAACTTCTCTTCTCCCGCAACACTTTTCTCTACATTCTCTACTATCTCTCTTCCTCGCGTGCATCATCGCACAGCATTCGCCACTCGGCAGACACGAACGATGTGCGGCATCTCTTGCATCTTCGCTCTTCGCGAGCATACCAAGGAATGGATTCACCCGTCACCTTTCGCTACAAGCCTTGCGAATTTACCTCCGCCTCCACCGACTCGCGGGTCGCCTTTCGACAGTCCATTCGACAGCCAAGAGGCTATAAGGGATTCAAGAGAGCGCGCGGCACTCCTCGCAGAACTTGACTCGTCACTGCATCTTATCAAACACCGTGGTCCGGACTCCCGTGGCCATTGGATCAGCGCGGACAATCGAGTTGGTACTCTTGTAACTCCCTCATCCTACCTTTGCAAGCGCACGTCTAACGATTTCATCCAGTTCTTGGCCACGTGAGACTGTCCATCAATGACCTCTCGCCTGATGGGGCCCAGCCATTCCACTCGCCCGACGGCAAGATACACGCTGTTGTCAATGGCGAGTTCTACGACTACGATCGCATACGCAAAGAAATTGAAGACACCACGGGTTACGTCTTTCGAAGCAGAAGCGACAGCGAGATCGTCATCGCGCTGTACATGCATCACGGCCTGAACTTCATGCACTATCTGCGCGGAGAGTTTTCGGTCGTGCTATACGATGAAGAAACGCAGGAACTTATCGCCTTGCGCGATCGCTTTGGCATCAAGCCACTGTTCTGGACGGTACAACAAGATCCGAGGAATCACCAGCGGAGCAGGCTGCTGATTGCCGCCGAGATGAAGGCGTTCTTACCACTCAATTGGGTGCCCGAGTGGGATGTCAAGAGTCTCATGGAAGCGGGCTGGAACCACGATGACCGCACCATTTTCACGGAGGTCCAGAAAGTCCGACCCGGTCACTACCTATCGTGCGCAGTTGGCCACGTAGAGGAGAAACGTTACTGGGAGGCCGAGTATCCCGACAAACGAACTGTGGACACCAGAACCCCGCAAGAGATGATTGAAGGTGTCAGGGAGCGCCTGCTCGAAGCCATCAAGCTGCGGCTCAGGGCTGACGTTCCCGTTGGCGTGTATTTGTCTGGTGGTCTTGACTCCTCAGCCATCGCTGGCATGGTTACGCACTTGGTGAGAGAGCAGGGCATCACCATGGGCTCCGCGCCGCCTAACGAACGAGTGTGCTGCTTCAGCATTGCCTTCGACGAAGACTCCGGCTTTGATGAGTCGTCTATCGCAAGTCGCACGGCGGAACACCTAGGTGTGAAATACGAAAAGAAGCTGATGAGCGAGGACGAGCTCGCTATTCGATTCGAGGACGCCACCTGGCACATTGAACAGACAAACCCTGATCTCAACTTTGTTGGCAAGTTTGCTCTAAGCGAAGTCCCTGAAGAGGCTGGATACAAAGTCGTTCTGACTGGTGAAGGAGCGGATGAACACTTTGCTGGCTACCCACTGTTTCTGCCTGATTACTTGCGCGAAGCAGACGCGGCATGGGCACACGAAAACACTTTGCCAGAGTCTGAGCGCGAGACGCAGTTGAACCTTGCAGAGGCGGCAGCCAAAGCCTACTACGATTCCGTCGGTGCAGACACAAGCATAAGAGGCCCCAGTGTCCCTCGCAAGATGCTCAACAATATCACCACGGTCAGCAGCATGGCTGCTTTCCAACCCGACGTCTTCGAAGATTGGACGACCCTCACTCATGGCACCACAGATGTCCAGCGTATCATAGCGAACAACATAGATGGCATCGCCCGCCAGAAGATCCTGAACAGCTGGCACCCTCTCCACGCAGCCGAGTACGTCTGGAGCAAAGGCCACCTCCCCAACATCTTCCTCACCTGCCTAGGCGACCGTACGGAGATGGCACACTCGATTGAAGCTCGAACTCCGCTGCTCGACCACCACCTCACCGAGTACGTCAACAACCTCCCGCCGTCCAGCAAGATCCGCTGGCTGCCGCCCTCAGAGGAGAACCCAGAAGGCCGCTTCGTGGAGAAGTGGGTCCTGCGTGAGGCTGCGAAGCCCTTCATCACGCAAGAGCTGTACGAGCGCAAGAAACACCCTTACTCTGCGCCCACTACCTGGCCCAGAGGCGGGCCGTTGCACCAGCTGCTTGCGCGCCTGGTGACCAGGGAGAACGTGGAAGCTTTGGGTTTCGTGAGGTGGAACAGTGTGCATTGGCTCGTCGATCATGCGTTTGGCCCGCAGGGACGCCCAGGCGCTATGCGCAAGGCGTTGGTGGTTGCTGAGTGGGTTGTGCTGAGCAAGAGGTTCGGCGTTCGCCGTGCTCGTCCTACCCCGGCCACCTAGTTTCTCATAGCCGTATACCGTAGTGAAATGCTGCCAGTGCAGCAAGTATGAAGACAGTACCTAGTATCAGCCATTACGTCCATCTCTCGTTGATGTTATAGCTAAGTATGCCGCCTGTTGGTGATAGTATTAGTTCACTCCGACACAAAAGCCGTGGAGATGTACGGATTCATCAACACACCTGGAGCGACTATCTCGTTGGTATTGTAGCTTCAAACGATGTTTATAGCTGAGGATATCAGCTCACTGTGATACACGCGCGTTGGAGATGAAGGTTTCGCTCGCGAGCCTAGAGGAAATCTCACAGTGGTATGTCAATGATGAATAGCACGTATAGGTAATGGTCCTAGCTCACTGGGAATAGGGAAGTTGTAAGACATGAGCATACTGAACACGAACATGTTCACGCTCATCGATGTCAGCGGCCAGAAAAAGGTCCCAATGGCGGCAGTGTAAGATATGAAGATACTTCATGCCGAAACGTTGATGTCGACCACGATCCCAGAGCGACTGTCCCGATGGCGAAGCAATATCTTTTGATGTAGAGGATGTCAGGTATGAGCATCAGGGCTGCTCAGATAAGCAGTCTCGCATGGACTGAAGCTTCTCAAGCTTCTGTATACGTGTCCTCTACATTGTTCCTTTTCCCCTGTCTATATCTGGTGTTACTTTTCTTCCTCACTACGTTGCTCACTTTCTAGAACATAGAGGATGGTTGTACCTTGCGGCAATTCGCAATGAGCAGCGAAAGGAGTGTACCTGATCGTTCCCGATCTTCATTGGGACGGTGTTGGCTAGCAAACGCTCGAGCAGTCCGTGAGCTGTTGGGAAGCTGGAGCCAGGTTTATAAAAGTCTTCCGGTCGTTCAACGATTCAACTGTTGAAAGCCTCGCTGCGAGCGATAGTATAGCTTTCCGGTTTCATAAAGAGAAGGACAACAAGGGGATCTTCACTTTGAGTTTGCTTGTCGACTTGATTCCCACAGACGAGCTGGTTATCACGTTCTTATTTCATCTCTGGCGTTGATTGAGCAGTAGCGGGTATACTCACGTCTCCAGCTGCTGCCTACCTAATGTAGCGATCCAAGGACTGTCAAACAAAGTTTTGAGACCCGCGTTCACGTCAGATCTTGAAAGCTTTCTTCTGGTTTCAAATTCAATCCATCTTCCTCGTCGTCCTCCTTATTCTTGAAATGCTTCTCTTGTCTCCGAACAAGATTATCCGCTGTGTGCCCAAGGATGATTCTCTCTTCCTGTGCCTATAGATCCTGTTGTATCCAACTGAATTGCTCTTGCTCACACCTTCTGCTCATCGGTGTGCCTCTTTCATTGACTGCATCTTGCAGGCACTGTTCTTCCCAGTCTGAAAGAGCCGCCGACGCTTTGTGGCATATGCTCATTTCTTACGAAGAGTGAAATGGCGTTGGAGCTAGATCGTCGACTTGTGGAACAGCGACAGCATGGCGAGTATAGGGACGGGTGAAGACTGCTTTGTAGAGCTTTTGAGGCGGCACTCATCAAGGCTTGAACGCGTTGTTTCATCGCCAATCTGCGCTTGGAGTACGGATGTGATTGACACTGATAGGTACCCGACTAAGTCGCCGGAAGCTCGTATTATGATTGCGCGTGGTACGGTTTGCACGATTGCTCGAACTGCTGCATTTGGATCAAAACGGTCGAGCATTGGCTATCTTGATTCAGCATTTGTAATCATCCTAGCCAGAGAGTCAAATCCCCATGGTCTTCTTTAATCTGCCAATTTGGAGCAAGTCAAAAGCGCCTTTCACAAGGTCCAGACCAAGTCAATAATGTGAAATGTACTTCTGCGAGACGCTTGCCGCCACTCCTTTCAAGCCCATTCCCGGTGAAGTAGACTTACTGCTGCTCATCCAACCTTGACACCCTTGTAGTTCCTCGGTCTCTTGGAACCTTGGATCAATCGCGCTCTCGACTCGTGAGTCTGCTACGTCGTGAGGAGATAGCCCGGCTTCCACGCGTCTGAGTTTGTGATTTGGTATCCCTCCTGACTGTTATGATCGATTCCTCGCTGATACTCTGACTTGTGCTCCGCCAATCCATGTATTCCTAGGTCGCCAAGATCACTCTGTTCTTTCCAGTAACCCCAGGCGGGTATCGTCAGGGATCGCAGATCAAAAAGTCGCGGCAAAGAGGCGCGGTGGAATTATGCTGGCTCTGTGTAGAGACGTTGTGCGGCGACTCGATGAGTAAAGTTCATCCTGCTTGATGTCAAAAGTCAATTCCTGTGCTGTAGCCTGTGTTGATTTGCATCAAAGCGTTGTCAGTGCTGTGTATAGCTCTTGCCGCGTGCTTGTAATCGAAAAGATGTTTGCAGGATCGGCTCACTCGAATCTCGCGCAGCAGGCGGCTGCTCTCTACTCGGCGGGGCCATTGAAAAGTATCACCGCATCGATACCACGCAGTGAGACGCTGAAGGCTCGAGTAGTAGACTTGCTCAGAGGTTCATTTGGTATCGAAAATTGGTTCAGAGGCGGAAAAAGCTGCCACGACCAAGCAGACGCCATCTTGAAAGCACGCAAGCAGCCTCCAGGATGCGGACGCGATTCTTCTTCGACGACAGCCTTAACGAAGCCATTGACTGGTGAAGACCTCTTGTTGATAGAGAAGCATTCTATGAGCATCTTCCATCGATTCATCAAGCTCGTGAGCATGATGCCCCTCGCAATCAGACCTCGAGGTGGCTTCTCAGCAGCCCTGAGCGCAATTTAGGAACAGTAGATACACGCAGTCGCATCAAGCACATTGCACAACCACTGATTTATCCCATGGAGATCTTGAGCACGCATTGGACTACATGCTATTGATTGCTCACGTCTCGATCAGGCTATGCAAAAAGGCGATGCCCCATATCCCAGCCAATCAAGCCCACATCTGTTGACCAAAAGTAGTTGTAGAGGGGAGGTCACTTTCTTGCTTGACCCCTACGGCCACTAGCGCCGTGATTGCGCCTTTCTACCTTATGGATACCTCTTTTTTACCAATTACGAGACCGCAAGAGGCTTAGCCCGTCGCCAAGGATCCCGGGAAGACTCCCGCTCTCACGTCTATAAAGCCTTCTTCCTCGTTCCCTCCTTCCTCGACTTTTCCTTCTTCTTCGGACGCTAACGTAGGCCTTAGGACCATCATATGCTGTTGTCAATGTCGCGGCTACGCTCGTCTCCCTGGAGGCAGATATTTCGATTGATATAGCGACAGCGTGGAAGCACGCTGCTCACGCCGATCGCAAACAACGCAGATCTGCAGCGTAATCACCTTGCGCTTTGGAAAACGCGCTCGGGACTTCACACTTGTCACTCATCGTCGCACTTGTAGCTATGCTGCTATCTGATGGCAACAGACAGGTGTGATTTCCCGTTCATCCTCGAAGCTTAGCAGGCCACTAGTTCCACAACGTGCGCGGTCACTAACATAGACTCCACGTTACAGTACAACTCGAAACCAGGCATCTATCACCAGCGACCAGAAGACGACTTGCCTTCAAGACACTTCATTCGCTTTGCACGAAGAACCCGGAGGATTTATAGATTGTCAGCACACGACTCCCGCAAGTGGCCAGATGGCGACGATGCGGCAGCCTTCATTCTGCTTGGACCTTTTTCACTTTCCTGAGCTCTCGAAGACTGATCATTCTTTTCAGAACGACCGCAGAGCACTTCTCACGGATCAAGATCAACTGGCGGCTGAAGCTCTGGAAACGACCATGCCAAGCGAAGTGCTTTTCGTGTCTACGATCAAGCTGCGAGCCGTGTGCTACTCAAACTATCATGCTTTGGAGCGGAGGTTCAATAGAAGGAGCTCGTAGGATTGACGGCAGAAAACGCGTTCGTACACTCTACAGCCTGCAACGGATGAAAGTGAGACACCTGTTAGTCGAAGAGCCAAGCAATGGAAGGCCAGCAGGAGACGCTGCCTCAGAGCCGGATCTCAAGAATCTTTATCTCAAGAATCTTTATCTGGTTGGACATCAACGCAAATTCTTCTTTGTGCATTTGCAAGTAGCTGACGGAGACATTTGCCGCTTGCTAGGTTGCAAAAGTCTCTACTCTTCAGGATATCACAACACGCGTCGAGCAAGCTCGCCACTACGTCGCACGATCAAAAGATCCCCCTGAAGACTCCCAGTCTCGCCCAACGGCTCCAGAAACATCAACGCTGTCCTCTGCTCTTCCTTCTCGAGAGTTGGATTCGATGTCGCGAATACGAATCTTGGGTGCAAGCAACCGCGTTGCAATCTGGGAGCTGCTCGGGAGCGGAACATGTTCAGGAGAAGCAGCAGACTGCAGAGGACGAATGAAGAGGATGGTAGTAGGACTTGACGCTATCTGCTGTCTTGAAAGAAGGACCGTATGTGTGCGTTTGGAAAGAATGAGCATGCTCAGCAGGTTGAGCGGTAGATCTCTCACAGTCCAGCGATGATCACCTCAGAGGCATCCTGCAAGCTTTTGCATGCTTCGAGTACCTGTAGTCGAAGAGGACATCGTAGATTTGAGTCACCGTAGTAGTGTTATCCATTACGTCTCATGCTGCTGGGATCTTCTTACAACCCACAAGGCTGCATTGGTTCAATGTCGATCTTGCTTTGATCAAACAAAGTGAACCTCCCCGTCCGGTGAACAATTCGGATAGCCACAAGACACACAATGCTCCACCTAACAAGACAACCAGTATCCGCGAGTCCAGTAGACCAACGTATCCACATCAGAATGTCCGTCATCGCTTTCGTATGGCTCTGTTGCGTTGTTGAGGGTGATTTCCGCTACCGAATGCAGGCTAGCGCCGGATGACCCAATCACGCGGCGGCGCACGTATAAGTGTTTTTTCTCGCTTGGTCGCATCTTCCTCCTTCTTCCATCAAACTGCCAACACCCTCACCACCTTCGCCATTAGTTCTTCGCTGACATCCTCGCAGGCCTTCCACCTCTCGCCGTCAATCCAACGAGCCATCTCCCCGACACGCCATCTCCCCGACACGCCATCTCCCCAGCACGCCATCACCCCAACACGCCGTCACCCCAATGCGCCATCGCTCGTCTTTCACCTCACGCCATATTTGCCCCAACGCAGCACCACCCATCCTTGTTTGCCGTTTCCTTTCCCTTTCCCTTCTTTTCATCTTCACAAGGTTCTTGCAGTCTCTGATCCAGTGTACCTTGCCAGTGCACTGGGGTTCATCAGAGATAGCCCATGTCGCCCTTGCAATGATATGGAGCACCAAGCATTTACAACCAAGATCAAATCGGAGCCCACACTGCGGCAATGCCCAGTTCTTGAGACTCCTACATTACTTCTCTCCATCCTTGCCTTCTTTTGACCGAACCGCCAACTCGTCCTTCCCCCCCCCTTCTCTCCTTTTCCATCGCTTTGTCTTCGCCCGGGTTTTGCAGTCTCTGATCTGATCCAATGTACTTGCCACTGCACTTGGAATCTATCAGAGATAGCTCATGTCGCTTTTGCAATGGCATGAAGCACCAAGTATTCAGAACCAAGATCAACTTGGAATCCTGCTAATGCAACTTGAAGAGCTCCGGCTCCGTTGGGTTGCATGTTGAGGAGCTCCTACAACCCTACCTGTACATAGACCTGTAGCAACTATAACTGAATCTTCTTCTTGCTCATGTCATCACTCTCTGAGCTTCACTGTCCTCAACTCCTTGTTCGAAGAGCGTCCGAGATCGGCCCCGCATGCGTGATTGTATCTTTCAATGTGCGTTTGTACACGTGAGGGGCAAATCGACCCTGCAGCAGCGCCGGTGCGCTCAATGGATCCAGCCAGTCCACTTTGACATGACTTCGTTACCTTCAAGAGTACCGACAACCACCGGCATTGCCCAATTGCAACGACAGCTGTCGACACATTCATATGCATTGGTGCTTCTTGCAAGGCGCATCCTCACGTTGCGAGCGCCATTTCGTCGCGCCAGCTTTTGAAGCAGCGAAGTACATCGAAGGTATGGCAACGCCTGTCGCCAACGCTTGTCGCCAACGCGTGCAGTCTGGCTCGATACCTGCTGGCATCGATCACGACGAACAGACAGTTGCGGAGAGCATCGTCCAAATCGACAATAACATCCTCGTGAGCGCTGCTTGCTGACGATTTGGCCTTCTTGCGCGGCCGCAAGCCTTCGACTGACAGGACCTACTCATTCTCTCACATACGTACAGACAACCAACAGACCGAATACCAGTCATGCGTCTTGCCATCACCAGTGATGCCCACTGCATCAGCCGGCCTCGCGCGACCATTTGCGACCTCGAGGCACCGTCATTTCAGGACCCACTTGCCAAGACCGCAGCCTCACTCAGGGCAACGTCCTCAAGCAACGCCTCCCACACCACACTCGCAACCCAAACAAACAACCACCACTTTGCAAATGTGACTTTGCTGACGCACACCTTCAGATTCAACCTCATCGCGCTACCTTCTGACACGCGAGTGTGAGCGCAATCTGCATTGCAGAGACTGCCGACCAGCAGCCGGTTTGACATAGACAGAAGCCGCCTTCAGCGCCGCGATCGACGCATTTCTCTCGACCTGCCCAGCATCAGGTCACATGCTTGCAAGTATCTCCTCCTTGCGACCAAACACCATGCCATCGCTAACCCGAATCACCAGGTTGACCGCGCATTGCACAATGCAGGTTGTTGACACAAGCGCGTCGACGATCGGTTGGTCGCCTTTCAATGTCTGGCTTGACACTCGCTCTCTGGCCACACCCGCGCAATGATACGAGTCCCCTTCTATGTCGATAAGAGAACAACCACTGACTTTGACTCCCAGCTCGCGTCAATTCAAGGCACACGCGATGGCGCCGCCGCGTCGCTGCTCCTTGTGGTCTGCTCCGCCAGACCCACAAACCGGGTCTCGGACCTTCCAGCAGCACAATTGGCTGCCGACCACAAGATGCTAGAAACATAGAGATGTCGTTCAACTTCGGGTGGTTCACGCTTGCGTGACCTCACTCGGGCGCGCTACTTGTAGCGCCACTCAATCTGAGTGAGGTCGGGTGATCACGCAAGATCAAACCCCTTACATCGATCAAAACTGACCCGACACGAGCCGGTTTTTTGCCTTTCGTTCGCGGGTTGGTTCGAAGAAGCCTCCATGCAACTTTCCCACCTCGTCGAGCCTTTGTGCGATACCGTGGTGGGCAGGACATGGAGGCGACATGCCTCTCCCAGCAGCTTGCCCAACACTCTTCTCCTATCGCGCTTCACGCTGCCGCTATTGCTTTCGATTCTTCCACTAACCAAGCCTCGCAGGTCCCCAAACCCATCTCTTCGCATCAACTCAGCAATGTTCTTCTTCGTCCTTGACGGCGGTTCGACGAGAAGAGCTGACAAGATATTCTTGGTTGGAAGACATTCCCCACCTGTTGGGTCCGGCAACGGTTTCCTTCGTCCGGCAAGGCGTTCGAATGAGAAGCAACCGACAACCTCAATCAAGCACCTCCTACGGGCCCAAGAACACTCTTCTTCGTCCGGCGCGACACTCCCAGGAAGAAGCAGCCGAAAGGTGCCCACAACCAGGACGTGAAGTGTACACTCGGTCGGCATCACCCATCCATGACCGCAGCGTACAGCCATCACCCATTGTCCGAGATTAAGAAAAAACGTACTGTAAGGCCCACGACGTGCAAACCCCATCGTCGCCTGGTTTACAAAGAAGGCTGCTTTCTCAGCTACATTCCCCTTCCCCTCCTTCCCATGACTTCTCAGTCATTGTCCCTTCCGGGCTGCCATATCACTTACCCGCTCAGCAGCCTCGTCCGCGAGGCAACTCATGCTTCGGCGGGTCCATTGGCAGCCCAAGATCAAACTCCAACGAGCATTGACGGGTATCGCTTGAGCCAACATCTCCGAGGAAAGTGCAAGAACAGTTGATCTCTGACCTTGAGCTCATCGACCTTGGTATAGTTTTCTTGCATACAGCCCTCATTGTCGTCACGGGTACCTCTGCGCTCCTTCTTCAGCCATCGACACATCAGCCGGCAGAACTCTGCAGCTGAGGCTTGTGGTTAGCAGCGCCTTACGCAATGCGCCACAGGGGGTCCATCAAGGAAACGTTGTCGTCTCACTTGTTGACTTCAACGACCAGATGGAGGACCCAAGACGGTTCGGCATTCGCTGACAAAGTCCAGATCAATTCCAGACATCGACACTGCAGGCTTGTTTCCATCACAGTCAGTCCACCAAGTGCAGAAATTCCGAAAACTCGACACTGCAGGCTTGTGTATATCCCAGTCAGTCCATCAAGTGCAGCCGTTCTCTTTCGCCACTGCAGGCTTGTGCCCATCACTGTCAGTCCACCAAGTGCAGACATCCCGGCAACCACCAACATCTCAAGCGACGGAACTCCGCCACTGCAGGCTTGTGCTCGTCACAGTCAGTCCACCAAGTGTAGACGTTCCCGCCGCCACCAAAACTCCATCGCAAGTCCACAACGGGTCCATCCGAACAGATGTTACGGTCGTTCTCTCATGGTTTTGACCGCATGTTTGTAACCCAAGATCAATGCAAGCAGAGCCCACAGACGCTTCGGCTCCTTCACCGGAGCAGCAAGATGATGTGCGGTTCTCTTGCACGAGATTTCAATTTAACGCGCCCTCCCGAAACATCAATGGGAGGCCGCAGGCAAGAAATCCCGACATTCCCACCGTTTTCACCATGACCACCAGAACAGATGGCCACAAGCAACAAAGGGTCCGTTTTCACGCCGTCTTCTCATCGTTGACTTCGGCATACTACCAGACCCGAGATCAACGCAAGTTCGAACCCGCAGACGCTTCTGCTCCCTCGGGGCAGTAAGATGATGCGTGGTTCTCTTGCACGAGTTATACGAAGGAGCCCTTCCGAAGAGCAATGGGTTGGCTCCAGATCAGAGACTCGACATTTTTCTTTCCTTTTTCATCATCTTGCAGACCATCAAGATGTGGATGGTTGCAGCAACGGGTCCTTTCAAATGTCGTCTTCTCATCGTTGACTTCGACAAGAAGAGGGACCCAAAATCAATGCATGTACGAACCTGCAGACGCTTTGCCTTTTAGGTGTAAGATGATGTGTGGTTCTCTTGCGCGGGTGATCTGGAGGAACCTTCTTGGCCACAATAAGAAGGTTTCAAAGGCGATTACCCGACATCCCCAATTTTGATTTTCTCGTCTTGGGTTCCGCCGTCCAGGAGATTAGTTCCGATCATCTGTCATCGCCGCCGGCACTTGAGCCTTGGAGAGAAGAAATGTAGCGGGCCGGTATTGTACCACGAGTCGCTCTCCTTCCTGCGGAGCGACTTGTCTTTGCGAGAGCCCAAGATTGATTCGCGCCAATTGACACACTTTTTCTTCCGGAGTCCTCTCCAAGTGGAAGCAAGGAGACTGCGGTGCAGGACATTCTGCTGATGTAGGAGTGGAGCTTCGTATATAGAGACTTCAATGAACGCCCATCAACACCAGGAATAGTTCATGATACTGTCAGCTTCTTTCCGGCTTCATGTGCAAGTGTTGCTGACCTTCTTACAGATTGCTCCGAATCGGACAAGTCCAGCGAGGAAGGCTGTTTGCGAGTCTGGACGTCGGAGGTGCACGCCAGCTTCAACAGCCTCATCAAAGTGCAGCCATATGCTTAACTTGTGTATGGTCTGCTGGCAGCTCTTCAATGCAGACAAGCATTGGCTCACCGACTTCCTGGCTATCTCCGCCAAGGACGCCATCGGCTGCTTATCTCTGGCTCTGAACGGGGCTGCGTCATCTCTGCAGCGTCGAAGGCTATCAGGGTGGCTCCCGAAAGCAGACGGAGGACATCACAGCCATTTGCGAAATATTCGAGGCGGTATTTGCACCTTTGTGCCTTTTTGGCGCCTCCCTAAACACGCCGCAAAAGAGAAGTGAGGTCGAGACTGGGCTGGGCAGGTGAAGCCGAAGAAAGGCCGCGCTTCCATGCCGTTGCCGGAAGAGCAGGGGCAGCGCAGATCAGCGATAACGGACTGGCCCGTTCTGGAATGTCAAACTTGGTGGATTCCAGGCAGGGACTCAGCATCTGATTCAAGCCTGCGCTGCCAAGAAGCCGTAAGTAGCCGCGCAGACATGCTGCTGACCTTCTGCCACTGCGATCGATGGCACGCGATTGCTGCGATTAGCATATGCGGCATTGCAAACCGCTGTTGTAAACGTGCCGAGCGGTATGGCGCCCTTATATTCATCCAGGTCTTCATGTGAGTCCGCTTTCCTTTGTCCTCCTCACATCAAGTCTCCTCGCGTCTGCAACTCCCCCGACTCTTCCCTGCCACTGCCATCAACAACCGTCGTCTCAGAGTACCGGATCGCTCTCTGGCCGCCAACATGAACTCTGTTCGCGTGCAGACGCTCGAAAGCGCCTTCAACTCTCTTCCCAAGCAGGCCGCCTCGTCCTGCTACATCACCTCCAGACGCGTTCACACCACACACAGCCGCAAGATCCACTCCTCGCCACACAACGACAACTCGGCCGCTTACCCCAACTTCGACTCTCCTGCTGCCAATGCAGTCTCAGCGACGAGTCCCACCAAGGCCGAGGCCTCTACCCTGGCTTTCCTCCCTCTGACCCAGATCCTGCGTTCTTATCTCATCACCGCCGTGTCTTCATCTCCTCGCATGTTGGACGCTTCCTCCGCTGTCCTCCGCCGCATGCTTGAAAGCAAGAACTTCCTCTTCAGCCTGGAGAAGAACCCCCTCGCCAGGGCTCTGCTATACAACACCTTCTACAAACAGTTCTGTGCCGGCTCCACTCCTGAGCAGGTCAGCGCCACCTCGAGGCAGCTCCGTGACCAGGGTTACGGTGGTGTCATCCTTGAGTACGCCCGTGAGGTCCTCAAGGATGCAGAGTCCAACGAGGTGGAAGATGTCGCCACTTGGGAGAAGGGCATGATGGCTTCGGTGTCTATCGCACAGGCTGGTGACTTCATCGGCCTCAAGTGGAGCGGAATGGGCCCTGCCGCACTCCGCCTTTGCGCAGCGGAGAAGAACCCTAGCGAGGCCATGGACAAGGCTATGAAGTCGGTCAGCCAGGCTGCTGCCGAGAAGGGCGTCTGCCTTTTGCCTTCCGCCGAAGAGACCTGGAACTTGCCTGGCTATCACGCATGGACTCTCAACCTTCAGCGTATTTTCAACCGCGATGGCCAGACTGTTCTCTACAACACCTACCAATGCTACCTCAAGTCCGCACCCGCCCAACTCTCCAAGCACATCGACATCGCCCGCGAGGAGGGCTTCACACTCGGCGCAAAGCTCGTCCGCGGTGCCTACCTTTTCTCCGAAGAGCGCAGCCTTATCCATGACACCATCGAAGACACTCACGCCAGCTACGATGGCATGATGTCCGCCCTCATCCACCGCCAGTACAACCCCGTCGTCCAGCCTACCTCGCCTGAAGCCGCGTCCGCTGCTTGGCCCGACAGCCGCGTCGTCATCGCCTCTCACAACGCCAACACCGTGGGCCTTGCCCAGCGCCTTCGCCAGGAGCAGCTTTCCCGCGGCGAGGAGCTCACTCCCCTCGTCTACGCACAGCTTCAAGGCATGGCCGACGAAGTCTCGTGCTCCCTCCTCGCTGCTACCAGGCAGCACGGCGGCGACATGACCAAGGTCAAGGAGCAGGTCGTCAAGTGCATCGCCTGGGGCAGCATGACCGAGTGCCTCAACTACCTCCTCCGCCGCGCGGCTGAGAACAAGGACGCCGCTTCCAGGACCTCCGACACCCGCAAGGCGATGGGTGCTGAGATCTGGAGGCGCATGAAAGCCACTTTTGGTCTTGCTTAAGCGACACTTCATCAGCAAGAGGCACGACATGACAATCTCCACAGCAAAAGGACTGTGAGAGAGATACGATATGTGACGAATTTGTTTTGTTTTTTCCCATCATCGCCATTAGCGAGTGATTCAAGCGAGCGTGCATGTTAACGTCTAGCGGGAATTCCAACGCCCGCAGACTTGGGCATTTTCTCTGGAAGGGCGAGGGCGATGGCGAGGCAAAGTCAGTCGCACAGGCGTCAAAAGGGCATTCACCTTTCATGCATAACAACACACATAGATCAGACTACAACAACCCAAAAACATAATTAAAATGACTTCAAAATAACCAACTCTCCCACCTCTCTCCCTCTCCTCCTCCACCCCTCAAACCATCAATAATCCATCAATACACCAATCCAACAACTTAAGCTAAACATGACGTTCCAAGTAAGCATTCCCAGATCTCGCATGCGACCTTGCTAACGTGAAGCTAGGAGGAAGCCCTCACCTAATGCGCCGCTAAGCCTGCTGGTGCGCTAGCGTAATGTACAAAAGCCGAGCGGCTTTGGGACTTTGGGAGGACCCCACTTTGCAGCCTTGTGGGGAAGAAAAGAGTTTCTTTGACATGATGGGAATTTGGATCGAAAGTTTCTTCTTTCGTGTGCGGCTACCTTCGGCGACGCTTTTTTGTGGATGAGCACTGCATACGTTTTCCTTATCGCGATCTTGATGGGTGGGCGGGCATTTTGTGTTGGATGGATGTTTCGATTGGGTCTTGGATTTCGTTGAGGTTTTTTTCTTATCGGACTTGGAGAAATTTACAAAGACTTGTCTGAGGTCTCGAGGTATCGAAAGCCCACCAAATTACCAAAGGCAGCAAAAATAGTCGAACTTCTGCATTCGCGGATGACGATGACTTACTTATCTTTCGTGGGATGATAATTGGATGCACTGCAAAAGTTTGGCCTCTTACACTTTGAAACAAGGTTAGGGTTGTGGAGCGGATCGTCATTCTGGACTCGGCCGAACTTTCTTCTGCTTGCCGCTTCTTTTTCTTGACTTCATGGACTGGCCGGTCAGCTGCGGCCACGGGGAATTATTCAGATTATTGCGTGACTACGCACCCCATGCAGGACCCTGCGAGATAGTAGAGCTGCGTGCACTTACTCAACATGACGCCGCCGATATCCGTTGTGGAGCCCCAGGTCGACTATAGTTGGGGACTGCGGGTTGGCGGTGCGAACGAAGTCTGACTGCTGTTAATGTTCTGATCTTCAATCAGGCTACTTCGGGTGATGTTGGAGACATGCTTGGATGTTCGAAGCTGCGTTGGAAAAATCTGATGTACTTCGGTGCTAGACCAAAGATGGGTAGTCTCTTGTCGTATCTCATAGATATGTAGCTGCTTTCGGTTGTCAAGCAGAATGGCTCAAGCGATCTGAGTGTCCATGGACTCGGTGAGATATCCGGCTTGCATTCATTAGCGAGTGTACTCTTCACATCTCTTCAGAGAGGGTCTTCACCATGAGTTACCGTGACCGACTTGCAACAGTTGTTGTATGCGTCATTGTTTCTACAAGTCTATCGCTAAGTGTAGGCATCCCCAACCCGCTTTATCGCAAGATTCTTACCTGCTTACAGGCAGGACAATTCCAGGCTTGCACATCCAGCGTTCGAATTACCTTCGCGCCTTTCCGATGTGTACGAAAATGTCAAAACCTCTGCTTTGCGGGTTGGTTGTGCCAAGTCATGGTTGTAACTTTCAGAGGCTTCCCAACAGTATCGACGTATACTGTGTAGTCCATCTTTCCTTGCCTGCGAGTACTCTTGCAGATGTCATGAATTCAGTATGCAAGGTACTTCCCATCTCTTTTGCGCCTGCAATCCGCTCTGGGCGACAGACGTGATTCCCTTTTGCCTTGAAGAGAGTCTTCTCTGCAAGTCTTATCTTTCTCATGACCCTTGATCTTGCTCCGCGAGGTAGATCCAATCTCAATGAAAGGATGTGTCGAGTTGAGTCGTCTACAACTGGCGCTTTTTGGAACCGTCAATAGACACTCGAAGATATACTTCTCCTTCTCTTGCCTTGTTCGAGACGCCCAGCTGACCTATTATGCGTTGCTTCTTCTAAAGTGCGACAGTGGGAACGCTCTTGTTTATCGGCATGCATAAGCGAGGCAGTACAAACTCGCAAAGTGTAAGGTTTCCGAACGAGTTGGTCGATTATGTTCTTTGTTTTGAGTATTTAGACCAGCTTTTAAGTAGGATTCGTGCTCGACTGCTTTGTTCCTCTGGTGATTTATTCAGCCAGGCATGCCGCCTTCAACTTCCATCTCCCGTGGACTTACCGAGTCAGAGTCCTACACGTTCGCCTTGAATTGCATTCGTTCTCTTGTGTTTTCGAGCAATCTTTCCTCATCCGTTTCCGGAGTTGCGAGTCTCCCACTTTTGTCCGGCCCAGTGCAGTGGTAATGTCTCATTCTTTGTTCCCTAGGAGCGCGTCAGCTTCGCCGCTTCTTTGCAGCTTGTTGTGGCATGTTGGAAGGATGCGACAGCGACCGACAGCCTGTCAGACTATTCATTGTTCGGGTAGCGGCGGTGGTGGAAGCTTTGTAGATGTCGCTCGTGTCTTCGCGGGACTCGCAGTCTCGCAATGCCGTCGTTCAGAGGCCACATGTAGAAGCTTTGTGGTGCCGAGCTCTTCGTTCTCATGGCGAACAAAGAGATTTTGTACTCGTCTCTGTGTGCGTGGATGCATGGTGTCAGCTGTGGTGCCCCTTCTGTCAGCCCGCTGAGATCAAGACGCTGTTGTGCACCATCACTGAGACTGTCTCCTCGTCGTCTCTGACACCGTATGGCATGAAGCCTCTCGCAAGCTTGTAGCGATCCCGTGGAGGACTCATAGATCAAGTCTACAAGCATCCATGGCTGATACTGTGCAAGCAATGGCTGTGGCTGGTAGTCCAGCAGCGAAGGCACATGCACGCTACAGGTCCAGCAGTAACAAGATGCTTCGGGCCTTCGCTCTAGCCTTACATGTTTCGTATGGATGCGCTGAGAGTCGGCTATGCATGGGAGTCGCAGGAGAATGTTCCTCCGACCATACCGAAGACCCGCAAAGGTGGTGCTGCACCTTCCCGTAGCCTCCGTGTCTTCAGCAAGACTGATAGGGGGGTTGGTCGACTGCACGAGCGGGCTTGGCAGCGGAGGCGAAGTTGTGACTGCCTTGAGCGCGGCTTCAATCAACAGCTTCCACCACCACCGACCACACTTGTCACAATGCAAAAACCATCCGCCACGACCAAACAACATGTGGAGACGCTTGCCTACACCCACAGCATGCTCCTCGCACTGTTTGTTTGCGTTGTAGACCCATGGCGGCCGCGCAATCGGTGTGGCAGTGAGCCTTCGGCCTGCCTCCGCCGCGGCGAAGCCCATCCTTGCTCTCACAAGGGCATCAGGGCTTCTCACCTCATGGTAAGCACAAGGAGAGGCATCTACAAGTGCATGTGCATCTTGTTGCAACTCACTTGCCACTCCAAGTATCATCACTGACGTGTGACAGCTCAGGACAGGCGGCCGTCACTCGCCAGCCAAAAGCGGGCTTCCGCCGCCGCCACCACCAAGACATTCTTGACGCCACGCAACCGCACACCGCACACAACCACAAAACAACACAAGAAGCTTCGTTGCAGACTCATAAAGTTGCTTCGATATGTTTTTTGTGAACTCATCGGTGCACAACAGCGCATACTGACTTGGTGGTGCAGATCTGCCAGCTTTGCCTTCACAGCGCGCATGCAGCCACCCGCCTCGCGGATATCAAACCAGCCACATACACCCACAAGACATTTCCATGCGCTCTGGAGAGGACATTCTCTTCTTTGAAAGACCACGAACCTGCTCTAGGTATGTTGTTGGCCTGTTGCCTCATGCACGGAATTTCCACTGACATGACGCGACAGAGACTTCCGCGGAGGCTGGTTTCGCGACTTCGGCTTTTCGTGCCGGCAGTCAAGAACGCCACCACTCGAGGCCGCCAACGGATTCAGACTCTCGGGGTTAAGACCTCCTGACACCCAAGGTCTGCCGCGCACACTTTGCTGTGTCGCCGGCGCTCGAGGTCAGGGCTCGAAGCACGATTTCGCCACCTCGAGGTTTCCCAGACTCCCAGACTCCAGTCCGCAGCACATCCACGGCGTACATCCAAGTCGAGGATCTGAACAAGCAAGAGCTTGAACACACAAGCACTTCGTGCATCTGGGCACACACACACAAAGTCCAACATCCGTAGAGGGCTTACGTCGACGCCATCAGTCCTTTCTCCGCATTGCCTGAGATCGAAGCCAGTCCAAGTGGCGCACACTAGCAGAGTCTCCCCTGGTAGACGATGCCGAGTGTATGCCCATCCGGGACTCGAGCCTCTCTGGCGAAGCAAAATAGTTGTACACACTTCCTGTCGCAGGCAACACACCAGCCGGCGGCCATGACCCAGGTGCGAAGCCAAGCGGGGTTGCACCCGGGTAGCCACCTTCCGCCGACAGCGTCCAGAGCCAAGTATGTTCTCTCTTTTGGACTTCGACTTCGCTTCAACAACGTCGTCGAACTTAACCATACGGTTGTTCATTCCGCCAACACAAAGCATTTGGACATGCCTCTTCCCAGCCCGAAGGTCGAGGCACGTCTTTGAAGAGGAAATTCTCCGCAAGTCATTGCTTCTTCTTTTGTCCGTCTTTCCACACTCTTCCCGCCTCTCGCGGATGATTGGCAGTGTGCTTCCTGGAGGATGCTGCCTTGCCTCTTAACTTCCCACACTACCGTCCTCTTCTTTCCCGCTTCTCGCGGATGATCGGCAGTGTGCTCAATGGAGGACACTACCTCAACCTCTACATCTCCTGGTCACCTTCATCTTCCTTCCCGCCTCTCGCGGATGTTGGCAGTGTCGTCCTTGGAGGACACTGCCTTCGTCATCACACTAACGTTCTTCTCTCTTCCCGCCTTTCGCAGATGCTCAGCAGTGTGCTTACTGGAGGACACTGCCTTGCTCCGCTCACATCCTTCCCGCCTCTCGCGGATGACTGACGGTGTCTTCTCTGGAAGACATTGTCTTCACCTTCATCCCAATCACTGACATCTTGTTCCCGCCTCTCGCGGACGGCTGACAGTGTCTTTTCTGGAGGACGCTGTCTCCATCTTCACCCCATCCACTAACTCATAGGCTGCCATTCTTGATCATGGATGTACTAGCTCCCGGCGGAATACCATTAGTGACAGTGTTGACTGTTGCTCTTGGTGCTGGATTTGCTGGACCCGGCGGATCATCACTTGTGGCAGCGCTGGCTACTACATCTCGTCTTTCAGTCTACTCAATCCAGCCTGGTTTCGCCGCGGCAAGGCATTGGCCGAGCTCTTGCGATTAAGGTTGGTCTGGATCTTTTGAGCTTTCCCCATCGGCGAGGCAATGGCCGAGCCTTTGGGATGAACACTTCTCGGTGGATACGCACTGCTCTGGACTTCCTCGCATTCCCCATTGGCAAGGCTCCGGCCGAACCTCTGGGATGATCTCCACTCTGGAATCTCTCTTTCCCCATCGACAAGGCAATGGCTGAGTCTTTGGGATGACGCCCCTTTCCCTGTGGGTAAGGCAATGGCCGATCCCTCGGGATGGCCTCCCTTTCCCCATCGGCAAGGCAATGGCCGAGTCCTTGGGATGACCTCCTTTTCCCCATCGGCAAGGCAATGGCCGAGCCTTTGGGATGATCTCACCTTCCCCTGTCGGCAAGGCAATGGCCGAGCCCTCGGTATGACCTCCTTTTCCCCATCGGCAAGGCAACGGCCGAGTCCTTGGATGATTTCACCTTCCCCGTGGACAAGGCAATGGCCGAGCCCTTGGGATGAACACACTCTTTCTCCATTGGTATGGCAATGGCGGAACCTCTGGGACGAACACCGCCCTTTCGGGTTTACTCTTTCTCCATCGGCACTGCAACGGCGAACACTTGGCTGGCGACATGAGCGGCGTCTCAACATACTTGAGACTCCAATGAGCGTCACCTGTATTCCAGTCGCTGGCCTCCAAGATTCGCCGATGCGATCCTGGACCCAGAACTTGCCTGGACCTGGACCTGGACCTGGACGGACTTGTTGGAGCAGCCTCTCACCAAGCAGTTCATGACGCGCAAGATGGTGATGGGATCGATTTAGTTCGGCCTACACCTGACAGCCCTCTGACAGACTTGCATCTTTGTCCCATATTCGCAAGGATTGAAGTGTTGGGGCGTGCGGAGCGGTATACTGCGTTTGCGCTGTACCTGCATGCCCGGCCTTCGATCAATCTCACACGCAGCTCATGACGCGCAAGACGGCGACGGTATCGATTCGGTTCGGCCTAAGCCTGACAGCCCTCTGACAGTCGTGACCAATTTGTCCCATGTTCGCAAGGATTGAAAAGTGTTGGGGCGTATGGAGCGGTATACTGCGTTTGCGCTGTACCTGTATGCCCGGCCTTCGATCGCAGCAATGGCGGAGTCCCGCTCTTTGGTGTTCTCCATGCTACTCTTGAGTTAGCTGGTGCGCTGGGTGCTGCCTCCGCAGAAATGTCTTGGCCTCTCTACCAACTTGTACCCGAGTCCAGCAATGGCTGACGAGGGTTGATTGTTGGCTTGGTCTTTGGTAGCCGAAACTCGAAGACCAAAGCATGTCCGAGTCCAGCAATGGCTGACGAGGGTTGACTTTGGTTTTCTTCTTTTGTTATCCGAGGCTTGAACACCAAAACATTTCCGAGTCTAGCAATGGCTGACGAGGACTGGTTCTTGGCTTTTTTTCTTTTTTTTCGAAGACCAAAGTATGCCTGAGTCCAGCAATGGCCGACGAGGGTTGACCGATGGCTCTTGTGGAATCTGGGGCTTGGAGAACAGCATGGGTCCGAGTCCAGCACTGGCTGACGAGGATTTACTGCTGCCTCTTGTGGTGTTCGGGGCTTTGGAACCAGCGAACATCTGAGTCCAGCAATGGCTGACGAGGACTTATCGCTGGCTCTTGTGGCATTCGGGGCTAAAGACTGGCACATGCCCGAGTCCAGCACTGGCTGACGACGGTTGACTGCTTGTTCTTGTGGGGTTTGGGGCTTCAAGACAGCGGCTTTTGTGTTTCATACACATGCCGGGTGGCTGTCCAGTGGGCGCACTGGGCAGGGGTCTCCTTTTGGTGGCCGGTGGGCTGTCACGCATTCTAACTGTTTGTCAAACATATCCTCATCAGTGTCTTGGAGGACAGCTGCTGTTGTATCTGCAATGGCAGATACCTCAGATGAGTCGGGGCAAAGACAATCCAGCAAGCGCTTTTAGCAAAGCAGGCGGTTGTTGACGTCTGTACTGGTAGACATATCGGTCTGTTTCCACTTCTGTATCTTTTGCACATAATGTCACCTGTTCCCGAAGATGTTGTTCTGTGTTCAATCTCTGTTGCAGTCTTCCCTGGCAGACTCTTCGAAAGATCGGATCGGGCATCACTCTTTGGATGATCTTGAAATGTTGGATTGAGTTTCTCTGTTTGAAACGGCTTACATTGGCGTACGGGAGGAAGTATGCACAGGCCGACTCCTCTTGTGTGTCCAAAGTCCAGGAGAATCACCAGGTCGTGTATTGCGTGCTGTAACGCATACTTGTAGATGGTTGCTCGTGGATGGCTGCACTGGTAGTCGCTTCGGAGTAGACGAAAGCGACTTGGCTGCGTACTTGGGTTTGCGAGGGGAAGTCTGTACCGGTAGACTCTCCTCGTAGCTTCAGATGTTGGGACGTTTGCTGAAGCATGTTGGGAGGACCAGCAGACGGGTAAGTTTTTGTCGATGGCTGCACTGGCAGGCACTTCGGAGCATGTGGCGGTGAGTTGCCAGGGTTCGAATGAACTTGTTCCATATACGGCAAAGGCTCCTTGTCACTTTTAGTTGTAGTCTACACTGGTAGACACTTCCAAGACGGCATGGAGTGCGTGTCGCTACCTGCCAACAAGGTCTTCTTTTCTTTCTTCTCATTCCCTTATTTCAAAGGTTTCAGATCCTGCAGCAGTCCGGGTGGTGGAGGTTCGAAGAAATTCGGATATGCGTTTTGTTTCTTTGCGGCAGTCTTAACTTCGGGAAGCATGGAAGGAATATGCTGTGACGCTGACTGCGGAAGTACTGATGACTGATGTCTGAAATGGCAGCCGCCTCGCCGATGGTGCCCACCAGTCGGCCTGACTAGGCGCAGCGTTCTGCCGTTTGCTTGCCGTTCGTGCCTCTGATCACCTCTCGAATGTTTGTTGGGCGTACGCTGGTAGACTCCTCATAGCTGCAGTGTGGAGTCTTTGCCGAGATGCTTCAGTTATCCTCATGGATTTCCGGAGCCCACGCCGCCGCCGCTGTGCTCGCTCTCTGTCCAACAAGGTCATGAAGCAGGCATCGGCGGCTGGCTGTTGTGTACCGTTCCAACTATTCCAAGCTCTTTGCCATTGAGCTCCTTGGGTAGTCTCGCGAGGCGTACCTGAGCAGGCTCGTGCGAGGAAGGGTGAGATCGTCTTTTATCATGGCGACTGTGCGGTTTATCAGCATCTCTTCGCTTGATGGTGTGTACCTCGTCGCTTCCCTTGGTCTTAGGGTGCTCGAGCTGACCGGTCCAGAAAGGCTCGGGCGGATGCTTCTGCCTGTCACGGTAAAGTGCCTTGCTCAGAGCCGTTCACTATGCCAGACGTTTCTGCCGACGTATAGCCTGGATGGATCGTCCGTTGGATGCCTTGTTGCTTGTGCTGCCGTTGGAGGTGAGCAGTTTCAGGCGCTTGGTGTCTCGAATCATCCTGCCTTGACCAGAACATCTTAGCCATGCTATCAGAGCAATAATACGCCAGAGGATGCCCGACGGGGAATTCACTCCGAGTCGAGCTGTGCCTCTTCACACGGAGACAGTGCTCAACCTGTTTTCTCATACGACTTGTCGCCTCCCGCCGGTCTCAAATGCTCCTTCTTGTTGTATATCTTCTTCCCAGCGACTTGTCCAAATACGATCACATTCCTCTGGTCACCGATAGCTGTCACCGTGCTGAAGCTGGAGACTCAGGACGCCTTGCGCAGTTGATGTCTGACTTTCTCCGAAGTTCAATGGCCTTGTTGTCGCTTGCTTCAACGAAAGAAGATGGACAAACGAGGAAGATGTCGAAACCAGCGACGCCGAGTACTTAGTAAGGTACTGTTCTTTATCCCAGTCGTAAGTAAGCTGGTAGCGATGGTGCTAAGAGCTTAAGAGTGTTAACAACAGCTGATAGTACACTGCGCAGACGAAGCATTGAAGAGTCTGCCGGCCGTCATCCTCGGTGGCGACAATTGCGTTTCTGTGGGTTATCAAGGAAGACCAGGCTGGTACAGCGAGACTGTAGATCGCCGAGAGATACTGGTGCTGCTTCTGGGCTGGACGGTATCCGATTTACAAGATGCATGCCCTGCTCGTTGTCCGCAAGCAAGTTTGCTTTCATGCTGATGAAGCAAAAAAGCTGTCCGCCAAGGCCCGCCTGAATTGCACGCAGGACAAGCAAAGATACGAACAGCATACTGTTCGGCAGTGCTTCATGCACAGAGAGTGCTTGAGGGTGTGGGTATGTAATGAAGCTATGTTCACCCTTATCCATGGCCATCTTAGTTGGTCATTCGCCTGTCTGGGAGAATTGGAAACGCCCAAGGCGGCAGCGTTTGAGCTACGCTCCTCGACAAATCAAGCAAGCAACTCACGACGGAGCAATCTGTTGCTTCTATACATAATTAAGGTTGCATCACATCAGCACTATCTTCCAAACATGGTCAAGACTCCGTCCCTCGCAAGATGCCTTATGCCTCAAAGCCTGCAAGCAGCTTGCCAGCGTAACACCTCACTTTCCCATCGCATAACCATCCGCGGCGAGAGTCCCTTCCTTGCCTTGCTGTATGCGTGGCTTGGCATCTCGCACTGCGCTGTTGTTCCAACGCCAGCAGCTCCGCTTCATTTCCTCTTCCTTCTCCTCACGCCCATCAACACCACACCATCAACACCACACCTTCACCATGCAACGATCATCATCTCCTGCATCACATCCATCTCACACATCTCGTCCGTTTACTACAATGCGTCTGCTGCCTACAATCAGTGTTTGGCGTGCCTCCAGTAAGCGGCTCCACACCAACAAATCACCCGTTCACTCGTGATCACTTGCTAACAAACCACACACAGGCTCACCCGATGCTCCAACAACTCAAGAGAGCTCACAAAACTTGACGATGGGCACTTCGTCGCCATGTGCCTCAGCAGTAGTTCTCTCCGAGACACATGGTTCTTGCACCACCACCTCACACGAGCTGACCGCCGGGCGCTCTGGCCACAAACCCATCCACCGAGTCGCCGACCACAAGTCTTACTGCCAGCCTACTCGCTCCAGCCCATTAACGTCAGTAGACATGGAAACTACGCCAGACTGTACCATGCCAGTCGGGTTCTTCGAGCACCCGTTCGCCGTAAGTACCTTCAAATCCAACTCAACCATTTCAAATTGCTGACTTCGATTCATAGTGCAAGAGTATTGTTGTGCACTCTCACTTGGTCTCTTCGCCGCAAAACAACTGTCTCATCGCCGTCGCCAAGTACCATCAAAGCCGGTTCACCGCGGCAATATGTTGCATTCGAGCCATACACCGGGCACCACGCTCCGCTCATCGCCATCACTGGATTCGTGTCCTTTCTTGGGACTGAACACAGCTGAACCGTCTTGCAAGTATCAGTTCGAGATCACATGGCGTTGCCGCTATCGGCGGCTCTCGCGCGCGTGGAGGTCCCCTTCGTCCAAGGCTCTTTCCGCGACTTACACGGACTACCCACCGAGGCAAAGGTGCCGCTCCCGGACCCTTGCCTCGGTGGGTAGTGCGATCGAGCCCCTCGTCACCGAGTCTAGCAGCACTCGCAAAGACCGTGACCAATTCCTGCTCGATATGCGCGGAAAAGGGTTCACTTACAAGGAGATCAAAGAGAGCGGCGAATTCACCGAAGCAGAAATCACCCTCCGTGGCCGCGTCCGTGTCCTTACTAAGGCCAGGTCCGAGAGAGTCAGGAAGCCGGAGTGGACGGATCGGGACATCCGCCACCTGCGCCGCGGTGTAGCGTACGTCTTGCGGCAGCCAACTGTGAACGGCACCAACAAACGCCGTCGCACAGGTAAGCTGCCGTGGAAGGACGTCTCCAGCTACATCCGGCAACATGGAGGCAGCTCCTCGATCCACAAACTCACTGTGCCCACATCTTGCAAGTATCAGTTCGAAGTCACTCACACTGGTGCCCATAGCCATGCACCGTGACCAACGCAGAGCTGTGGGCATTCGGTGTTCTTCTCTGGCGTCGCGTCTTGTCGTCTTGGAGGACGCGCCTCTGTCTCCGGTCAAGGACTTGATCGAGCGTGACCTACGCGGATCCGGGCAGGTGCACTGTACGGTCCCGGAGGTCTGAAGATTATCGATCAACCGCTCATGAACTCCAAGGCATTGCCTCTTCACCCAATCACGGCAGCAAGCCGGCAATGTCTGTTGCAAGCTTCAACACCCAACTACCAACATCTTGCCAGTATCAATTCGACATTACCCACGATTGATGCCCAGAACTCCTTCTCAGATCGCGCTGCTCTTCGTCTGGAGGAGCTTGGCTGGTTCTCTCAATTCAGGTCTCAGGCTCTACCGGCCACCAAGTCTGTTCGCGATACCATTGGTATTGCCAAGACCCGTCGGGCAAGACCCATGACGGCTCAGTCACGCATCCACAGCCGAATCAGAGGTGCGGCGGTGCATCTGGGGTAGACCGAATGGTTCAGTACAACTCAAATCCAGCCTCCTTGGTCCTAATGTCCACCAAATCACCTTTGGCTCGACGGAAGACGCCGACGATGCTGTGTGGACTGGTGAAGAGAGTGAGAGCGAAGGCACTACTGCGTGAACATTGTGTTTGGATCAGTTCAATAGTTCAATCAAGTCAATATCGCCTCACGTACAAACCGTCAAAGACCGAATGAATCTTTCCCGCGTAGACTGCTCGTATCGTAGGATTTGCCGAGCCCGTGCTGTTGAACGCGATAGAATCCTCAGCGCAAAAAATTTGAAGATGGCAGATAATAGCGAGAAGAGCATACCTGTCACGAACTGATACTTGCAGGATGGTGCGGTGGTCATCATGTTGTTAGTATCAGTTCGATATCTCTTTTTGTCTAGACTCTGAGCTTCTAGGTTCGAACCCTGGTGCTGGTATTGTACCGTTTCCTCTTTTACATGTCACTCCGGTGTCGTCTTTCACTGCCCGTGGTGCAAATGTCTGAGTTCTTCTCCAAATCCGATCGGTCTGTGACCAGTGTGATGTGCTGCCATCGAGCCAGTCAGATCTTTGCTTCGTTTTTCTTCCCGTAGTTGTGGATTGTACAATTCACTACTCTTCGCGCAAATACGTCAGCTATCTTCCAAAGTGGGCAGGCCTGTGGCCATTGAGATATCTTTTCTAATGCCAGTCTCTCGTTGGACGAGCTGTACGTCTGAGGTGGTATCACCAGCTCTGGCACATTTTCTCTAATGAGTCGCCATTGAGAGAATGCACTTATCAATTTCCCATTCGGAGGGCCGATTGCCGTCGGCGTCCAGCTGTTTCGAACTCGATTTCAGTCAGTCAGGTATTGTTCTCACCTCCCTCTCATCTCTCGACTCTCACGTTGCAACTATTTGGTCTACATCTGCTGATACGGCAGGGCTGTTGACACCGAGATGTTGGTTGGTCTTGTCCAAGACAAGCATCTGCCTGCGGTCGATAATTCCCTCATACAGCAGCCAAGAGAAGCCAAGCACGTGCTAGGCGCCATGTGGCGTTGTGTTTGAATCATGGACAGAGCGGAGAAACTCCACGACCAAGGGGACTCCACAGAGCCCCGCACGACAAATCTCCATACCTTGCCTATACCTTGCATGATCGCCCATTGACCACGGAGCGCTCTGTCTTTGTCTGGTCGCCCCCATGACTCCATGCAGTAGTGACTTTACTCCATACTGGTGCCGCACCGGCAACTCCCATCAACATCTGCCGCCTCCCCTCGCCATGACGTGTCCGGTGTCCGACACACCCGTAGCCGATATTAAACCTGACTTGTGGTGAAAGCATATAAGAGCCTCGTGTCTGCGCGTTTCAAGCTTCGTTCCACCTTGGATATAACAAACTCGCTCCAACCAACATGTTGACCATCTTCGCCAGCCTTCTGGCAGTGGCCAGTGCCGCTCCTGGCTACCGTCGTCAAGCCGGCTACGGCAACAACGGCGGCGCTCCAACGGTTGAGTTGAAGAACGGCACCATCTCTGGCGTTCACTCTTCTACCTACAATGAAGACTACTTCTTGGGTATTCCATACGCCCAGCCTCCAGTCAACGGACTTCGTTTCAAGAACCCACAGTCCTTGAACACGACCTACAACAGCACTTACGAGGCAACGGAGTACGCCAACTCCTGCGTCGGCTATGGTGGTGATCAGCTCGGCTACCCTGTCTCGGAGGACTGCTTGTACCTCAACGTCGTCCGTCCCTCTGGCTATGAGGACGAAGAGCTGCCGATCGGTCTCTGGATCCATGGTGGTGGTCTTTTCATGGGTGGTAGCCGTGATGCTCGTTACAACCTGTCATTCATTGTTGAGAACAGTGTGAAGATCGGCAAGCCCATCATCGGTGTCTCGATCAACTACCGCCTTGCCGGTTGGGGCCTCATTGCTTCTGAGCAAGTTTCTGGCAGCGGCGACACGAACATCGCTCTCAGAGATCAGCGTATGGCTCTTCATTGGATCCAGGAGAACATCGGTGCCTTCGGTGGAGACCCAAGCAAGGTCACCATCTGGGGAGAATCTGCCGGCGCTGCTTCTGTCGGCTGGCATCTGCTTGCCTACAATGGCCGTGACGACGGTCTTTTCCGCGCCGGTATCATGCAGTCTGGCAACCCAGTGGCATACAGCAGCTACCGCTCAGTCATCGACTACCAGCCCAATTACGACGCTCTGGTGAACGCTACTGGCTGCGGCAACACCACTGACAGCCTTGAGTGCCTCCGCTATGCACCGTACGAAAAGGTCAACGCCTTCTTCAACTCGACTGAAGATAGTGGCTGGAACCCGATTGTGGATGGCGACTTCATCCAACGCTGGGGAAGCATCCAACTCGAAGAGGGCGACTTCGTCCGTGTCCCAATCATCAGCGGAGCCAACACTGACGAAGGCACGGCCTTCGGTCCCCGCGGCATCGACTCTACCGAAGACTTCGCGGAAACCATTTCAGACTCTAATAGAAACGCTTTCCTCCCCGAGCGTTACGTCCCAGAAGTCCTGGAAGCCTACCCCAACACTCCAGACTACTTCATCCCACCCGTCGAGACTCTGGGCAACTACACCTACCCCAACCAGACCCAATACCGTCGCTCCGCAGCCTACTGGGGCGATGCAGTGATGATCGCCAACCGCCGCGGTGCCTGCGAAGCCTGGGCCAAGTTCGGCGTCGACGCTTACAGCTACCGCTTCAACACCATCCCCAACGGCATTCCCCTTACTACAGCCGTGACGCACTTCCAAGAAGTCGCTTTCGTCTTCGACAACACCCAAGGCCTCGGCTACGGCGAGCTCTGGGGAACCGTCAACCCCTTCGCCAACACGACCCAGGCATACCCGGACCTGGGCTTCCTCATGAGCTCCAGCTGGGCTTCGTTCATTCACGATCTCGACCCGAATGGTTACAAGGGCAGAAACGAGGAGACTCCTGACTGGCCCGTGTACTCGCTCGAGCAGCCTGAGAACATCGTCTTCGACACTAACGTCACTGGTGTTGCCTTCAGCGAGCCGGATACGTGGCGTGAGGAGGGAATTCGCTTCATCTTGGACCATGCGCTTGCGTACAAGAGGTAGAGCGGTTATTTGGTAGTGTTTATGTAGAAAATCGAAGTGTTACGCTTTGAGATAGCCTCATGGACTGCAGATCGTCTTGGATATGACTATTGATGGTCTTGAGCTGTTGAAAAGTGAAAGTTATTGAGTAGCCCAAAGAATGTTGGCGATGGAAATAGTCGCCACCAGTAAGCGATCGATGAATACAGCAACTACGAGGAAAAGCGATCAAGTGAACACAAGGAATGGCTTCATGTTATCGGAATGCAAACGTCTATGACTCTGAAGGGACTATTGGAGCTCTTTAGTAGGTCGATCTACAGAGATTTGCAGATCTCGTTTCTTGCGTAGCCCAAATAAGATTGCCGGTGGAGACAAGAAGACAAGAAATGATGTGATGGTATGGCGTAGCCCAAAGAAGGACGCAAATGGAAAAAGAGTGCAAGGAAAAGTGAACAAGAGAGATTGTTTCACGTCACTAGAATGGACAACTCGAGACTATGTGCTATTCAAATTAAGGAAGCTTCACTGAGCTCTACACGAGATTAGGCTTGGATGTCACACCTCACTACCTCAGCTGGGTACATACATGCCGCCACCGATAACCTACACTACAGACCTGACCAAACTCATCGAGCAGCAGGCAGCGGGAAAACAGCCGGACTCTTCTTCCCATCCTTGCCCACAGCTCTGATACCGAACTGCAAGCTATCCTTTGGCAGATCCACAGTAACACCACCCACATTCCCCACATCAAGCGAGTGGCTCCACTGCAGCGCACCACTAACCCTCCACACAAGCTCATAGCTGGCAACAAGCGGATCATTGCCCGTAGTCCAGTTGAAAGCGCTGAGGTTGTTGACAATCTCAAGCGGAGTGTCCTCATCCGCAGCCGGGATGCCGATTCGCTGGGAGATGGTGACATTGCTCGGCATAGCCGGGGCGTTGGCGGCGGCCCACATTGTCGCCAGGTTGACTTTGGCCACGCGGGAAGTGTAGTCAAAGTCGACGAATTCGACCAGGTCGCCGTACTGCGTGCCGTTGTCGAGGCGCGTGTTCTGGTGCTGGTGCGTGTAGTCTTCGACGGCTTCGGTGAAGCGCACGGCGGGGAAGCCTTGCGAGAGGAAGGACTGGTGGTCACCGCCGCGCAGGTAGCGGTCTGGGCGGTAGATCAGTGCGACTTGCATGTCTAGGTCTTTGGAAGCGCCGGCAGCAACTTCGGCGATGAAGCGGCCTAGATTACGGGCAGGGGAGTCGTTCTCGCCGCCGATGATGCCGATTTGCCTGTCTTCGGCTGCGGTGGAGGCGTTGGGGTAGAGGATGCTGGCGCCAAAGAGGCGGATGGTGTAGTCGTTGATCGGGCTGAAGGGTTGGAAGGAGCCGGTGCCGACGATGTCGTTGTTCCAATTTCCTTCCACATTGTAGCCTTCTTGCTTCAAAGTCTTTGCGAGGTTGTCGGAGCCGTACAGGCCTTGCTCTTCGGCTGCAACTGCGGCGAAGATCATGGTCGCTCTGGGCTTGAGCTTGGCGCAGATGCGAGCCATCTCCATCACAACAGCAACACCAGAAGCGTCGTCGTCAGCGCCAGGTGCATCGCCTTCGTAGTCCATGACATCCAGACGTCGGCTGTCGTAGTGGCCAGTGACGACGTAAACTCTGTTGGGATCGGTGGTGCCGTTGATCTGAGCCACGACGTTGGTGATGTTGACGGGGAAGGAGATGCGGCTGGCCACAGGCTGGATGTAAGAGTTGAAGTATACGTCCATGCTGCCATTGGAGGCTTCCGCATAGCCTTTCATCTCCTCGTAGATCCAGTCTCGAGCAGCACCAATGCCCCGGGTACTGGAGTTCTGAGTCGACAGCGTATGTCTTGTCCCAAAGTCCGAAAGCTTAGTGATGATGTCTCCAATTCGGTCCTGGTCAACCTGAGCAACGATCTTGCTGGTCAGGTGGTCTGGTCTCTGAGGTTGAAGGTCCTTCCCGATGTCCGTAGGCGGCCAGCTTGCTTCGGGTGCGTACCCCCATGGCTCCGAGGGGCCGTAAAGGCTACCAGGTAGCCCTCGCCATGTCTGAGCACTGGCAACGCCCAGTAGAGCACTGAGAGCGATGTTTTTCGCGAACATGACTGCAATAGTAAGTGGCAACCGATGGTTGAGGAACTGGAGAGCAAACAGCGGCACTTTGTATTACCTCGCGACACAGATAAATGCATGCGGCTAAACGCGAGACCGCTCTGTTCATCGTCACCAACCTGCCAAACCAAGACCAGACCAGTCCTCTACCGTCTCCACGCGGCATCTTGACAAGCGGTCCGCAGCATGTGCGCCCACGTTTTCTTCAAAGCCCACCGTTAAAACTCGTCGGCAGTACCAATGACAGTTCGCAGCGCACATGGCGTGACGACATGCAAGACATGCCGTGCATGGAAGTGAAGTCAATGCAAGCATGTCGAAACCTGATCGGCGTGTGATTTTGCTTGGAGAGGTTGATTTTGAGAGTTGAGGTGGCGACAAGCGGGGTTTTGCCCAGCCGACTATGTGGGCGAGCTTCCTGAGTAGGAAGGAGTTAAGAGATAAGCGACATCCTCGATCTTGCAGGGGTTGGTATCGGTGGCCGATCTCGTCGTCGTCGTCGTCGTCGTCGTCGTTTGCATACTAGGTAATTGGAATAATGGAGATGCGACCATTAATCCGAGCGAAACCCGACTTCGGTTTCATTGCAATGAGGAAGGGTTGTTGGAACCAGCATTCTTCGAGTGAGCAGATTCACCGTTGACAATGTAATGGGAAGGCTATATATTAGCTAACGACAGCGGGAACGTGACAGTGTGCAGGTTTGATCTTGTGATTCGTTTCGTTATTCAGGATCGCTATGGCATTCAAAGCCCAGCGCTCTTCCGGTCGTTGGTACAGGGCTTCCTTTCTCATCACAAGAAACCCAAAACTGTTAAACCTACTTGCAAAATTGTAACGCCTAGCGCCACGCTTGTAACACAGCATCGCGCATACTTTACGCCGAACAAGTGACGCCTCATCTCAGCTCGCCTCTGCCAGCCGGATCTCTCTCCTTCTGCCTTCGGTCTTTCTCCGCCCTGTTGTGTTTTCTGTCTTCGTCGATCTCGTCCGTGATGCTCTCGACTATGCTCTTGCGCGGAAGCTGGTCCATCTTCACCCAAGGAGCATTTGCGACATAGCGCAAGTCCCATTCAATCTTCTTCACCATGTTCTCCAGGTCATTGTTAGTGCAGTAGTTGGGGTGAGTTCGAGTGAATGGAGGGAATAGCTTTCCGTCACCATGTGGCCGACCCATGAAGGCTTCGGGTCGGGGGACGAATTCGAGTGGGATGGCATCCGGGAGCTCGTTCTCCGTAGCCAGTGATGTTTCGTGACACCATGCTCTTGCGACGTTTCTTGCAGTGTAGCCACCTCCGCCGAGAAGGAGTACAGGTACGTTGAGTGACTTGACGAATCTCACACATTCACCGTGCTGTTTGATGTTGATGTTAAATTGGCCAAGTCGATCGCCACCAAGTGAGTCTGCACCACATTGCAGCACTATGGCTGATGGGTTGAAAGCTTTGACTGCTCGGCCAACGACAGATGTGAAAAGGTAATTGTACTGGCGGTCGTCAATGCCCGAGCTTATGGGTACATTGAGGGCAAAGTGCTCGCCATGAGTGCCCTTGAGGCCCACGTCGGTCACATCACCGGTGCCAGGGAAGAACTTATGTCCCGTTTCATCGTAAGTGCCGAATCTGTGGAAACTCAACGTCATGACGCGTGGCTGTCGCTGGAAAGCTTCTTCCACGCCGTCTCCGTGGTGAACATCGATATCGATGTAAAGAACCCGGGCCCATACTTTGAGCATCTCGAGGATTGCGAGTACTATGTCGTTGATGTAGCAGAAGCCTGAAGCTTCTGACTTGTGGGCGTGATGGAGTCCGCCTGACCAGTTGACAGCGATATCGCTCTGTCCGGTCGTAAGTTGGTGGCTTGCCGATAATGTGGCGCCAGTGTAGAGGAAAAGGTAGGTGCTCATGTCCGCAAATACTGGACAATCAGCGCCGGGAGAGGTTGAGAGGTTGTAGGGACCGAGATGAACGCTGTCTCCATCGTGTGCGAATGGGATGGCTTTCTGGTATTTTGGCATCTTCGCGAGACGGTCAAATGTTTCTGGCGAGACTTGGGAGAGGAATTCGACGTAGTCGGGATCGTGGAAGGAGCAGACCTGTTCCTGGGTGGCTGGAAGGGCTTCATGGGTATCCATTGCGTAATGTAGGCCGTAGCCGAGAATGAGGTGTTTTGCGAGGGTGAGCCGCCATGGCTTCATCGGATGTGTCCTGCCGAAATGCATGTCCTCGACGGTGCTGTTGTAGTGGTATGAGACCTTCAAGCCTTTGGGCCGAGTGATGCCATTGTCCTCGACCTGCTGCATGATCTTGCGATTGAGCTCCTGGTCTTCAAAGTGCCGCTCATCGTCCTCTGTGGTCGGCGTAGCTTGTCTCGGCGGCCTGCCATCGCACGAGTAGTCGTCGCCATTTGCGTAGCCGTGATTATGGTCGTGGGTATGGTCGGGTGTGTGTGAGCGGCTGCTGGGCGATGCACGGTGTGCGAGCGCGGGATTCCATTGCTGCACTATTGAGCCATGGACGTCGGCGCGCGGTATTTGAGAGCCTGCCATGAGCCTGACTGTCGCATGCTCCCTGCGGACGAGATGACTGGTGTCGTGGAGGTTCGCTTGAGGGATGCGACGGTTTGCGCCGAGCTCGTTGCAACTGCTCTCTCCAACTCTTGAAACGCTTCAGCCATCTCCAATCTGGAGCCGGGTCTTTGCGGCTCTGCGGTTGGACGGACGGGAGGCGCCGTGTGTGGGGCTTAGCGTCGGCTGAACATCTTGAACTCCATCTTTCCTTCTGGACGCATCGATCGCGCGCCATCAACCAACAACCTTCACCATCACTTCCATCACTGCTCTCGCTGGCGTTCGATCAAGCGTTTCCCGCAGATAACGGCTGTTTGGTGTATCACGTGTCTCTGCGATTTGATTTCGTGGAAAACGGCCAGTAACGCCTTCCGCGCTCGTCGCAGGAGGCACCGATCATGAGTATCCACATGCCAGAAGATGCCGCGTCGGTGCTTGAGCAGTTCATGCATGATGGTGCGTACTTCTCTCGTTCAAACAAGCCTTTGGTGTGCGAGTGATGTTGACGCTTCTTCCAGTGGCAAATACTCCGGCCGAGGTGACACACTTGCTTGAAGAGATCCAGGCCAAAGATCACCAGATTCTGGCGTACAAGGACGAAATCAACAAACGCGATGCTGCGCTCCAGAAATGGGTGCGTCTGAACGGCGGTCACGTGCCGAATCCGAAGGAAGATGCCTTTTCCAAGACGATCAACGACTGCTTCGACAAATGTGAGATCTTGCAAGCCGAGAAATGCGGCCTGAGCGAAAAGGCTCTCATCGTGCTGGAACGGCAGATCAAGCGTTTGGATGTTGGCTTGCGCCACTTGACTGTCCGTGAAGAGTTCCCTGCGGACTGGAACGGTCCTAGCATGTTGTCCGGAAGTGCTACTGGAACTTCAACGCCGGTGTCTGGTGGGCCGTTGCAAAGTATCTCTGGCAACATCGGTTCCATGGGTGGAGCTCCAAACATCGCAAATGCAGCCCAATTGCGTATGGCTCACTCTTCTGCCGGTGCTCGATCAGGCGGTTCTCAGACTCCAGTCAGTGCTCCCCGGTCGGTTCGTGAAGGCAGTGCCGAAGCAAACAAGCGGCGCAGAGTCGGGCCCGGCGAGATTGCAATCCCCATCAAGGGAAGTCACCTCAAACCACCCACAGGGCCAGGCACTCCCAAGGCCACCACTCCTGGTCCAGCCACCAGTTCTTCGCGTGCGGGTTCTGCCCAGCCTTCTCGTCCAGCCCACACAAAGAAAGTCCCAGCGCCTCCAAACCGGAAGCCTGTTCCTGCCAACAGCTCTCGTACGGGCAAGCGCTCAGGCCGCACTGGCAGCAGCAAGGTCAAAGGCGATCGTCGGCGTCAACTTGCTCGCGCAGGCAGAGATGGCACACCCAGCACAAACGCCTCGGTCACTGATAGTGAGGACGGTTCCGCTTCTCCGACACCTTCTTCTCTTGCTCGTACTCAGGCCGACGGTGCCGGCGATCGGGCTTCTGACGGCGAAGGCGACGAGGATCTTGAGGAGGGGGAGGACACGACCCTGTATTGCTTTTGTCAGAAAGTCTCTTTTGGAGATATGGTCGGCTGCGACAACGACAATTGCAAGTATCAGTGGTTCCACTGGACATGTGTTGGGCTCAAAAGCGAGCCGGCAGGGGAGTGGCTTTGCCCGGAGTGCAGGAAGTTGCCAAAGGGAGATTTGTTGGTAAGTAAGTAGTGCAAGGGCATGGGAAACGACGTATGAGTGAATGTGATAAGTGTCTCCTATCTCCTTTTTTCCAGTATATGCTTGGTTGATTATTTTTGTCGATTCCCACCGGCCTGAGGGGCTTCTGCGTGTTCGAGCCAGCTGATAGCTCCGGATTGAGAACATCTTAATCATCCAGATGCGGAGCGTTGAACTCCGAATCCAGGCCAATTCTCTCTGGCCGGAAGAACTTACATCGCTCACGGGGTCCTTCGTGGCTACTGACAAGCAGAAATCACATCTCCGAAGCTCGAGTATAGCCAGCCGAGTCTCTCGGAGCAAGCGTGTTGAGCCTTCGGACCAGCAGCGACTGCCATACCATTGGCTTGTCGCTAGCCCAGCAAGTCATCCATCATGATCCATGAGCTCTCCGGTACAGCAATTCTTCGACCACGTAGTTGCGATAGGCATTGCTCCAGTACAGTCCAAGTTCACACTCGAAAGACATCCAGCTAATCCTTTGAGCGGCATCCAGGAATCCGAGAAGATAGTAGGAGATAGGAGCACAAAGTGAGGGGGTGATGTGCAGGGGCAAGAAAAACGAAGAGAGTATCGAGCAACCTACCTCACTGCTGTAGGCGCGCCCGTCTTCCTGCCAAAATCACCATGATCCACCGCATGCACAAATTCCGGTCAAAGTGCGCGTCCAACGCAGAATCCCTTAGGAAAGTGCCGCTGCAACTTCTGGGCCGACATCCGTGACTTTTCAGTGCGGACGCTGGCTGCTGATTCAAGGAGCCCACGGAGAGTCTCCATTGTCTTCTCTCTACAAACAACGTCACTCCACTGAGCGATACCATCGCGTTGTAGCCTACGTTCACTGTCGCTTGGCGGGGTCAGTGGAAGAGGCCAAGCAGATCGAACCAGGCAAGCTTGACGTCGAAAAGCTGCGCTGCGTTGCGCTGCAAAGTAGTGAGAAGAAGTGAGAAAGTGTCAAACCGGGAAGAGGAAACGTGAACGAACGGACAGACAGACATGTTGCAGACGCAATTAAATCTCCGTAGAGAGTCCCTTCTGGGCCTAGACCCTCGCTCGAGCTAAAGCTACAGTCCGTCGCGACCAGCATCAAAGACAGACCGCCGGGAGCGTAAAGCAACGTCGTCTGATCCCCTGCCTAAAGACCAAAGCACAACAACTCTGCCATATCGCTACAGAAACACTTATCACAGCGTGGGCATCTGCTCGTCATCGATCATCCGTCAGCTGCAGCCGACACCGGTCTGCCTATCAAGTTGGTCCAACCCTCGCTGGAGCGAGACAACAACGGCGAATAAAGAGAAAGAGAAAGAGAAAGAGAAACCAGCTTCCAAGCGGTTGAGAGTTGGCGTCGTCATCCCACGCCTCCGTCCGCGCCAGGAGGATTTTCGTCGTCCATCCATCTATCCTCCTCCTGCACGAGCGACAACGCCGAGGGGAGTTTTCTATCGGGTTGGGCGGGACCCGAGTGGTTGTTGTGGAAAGGAGAAGAGGAAATAGCAGGAGGAGGACGATGGGCCAAGTTGACCAAGAACGAGCACACGCGTGCGCAGTATGTAATAAATACAGCCAGATTGATTGCGTGCTACGTACGTACAACATAGACGACGCAAGAAAAAAGACCTTCATATTCTAAAACAAGCTTCCATCCTAGCAGCATCATCACTCTCCCTTTCCAGAGACTCGAAGCT
>Ga0265797_10000749_pt1 | contig 59201 bp, 59 predicted proteins | sample P2T30metagenome_FD_192433 | JGI IMG/M metagenome (GOLD analysis project Ga0265797, IMG submission 192433) | Plant litter microbial communities from East Loma Ridge, Irvine, California - P2 T30 | ecosystem: Environmental > Terrestrial > Plant litter > Unclassified | place: USA: California... | reverse complement strand
CTTCTTCGGTATATGAAGGCATAGAGAAGGAAGAAGAAAGCTGAGGAAGAAAGCGGGGCTTATAAACTAACCTCGGTAAAAGTGAGCGGAATCCCCTACTGAGCGGCTTCCCCTACAGGCACGTTAGATAATCTAGTTATTGAAAAATAGTTTAGGTAAGCTTTATACTACTATACTATTTAGTATATGGCTTAATTAGATATACTATAGCTATTTTGTTTTCTCAAATAGAATCTTGATTTAGTATAAGTTAGATAGAATTCTCTCTATGTAGAATCTAATATAGCCTAAGTAATTTTAAGAACACCTTCTAACATTATGAGATTTAGCTTCTAACAAAGTGATTATTAGGTCTATTCTGTATTTAAAAGATAAGTTAGTCATACTAATACAATTCCCATCCTAACAAGTATAGTTAGTCTTAAATTCAGCTTAATCAGCTTATGATCAGCTAACTTATAGCTTAAATCATTGATTTTTGAGATCTAGTAAATTTAAGACTAATTTAAGTAGCTAATATCTCGATTAGTACTAGTGGTATAGCTTCAAAATCTAATATGACTCCAGATTATATAATGAGCTGACTAGGTTTTGATTTTTAGCTTAATTAGATTAGTAGATCTTAAATTAAATCAAGTTTGAGCTATGAACTTCAAACAGTAACTTGAATCCCCTACTGATCTGCAACCCCTACTATGATGTTAAGCTGGAAGTTCAATATATAAAAAATCTAAGATTTTCAAGACTAACTGAGTTACTTTTAAGCTTAGATAAATATGTTTATTAGAAAAATAGAATTCTAACTATTAGTAAAAGTAGTTTTAAACTATCATTCAGATTATAAGCTAAATAGCTAGTAAAGTAACTAAAATTATAAACATAGTATCAGCTTAATAAAAGTACTCTAGCTAACTTGAATTACTAGTGTTTGTTTTCTATTAATAAAACAAGTCTTTCAAAGTTTATACTAGTATAAGTATAGAACATAGCCTCTCGACCTATCGATTTTCAGACCTCTAAAAACAGTAATTAACTTAGAGGTCGACCGAATTTTCTAACATTTAACTACACGTTTACTACGTGTAGAATAGACTTTAGCTTATATTAAAGCTAGGGCCTAATACTTTGAGCCTTCGTCTATCGAATCTAGCTTTCGAAAGGCTAGGATCTATCTATTTAATCCTAAGATCCTACTATCGACTCTTACCCCCCCCTCCTTAGACCCCCTCTCCGGGATATCAAGTTGTTAGTCAAGTTAGTTACACATCTCGGATTCTAAGAGCTAGGGGTAGTCTGTGTACCCCTAAGTCTCTCAATCTACGTTAGATTGTCGATCTTATTTAAAATGATAGAGATATACCGAGTTCAGCTAGAGAGCTTATCCGGGATTTAATTGACTTTGCTAAAGATCAAGATACTAACATGATCTTAGCTCGGAGGGAGCTACATAAGAAGGACATGCTACTTAATACCTGTAAGACACGTAAGACAGGCAAAAGAGTAGCTTTAAAGGGTAAATACCTTCTTACGAAAGAAGATATCCTTAAGGTAGTCTAGGATCTTAAAGAGGGGACTAAGAAGAAAAAGATGAGAAAAGAAGGAAAAAAGACGAAATATATACTGATTTCTTTAGAGGAAGAAGAAGAAGAATCAGTTGATGAGTTAGCTTGATTAGTTGGTTCGTAACAGCGTTAGTAAGTTAGTTACATATTTTAAGAAATTCGAAATTGAAAAAGTGATCGACTTCCCCTACTGATCGACTTCTCCTACAGTGACGTTAGCTTATAAACTCTACTATAATGTTAATAGATATTACTTATTTAATTAAGCTAGCTTAGTTAAGTAATTCTAATATTAGTAAGTCAACTTGAAACTAGCTCAATCTTCTCTTAGTTATTATATATTCACTGTAAGTAAATTGAAACAATTTTGATTCTATAGGCTATATTTTTTTTTATTCTATAATTAGTATACTTTAGTAAATACTACTTAGTATTAGTTAAAACAGGTTTCTATGTACTCTAAATCTTTAAGTTAATACTAACAGAAATGTTAAAATTATAAGTTAGTAATTAATCTTTGAATTTTAAAAGCTAATATCTATTCTAGAACTTATTCTAACTAAGTTATCTCTCAACTTCTACTATAATATTATCAAGTATAAACCTAAAGAAAACAATCTATATAGTACATTTTAACTGATATATAAGTTTGATAAATTATTCTAGATAGATAACTAATTGAGTTTAATATAGAATTACTTTTTTAGCTACTAATAACATAATATTATTAGACTAATTTACTATAGAAGTTAAGTAATAGGTTCAAAAGTATATACTAATTTAAAGAACAATGGTAAGTCTTATGAATATTAAAAACCTAATTAGAAATTAGTATTAAATTAAATTAAATTAATCTGGATTTGAATAGTTACTATTTATTAGAGTCTATACTAGATCAAATTATTATAATTACAAAATAAGTTATAGCTATATTATGAGATATCAAGCTATTAATTCTAAAACTAAATCTTTAATTACTTTAGATATTAATGGTAGTATACTAGACTCTTATATTATTTATATTCAATTCTTAGATATGTTACTAGTTAGCTAAATTCAGTATTCGAAATTCACAAAGCTTGAATCCATTCTACAGTCTCTATTGAACCTACGACCCCTACTATGACATTAAATGTCACTTGATTGAGTTGAATCGTGTGAGTATGAATTTACAGTTCTCGAGGCTTTAAAGTGTCAACCTTCCCTGTAGCTGACTGACCAATATCAAAGCAAGCTAGACAAGCTTTGTGAAGTAAGCGCTTGCAAAGCTTGGTGTAAACACTCTTGTACGATGTAGCATCTCAGCCGCAGCTGAATCACATATGACACAGCTGCTGAATTGGAATAACCGAGTTTCTATAGAGGTCACTTGGCTGGATTGTGGTCTTTCCCAACGACTCCTCGCATATTGTCCAGCATGGACTGCAACATGATAGCCCAGTTGTCTGCATGCCTGCAACATGAATCGTCTAGATACAAGCCTGGAGACGAGAGTCAGCGCCAGAAGCTGCTTTCGACTGCAGCTGAGCTCACCAGAGCCATTGAAACACCTTCTGAGCGCCTTGCTCGCATGTGCTATGTTGAGATCTACTTGTTCGTCACGGCACGCATACTGATCGACCTTGACATCTTTCGCATCCTTTCAGACGCCGATAGCTCTATGACGGTCGCACAGCTAGCGAAGAAGACAGACTCGGACGATGTGCTTCTTGGGAGACTGCTGAAACATGTCTGTACCCAAGACTTCGTGAGAGAGGTTGGGCCGGATGAATACGTGGCAAATGGACTGACTAAAAAGATTGCGTGAGTATGCCCGCCTACAGCCCGTTACAAATTGAGCAACCAAGTAATGACCAAAATCTTAGGACGCCAGAGGGCAGTGGCCTCATTGTGGACATGTTCCATATGTATCGCGTTGGAGATCGGTAGGTCGAGGCCGATCGCACCGCTCAGTTTTCACAGCGCTGACAAGTCAATACAGCCTTCCAGAGTATCTCAAACTAAAAAAATACCAGAATCCGACGAACAAGGACGACTCTGCGTGGAAGTATGGAGCGAATACCAACGATCACTACTTCGAGTACCTCAGCCGTCCAGGTCGTGAGCGCGAAGCAGAAGCCTTCCACAATCACATGCGCTTCAAGACGCTCGGTCTGAAGTGGCATGAAATGCCAGATATCATGAACAGCGTGTTTGGAGGGTACAAGGCCTCCAAAGATGAAGTTCTCCTGGTGGACGTCGGGGGAAGCAGCGGTCACGACCTCGTCAGCTTCCGGTCCGGTCACCCGGATATCACTGGACGTCTGATCTTACAGGATCTCCCAGAAGCGATCGAGGCGGCCAGAGCGGTCGGAGAGGTGAAGGAGATGGGCATTGAAGCTTTAGAGCATGACTTCTTCACTCCGGAGGACGTCTGCGGTGCTCGAGTGTACTATCTGAAGATGGTGCTTCACGACTGGCCAGACGAGCAGTGCAAGCAGATTCTTTCAAACTTGAAGCCGGCTTTGAAGCAAGGACACAGCCGAATTCTGCTGAACGAGATCATCATTCCAGAAACAGGCGCTGGCTGGTTTGAGACAAGTGTGGATATGATCATGATGGTTTGCCATTCTGCACAGGAAAGGCGAGAGAGGCACTGGAAGGATTTAGTCGGCAGTGTGGGAGGGTTGGAAGTTAGCAAGATATGGAACGTTGACGGAGCGGTGGAAAAAATCATCGAGATTGAGTTGGCGTGATAGGCAAGGCAAGCAAGCGGCAAGCAAGTGTGTTCCAACGGACGATTTGTTGTTTGGGCTCCATATCTCGAGCGGTATAGAATCAATTGGGGTCTTGTTTGAACAGTATTGAAGCTGTTGAGTATTGAAGCATAGCTCCGCTCTGGTAAGTCATTCTAATTATTTGTTGCATATACCTGGTGGCTAAATGTCGATCGTACCTGCAGCGGCAAGTGGGCGGCAGGCGCCGACAGGTCAACGTCATGACTTCCCCAGATTTCGCGATTCTGGCTGCTCACCTCAAGGTTCCCATCTTCAATCCACGAACCTCACTTCCACATTACGCATCACATGTCTCTACCGTCTGCTTGAGTTCGTGAGCTCAGCATATGGCGTGTGAAAGTGTCGCGACTCATCCAATCCTGGTCACGGCACGTGTGTCGTCTACAATTCTCGGCAAAGGATCTAAGGCCCATCCTTTCTCTGGTCATATTTGAGTGGCAGCACACAAAACAGTACACGACAATGGCACGAATGACAAGATCTGCAGCCAGCAAAGCAGTGGCGTCAATGTCCAAAGAGACTGGCACAGCTCCTACTACTCAATTGTCAAGTCCCCCTTCGACCCCAGTACCGACCAAGAAATCATCAACTAAGAGAGCTTCACCGACCATCAAACCCGAGACTCTTGCCACCCCAGTCAGCAAGGGTCGTAAGCGCAGCAGTAAGCAGGTGAAGCAGGAAGACGACAGTGATATCAACGATTTGCCTCACAACCTGGGTACTGCCCTGCCTTCATCAAGCGACGACGACGTCGGTGCACATGAGGACGAGCCACCCAAGAAGCGGATCAAGAAGTCTATCAAAAGTGAATCAGAGGTCGATATCAAAGTGAATGTCGAAGCCGAACCCAAACACAAGAGCGGCACCCCGAAGAAGTCTCCCAAGGCCAAGAAGGGCGGTTATGGCTTGACTCCGGGCGTCTCGCCATACCCTGACTTCGCGCGACCTACGCCTGAGGAGTGTGCTGAGGTTGTTCGTTTGCTGGAAAAAGTGCATGGTAAAGTCATTGCACCCAAAGCTGTCCCGCCACCTTCGCTTGACGTTGCCGGATGTGGCGAAGTGCCCTCTGTTCTGGATGCCTTGATTCGCACTAGACTCAGCGCGAACACAACTAACAAAAATTCCTCGACGGCGTTCCAAGGTTTGGTGAAGCGTTTTGGTGTTATCAAGGAAGGCATTGGTAAAGGAAGTGTCGACTGGGATGCAGTACGTCGTGCTCCCAACCAAGAGGTGTACAAGGCGATCGAGCGTGGCGGACTCGCGAGGGTGAAGTCCAAATCAATCCAGGAAATCCTTCAAATGGCATACGACGAAAACCAGACTCGCAGGTTGGAGCTGCTTTCGTCATCGGGCGACCCAGCTGGTGCAGAGGGTGAGCCCGCGGCTGAGAAGAATGAGGAGATTGAAAAAGCCTCGCACAATGTTATCTCGTTGGACCACCTCCATCTGCTCAGTACCGACGATGCCATCGCCAAAATGCTCACATATCCTGGTATTGGCCCGAAGACTGCATCATGCGTTGCACTGTTCTGCCTTCAGCGTCCGAGCTTTGCCGTAGACACGCACGTATTCCGTCTTTGCCAATACCTGGGGTGGCTTCCGAAGACCACGAAGAAAGGTGAACCCAAAGTCGACAGGAACACTGCCTACGGTCATTGCGACGTTCGCATTCCCGACGAGTTCAAGTACCCGCTTCACCAACTCCTCATCAAGCATGGCAAAACTTGCCCACGGTGCAGGGCTATCACAGGCCAGTCAAGTGCGGACTGGGAGAAAGGATGCCCCATCGAGCACATTGTCAAGAGACACGGAGCGAAGAAAGGAGGCTCCAGTGTCAAGGACAAGAAGAGGGCGAAGCAGGCTGCAGACGGCGGCGACGACGATTCTGATACCGATCCTGGGTTGCCAGAGCTTGATGATGGCAAGGAGAGCGATTTGAGCGAGCTGGAATCCAAGCAGGACGACTAGAAGTGCGACTCTTCGGGCACCATTGCGATACTGCGTCCTTGATGAGACACTCAGTCGCGCTGAAGAGCGGTCGGATATTCCCAGTTGGTCAAAGATCAGGATGACATGAATTTCTGTGTATGATAGTGGCTGCATATACCCTTTAATGTTCAATGAGTTGGTACGATCGTTCTTAGCGCTTGATTCCTTACCACACTATCGGATATGAACAGGCCAGACACGCCAAGCATAGCAAGCCGCAGCAACCGCAGAGACCGCTCCACTCGCTGCCAGGATTTTGCGAGCTGGGCGTCGCAAAGCCTCCGAGGGAGCAAGCGTATGAGCATACGCAACGGCCCTTTCTAATTTTATCCAACGAAATTGGCTTTGGCTTTGCCAGTGACGTCTATTTACGCTCTAGGTTCTTGGGATTAGCCATGACAAGGCCGGTTTTCCGGAAGCAAACGTGTTTCAGAAAATGAGTACATAAACAGAGGCGTAGGGCTGAAATTCTCCATCGCTCCTCATCCTCCTTCTCTCTCGTATCCGTTGATCGCCAACACTACTCCACAACCCTTTGGCCAGATATTCAGCCTTACGCCACCAGAACAAGCAAGCCGACGCCACACACATCATCGACCACCTTGCACCACCACCACCACCACCACCACCAGCATCATGGCTCAATCCTCCACCTCAGACATCTGCCTCTACTTCCTGGCGCTATTCCTGCCGCCCGTCTCTGTCTTCCTCAAGACCGGCTGCAACTCCGATCTCCTCATCAGCATCGGTCTCTCCATCCTCGGTTGGATCCCTGGCGTTATCCACGCTTGGTAAGTTTTGATTTGCTGCCAGCTTGCCCAGCCCCAGCTATTTTCTCCCAAGCCTGCACAAAGTCGCGAAGGCTGATCAAATCGCTCGTTGAAGGTGGATCATCAGCAAGCACACGACGCCCGCGTAGATAATGTACCTGTTATCGGTCAGGGTCGACGTGCGGCCTCTTCTCAGGCTGCAGGACCGAATGATTCTGGAAAGATGTTGTTTTCTTTCTCTATTGCGTCGCAGGCAAAGCATGTACCTAATACCCCCCGAATGATGTTTTTAATAGTATACAAACAGCCACGGGTGTCATAATGCACAAACTACAGTCAGCCCGATTTCTCTTTTGAACTGGCCGATGCGCTCCAATTAAATCTAGCGCTCGCAGCTCGATCGACAGAGTTCACGGACTGTGGACTGTGACTCGACTTCTGAGTTGCTGATGATCAGGAGGTAAGGTATTTCACTTGACTGGACAGTTCGTTTCCCTATTATACAGGCTGGTTCCTTAGGTTGAGTCGGCTGGAAGGGCGGAACTTTTGCCCATACTGGTCAGCTCTCGAAACAATTCTACTGCAGGGCAGCGAACAGTCATACGACGTGCAGCGTCCATGATGCGTCCGATATACATGCACGTAGCAGGCATACACATGAACTTGACTTCAAGCCACGTTTCGGTATGAAACCGCGAAGACGTTGACCCTCCCTATTGAGGAACGCCGTATGCAGGCATCGGAGAGAGGTACGCAAGTTTAGTTCTTGATCTCGCCCACCTCCTCGAAGCATGCGCTGCTGCCCAATTGCTCAGACGCACGACACACCCACTCGCTTGCTGCGCATCTGCGCTCATGCACGCCCTGCCCTGCTGCAGATCTAAGCCACTTAATACGCCTATGACGCCGGAAGGTCATGCCCTGGTTTATTAAATGTACAGGTATGTAGTGGTCTACGGGCGCATGTCCCTTGATTGTCCCTCCTTTCTTCCTCGAGGTAGAAGACTAGAAGACTGTCACCACGCTCTAGGTTACGGACTTACGATTACCTACTGCACCATACCACGGAGTCGAGATGTCTGCGAGCTTCGATCCAGAACGACCGCCGCCCCCTCCGGGCCAGGGGTACTACCCTAACAACCCACAGCCACAGTCCCATCAACATCATTATCAACCGCCCAGACGACATCGCGGATCGCTAGACAATCGATCCATATCTCCTCGAAGTACTCAATACTCTCCCAGTCGCGACCCCCGACCTACCGACCACCACGACCCTCGAGCCCCACCATTCGACCCAAGACGAAGCAGTCAAGTCTCCCACGACGATCTAGAAGCGCAGAACCAGCTCGCGCCGTACGATGAAGAGAAGGCGTATGCAGAATGGTGTCGCGCCTACGGGCCGGAGCCAGCAGCTTCCACTTTCTCTCCCACTCCCAGCCACTCTCAGGTCCCGGCCCCAACGCCAGTGCCAGCACCATCTGCGAGACGGTACAGTCGTCAGACGTCGGTTGACGAACGGCGCCGGTACTACGATGACGACGACGTGGAGCCTTACTACGAAGACAGAAGCGTTGAGCGCCGTTCAGCACCACGGCGTCGTCGACGCAGAGATAGCAGCCATTCGGTAACAGACTACGCAAGCAAGCCAGAGAGCAACAATGTGAAAGATCTCGGCCCAACGCTGCTAAGCAGCGCCGCGGGCGCTTTTCTGGGCCGCAAGCTCGTTGGTAAAGGCGCATTGGGGATGGTCGGTGGTGCGATTGCAGGTGCCATCGGCGCCAACGCAGGGGAGCAATTGGATGCGAGGAAGCGTCGACGGCAACAGCAGCAGAGGGAAGAGAGGCTGAGGGAAGAGCGCTACTTGGACCGTGAAGAAGATGATCGTCGTCGTCGCCGTCGTCGAAGTCGTCGTGGGGGATATGAGCGTCAGTCTCCTTCTCCACCTCCTCCGGGGCTGAGAAGAGACACTGCGCCGCCTTCGCCGCGCCATCGAGATGAGGAGCGTCCGTACAGGCCTAGGAGGAAAAGGTATGTCGGTTCGAGTCCGGAGGCGGGTTATACGAGCGTTTGAGGCGGGTCGTCTGCGATGTGCGTGTGGGTCCGAGACTGGACTTGTGCGAAGGGTGTCATCTGGAATCTAGGGCTCCGCTGCCCAATTCCTTCAACATAGCAAGGGAGTTTATCAGCAGTGGAGAGGAAATCGCTAGGATAGTTCGCATCTGACATGAGCTGGGCGTATCTGCTCAGCAAACGAGGCGTTCCAAGCTGACAAGATATCGGCGGTCAAGGACGCCTGCTTACCACGGTTCTGTCGTGAACGGTCGGAGGTGAAATGGCGTACTTCTCTCCGAGGCGATGAGTGCTTTCTCGCAGTCTAGCAGGGGCATGTTGGAGCCGAAATGCACAACAGCCTGCTTAAAAGGATCGCCACGTCATGCACATAGACTAGCAGCGGCGGGGTCGAACAGCGGGCATTGATCCGACTCAAAAGGATGCCGAGGTTGGCTCCTAAGAGCCCAATGTATCAATATAAAAATTCGATGCAGTGGATTTTGATCTGTTAGAAGACACTGTACCACAGGAGTTGTCAGCCACAGACCCCGAATCAATAATCATCCCGAGCCTCCCAGCAATCCACCCAAAAAATCAGCAATCATGGTCAAGGGAAGCTGTATCTGCGGCGACTGGACCTACCAGTACACAGGCGAACCAGTAGCAGTCGTAAGTACTTACCTACATGTCGAAATCGTCGCCCCATTACATCAGTACCTAGCTCTCCCTAACAAATAATGTCACTCGTGTGTATAGGCCGTCTGCCACTGCGTCCCTTGCAGGAAAACAGCAGGAACAACTGGCAGCGTCAACTCTCTCATCCCTACCGACAACGTAAGTCCAAGATCAAAAAGCAATCCAACAGAACCACTAATTGACGCACCACCCTCTCCCTCATCAGTTCCGTCAACTCACTGGCACCGACCGCACCTACACGCGCCCCGCCGACTCAGGCAAACCGCTAACCTACCACAACTGCGCAACCTGCGGGACCATCATGTGGGTCGAAGGCGAGGCTTTCGCGGGAATCAATATTGTCAAGACCGGCACCATCGACGACAAGGAGGTGTTGGATAAAGCAGTCCCTGTGCAGGAGATTTACTGCAGTCGGAGACCGGAAAGCATCAAGGCGATTGAGGGGATTCCCCAGAAGGAGGGGGCCGCGTAAGGTACATGTAGAGCTCCGTCTTGTGTACATGCTTGTGCTTATGATTCCATTGAGGCGAGTTGGCTCGATGCGTGATTTTTATTTTATTTTTGTTTATTTTTCGTTGCTAGTTGTGCTTGCGTTTTCGATATGATGTGTTGTGTGCGTGTGGTGTTATGTCAAGGCTAGGGATTGCGTGTGTACATGTAAGTGTTGAGAGAGGTGAAGTCACTTGAGCACCCTGCGACTAGACGGGAGATTTATACAGTCCAAGTTCAGTACCTTGATGGTCCCATGCCGTACATCTTCCATGGCTTGAACCTTGACATCCACCGAGCTGGTCGGCGAAGTGACTGGCTAAACCTTTGGTGGCAACTCTATAAGCTCACATAGATCTCAGCGTTTGCTCGACTTTCAAACACAACACGAATTCGCTTGAATGGTTTCAAATATCAGGTTTTTACGTTAATGCCGGGGTTCTGTTCAATGCCTCCCGTACTCATTTACATCTGCTCGTTCACGAACAGGCCAGCCATGCCCATACCTGTGCCAATGCACATGGTTGTGAGCAGAACCTTGGCCTTGCGGCGCCGACACTCGCTCAGGCCTGTTACGATCTGTCTAGCGCCTGTGCAGCCAAGCGGGTGTCCCTAGAAGATGTTAGACAAATGTTCATCATGAAATCAGTTTTCAGTAAGGTGGAAACTTACCAGTGCAATAGCGCCACCCCTGACGTTAAGCTTGGAGTGGTCGATCTTCAGCACATCCTTGCAGTACACTGCCATGGAAGCGAAGGCCTCGTTCAACTCGATAAGGTCAATGTCGTTGATGTCCAAGTTGTACTTGGTAAGGAGCTTAGGGACAGCGATCGATGGGCCAATACCCATGATTCTGGGTGCAAGACCGGCAACAGTGGCTCCAACGAACTTGGCGACGATGGGCTGGCCGAGCTCCAGCGCCTTGGACCTCTTCATCAGAAGCACGGCGGCAGCACCGTCGGTGACCTGACTGCTGTTGCCGCCGGTCGACCTATTGCCGAAATCGGGGAACGCAGGGCGAATCTTGTTCAGGCCCTCGAAGGTGGTTCCCCACCTTGGGCCCTCATCCTTGGTCAGGGTGACTTCCTTCTCATCGCCAGTCTTGGGGTCCTTGACCTTGACGGTGATGGGTGTGATCTCGTCGTCGAACCAGCCCGCTTTTTGTGCGGCTTCTGCGCGTCGGTATGACTCGGCAGCGTATCTGTCCTGCTGTTCACGCGAGATGTTGAAGTCGGCGCCGACGTTCTCGGACGTCTGACCCATGGGCTGGAGGCAGTCGGCGGCGTTCTGGTTGGCGTTGACGATTTCATCGACGAAAGGTCGGGTAAGGCGGTCGCCGCCGGTGGACATGTGCTCGGCGCCTACTGCGACACCAATCTCGATAGCGCCGGTCTGGATCTGTGCGGCGATATCCTGAACAGCCTTGAGTCCGGAAGAGCAGAAGCGGTTGACGCTGCTAGCAGCAGTGGTGGTAGGGAAGCCAGCGGCAAGGCAGGCGGCGCGGACGTAGTATGCGGCCTTGGAGTCGGAGACCTGGTTGTCGTTAGTCACTGTAGTGAAGGTGTCCCGGCGATGTGGCAGCTCTTGTCATACATTTCCTAAGCAGATGTCCTCGACCATCTGAGGGTCCAGGTTGCTCTTGCGGACAACCTGCTCCAGGATCTTGAACACCAGGCCATCGAGCGGGGTGTCCTTGAGGCCACCCTTGCCGCCCTTGGTCAGAGGCGTTCTGATTGCGAGAGTGATGACAATATCATCGGGGTTCTGGGAAGTGCTGTTGGAGATGGAGATGCGCGGTCAGCCCGATGTTCGCCATGTGAAGGCGGAAGACGTGGGGAATGGAAGGGAAGGCACGTACATCTGCTCGAGCGGGCTCTTGCCGGGAGTGATGTGGGAAAGAACGTTGGAGAGACGCTGAGTGGCCATTGTGAGAGGAGTGTTATTGTTGGAGTGTTGTTAGGATGGGAGAAGGATGGTGGTGAGAGGAGCAGCAGCGGCGTGCGAGGAGATCAAGAGGTACTATGTATACGATCACTCTAGAGTAAACTCGCAGACGCCAGCCAGGCGCGCAAGAGAGACTCGGCTGTTGATGAGCCTCGGCATAGACGAAAGTTGCCAGCCGAGAACGGCAAAGACACGAAGAAACCATTCCAGACATGCCTTGGTTCTTTTACCATAGAGGGACTGGAAGAAAGTGTACACAACTCAACGGTCAGCATGGTACTGTATACAAATACTGTATGATCATGTCCCGGCTTTCCTTCTTTCTTGCATGTACGGTCTGAACCACAGTCCTCCGTGCAATCAAAGCCTCGGCAGCATGGAAAGCAACCACGATGGAATCCGACGAAACTCGATACCTCTCGACGAATCGTCGAAAGAGCATTTCTAATATTTGGCAAACAGGTCTTTCAAGACTCGGCTACTGGAGAATAGCATACGGCCGATACTCTTGAAGTGCAAACAGAAACATCGCTCTCATTGCCGGATTCACTTATGGTTAACAGGGTTAGGGTATTTTGCACGACTTTCATGTTCTTTGCACAAGGTACAGATCGATGGGTAGACAGACAGACTTGACGGACTCAACAAGTACAGTAACTCTTACGTGCTGCAATCGGCGAGAGCCGCGAGACATACCTTGTGCACTTGCGGGACATACATAGTGTATACTACACCTGTGTACAGTACCTACATGTACATGTACATGTACCCCGGCATCTTCAAGCACACGTTTGAATGCCGAGTCCGACAAGGATAAGCCAATCATGATAACGTGCATGATGACCATGACCTTCAACGACCTTGGCTGTCTCGTAATGTCCCGGCCAGGCCTCGTGCCTCCAGCACGCGGACTGTTTCATCCTCACGCAGTAGTTCTCGCCAAATTCCACTCGTTCCATGTGTTTTTGCAATATCGTCAGAAGATCGCCGCGTAGTCATAGCAGTGCTCACGGTCATGGAAACTTTCGCGTGCCGCCGTTAAAAGTCGCAGTTATTTCCCGCATCGCATTGAACCAACAAGGCCTGGATCCTGTGTTCGAAGAGTAGGAGTGCTTCTACACCTGCACATAGGGAATCATGGCCTCCAACTCTTCTCGGCCGAATGAGGCCTCGAGGCTCACAACAACAAGCCAGGGAGATCACCGTCCTATGAACCCGTCCGGGCTACGAACAGCACACATGCCGCCTCCGTCGCCGGACGACCGCAGGAACACTGGCGATTACGGGCTTGGGCACGAGGAGCAGCAAGCATCATTACGGCATACGGACAACGGGATCCACCCGATAATGGAGGGCGCTTCGATCCAAGCCGAGCCTTCGACCATGAACACCGAGGGCGCGATAGATGAGCCCGAGGCAAATGCCCGCACGAGGCTTCTAGGAGAAGCGCAAAAGTACAGCATACCCGTACATGAGAACTGCGGAGAAGAGAACTGTAGCCATGGAGCCATGAGTCCACGGCCGCGACACCATCGCGGATACGGCAGCTTTGCACCGAGCTTCACGTCTACAGAAGGTATCGCGGGCAGTTACAACGAGAGCTCGCATGGGCGTGGTGGAAGCAGTGCAGACAGCATCCACGGTATCCTTGGAGACGCCCTGGCGGACTCGCTGATTCCCAGGGATGGCAACAAGATGAGCCAGACACAGTACATTGCGCAACGGAACAAGGTCAAACATTCGAAGATGATGTATGTAGGCTTCCCATTAAGGCTCTATTTTTTCCCGCCTTCACATCTCCAAGCTTTACACTTGACATCGGACTGACCAGAACTTACTGTAGGTATCTGATGTACTACCTTCCGTGCACAAATTGGATTCGCCAATACCGGTGGTCTTATGTGCAAGGCGACTTGATCGCGGCTCTCACCATGGCCAGCTTCTACATTCCAATGTCGCTATCCTACGCTTCCAATCTTGCCCATATACCTCCGATCAACGGTCTCTACGCCTTTGTCTTCAACCCGTTGATCTACGCGCTGCTCGGAACCTGCCCGCAGATGGTGGTAGGCCCGGAGGCAGCAGGATCTCTCTTGACAGGCCAAGTTGTACGCGAGGCCATCAACTCCGGTCATCACTCGGACAAGGCAGGCCGCAAGAATGCTCAAGTAGCAGGCATGGTCACAGGTCTCGCAGGCGCTATCATCCTTGCTGCTGGACTGTGCAGACTTGGCTTCTTAGACTCTGTACTCAGTCGGCCATTTCTGCGCGGTTTTATCAGCGCTATTGGTGTTGTGATTTTCGTTGATCAACTCATCCCAGAAATGGGCCTCGACAACGCTGCCGCTCACTCTGCCTCGGGTGCGCATGGAAGCAGTCTCGACAAGATCATGTTCCTGTTCCGCCACTCTTCCGAAGCGAGCAAGATCACCTGCGCGGTTGCGTTTGGCGCCTTTGCAGTTGTCATGGTACTGCGCGAGGTCAAGAAGCGACTGCAGCCAAGAACTCCGTGGGTCGCTTACATCCCGGACCGCTTCATAGTTGTGGTCTTGTCGGCGGTTCTCACGTGGCATTACGAATGGCACAAACAAGGTCTGGACATCCTTGGCAATATCAAAGCAAAGGGTGCTCCGTTTCAGGCGCACTTCCCCTTCGACTCGGAAAATTTCCATCATGTCAACGACGCGTTCTCGACGTCTTTCCTGATCGCCTTGCTGGGATTCTTCGAGTCCAGTGTGGCCGCCAAATCTTTGGGCACCAGCACCGGCAAGACGAAGAAAGTTGCAAATGCGGACGGCAAAGAGGAGGAAGAGCCGGAGGGAATAACCAACGTCACTGTGTCTGCGAACCGAGAGCTCGTCGCTCTGGGTGTGGCGAACATGCTTGGAGGGCTGTTCATGTCTATCCCAGCATTCGGAGGCTACGGTCGCAGCAAGGTCAACGCTAGTACAGGTGGCAAGACTCCCATGAGCTCCGTCTTCCTCAGCCTCATCACCGTCTTTTGTGTGCTGTTCCTACTGCCATACTTCCACTACATCCCGGTAAGTACCTCGCCAAACGCGTAGTGCTGACAACCTCGCCAGCCGCATTGACTAACACTCCGTCCCAGAAAGCCGTCCTCTCCGCGATGATCTCAGTCGTCGCCTACTCCCTCATCGAAGAAGCACCCCACGACATCCACTTCTTCTGGAGAATTTCCGGCTACTCGGAGCTCCTTCTCATGATCCTCATCTTCCTCACAACCTTCTTCTGGAACCTCCGCATAGGAATTGCAGTCGGTATCGGCCTTTCCCTCCTGCGCCTCCTCCGCCACTCCACACGCCCACGCATCCAAATCCTCGGCCGCGTCCCCGGCACGCAACAGTTCGAAAACGCCGAAACCGACCCAGACGCCCTCGAATACGCCCCTCACTGCCTGATCGTCAAGATCCCCGAGCCACTAACCTTCGCCAACACAGGCAGCCTCAAAGACCGGCTCCGCCGCCTCGAAGACCACGGTTCGGCGGCCGCGCACCCAGCCCTGCCAAAGGTCCGCAAGCCCGAGTCCAACCGCCACCTGATCTTTGACATCCACGGCGTCACAGCCCTCGATCCGGCCGCCTGCCAGGTCCTGCTCGAGATAGTTGCCTCGTACATCGAGCGTGGCACCCGCGTTTACTTTAGCCGCATCCCTAGCAAGCGTTCCGAAGTCTGGCGTTTGATTGAGGTCAGTGGAATTGTGGAGGTCTGCGGCGGCGACAAGTACTTTTTGAGGAGTGTGGGCGAGGCTCTTAAGATGAGCGAAAGAGAGGAGACGCTGAGCTTGTGGAGTGAGAGTGCGCGCGCGAGTCCTTCGGGCAGCGTTAGTGGTGGTGGCGGGATTGCGAGTCCGACAAAGAGGCCGGGGACCATGGAGCGGGAGTCGTATGCTGCGGAACCTGTGGCTGTTGATCCGCGGTGAGTCCATAAGAGTGAAAGGTGTAAGATGGAAAGAGCTGAGCCAATTGGATTAGACAAGAGATGGACAGTTTGCTGGATGGAATGAGCTATGATGAGCCATGAGCGTTAAAGCGGTATGTTTTCTTGTTTTTGTTTTTGCTTTGCTTCAAATGTATATATCGATATACCACCGTAGCATTCGACGATTCTGGGGGTATCTATCTACACGCTTTTCGACTGAATGAAGTTTACTTTACCTCGTCTGACGCAAAATAATAATGGCCTTGCCAGGCTCGAGCAATCATGCTCATGAGGTCTTGCGCGTTGCCGCCGTACATGCAATGCATGCAAGTAGTATGTATGTGAGTCTCAAATCGACCCGCTACCGTTTAGCGTCCTGTCTTCTCAGCTTCGATCTGATCTCGCAGCCCTTGCAATACCTCCTCGCGTTTGCGCAAGTGCTCTTGCAAACCATCGACCTGCTCTTTGACCATACCGATCTCATCCGCCATGCCTTTCAAGCCCTGGCCCGTCTTGGCCTTGCCCTCGCCGAGTTCCAGATCCTTGAGTTCCCGTCTCTTGTAATCTAGCAACTGCTCCAATTCGCGCTTCACAAGGGCCGGCCTCGAATCATCTCTCCGCCCGCCGCGCTCTCGCCTCCTCTTCGCCGCCTCCTCGACTTTGGCCATTTTGTCCTCAATCTCCCGCAGCTGCTTCTTCAACCGCACCTCTTCCCAGTCAGCGTCGCGGGGTGTGCTCGAGAAGTCGGTGCCCTTGGGTTTGCGCTCCCCAACCCCGAGCCTAGACAAATATGTGTCGCCGAACTTGGCCTTCTTGCCCGAAAGTGTATTGTCATCCCTCTTGGTTCCCCAGCGGTCTGCAGCGGTCTGCTGCGCCTCCACATTGTAGTCGATCTGGCCTTGCTCGAAAGTCGCGCGCAAGCTCGGCGGCACCGAGCGCGGGATGCGGTAGCCCTCGTGGCGGTTGTTCAGCATGTGCAGGAAGGCCAGGCATGCGTCCTTGTTCACACCGGGGGCGCTCTTGGGGTTCACCAGGTTCCAGGCCGAGTGCACGTCCGTGTCCGGTACGTCCAGGCTGTCGTACAGGTCCTGCAGCGCCGCAAAGGAAATCCGCCCGTCGCGGCCTGTGCGATTCTCCGAGTAGATGGCTTCGTATTTGGACTTGTCGGCCGGCGACATGTACCAGTCGAAGCCGTCCTTGAGCGCGCCGCCATCTTCGTCGTAGTCCTCCTCAGGCCGCTCGAAGGTCTCGCCGCCACCTGTCACAGCGCGGCTGGCGTGCACGAGGTGTGCTTTGCTCTCCGGCACGAGCCAGTCGGGTAGACTGTTGGGCACGTCCATGTACTCGCCGTTCATGAGGTCGTAGATCAGGCGCATAGCGACGCAGAACTCCTCGAAGTCCAGGTTGCCGTCATTATCGACGTCGGCCAGGTCCCATATCTTCTCGAGCTGGTCATCGCGTAGCTGTGAGTTCTTGAGGACACTGGCAGCTTGGGCGCCGTTCAGGTGTTGGCCGCCGTTAGCCAGCGATGAGAAGATCTCCCAGTAACGCTCCACCTCCCATTGCTCTATGCGCTTGGCGGGAGCCATTGTGAGGTTGGGGGTGGTGGTGAGTGTGAATTTGTTTGGCAGTGGGCGTAAGGATTGCGGATATTATTGTGGAGTTGGAGTTGCAGTAATGATATGTCGTGTACATGTAATCTGTAATCGAGGAGCGCGGCTCTAGAACCTCTGACGTTGGGCGGGCTGTGGAGGACGCCTGGGGGAAGCTTGCTCGGGGAGACGATTTGCCGTGACGATTACGATTATGAGGTATACCTAGTTTTGTCAATTGTTTCACTTTCGAAACTTCTGGGACGATGAACGTCCGAAACAAGGTCTCTGTTCGCGATCCGGAAATCAATTTCATAAGAATATAAGCAATACGTTCACAGCTACGTACTAAGTACCTTAAGGAGAGAGCCAGGCTAAGCCCAAGTTCTCTCCTCTCTCTCACACCGCTGGTATTGGGGTATCTTGTAATGCAATGCAACCTCCCGTGTACTCCAAAACCCAAACAAAGCCAGCGCAGAATCATCACTGTCAATAACGTCCGCCCGTAAAGTCAACTTCTTTTCAACCCGTCACTCGCGACACCTCAGAGAGGCGCGTCTGCGAACGGCATGAAAGTCCTCCCGCCGAATCTCTCCAAGTCATCATCGCGCATGCAATCGTCCTCGCCATCGTCGTCCTCGCGTTCCAGACCTCTTTTGCTCCGAGCGTACGGGTTCTGCAACTGCTTCTGCGACTCTGCAGCCACTGCAGCCTTCGCACATAAGATGTCCCAGTACCCTTGTAGCAGCCTCTTCATCGGATCGTCAAAGTTGACGCAGAAGCGTTGAGCCTGACACAGTTGCATAGCCTTGATGTAGTCCACGTTCTGGTGCGATTCCATGAGGTACGCGGAGACCACGCCAGCGCTGCGTTCGTTCCCCGACTCGCAGAAGACAAGCACTTTACCCATCCTACCCATGGCTTCGAAATGGCGCTCGAGGTGCGAATTGATCATGGCCGTTGTTTGTGGGAAGGCCTGGATCAGTTCTTGGTTGCTGCCAAGGTCCACGGTTTGCGTCTCGATGCCCACAGCATGCACGCGCTTCAGCGCAGCTTCCATGAGCTTGAAGGTGAATTCGTGCTTCTGTCTGACTCCCAACACCATTGTGATTCCCTCACGGAGCATCCAAGCCTCGTCTTTGGCGACTGTCATGGGGCCTAGGTAGAGGAATGGTAGGATCATTTGCGCCTCGCGGCGGCGCTCATACGTCCATTCCATGACTGGGTCGGAGGCGATGATGCTTGCGTAGGCATTGTCGCCCATGGGCAGGAAGTTGGAGGGGCCGAGTCTGATGTCCGGGTGAGCATCGTTGGTGAGGGCGGGTGGAGGGACCACAATGCGCGGAGGGGTCGGCACGCGGTAGGCGTAGTCGTCGTTGCGGTGAGGGTAGGATAGTGGGATGCCAGTGTCCGGCTCGGTCACCCATGTTCTGCCGTTCAATGTCGTTGAATTCATCGTCGTTGCATCCATTGTCGAGGTATGACGTGTGTCGTGGACGAGGCGGGCGGTGCGGTTGTGCTAATTGGCGATGCGCATGGTGGGTGTAGGAGCCGTGGTAAGAGGTCGATGTTATGAGCGGCGGTAAGTGTCCTGATTCACATGCAGTGAAGCTAACTGAGCAAGGGAAGGTAGGAGGAGGGCATGTGAATGAGTGGGTTGCATGTGAATACCAGCTTCCCTACCTAATACACATTATACATGTACTCGAGGGCGTGACATGTGATGGCTAGACCTTGGACCTGCCTTATCGATTCCCCACATCGGCACGGTTGCATCAGGAATGCCGAGATGGAACAAAGGGAACAAATGGAACGATCAGGGAAGATGTTAAAGTGCTAAGTGAAACGCAAGACATCACCGTGAATTTTACCTAAATGATTCTTCTGAGCTTGATCGCATAAAAGTAAGTAAGACAGCACAAACCCTTCCATCACCTTAGAAACACCCAACTGCGTTGACATGCACAAGAAATGTCAAGCATAAGGGTTATGCAAGCTCGAATAGGCTAGTCTGCTTGGCGGTCGAACCTTCTGGATTGGGCAATTTAGTTCCCTCTGAAGAGACGAAAAATGAGTGTTGATTCGAGGTGTTGGTCGATAGATCTCTTCAAAACAAACAACTTAACAAGACCATGGATGCACTTTTGCGTCAACTGCGCAACTCACTGTCCGACGAGGTCGCCCGTCTTGCCGCAGAACACCTTGCAAATCTTGAAAAAGGCGATTATGAGTCGATCTTAAAGTCGACCGAAGCAAGAGAACTGCTGCAAGGCGAACAGTTCGTTCAGGATCAAGGCGATAAACCCTGGAACGATGCAATCTTCCAGAGACTCGGCCTCCTACTATCGGATCGCTCATCCCCGGAGACTCAGGTGATCTTTTTCTGCGTTGGATACGCCGCTCTCTTGGCTTTCTTGCAATCCAACGTGACCGGACCACCTCTGCCTTTCAACTCTGCAACAGCAATCTTCTCAGAGGATGTTGCGTCGGATGCGAAAGTAGTTCGCACAACTCGCAAGTCGCTGCTGGCGGGACTTGCTCTGGATGGTATCGCAGCATACAGACTGACGCCCAACATCGAGCTGCTATGTCTTGCAGACGCCGTATTCACATCCCCAGCGATCTTGAAGAACATCAAGGTTGCAAGACGGGCCAAGATCAGGGCCAACTTCATGCACCAAAGGCTGTTGTCAGAGGTGTCGTCAACATTGCAGGACTTGATCTACGAAGACCTGGCGATCGTGGCAGAAGAGCTTGAGGCGGCAAAGAGGATTCTCGGTTTCGATGAGCAGGCTGAAGGCGAGTTCCTGCTTGAGCGATCCACAATTCACATTCACCACGGGCTTGACACCTTTGCACGGGAAGATATCCAGAATGCAACGACGAATCGCGGCTTCAAGTTCGCTCTCACTGGATTGCTGGGAAAGAGAACAAAATTCCAGCAGAAAGAAACGAGCCAACTAGTCGTACTGGCGAAGAGTAAAGACTCGGCGTTGTCCGAGCAGCAAGTTGAGAAAACAGAGTCTTCCACAAAAAACGAAGATACATCAAACGAACCCCCTACAGCAACCGCTCCCGACCAGCTAGATCTTAATGACGACACCCTGCTGGAATCCATCTCATTCACCAAAAAGTCCGACATCCCTACAGAAATCCAAGCACTTTCGGATGTGCCAGAGGAGCTACAGGAGCTCGACCCATCAAATCAACCGAAATTGCAGCCTCTAGACTCAAGCATTCTGTTATCCATCGCCTCCTCCATCAAGAACACTTCTCCCGAAAACGGTCTTACAAGAGAAGAGACTATCCCATATGCCACTCGCGTGCTTGATGGCGGCAGCTCCAACTGGCAGGTCTACACACAAGCTCTGCTTGTTAGAAGTCGCATTGAAGGCTACAGATCACGCACTGTTGAGCGTGGTTTGTTGCAACTGCAAGCTCTGGTGGATCAGGTCATCGCAGACACTGCGAATGTTGAGAGTGCGACTGAGACTCAAGATGGCGATGCCGCTGCAAACACATTCTTGCCCAAAGCGAAAGAATCTGAGAGTGCTCCGGTCACCGAACGTCTGCAGTACATTTTCCAGCTTGCTTCACCAACAAGGTGGGATTTGGAAGCCGAGCTTGCTTCTCGATGGGTATCTCTAGGAGGTTTGAGGTCTGCCCTGGATATTTACCAGCGCCTGGAGATGTGGGCAGAAGCCGCGCTCTGCTGGGCAGCGACGGAACGGGAAGACAAAGCACGCAGTGTCGTCAGAAGGCAACTCTTCCATGCCACAAACGGCGATTCAGAAGATGAGCCGGCCGAAGACGAGAAGTGGGAGGGCGCACCTCGCGACCCTGCACCACTTGAAGCTCCACGGCTGTACTGCATTCTCGGCGACATCGACTCGTCGCCGGAGATGTGGGAGAAGGCGTGGGAGGTCTCCAACAACCGCTATGCGCGCGCACAGAGGTCGCTCGGCCGTCACTATATCGCAGCGAACGACTTCATTAAAGCCGCTCTGGCGTACAGCAAAGCTCTCACTGTCGACAAGCTGAACCAGCCCGCATGGTTCGCTTTCGGCTGTACTCTGCTTGAACTCTCACAATTCGAACGCGCGGTAGAAGCCTTCACTCGCTGCGTCCAGCTCGATGAAACCGATGCAGAGGCCTGGAGTAACCTGGGCGCATCTCTTATGAAAACTGACCCGGAAGCCAAGCTCGCCGCCCACAAGCAAGGAAAAGGCGAAGAACCTACCCTCGACGACGAAGAAGAGCGCGCTCCCGCAGATCCCAGCAAAGAGCTCCGCGCCTTCGCGCAAGAAATCCGCATCGATGCCCTCATCGCCCTCAAGCGCGCCGCGACCCTCAAGCACGACTCCTTCCGCATCTGGGACAATGTCCTGACCGTTGCAGCCTCTCTCTCGCCGCCGGACTACGGCACCATGCTCGCAGCGCAGAAACGCATCGTCGACCTGCGCGGCAAGACAGAAGGCGAAAGCTGCTTGGACGTCGCGGTCCTGCAAGTTCTTGTTTCCCATTTGATCGCCACAAACGACTCCTACGATCCTTCGGCTCCAGGTCTCTCGCGGATGATCGTGCGCTTCATGGACGAGGTCGTCGTGCCTCTCATCACCTCTTCCGCCCCGCTATGGCAGCTCGTCAGTAAACTTGCCCTTTGGCGCCACAAGCCGACCGCCGCTCTCGAGGCCGAAGAGAAAGCCTGGCGAGCCGTGACTTCACAGCCTGGCTGGGAGGCTGAGAGCGAGAAGCGTTGGGAGGCGGTTGTTGATGCCACGGTCCGCCTGTGCGATTCTTACGAGTCCCTAGGCCCGATGACTCGTACGGATGGCCTGGGAGCTGGCGAGCTGGTTGCAAAGGACTGGAAGTTCAAGGCTAGGAGTGCGGTTAGAGGTATTATGAACAAGGGTAGAGAGTGCTGGGGTGAGACGGCTGGGTTCGACAAGCTGCAGGAAACGACTGATGGTCTGAAGGCTGCTTAGAGTGTAGTGTGAAGGTGAAAAAGTTGGAGCTTGATGTAGCTATGGTAAATGATTTGATGGTGAAAGGAGACGTGCCTCGCAGGCCAGAGTACCTGCAATTGCTTCAAGAGGCCTGCCATTAGCCAGGTGTGGTGTGAGAAGTACATGTACCTTGCGATTGTTGTCCCGTTTCCCAGTCTTTCCCCTCAACATGAATCGTACAATTTTAGTGGACAGCACTTTTACATCCATCATACCACGCATGCCCAGCCGAACGATGCATCGAACTCCCATTCAGCCTCGTCCTTCCCTGTTCGTACTTTGGTGAAAGTGGGTACCTCATCAGGCTCGTACGACTCCAGCAGAGCATCCATGTCTTCGGGCTCCATCGCACAGAGATCCTCAAGACTCCACTGTACACACACTTTCGACATCCTACGAATTGTCAGCATGTCCCACAGTTCGTACACACAGTTTAACCCACCACTTCATCCTCTTCGGCCCCTCCTCATTCCCCGGCGCGATCTGCCGCAGCCTCTTCCTCAGCGCTCCCACCTTGGCAATAGCATCGCCGATGTTAGGAGGCAGCGAAGCCTCAATCCTCTTCCTCACCAAGTTCGCCATCTTTGGCCCATTGCCGTTTGTGCTAACCATAATCTGCAACGGCCCATCCCTGTGCACGCTGCCAAAATAGAAGTCGCACTCAGGCGGCACGTCGGCGATGTTTGCCGCAATGCGTTTCTCTTTGCACAGCTTCCAGATCGTTGTGGAGACCTCCGGCTCGTCGATGGCGGTCAGCACCATGGTGATGCTCGGGTCGTCGAGGTCCGAGGGCTCGAATCGCTTGTCTAGGTATTCAACTTGCTTCTGGTCGACACGGTAGGCGACTTCGTCGTTGAGGCCTTCGCGCGGGCTGAGAAGAGTCACTTTGGCGTCGGCGTTGAGGAGGTTGAGAATGCGGCCGGCTGCTACCTGGGTGCCTTTGGGGTCAATGTCAACTCTCTCTTTCTGCAAGGTCGACTCGGCGATGTCGATGTGGTGGTCTTGGACGTACCTCGCCGCCGCCGATAACTAGGACTTTCTTATTCTTGACTTGCCAGGCGAGGATCAGAGAGCCGCCGCCCTCTACCTCTGGGTACTGGTGGTTGTTCTCCATGCTGTGTTGTGTTGCGCTTTGCTGTGTATAGTTTGATGTGTCAGTGTTGTTGTGTAGAGGAACTACTCGGTGGCTTGAATAATAGAAATCTTGAACCCTGTCGATTACGCTTACCTTATCATAGGCCTATCGCATTCATGCGGAGAAAGGCGCCATCTGCTGCTGGCCACATGCATGCGCTCGCAGGGATTCGCATGTGAAGGAGCGTCATCGGCGCGGAGCTCACACGGGACGGGTCGAGCCTTAACCTTAGATCGATGGAGCTGGCTGGTGGGCTACTGTATACCGCCGCCTTCCACATTCGACCTGGAACCTTGAAACACGCCCCGCCAGCTTCCGTCTGCACGTCTTGGATTAAGACGCAAACTCCCATCGAACTCTCCTGCAGCATGTGCTCGACCCAGGAGGCGTGAGATCATGGCAGCACGCAGAAGCCTGGGAGGGGGTCGAGTGCTGGGTAGCGGCAAGAACCTCGCTCCGCCAGCGCCCAGTAAACCACTCTTACGGCCTTCAGGCGCCCTGTCGCCTTCGAACAGTTCCATTTCCCTCAGCTCTCAGACCTCCAGCACGCCTATATCTACAGAGAATGAGGACATCACAGCCCGAGTTGCTCTTGACGAGCATGGCACTGCCCAGGCGGCAGCTGCGGCCAGCTCGAGAATGGTCTGTCCGATATGTAATGATGAAATGGTGTGTGAACGATCTATTGAGTCGACAGCAACCACTTGGCGGCTAACGTTAGTATCAGATGACCTTGCTTCAGCTCAATAGGTAGGTACGCGCCTAGCACATCTCCGCCGCCGCTCTCCAGCACCTCCTAACCGACTTGCAGACATATCGACGATAATCACGCAAACTTGGAGGAAGTCGAACAGGACGAGGTCAAGACTTGGTTCAAGCAGCAAATGACAAAGGCGAAGAAGTTCCAGCCGCTTGCCGTGCTCAATCAGAAACTACGAGGCCTCGAGGTCTTTGAACCCAACGATGATCGACCCACACAAACAACAGCATCACATTCGAGACAAACTAGCGCGGTGGCCGTACCCAGCGCTGCAGTCATTGCACACGCGCCAGAAGAGCAGGCAGATCCGGACCAAGTCGTTTCCCAGGTCCATTGGCAGCGGACAACAGGGTTGGATTCGTGCGCAGACCCCATGTGCGGGAAGAGGCTGGGCGGCTCAACCGGCCAAGTGAATTGCAGACACTGTGGAAAGTTGTTTTGTGAAGAACACACAATGTACCAGATGAAGCTCTCAAGAGCGGCGAATCATGAGCCCGTAAGAGGAATGTGGTGCCGCGTCTGCGAAACATGCTACAAGACACGGGCTGGTTACAATGACCATACTGGACTAGAGAGAAACCACTTTGATTTCTTCAAGACTACCAGGCGGAAGACCGTTGACAAACAGAATCTGGAAGTCAGCAGGTTGGAGACCAGACTGACGAGGTTGACACAATTACTTGTGAACCCTCCGGCAGAAGTCCCTCAAAGTGCCGGCAACTATCTCTGGTCTTCCCTATCCGGCACCAAGCCTCAACTTCGAGCTTTGGAGCAATCGATTGTGTCTTGGGAAGGTGATGCGTCCGTCACAGAATGTCCGTTCTGTCAGCAGACATTCACTCAGTATACCTTCCGAAGGCATCATTGTCGGGTCTGCGGACGAGTCGTGTGTGGCGATCCAGCGACAAATTGTTCGTCGGACATGGGTCTGGACGTTGCTACGGGTAGGTTCCTCAACATGTCTAGCTCTCCTCGATTTCATAAAGCTAATGTAGGCTAGTGGCTGACCCTTCTACAGAGAAACCTGGTGGGAAGGTGGCAATCGATGTGCGCATGTGCAAAGATTGCCAAAGAACCATATTCAGCAAAGCAGATTTCACTAGAGAGCTCTCTACTCTACCGCCCGACCAACGCGCCTACCAACATCTTCAACAATTCGAACATGGCATACGTCTATTGTTGCCGAGATTCCAGCGATTACTCCTGACGCTCCAGGACCCAAAAGACCCGCCATCTCCCACACAGCTTGCCGAGGCATCCAAGGTGCGCAAACGACTGACAGACGCGTTCACTCAGTACGATGCTGCAGCTCGGAGAATACGAGACATGCCAACCCAGAGTCCAACTCAGACGCGACTCCAGAAATCAGTCCACCAGCAAGCGATGAGTTTCCTGCACGTGCACATGCTTCCCCTGAAGAGCTTACCAAAGATCATGAAACACGCAACACCAAATGGCAAGCCTCAAAGTGCACTGGCTGCGATCAGATACAATGAAGCCTCTAACACCGGCTCACGACCAAGTAGCAGCAGAGCGAGCAGCACAAGCTCTGCGGCGGTCACGGCCCTTGAGGCTGAGGAGAAGGAACTGCGAGAGCGATTGATAGTGCTAGAAGAGCAGAAATTCTTCGTGTCGGAGATGATCGCGGATGCAAATAAGCGCCGCCAATTTGATGAAGTCTCTGCTCTCTCGGGCAACGTGGATGATTTGAGCCGGGAGATCGATCAAATCCAGGGCCAGCTTGCGCAGATGGATTTTGCTGGCGCATATGCCGCGGATGGCGCCGTGAAATGAGTGTTCAACTCTCGGAGATTATGAAGACCATGAACGCGAATTTCGCCCTGGGATCTGTCGCAGTGGACGAGAGACCTAGGCTTTGCAGAGAAGCAAGCCAACGCGGTAGTGGACTCGTTACCCCATACGAGGCAAGACTTGTCCCATGGCCTGATAGGAGCCGACGCGAGCCCACGGTTTTCCATCGCCGCGTCAGGCAACGCGAAGCGTGCATGTAAAGCGTCCGGCTTCTACACTGGCGTTGTCGGCCCTCTCTACCGGACGAAGGCGAACATCACAGGCTGTGCAGAGGCTAGCCATATAGAACCTGCTCGCGCAGATTTGGCATTGAGATTGAAACAGAAACACGGGAATGAGAGACATCAAGACGCAGTGCTCGTACACTTTGCGTGAGGCTCTATGGTGGCAAGTACATAATTGTCATGCAATGTAACAAACTGCGAAAATTACGTGCTGGTACTGCTTGCCTCCATGTTTTATTCTGTTCTCCACGCCCTGGTTTCTTCTATCAGGTTGAAAGCATACTCAGCACGACCAAATTTCACGCACTCGCATTCCAAAAGACGTTGGATACCCTTTAGTGAAGTCGTAGACCGTCATCACCCATCATGACAGCTCGTCAAGCTCTTCGTTCCCTCCGTCGTTTCCAGCAGCAGTAGCCAGTATGATCCTCCGCATCCCTGAGCCATCGCGAGTGACCGAGTTCTCTCTTGGCCCAGCAGTCCTCGAGAGCGACTCGAATCTCTTCACCGTACCCGACGTGCCAGGGCGTGGAAGAAAACTGATGTTGCTATCGCCACTGCGAGCAGGAGTTGCCGATGTCGATGGACGTTGAACCAAGGCAGAGTCAGAGTAACGGGAGCTTTTGCTGCGCGGAGTCGGCTGCTGCGTCTTGACAGGGCGCTCAACCGGCCTGGTCGTCGCCGTGTTGTTCTCGGATGTGGCGTCCGGCTTGACTGATGGATCGGAGCTGATGGTGATGATCTCGGGGGTGGCGGTCTGGTGTGGTTCGCTATCGGCTAAAGACTTGGGGACCTTTGTACTCTCGCAAGGATGCGAAGAGTTAATGACCGGCACGGAACGCCATGGACGTCCGCGGCCTCGCTTGACAGGAGTGACACGAGCCTCGGCGGTAGGGTCTCCGTTGTTCTCATCTCCATTGCCACTAGCTGTTGCTTGTGAGCTTGGATCGCACACAGTATCAGAGTCGCTGTCCGCTACTTCCACACTGCTGACTCGTTTAGGGCGGCCTCCCCGTCGCTCGTGCGTTGTCCCGTTTTGCGACGTGACGTCCGGGTCTTGTGATCTTCTGGTCTCGTGGGCCGATTGCTCATTTAGGTCCAGCCCTAGACCGGGGTTTGCATCGTCATTCGGGCTCTGGGTCATTTGCACCAGACCTTCGCTGGATGCTTCGCGGACGGAAGGCTTCTCCGCGTGCGGTGATGGCACTGGCATTCGACCATCACGGGAGCAACCATGTGAATTGTCAAATCCAACTGGCGTAGCGTCCGCGGGTGCCTGGGTTGTCGCCGGACTATGCTCCAATGCAGTGTGATCTCGAGAGGAGACATCGCACTTCTGACTGTTGCCTTCGCTTCGGACGATACTTTCGATGTAGACGCATGGACTAGACGCATCCCGCCTTGATGTTGTCGATCTACCACCAGGCCGAGAAGTTGCAACGTCAGTCTTAGGTCCTGAAGATGGCCTTTGCAGCGGCATGGGAAATGATGAAGGATTGTAGTCTCGACCGGAACTAGGCACACCCCAGTTGTCAGTCATCTCGGATGTCAATTTGTCATTGAATGCCTGGGGCATAACGTGCTCATTCGGGGGTACGCCATCATACTCCAAATATTCGTCAGAGGCAACGCTTCCTTCGGACAAGCTTTGAGGGTCGTCATCGACAATCGACCCGCTGTCATTTTCTCGTAGGAACTTGCGTGTTGTGTCAACGACACGAGCGACAACATCTGGACCTGCTGAAGAACGTCTTGTTGAGTTGTCAAGCGCTTGACGCAGTAGCGGCGGTCCGAACAGCGTTCGCCTTGCAGTTTTCTGACCCGACTGCGCCTTGCTGTTTGGCACTGTACTTGTGTAGGTGTAATAGTAGTGGTTTTGAATAGAGATTGGCGTACGTCCAGGCATCTGAGCGGCAATCTTCGAATAAGAGAAGCCTTGCTCTTTGAGATGCTTTATCCTTTTTGACTCTTCTTCACTGTAATGCACTCGATGCTTCTTTTCGGGAGTGGCGTCGGTTTCGTGAGCATGTATTTTGACAGCAGGCGATGTCGGCTTGTATTCATCCTCGACAGGGTCAGGAGTGATTGTGGAACCACTAGGGTCGCTTGGGAGAGAGCCTTGAGCGGCAGCTATAGTGGATGCCACGAACCCGTCGTAACTTTGGGAAGATGGGTCAATCAAGGTGGATCCATCAACGGCGTAAGTGGCTTCGTAAAGATCTTTGAGACTCGCTCGAGCCCTTTCTTTTGCATGGCGGCGTGGTCGATGCTCAATGTTGGGACTAGCGTCCTCTGATCGACGTATTTGCTGGTCGCCGTCGAACTCCCGAGCAGAAGAAAAGGGGTCTGCTATTGTATAGGAGCCTCTTGGAACGACTGGAATCAGGCTTCTGCGAGCAGGCTTGAATGGCAATGGTCCCTTGCTTGTTGGCTGCGTAGTATTCCACGCAGACGGTCCGACTTCAAGAGGAGGGGGAGGGTGTCTGAGTGGTGAAATAGGAAACGAAGGCGTTTGCGGTAGAGGTGGGTTGTATCGATCAGCGACAAGTACTGAGCTCCGGTGAGGATCAAGTACAGAAGCGGCTGGGACTGGACTTCCATCAACCCGTGCAAGTCTCGAAGCAGGACGTGGTGGAGGGGGCATCTGGTCGCAAGAGTCGCCGAAACCCTGAGATTGGATCGCTTCGTGTTGCGCATCCTGCCAAAGGGCGGGTCTAGGGGGACCGGGCTTGGCAAGCGTGTGTGACGGCACATCAACCGAGATAGGCTCACCTTGCGAAGGGAGCAGTCCAAGAGACTTCAGGTGTTCGTAACGGAGCATCAGAGCCGCTTCAGATCTACCAGCGAAGTACTCAGTCATCTCTGCAAAGGACTTGCCCTCCTGGTCCCTCACCAGAAGTATCAAATCATCCTCTTCCGTTGTGTAAGGTTCTTGATGAGACTGTAAACATCCGTTGAATGTCTCATCATCGGGTTCTGAAGACCCTTGTGCGAGCGAGAGACGACGATCCATAGCCTTTATGGAGTTAAGCGTGCGGCCGGGAAGGTAGTTCGCGATCTCCATCCAATCCATGTTTTCTTTGCGCAAGCGAACCAATAGCTGCTTCTCGGAAACTGAGAAACGTGGGCGACTCCCAGGACCTTCACTGCCGTTCGGGCGGGTTGGCGCACTGACTGGACTTGCATGAGCTGTTGGCAATACCTCTTTCTGAAATCCAGGCACTCCACTGTTGGCACACTTCACACTCGCGACCTGTGACAACGAAGCCCTTTCGGCCTGATTTTGGGTCGGCGTATCTTTGTAAGCTCTTTCTGAGAGAGCTGGACTCTTCGAGGTGTCTCGTGCTAGCAATCGTAGACGATCTTCAAAATCTGGTCTTTTGCGAAGTTTTCGGTAATGGCCTTGAACAGAGCTTTCTGATCGGTTTGAGACCAATTCCCCAATTCTTTTCCAGTCCAGCTGGTCAACAGCGCGAAGCTTGATGATTGCGTCTTCCTCCTCGAGGGTAAATCGAACGTATCGAGCATCTCCTGCCATGCGGCGAGCAGTGTTGGCGGCGTACCCACTAATACCTGGAGTCGAAGTCAAGGGAATACTGTAAACATCAATGCTCCCAGCAGGTGAAGCCTGGTTGAGGTCTGGCTTGCTTGCGGACCTTAGAACTTCAGACGGTCTTGGTCGACCGTAACGAAAGTAGTACGTCCCACAAGCGTTACAGAGATAACCACCGTCTGGGCCAATCCTCCACTTCGATGACTCCATGTCGCCACAATGGGAGCACATTCTTCCTTCGGTTGTCTTGCTTGATGTCCTGGGTGCAGGAGCCTGTGTATCATCAAGCACGGGTTCATCATCATCTGCGGCGAAACCGAGCGCTTCGGCGTCCCCCAGACTCGTTCTTTGTCGCTTCGGCCGTCTGGGACGTTCTGCTGCCCAAATGGAATTTTCGTCGTCTGGGGATCTCGCGAACAAGGCAGCAGAAGATGACGCTGGTGGTACCGGACTTGGTGTTCTTGCAGTTCGATCACCAGGAAGCACGGGATATTCCCAACGAGAGTCATTGGGTGCACGCCTACTTGAGCTTTCGCTCTTGCGCTTCTTCGACGGATTGCTCATGAACCTCGCAAGCTGACTCGCGATACTCTGGCCGAGCGCCTGAATTAAGTTCGGATCAATGGAGCCACTTTGTCCAGGGTTCGACAGAGCTGCTGTCATGGAGTCCTGCAAGAATGGCAGGTCCGTGGGTGCGGTTCCTGGAGATGGACCGCGCGACGTAGGTTGTGACGTCCCTTTGATATTCGGCTCGCCGCTGCCAGTCTGTTGTTCAGGGAATGCTATGCTCCGTTGCTCCGGTCCGGGGCGAGGTTCATCTTCATATCTGAATTCGTGAACTCGATTTGATGGCTGATCTGGCTCGCGCTGTGTGGCTTTAGGCTGTCGATCGTTGTCTTCCTCCACGTCGGCATTGCTGCTCGAGTACCCAGACAAATCAGCGACACTTGCGCCGTCGTCAAGGTCAGAATCCTCTGTAGAAATCTCGTTCACAAATCCAACGGTAGGTATAGTATTCTTTCTCTTACTGTGTGCACTTCCTCCTAGTACCTGAAGCACTTGAGACGATACGCTTTTTCCGGGATCGACCTCATGCCGCATGCTCTCTAGATGACCATTGTTGACGACTATTTCACCCGTATCCAGATCGATTTCGTCGCCGACGTCCTCGAAGTCCTTTCCGTACTTTGCGAAGATGTGCTCGAATCGCGATTTCAGTCGGGCGTCGTTTGCGCGGCGGTTACGGGCGAGATCTGGTTCGTCGTCCACGGAGGCTCTCGTCCTGAAGTACTGCTCCATGATGACACCTCCCTCCAGCGTTCCCGTCTTTCCCAGTGTCCCAGCATCCGGCTGCAGTCGGTCGAAGTGCAATGTAGCGGGCGCGTCGTCCGGTTCGAAGTATGGGAGCAGTCGCAATACGATCAACGCGGGGAAGCGGCGGCTTTTTCTCGGCAATCGCGTTGTCGCGCTGTCACATGCCTCGCCTCGCTTCTTACACTTGGAGCTGTGGAGGTTCCATGCTTGCAACTTGGTCCCACTTTACCTTGCGTTTCCATACAACAAGATGTTTGCTAACAACGATACTCAGACTACGTGTATGACATAAGCACGCATTCAGCTGGACATGCAAGGATCTTAATACACGCCGCAACGGATCATCTCAAGATGTCTCAGCTCTCCTGCCAAAAGTGTCGGGCGCCACTCAAGATCGATGGCACCCTGGAGGACCTCAATCCGGCTTCTTTCAAGATCCTCGCCGATGCTGCTCCATCTCTTGTACCAAAGTCCCCTGACGCTCCGCGCTCGGCAGCTGCAAAAGAGCGTCGGCAGCAATATGGTGAAGCGTCTCAGCAAGCCGGCGCGCCAATACACAAGCGTCGACTTTCCTCTGGCCAAAAAGGATCGGAGAAGATGAAGCCAGACATGAGCTACATCATGCTCACAGAGTCGCAATTTGGACCTGCTGGCTCAGACTTTAAGACCAGTTCGCCTACCAAATCCAAACTTGCTCCTCCGCCAGCAGTCAAGGCCTCCGCAAAGACAAACGAGAACGTTACGATCACCTCAGCAGACCTCGAACAGACTATGAGGCTGTTTGAAATCCTTTCGGCCCGCTCGGATGTAGATCATCCCATTTGCATGGAATGTACCGAGCTATTGCTCGAAGGACTACAGAAAAGGCAGGCAGGCGTCACTCGCGAGCGAGATACGTACGTTCATTTCTTGAAGCAGGCTCAGGAGAACATCCCAACGGACGAAGAGAAAACGAGAACAAAATTGGATCTCGAAAATGCCCAACGTCGGGAGAGGCAGGCCCTTGAGGAGCTTGAGGCACTTGAGGCCGAGAAAGCACGTATGGAGGACGAGATCGCAGCCTTGGACGCAGAAGCGGAAGACCTTGACGAGGAAGAAGAGCGCTTCTGGCGAGATCGTAATGCTTTCACCGCGGAGTTGACATCTTTCCAAGAAGAACGTGACAGCTTGCAGAGTCAGGTAGCGCATGACAACAAGCTCCTCGAATCGCTACAACGTACGAATGTCTACAATGACACTTTCTGCATCGGCCACGATGGTTACTTTGGTACGATCAACGGACTGCGCCTTGGACGCTTGCCCGACCACCCTGTCGATTGGGCTGAGATCAACGCCGCATGGGGCCAGGTCATGCTTTTGACTGCAATCGTCGCGGATAAGGAGAAATGCAGGCTGAACGGTTGGAAACTGCACCCTGTAGGATCTACTTCCAAGATTGAAAAAACAGACGAATCCAACCAATCTGCAAACGCGTCGAAAAGCTCGTTCTTCGAGCTGTACTCGTCAGGAGATGTACCGCTGAGCTTTGGGCTTTTCCACCGTAGTTTCGACAGTGGGATGGTAGCATTCCTGGATTGTTTGCGTCAACTTGGAGAACACGTTGAACGAACATCCTCTCAAGCTCCAGGGGGTACTGCCTTGAAAATGCCCTACCCAATCAGCAAAGACAAGATTGGTGAAGTGAGCATCAAACTTGGCAACTTCGGCCAGGAAGAACAGTGGACGAAAGCCTGCAAGTACACTTTAACGTGTTGCAAGTTTCTACTAGCTCATGCTAGTCACGTTGCGGATGACACATTTGAGACGAAAAGCGTTCGCTGAACAGCACTTCGACATGTTTACGACCTCGCCTCATGGAGAGGGTGGGCTCTTTCGTACAGCAGACCATTAACCACCTCGCTCTCTTTGTTAAGCACCGATGGGGCCTCCCGCAATTTGATACCATCGACAGGTCCTATCTCGAGACATTCCCCGCTCTGGTCCCCCCGATCGACGAATTGCATGAATGCATCGACTATCCCTCTCATTGGCGTCAGCAAACCCTTCTCTTGCAAGCTGTCATAGAAGCTGCTCGTGCTGATACTAGTCCTCGCTACATGAGGGCAGACGGCGTTGAGGGTGATCAACTCTTCGGGTAGGTATGCACCATACGATCGAACGAACCCCACCACGCCACTGGACTACAGTCAGCCAACGGCGTTGACTAACGGCGTGAGCGATACAATGTCGCATGAACACTTACTGTTTCGCTGCGGTGTACACAGGGAGTGCTACAGCCTGGTCAGTAAATCAAGATGCGATTGAGGACGCTCATACTGACTAGGCACGCAGTAGAATCCACATACTGAGGCGGTTCCAATAACTACCCAGCAAAGTCAGCTACAATACAAATGACTCGTCATTGATCTCGACTCACTTCTACCGCGAAGTCCGTCCTCGCCCGGTTCCTGCCGTCGCATCTGCTGAATGGCCAACGCCGAAGTGAAGAGAAAGCCATTCAGATCGACTTCCAGGATGTTCAGGTTTGGCTTTATAAAGCCCGAGCCTTTCCCGCCATCGTTTGGCACGAAAGCCTTCTCACCAATACCTGCATTTACAATCACAATATCGAGCCTTTTGACAGCTTCGATGGCCTTCTCAAAGGCGGCGACTTGAGACTCCCACGACGAAACATCGACTTCCACAGCTAGATGCTGTTCACCCGACGCAGAAGTTTCTTGGAGCTTCTTGACAGCTTCTTGTGCCGCTGAGAGGTTGATGTCGGCCACGATGATTCGCATCCCTCGCTGGTCCAGGGCTTGTGCGACTGCTAGGCCGATGCCTGCAGCACCACCTGTTATGTATGCAGTCTTGGGCGACATTGCTGTTCGGGTTTACAGTTGCGTTCGCGTTCGCGTTGGAGATGCGTGGGAAGTGAGAAGTGTGCTTCTTGTAGGTCTCGATGGACGATCATATAATGTTGATTCACACAATACAGAACTCACAAGACCACGTGCAATTCCTTTTGTCTTTATATGTCAATTCCTTGTCTCCGTTAAAGAGGGGAAGCCGAAGACCCCGCAGCAGCATGTGTTACCAATAGTCAGCTCCCTTATACATTAGCGAGCGACCTACATCACGAGACATCGCGAATCGATTCGTTAAGACGTACAGATTTCTTGTCCTATGCTACAGCAAGCGAATGGACTGAACCGCCCGCAAGCACACCCAGCAGCCAGAAACTCGCCCAACCCATTCGCGCACTCTCTTCAAGCCACGACTACTCCCCATCGGACTGCACACTATCAAGCTCTTCGAACTCTGCTTTCTCTAGCATCCTACAATTAACAGCAACCCGCGGCTCTGTGTCCCTGATCACGGTATAGTGGGTCATACATCCACAATATTTGCAACGATTGAAGCTCAGCCTCTCTTTGCCCCAAACGTACGCTTCGATCGCATTGCCTGTTTCGATTTGAACTTCCCCTGGTTTGTAGTAAGCCCAAAGAGCGCCGTAGCGCCTGCAGATGGAGCAGAGGCATTCAAGGGCGGGCTCGCGGAGGGGCGGGAAGATGATGCGGATTGCTTTGCAGTGGCATGTTATATTCCTTAAGTGGGTAGTGCCTTGTGGGGTGGCCATTGTAGATGGAGGATAGTGTGACTTTGCTGTCCGGTAGTATAGGAACCGATGTGCTTCGGTCGAATGTCGTTTGGCTAGGAAAAGCGTGAAGCAGGACCGGTCTACTTATATTGTCTACATTGACACGAAAGGATCCCCAAATGTTTGTTATCTGCGTCATTACACGCCACCTAGGCAGCAATAGCCTTGCTGATGCAACCTTGGATTGTTATCTACAGAGTCAAACAATCCTTCTGCTACCCCCGCCTCCATCTTTGAGAGGAGGCAATCACGTGATCAGATCAGATCGGATGGCGGCTTCTCTTCCGCGCTCCAACCTTCGACTTGGACTTCATAGTAGTGCAGCGTATCGCGACAACCAACAACCGACCAGCCTCACCGTCGAAAACACCACAATCACGCCAGCTCTACACCCAACCACAAAGAATCGCAATCAGACTGCCCTACGACCAGACAACATTTTCAAAACCACAACTCCACAAACATGCCTCAAGCCCAGCCCGAACTCAAAAAGGTACGAAGGAAGACACTCCATTATACCACAAACCTTGCTTAACTTATGCAACCGCTCTCCAAAGTCTACAACTGCTGACATATCTCTTCCCTGCGACAGTACCTCGACAAGCGCGTCGAAGTGCAACTCAACGGCTCGCGCAAAGTCATGGGCACGCTGCGCGGCTACGACGTCTTCCTGAACATCGTGCTGGATGAAGCGACCGAGAGCCGGGCCAACAACGAGAAGGTGCGCCTGGGAATGTGCGTGATCCGCGGCAACGCAGTCGTCATGCTGGAAGCTCTGGATCGCATCGATTCTGGTGACCGCAACCGCGGCTAAGCGACAGCGGTCTTCCTCTGGTTTTGCGGAAGAAGGAAAGATTCACAAACATCTCTGGAGCGAGCAAACTTGGGAGGAAGCCATGGGCTATGATTGAATTTGGGAGATGGTGCGCGCAAGCCTCAAACGGTGGCTATGCTTCCTTGACTGGATCGGCAGGGACAGTGCATTCTGCACGAGACTGTTGTCCCAGGGTGCGTATTTTGCAGAATCGGAAAACTGGAGAACAGCGGAACGACGCGACCTTGAACAAGAGGCCGGCGCGTCAATCAGGAAGATCACTTGGTACCACGAAGTCTGGATAGAGCAAAAGTTGCTGGTAAGAAAGCTCCCGGTCGTTCGAGAAAAGGCCGGAGCGTAATGGTGCCCTGTGATCAGCTGGAAAAGCAGGGCATAGTAGCGATCAAAGTCACGCTAATGGATCAGCGGCCAAAGAAAAGAAATAAAACTATTGATACCCTTTTACGTGAGAGTTCGCGGGCAACTGTTTGCAGGTGAATGGAAACATTCTCAGCTCTAATGCCCATCCATTCTAGGAGTTAAGGAAGCGTGTGCTACTAAATCACTAGCAGGACATTCGCTTACCACAATATCATCACAACACATTCCCTCACAAACGACGTTCTCATAACCCACTTTAAAGCCATGCCCGTGGCAGTTTAAGCTACGCCCAAGATGCACCCATGACTAAGCGGATCAGACACCTATGGGTCTACTGTCTTACTAACACAAGACCCGCGTGCTTGGATATTTTGTAAAATCATGAATTTACAGATCTCAAAGATCTGGTCGGAATTATGCTTGTCAAGAACTCTAATCACTTGACAGCAACAGACCCGTTCTCGCCATCAAACCCCTTCTCCAACCCAAAAGCATCCCTCAACGCCTCCCCAAACCTCCTTACCCCCTCCTTGATATCCCCCAGAGGCGTAGCGGCATACGTAGCGCGGAAAAACATAGCATCGCCCTCCCTCTGGCCCTCAGGACAGAACCAAGACCCCTTCATCAATAGCGTTCCATGTCTGACGTTGGCCTGGAAAATCGCCTCTTCAATCTCCGCCCTACCCACACTCCCATAACTAGGGTGTTTGGTATAGTCCACGCGGACCCAGTGGAACATTCCCGCCGCAGGCGGCGACCACGAAGCGATGGACTTGGGCACGTGCAATTCGCACGCATCGAGGAGCACGTTACGCCGCGCCGTGTACTCTGCGCGGATGTGTAGTAGCCAGTCCAGGTAGCCTGGGTGGCCCCATTGTTCTTCGAGGAGTTTGAAGAGGACGAGCTGCGACATGCCCGAGGGGGATTGGGTTGAGACGTCGGCGTGCTGGCGGTAGCGCTCGACGATCTGTTCAGAGGCTGTGATCCAGCCTACGCGCGAACCCGGGGCGATGACTTTGCTGAAGGAGTCGAGGCGCATGACGCGGCCGTCGGTGTCGATGGACAGGTAGCTGGGGACGAGCGAGGCGAGGAAATCCGCGTGGGAAGCAGGGGGAGTGGCGGCTGGGGAGTTTAAGCCGGTGTAAGGGTCCATCTGCAGGAAGTAGTAGGGCTCGTCCTCGAAGATGATGAGGTCGTGTTTCTGGGCGACGGCGTAGACTTCCTTGCGTCTTTGGGCGGATTGCGTGGAGCCGGTTGGGTTCTGGCCTGTTGGGACGGTGTAGAGGATGAAAGGCTTTGGGCCGCCGCGGACGGCCTCGTCCCATTCGGCGAGGACCTTGTCGAGAGCATTTGCTCGGAGGCCGCCGGCGTCGACGCCTACGCCGGCGACTTTGACGCCTTGTGGTGCTGCGGATTCGACGGCTGTTGGGAAGGTGAATTCCTCACTTAGGATCCAGTCGCCGGATTTGCAGAACATCCTCATGCCCATGTCAATGGCGCTTGTCGAGCCGACGGTCATGGTACAACTCCAGTCCTGATAGGGAGGGGAGTGAATGATCTCCGTATGTTCAATGATCCAACGCAGAAACTGAGCAGAGCCGTAGCCTTGACCATAGTTGAAAGCAGTGGCAATGTCGAAATCAGACGTTCCTTGTGCGAGGTCATGTTTGCCAGCGGACATGACAGCATGGTTCGTCTTGTTGTCGAAGGAGCCAGGCACTGGCACTTTGACATTGAATTCTTCGAATGGGAAGTACTCGCTCGACGGCAAGCCACCGCCTAGGGAGATGATCCCTGGTGTCTTCAAGTATTGTGCTGCACCCTTCAACGAGCTTGGAAGCCTGCGATTCGACTCGGGACTGAAACGATCTGAAATGGAGATGACGGTCAGCGATCCAAAACCCAAGTACTTCATTATCATCAAACGATCGATCAGACAATACTTACGATCCCACCGTCTAGCCTTCGGCTTGTGCGCATGCACAGATCTGCCCTTGAACCTATCGACATCAGCAAGAGCCGCGACGCCCGCGACGAGACGTCCTTCGGCCGCTCTGCGCTTCGCAACGCCCTGAATAGTCAGACGGTCCGGCAAGGTGAACGTCGATGTATCCGATTCTGGCAAGACGTCGATGGCAGCGGGTGGAACCATGGTACGCGAGGCAGCAGCCACAGTCCCGGTAAGAAGCTAAGGCTTGAGTGGGTGAAAAGAAGGCAATAATACAGTAATGCAGAGAGCCGAGTTGTGTAGAGTGAGTCTGATTGGTCAACTGGCAACCGTCCAGCAGTCGAAGCGTGAAGGTCCCACGCGAAATCCCACGAGGAGTTGCCGCTTTTGTCGAATCGCAAGGGTAGGGCGGTACAGGGTTTGGGTGAGAACTGGAAAGGCGAGCAAGCAGATTGGTCAGGTCTGTCTTGTGTGTTGCGATTGTAAGCAATTTATTTGTTTTCAAACACCCCACGCAAGTTCTGTTGGTAGTAGAGATGCAATGGTGTGAGGGGGATGTTAGGAGGAGAGAACGAGTTCTATCAAAAAATGACTACCTTACATGTAGGGCGTAGTATGCGTTCACACCTTCTCTCTGGGGCAAGGGACCCACCACCGTGCCAGGGTAGAGGGACCGCCAGTAAGGTTCCGCGTGGAAGAAAGGTGCCTGACTTGCAAGCAGCGGTCTGTCGTGGCTGAAGATGTTGTGTGTCAAAACTACTCCCCAACCGCTCTGGCCCGCAGCGGATAGTATGGCATGTGACGAACAGGAAGAGCCACCTCTCTGCTTGGCCAAGAGGTACATGTACTTTTGGCCCCGCGAGCCGGCGTTTTGGCGGCTGTTATCGGCTTATCAGGCCCGATACAAGAGTCAATTGATCCGTGTGCCGCGACATGCCATGTGCTATGAGATCGGTGTGAACAAAGGTTTCCAAAGGATAGGTATGTATGTTGATGTTCGTCTGATGCAAGGAGATTTCCCATTTCCCAACGTTGGCAGAGATAGCATGTGAGGGGTTTCAACCATGCACTGCCATCGAAGAAGATGTCGTTATCAGCGACGTACATGTATGAGCGACGAGGCATGGATGGTAGCGATGGTGCGAACAGTAGTATCTAAATAGACATCAGAACTCGAACAATAATGATGACGGCGTGAGCGTCTGCAGACAAACAACCATCAAGGTGCATGTACATTGCAGCTGCAGTTGCAGTAGCATGTCAGTCCACGTGCATAAGCGGCGTGCATATCGCGTACGTGCAGTTGTAGGTCGGTACATACATAGTTAAGTCAAATTGCTAGAAAGATCCGAACTTGGTCGACATCTCAGTACATTAATATTGCGTATGTGGAAAAGTATATATCGTGCTAGGCTCACTGTCAACAAGAAACCTAGAGAACACTTCGACGATCTCAATCCGAACTCAGAAAAGGGTACCTATTGGGGGGTATAAAGCGCGTGGCAAACTCGACCGACGACGACACCAAAACCAAAAATACTCTCCACGCCTTCTTCTTCTTTCTTTGTTCCTCACCATTACCTGGCCCTGCATACAAAGCGTCCATTCCTCGCCATGTACAGTACATTATACGCAAAGATCCGGCGCCGTCCCCTTTCTGTAACCACACTTCATTAACAGCTCAACTCAAGTCATTCCCCGTGAAGACAGACAGCATAACTAGTATTGCTCCTGCGGGCAATCGAAAGCCAAGTGCCCGTCCTGCTCGCAAAGCGCACACCACTTGTCGTCGTCCTTCTCAGCCTCCTTGGCCTTGACTTTTTCTTCTTTCGGCGCCTCTTCCTTTTCCCTACCCAGGCTGAGCGGCTTGGGCACGGCGGCTGGCTCATGGCGGTGCAAGGAATCGTCCCTTGCAAGCGAGTCTGAGGCCGGAGCACGCAGCGAAGTGCAGTCCAATGTATCGTGCTCGGGGCTCTTGCAGAGTTCGCAGAACACAGCTTCGGAGTTGTCATCGTGGTCGTTTGCGAGGCCGTTGCCGTGACGATCTTCTTCGTCTTGTTCGTGGACAGTGTGCTCTTCAAGTGTTGCGGCAGCCTTTACCGTGTCGCGACGGGGGCGCATGGGAAGTGCTTTCTCGGTAAGCTCACTTGCATGGCGAGCGTGATTATGACCAGCCGTCTTGGAGGCAGCGTTGTCGCGGCGCAGCTGCTCTACCTCCTTCTCCAACTCCTCTCGTTCCAGACGAGACTCTTCCAACGCTGCTTCCAGACGCTGGACATCCTCGTGATCGGCACTGGAGCTGGCGTTGGTGTTTGGGGTGCTTTGTCCATCGCTGAGGCCATGGATGATAGCCTTCAAGCCTCTGATTTCATCGTCTTTCGCTTCGAGTTCCTTGGAAGACGGTGGGTTTCCTCCTGCATCTTGGAGAGCCGCAGCTGCTTTCTCCCTTTCTCTCCGCAGCTCTGACCTGCCTCGCTCGACTTCGCCACGTAGAAATTCAACTTCACCACGAGCCTCCGCTTCACCTCTCCTGCTTTCTTCGAGACCCTCCTCCAATTCGGCGACGAGCTCCTCTAGTTGTTTGAGCTGCTCAGCTACGCCTTCGAAGTCTTCCTGGTTCTGCCTCATCTCCTGCAGCTCGGCAATCTGCGCCAGCAAGTCTCTCTTCTGCTCCTCGTAGACGCGCTCGGTCTCCGTCGAGGCCATCTCGAGACTATCGAGTGTGCTCCGGAAGTCGGCCCTGTGTGCGTCAAAGTCGGCGGTAAGGATGGAGATCTTCTCGTTCTTTTCCCTTAATGCCTGACGTAATTGTGCACTGCTCTTGTCGTCGTAGTCCGAGACTCTTCCACCCGGGCTAGATCCATCGGTTGGAATAAGCGCAGACAGTTCCTTGACACTAGATTCCATCTCCGCCAAATTGTTCGCCTGCTCTTCCAACCGCCTGTCGCGGTCTGCTAGCTGTGCCCTGAGCTTGTTGAGTTCCGAATCCTGGCCGTGAGCACTGCCGAGCCTCGAGGGTGACCGCTGGGGCTGTGAGAAAGATTGCCCAGTGCTACCGCGGCCATTCGCCTCCTCATCACCTCGACTCCCAAGTCTGGATCCCGTGCGCGAGTATGGTCTGGGAGGAGCGGCTGTTGGAGGGCGACCGGAGGTTGACGCCTTCAAGGGTGCTTTGTTTGGTGTGGTGCCTACTGGCGGTCGACCGCCTCTTACACTTTGAGAGAAGCCAGGTCTCGGATTCGGCGTCGGTGCCAGATTTGGCTGCCTCCTGAGCGGAGACTCTGGTCTTGGGAGAGAAGGGCGCTTCGGTTTGAACACCGGGCTGGAGGGCCTAGCGCCTGGCCCAACAGATTGGGAAAACTTTGCAGGCAGGGCGGGTGTCGGCGGTGTATAAGCATTCTTGTTAGTCCTCCTCCCATTGAACGTGCTATGCGAGGGTGTCGAAGGTGTTCCGGGGTATGAATCGAAACCGTCGTCAGGCGAGCGTCTCTCAGCGCGATGGACAGGCAGGAAGATGCCAGCCCCAGGAACATCTGTGTGGAAATATTTTGTGCTGTGGTCCAGATGTCAGCGTGCATGTACGCGAGCCAACATGCAGATAGCCATACCCATCAACATCACCGTCATTCTTGCCCTTTGCCGCAAACTCGTGATCCAACTCGACTCCGACAAATCGACCAGGCTTTCCCCTTACACTTCCGATGAAGCGCACAGTACCGTACATGTCACCCGGCACATTGACCATATCACCGACATCCAGGGAGCCATTGGAGACGGGAGTCGCGGGCATGGTGCGACCGTTCAAGGCTTGTAGCGAGGCCTTGCGGTTGATCTCAGCTTGGGTGACGGAGCGCAAGGAGGGCGAGGAGGCGGTGCTTGTTTTGCGGATTCCCGAACGCTGCAGGCCAGGAGTCGAAGTGACGGAGCGCAAGTGCTGCTTGGGCGTTGTTTTGTTCCGGTGAGACATGTGGGAGATGGATGGCCCGATGCGGACGCGGATGCGGGTTGATGCAGATGCAGGGATGCTGGTTTGGGCGTGAGACAGCTTACGTCGGGCAGACGTTGGACTGGAGTCGGCCGAGAGTCGGGGTTGAAGGTTACCTTGTTATGAGAAGACTGATATTGATATCCTGTTAGGCAGTCAGTCAGTGGTATTGCATTCGTCCTTCCTCTCCGCCTGAGAAGATTGGGAAAGACAGGTCTACGCAGCGGAACCGCACGGGCGTGGGCATTGGTAGGGATTAAATAGTAAATCAATGATTTGCCTGCTCCGCATGAACAGGTGCACGTTGGTGGTGGGTGCTCGAGGCGTTTGGGCCTTCAGACTCAATGAATCGCTGGACAGTCGGGCTGAGACGAGGTGGGAGGTGTGATTTGTTGATGAGCCTGAAGAAAGTGGGACTCTCCACTGCGAAACAGACATTGTTGCGTTGCGAGTGCAGCTTCTGTTCGAACATGGCATTTATGAGAAACATCATCCATCACCATACCACAGGCCCCCCTTTCAATATCTTAGCATCAAAGTCTGAGCTGAACTCATCACTCACTCACCCATGCAAGTCTGCGGTCGTCATAAAGCTTCGTATGATTGCTGTCAGCAACCCATGTCCCTGACCGTTCGGACCACGAATGCCTGCCCAACACCCGATGAAATAACACAAGGCAGTGAATCCCATCTAGGCAGTCGAGTATCAAGGTACGTGTTGCTTGTTAAGCGTTTGTATTCACCTGTGCTGTACCCACTATGTACATGCCTATAGTACCTACCTACTGTAACTACACTCGCTACAGTACCCTTGCCTTGAACCAGCAAAAGTCCTCGGCCGTCAAGTCGACCTCGGCATCTGCTCTCCGCATCCGACTCGACCACCACCTCATACATACAAACACCTTCGCCATCTCCAAACATCATAACATGTAACCCTACCAAGACCTTGCCATTTCACCATGGCAGGACGTATCAGACAGCCCATAGACATCAAGTCTCTCGAGACCTACCTCAATGCTAATGTTCCAGAGATCAAGACCCCGCTGGATGTCAAGCAGGTATGCTTTCCATTGCGTTTCATCTGCTCTCAAATGTCCACATAGCTAACAGTACCATTCCAGTTCGGCTATGGACAAAGCAACCCGACCTACCTGCTAAAGTCTCCAGACGGCAGCCAATATGTCATGCGCAAGAAACCTCCAGGCAAGCTCCTCTCCAAGACCGCCCACCAAGTCGACCGCGAGTACCGAATCCTGCACGCCCTGGAGCACACCGATGTCCCCGTCCCCAAGACATACTGTCTCTGCGAAGATGACTCCATTGTCGGCACCGCCTTCTACGTAATGTCCTTCCTCGACGGTCGCATCTTCGAGGACCCAGCCCTCCCGGAAGTAACCCCCTCAGCCCGACGAGAGATGTGGCACAGCGCCGTAACCACTCTGGCCAAATTCCACCGCGTCAACCCCCAGAGCGTCGGCCTCGAGAAGTTCGGTCGGCAAGGCGGCTTCTACAACCGCCAGCTCAAGACTTTCGCCACCATCTCCGAAAGCCAGGCGCAGGCCAAGGACAAGGACACCGGCGAACCAGTCGGCATGATCCCGCACTACGACGAGATGGTCGGCTTCTTCAAGGACGCACGCTCTCAGCCCAAGGACAGGTCTACTTTCGTGCACGGCGACTACAAGATCGACAATGTCGTCTTCCACAAGACCGAGCCTAGGGTCATCGGTATTCTTGACTGGGAGATGAGCACAATCGGACACCCGCTGTCCGATCTGACGAACCTGCTGGGCCCTTACACGACCGCCAACTCGGAACGGGCTCGGACTGCTGGGCGGGCGAATGCTGCTTTCGTCCAAGGCGCCACTCCAGGCCTGCCGTCGCAAGAGGAGTGCAAGAAGTGGTACGCTGAAGTTGCTGGTTGGGAGTATCCCGCCAAGGAGTTCACTTGGGGGGAGGCTTTCAACATCTACAGAGGCTCGGTCATCATGCAGGGCATTGCGGCGAGGTATGCGCAGCGGCAGGCCAGCAGCGAAAAGGCGGGCGAGTATGCAGCGCAAATGAAGCCGTACGGTGAGCTTGGGTGGGAGTTGGTGAAGGATTGCAAGCGGTTGATTGAGGAGAGCGGGTCGGGCGAGAAGGCGAGGTTATGAGTTCAAGAGCACGCCTGAGTACATGTATATTTGCGAGGGATCTCGAATTTTTGCTATGGTCGAGACGGAAGTAAGAGAGTTCCTCCCTACACCGGCAATAAATGCCCGTGCCCAACAGAAGTGTACTCCAGGCTGGTTCTTTGGCAATCAGAGATCGCGTTTGAATCACTCTTTCGTAAGTCAAATCATCTGGGATAGACTCATGCCTGCGTCGCTCGAATCGGTCCCAATCTGTCTGTCCCTAGAACAACGCTATGGGGCTACCACTCGCTCGCTCTTTCAACATGATGAGGTATACCGACTTCTACCATGGGATATTCCACGTCCCACACGCGACGGCCCCTGTAGACTTTCCTTCCCGGCTCCCTCAAAATCTGATCAACAGTCCAACCATACTTATCCGCCTCCCTAATCATCGGAGCAAGTAGCTTCCTAAACTTACCAATCTGTTGCGGAGGGACACGACCAAGAGCGTGCGCAACGAGTCTAGGCTTGTCAGCCGGGCCGAAAGACCCACTGCTCCAGCGACTGAGGATCTGGCGTCCAAAGTCTTTGCGCTGCTTGTGGTGAGCGGCTTCATCCGCGAGGATGGGGAAATTGCGGCCCTCGTGGCACCCGTCTATGAACTTTAGAACATCATCCTCATACACGACATCCAACTGGAGACTCTCGAGATTCCCGGATTTCCCCAAAGGCTTTGGCACAGGTGTTGATTGCTGAGAGCAGGCGGTCTTCGGCGGGGACTTTGAAGGCCGCTAGGCGGGTGATTGGGTTCATGGCATCGAAGAGGGCGCCGATAATAGCGTCACGCCGGACACCGGGGTGCCAGACGGGCGCTGAGAGACAGATGTGGCGGATGTGGCTGGCATTCTTCGGACCAATGGTTGCCAGGAAGGATTCCAGGTGCATCCAACAGGTCTTTTGGTGCGTGAAGTGAAAGGTATTACTTCCGTAGAAGATCCGGGCTGCCCGGACATGGAACGCTTTGGAGACGGTCAGAAGTGAGCGTGTCAAGTCGCTCGTCCTCGACTGTTCACGATGACGCGGCCACCTGTCTCCAGGAATGGCTTTCAGGAGGGTTTTGATTCTTCTGAGATCGGAGCGCAGGGCTGAGGCAGACTTCAAAGTACCTGCCTTTGTGTTTTTCACAGTAGGTGCGCCAGCGACGCCATTGGCAAAAGTCGTTAGCCGTGCGGTGCTGAAGATTATGCGATCATCGCTCTTGAGAAGGGTTGTGAAGATCCTGTCCTGAAGATCGTCTGGCAGGTCTGATAAGCCTACAGGCTTCTTCGGAGTGCCCATGTTCCTGTTGGTGTGTCTCTTCAACCTCGATCTTGGCGGGTTCAAGTGTAGACCCAGATCTCCTGCATCTTGGAGTTTCATGGGGAATACCATACGCGGATCCACCTTTTCGTCAAAAGCTCCATCTGTAGTAAAGACCATACATTCCGTGGGGGTAGTTGTCTGGAATTCCATGTCTTCGGGATGCAACATCAGTGGCTGCCCAGACGACGGTCTAGACTCATGGATGATAGGCGTTTCGTGTTCCATCCTTACATGATAAGATGTCGGAACCGGGCTGGAGGTACCCATCTCGAGGTCATTACAATCGAGCAAAGACGATTGTCGTGGTGATACAGAGAATGAATTGCCATCAATTCCTGGCCTGATTGGGGTCGTCGATTTGGACGTCTGCAGTGATAACTTCGCACGCTTGCTCGCCTGCCGCTTATGCTCGTTTTCGTCGGTATCCCACAGATCAGCAGCTCTTTGACGTTTGTTTCGAATGCCGTTTAGCGTCACTGTGGCTTCGGATCTGACGAGAGTAGAACAATCTTCATGATCGATTTCCATATCTTCTGCATGGCATATATGTGCTGTGTTTGGAAAACTGTCATGCTGACAGGTTCCGAGTTCCAAGAGCATATCTTTGGGTGTCGTCTTCTGGAGGTCGGAATCGTTGGCCTCATCACCCGCAGAAATATCTTGGTCCTCGAGAGAGTCCAATGTTGATATGTTCCCGGACAAGAGTGATGATTGTGGCTCAGAATGCTGAGAATGTCGGACATGCGTGTGGCCAATGTTGCCAGTAGGAGATGACCACCCCCCTTCTAAGTCCGCCACAGGCAAAGCTTGAATGCATGAAGCGAACTGGGGAAGCCTGATACGCGGACGCTGCAAGTCACCTGTGGGTGTTAATTGAGGGATGTCGGAGCGACTATGGGGCCACTCTTCTCTGGAACCCGTGATTGGCGGTATGGGAACGTTCCAGGAGTGCCGAGGAAGTCGGATGCGGGTAGACCGTGTGTCGACACCAAGCGTAACCAGAACTGTGTCGAGTTGAACTTCGCAGATGTTGGCTGGCGCTACGAAGTGGCAATCGCCTTCTCGTAGCTCAGACTCAACATCATGCATCAAATTGAGTACATCTTCGGCGGTGTAGCTGGCACGCTCTGTATCCATAGGCGCTGACTTTCCCAGTGGTGGCGTTTTCATTGCAAAGCAAATGCAAACACCTGATTATTGCATGTGTGTGTGTCGTCTGTTGTGCTGAGCAGATCGATGCTGACACACAGCGTAGGTCAGGTAGGTGGGTAGCTTATGTCGGTAACACGGAAGGAACGCTGCTGCAGGGCAGCAAACGCGAACGCGTGCATGAGGCTCAGCTCAACCGCTCATCGTGAGGCGAAAGGATTGACAACTTGGTTTCTGGCCTACCCATCCATAGTGTGTTCGTGAAACATTGTTAGAGTAGGGATTCAAATCGTACCAGGTGATCTTTACGCCGCTACCTAATCGTAGCATCTCCTCTTCGCCTTTCCGTCACTCTACCATCATGTGCTTTGTCAAGTCCTCGTATTGAATTTAACGACGCAGCTAACGCGCGCAGGACGACGCCATAGCGTTGTGCTGATCAAGCCGTATCTCGTTGGTAGACACTGCACGATCAAACTCAGGTTCTGGGCGGTATCCTCCCCCGAACACGACCATGCGAACAGACCGAATAGACCACTTAGCTTGTCCATGCCGTAAAAAGTGGACATGTATAGCTCCGCGCATTCTCCCTGCAAAACTGCTCTGAGGAGCCTGCATCGCCTCGTAAGGCAGTACTCAGCGAGCACCATGCTTCTGGCTTGTCCTGTTTTGTCCAAATATCCTCCCGTCCTCGAGTCTCTTTCCAATTCAAATCAAATGATGTACACTCAATATGACTCCACGACTCTTCAGCTGTTCGCATCAATCTCCGCCCATCGAGCGTTGACTTTCTCTCGCTTCTGCTTCGCCAGCTCCCTGTTCTTGGCCGTGCGATCCAGGCGTTCCGCACGCAGACACATATTGACTTCGTGTTTGAGGTTTGTGCACATTCCGATCGTCTTCCACATGAAGCCTTTAGCCTGGCATTCGTCGAGAGCGGTCATGATCTCCTCGCAGCCTGGGGAAAGTAGAATCGTTAAACCATGGTCCTTTTTTTATTTGCAAGCCATAGCGGGAGGACTCACCGACGTTATCCTTGGTGTGGAGGTGAGGATGCATGTTGGCGAGATTGTGACAACTAGAGACGACCAGATCAGAAGTGAGGGTAACTACCTTAGATGTGTGATGCCTTGAAGTTGGAAGTATGTGTGCTAGATCTCGGTCATCACGTGGCAAGGTTTCGGGGACTTCCATTTGTGCCACCCCGTGAACATCTCCCGAAAGTGGTGGGACGGCGAATGAGTGAAACGCTTGACTCTATTCGACAAACGAACGCACGACTTGACGAGAAACACAGCAGAAATGGCGCAACAAGTTTCCGGACAAAAGCAGCAAGGTATTCCTCCTACGATGTTTTCGTTCATAATGCCGAAAAGCGAAAACGCTGACCATCAAACCAGAGCTGCAAATGCAGTATTCCAACTTCAAGGACACGCTTCAGAACATCGCCTCTCAGATCGGCAATGTTGAACAAGAAGTCGAAGAGCACAAGTATGTGGTGAATTCTCTTGAATCTCAGGACCGCTGCAATCTTCGTCTGCATGGCATTCGCAAATTCAGCTTCGACTACAGCAAAGTGACATCTCGACAACTGGACCACCAATACAACATTTTGTTGAAATCAAAACACGAATGCTGAAACGCCACTGCTCGCTCGCCAGACCGAATCTGTTCAACTCCTCCATGACATTCGCTACAGATGATCACACTCTCTACAACGCCCTGCCATCCCAATAACAATTCTCAATCAGAATACCCAAACTTCAATCGATCGCAGTGCCTCCAACCAAGCCGGAAGAAACTAGAGCGAAAGGAATGAGAGAGAAGCGAAGACTCAAGCACTAACTAAACCTCACTTAACCCAGGCTCGTCCTAGAAACCCTCACCCCCCTTCCAGCCTCGCGCAAGTGCTTCCGCATGATCAACGGCGTGCTCGTGGAGCGTACGGTCGGCGACGTGCTGCCGCAACTGCAGTCCAACTCGGACAACATGAACAAAGTGCTCGTGGAATTGGCCAAGCAGTACAAGACCAAGCAGGATGATATGGAGAAATGGAAGGTGCGTTTTCATTCACTTTTTCCGATTTTTTGTGTCCATCGTTTCGAGTAGGAATTCCGGGCTAATGACATTTTCTTTACTGCCTCCAGAAAAAGAACAAGATCCAGGTCGTGCAGCAGTGAGAAAAGTAGGAGGTGCTTTTGCGTGCCGATCAAGGAGCTCTGGAAAAAGCTGCCGCCACAACTGGTGCCCCTTGATATTTGGAAATTCTCAATCGACTTGCTCTCGCTACCTACACAGCCGAGTAAGGAGATGGCAGAGGGAAAGGCCGCAGAGGGAAAGTTTACACGGAACGAGCTTGCCGTGAAGACGATTCACGAATGGTAGACAGCGGAGGTCGTTGGGAATGTCTCTAGTGTACATTCGTCGATGATCTGCGATCACCTGAGATAGGGTACTGATTGCTTCCCACTGCAAAGACATGTATGAAGACGGCTTGGAAGTCTTGGTATTCAAAGCACTGGCACATCCCTCCAGGCGTATCCCATATCAAGTCTACAATGATACGGTATATGCAGGCCGCTATCCTGCATTCCTAGGTGGCCACGGCTCATGCCTCGCAATCTATCCCTCGAAACTTGAAAACTTCACACAGAGCTGACGTCTTCATCGTGAAACTGCCCCGATTGGCGTGGCACATCTTTCTCCTCGGTGGCTGTGGCTTGATTCGGCATACCCGGACGTCCCAGCGTGAAGTGGCGGAATCTTGTCGTCCTGGTAGTGAATTGGAGTGTCCAGGCAATCCTTTAGTGCTACTTTGGCAGTGGTCTGCAGTCCTGTGGGATTTGGCACAACGCCGGGAGCCGCGGTTTCGGGCCCTTGGAAGATAGATGCTGAGTTGGCGCTTTGTTTTCGCCAAAGAAAACTTGGATTGAAACATCGCTGATCGCTCACGCAATCTTCCTGCCCACGTTGCCAACGCCCTTGCCCACCACGCTGACCATCACCTCGCCCTCCTCGTCGCCGTCTTTCAGTCCCCAGCCAGCCATACCGAAGGTGCGAAGATCCCTTGCAAGCTGCACAATATTTTCCGACGCGAGCACATCCCTGCCCATATTGATGCGACCCACGTCCTCGCTGCCCATGGCCATGAGCGTCAGAGCTGTTGGCGCGGCAACAGCGCTGACACAGCCACCTTGCTCAATCGCTTCCAGCAATTGAAAAGCACACTTCCGACCAAGATCCTCTGGTGTCACTCCACCTTCGTGTGGGCTTGCTGTGTCCGCAGAGTACATAACATAGGTGTTCGTCTCCGCAACCAGACTGAGTCCAAATCCGAGACCGGTCTTGACCTTCGCATTCGGGTTGCCCTTCTCTGGAGCTGGTACGAGCGGCGCACCGCTCATGTCTGAGAAGATGTAGGTATCCGGTACGAACTCGTTGAGAACGCCTCTTGCAGCCTCGATCAGACGTGCATTGTTTGCGCCAGCCACACCTGTCGCATATGCCACGCCGCGGATCTTCTTCACGCTTCCTGCCTGCATCAAGTGTACTGTCTTGGGCAGACGGACTTGCTGTCCGAATACCAATTGCACCTCTCCTCCTCCGCCCTTTCCGCCACGGCCAGGATTCGATCTCTTAAGCACCCGCAGCTCAATCTCCCGCTCGATTCCAAAGCTCCTAAAGACAGGCAAGACCGCCGTTCGCACTGTGTCCACGCTCACATCTCCATGCTCTGTAGCGCTGGTAATCACGCCCGGCCCGTTGAAAAGCACATTTACCTGTGTCTTCGCAAAAGGTGCAAGCAGACACAGCGGGATGAGGAAGTAGCTGAGACCTCTTGTGTTATCTGCCGGTAGCTCGTGTGTAATTACGCCTCCTGATGCGCCATATCCTGCCGCAGAGCCGGCGATGAGGCCGGGTTTGTATGCGACTGTTGTGCCGGTGTAGGAAAATTCAATTTGCGAGCCGTTTGTGATCGAGTCGAGGAGTCGGAGGAAAGATACCTCATGGGGCGCGAGGCCGGGCGCAGAGTGTGAGGACGATCGGATTTGGGATATGCGGACGGTGCGGCCTGTCAATGTTGCAAGTACTAATCGTTGCGCAAGGTGCTTTGAGCCGGTAAATTTGAGCGCAGGCGGACCTGTCGGGGCGGCCATGATGGCGATCGTTGCAGAATGTTTGTGGTATTTGGAAGGTTTCTGCTGTTATTGTAATGTCGTGATAGGTATTAGACCGGGTGGAATATTTGTTAGGTATGTTCCGGATTTCGTTCTTCTTCAAGTCGCGAGCGAAGTTGTTGGTCGCATCCATAAATTCATAAATTGAAAATGTCCCCAGATTTTCTCAGCGACAAGCTTTCGCGTCGTGGGAGAGCGGGTCGAGGAGGGAACGAGGGAAGCACACCGATTGAACGGAGCACCACGAGGCGACACACGAGCTGTTGCACAGTTGGGTACAAGTCCTTTGCTCGATGACCTGCAATCTGGCAAGGGATACGTGAGCCGATCTCATGTGCATTTCTTAAGATCTGCAGCCCATGGGTATTTGTTCTATGAAGTCATCTGGCGTAAATCGTATAGTATCTCTACAGTATCTCTTCTCTGTTCTCCTTCTCCAAACATGCTCTTCTTTCTCTTGTACTTTATACATGAAGACGGCCTGACAATCACAAGATGCTGATCTGCCTCCTCTCGTACACTCACCATCATCGTTGCTATCATCGTTGTCATCATCACCGTCTCACAGGCACAAGTCGTTAAAGGGGCATTTGTCTTGCATTCTGAGCTAGCTTTTGTCTGGAGGAAAAAGAAAATCCCAGGCTTATGAGCCTGCTTTCGCTCACCGCAACGGTCGGGTATCTCGAGAAGTCACATCTGCAACTCAGCTTGCTCCGAGTGTCCTTCTGATGGGGGAGCTAAATTAAAGCAGTCGCAGTCGCATCTCTCGCTGTGGATCGTTGTCAAGCCGTTGGAAGCAACAGCCGAACATCGGTCTTGCGAGAGATTCCGAAAAAAATCATCAAGGAAAAGTCACCATCCGGAAACTTGCTGGCCGGGGTGTGGTGGAGAGGTGGTCTGGTTCTTTACCAGTTGCCACCACCGCCGCCCTGTTGGCCGCCCTGGTAACCACCGCCCTGACCGCCGTAGCCGCCTTGGCCTAGGAACTGTTAGCGAATTGTTGTTGTTACCAAGAGGAGATATGCGTACCCTGGTCTTGGTAGCCGCCGCCACCTGGAGCGCCACGCCAGTTGTTGCCGCCGCCTTGGCCACCGTAGCCTGAAAGTCGAGGTCAGCTCATATTCTGAACAACGAGATCAAGTGTCTTCCTACCTCCACCCTGCTGGTATCCGCCTTGACCACCGTAGCCGCCCTGGCCACCACCGTAGCCGCCCTGCTGTTGACCATAACCGCCGCCCTGGCCGTAGCCGCCGCGACCTCCGCCGCCGTAGCCGCCTTTGACAGTATCAGTATCTGTTGTTCGCCATGGTCATTCGATGAAAGACGTACCACGCTGGCCGCCGAACCCGCCGCCGCCGCCAGCGCCACCAGTGCGCTCCGAGGCCTTGTCAACGCGGATGGTGCGACCGTCGAACCTGTAAGGAGAGTGGTCAGAATTGTGCCGCGAGCGTTGTCAGCAGACGCGCTTTGGCTTACTCAACGTTATTCATGTTCGCGATAGCAGCGTCGGCCTCGGAGTCTTGACCGAAGCGAACGAAACCAAAGCCACGGCTGCGGCCGGTGTCACGGTCCTTGACGACGATCTACACACGTTAACAAAGGCGCGCTGGGTCGAGGGAGAAGGAGCACATACGGCTTCTTGAACCTGGCCAAACTCCTCGAACTTGGTGCGAAGAGTGGTGTCGTCGGTGTGCCACGCAAGGCCTCTGTGATTGCATATTAGCAGAGCGGCAGCGCGCAAGTGAGGGCATGGGTGCGCACCCGATAAAGAGCTTAGACATGTTTAGGTGAACGGTCGTGTCAGGTAGGGACCGAAAGAATGTATGTGTAACTAAGTTGTCGCACACGAAGCTCGCTCTCACACTAACGGTCTTTGTTGCTTGAGATCAGGCCAAGGAAGGTTGTTGTTTGTGTTTGTGTTTGTGGTGGGGGAGGTTGAGGTTGAGGTAAAGGTAAGGTAGAGAGAAGTAAAGGTTGGTGACGTTAGTAAGGTGGTGTGTGTGCGTGCAAGGCGCGCGATAGATTGCTGGCGACCGGTGCGAGATCACATGCGCGGGCACGCTATCGCGCAATAAGAACAGGCGGCAGTCCAGCACGTGGAGCTCACTAACGGGGCTTGTGAGGCAGGCGCGATACGGCTTGTGATTGCCCTGAGGGATTGATTGCTCACTACCTACTACTACTGCGGTGCGCAAACGAAACGCTCAAACGGCCGCGGGCTCGGTCTCGAACGATGCACGATTGGCAATTGGCACAAGGGACACCGCTGTTGCTAATCCTGCTGCTGATTTTGTTACATGTACTGCTGCCAGTGCTCGACTGGTCTGGTCTGGACATGTACCTACCTTACCTGGATGGATGACTACCTTACTGCGACGATCCGATGCACGCAAACCGAGGCGAGGACTGCCTGGCCGAAACAAATGGTGAAGCTTTCTGGGGAAGCAGACGAGATCTAGATGGAGGGGCAATCAAATGCTAATTAGCTCATGAGCTAATTCACTACCTACCACAGACTGCACAGTACATAGTGCAGTACACGGTACACAATGCGCAGTACACGGCACCTTTCTCCTCTTCAGTTGCCTCCATCACTGCGCCGAGCTCAGTGCTCTCCCCCCATCGCCCAGCACATGCTGACTCTACCAGCACTTGTATCTTCCTTCGTACGTCGTAAACTCTCACCTTCAGTCAGAGCACATGCAGATGCGGCAGTTCCATTCGGCCGCTAGCCAGAGCTGCCGTTGGGGGCCGTCTGCATGCCACGCCACGAGGGCTGCAGAAAGCCTCGTTCAGTCGTGCCATCGCAGGCAGCCGGACCGTAAAAGACAGACAACGATATGATGGCTTCTGCGATATGGGGAACTGCGACTGCGGTCCCTTGGAAGATGGTGCATGTGTGGTAGTGGGCGCGCCGCGACCAAGCGGCCAGACTAAGTGGAGTCCGCTCTCCGCATCTCGCACTGATTATGCCAGCTGAGGTCCAAGGGTCGGAGTGTGAGTGGATCGCTGCAATCAAAAATATGCGTGGCGACGGGCGAATCGCAGTCCGCAACCACTCTCCATTTTGCAATTTGCACTTTTGGATGCACATCTAAATCGCGTTGCCTTCGTTAGCTTGTCCCGTGTTCTGTTTGCCATGCGGCCGTGCGGTCTCGCTGCAAACCTGTCACCCACCAAGCACATCGTCCCGTATGCTGCCGCTACCATTGGCCCGTCAAGCAACTAGCACAAGCGAAGATGGTATCTGATCCGTTCACGGATGCAGTTGGCCTTCTGCCGGGCCAGAGATGCGACTTCCTCGCGTGTGTATGACATGCAAGCTGCAAGCCGGCCCAATGCATGCTGCGGCCTTTGCATGCACTGTATAACGCATGGCCTGGGGAGATGGAGTTTGCCGCTTGTATCGGATTAGGTATTTGCAGCAATCCAGTGATCAGTGAAAGACTGGAGAAAAGTCCGTCCCATGCCAGCTGACACCGCACCGCTCGATACAGATACTTGTATATGGACTTTCGCGTCCGAACGACTGGCTTCGGCGCAAGCGTTTGGTCAAGCACACCTGCTAAACGTGAGCATCAATGTGTGGCTCGGGGTACATGATTGCTCAACAATGGCCAACAGTGCCAACATTCGTGCTGTGGGCGAGAAAGGCTGAAGGGTATTATCTTTTCGAGTCTGTGCAACACATCATTCTCAATGCCTGATCCTGGAGCAGACGATCCTCTCGACGTGGGGGTACCCAATGCGAGTCAGCCGAGATTTTCAAAGTATGTCGTCGTGGATATGACAATCGGCGTCTCGTCACTAGGGAGGTCGTTGATGTTGGTAATGGAAGGATGCTGGTGTCGAAGTGTGTGTCGCCACTCATACATGTACCTGAAGCTTCGTAGCCTCGAGGAAAGCGCGACGGTCAATCTTCCTGGTTGCTTGTATCGCAAATCCGAACAACGCCGCGACTTTGACGCATTACAAAATACTGCTCTGCACCAGAAGAGCGAGACACCATCGATCGGCTAGGGCTAACAATCCGGTACTGTGCAACCGCATCGGAGCTCTCCAGGCGGTGAGGTTGACCTTCAAAACAACTCACTCAAGACTGCAATCTCATCGGCGCTTGGCCAATTAGTCAGTGCTATGCGCGCACATGTTGCGTGCTGCATCGACAGACATGGACATACAAGGCTGGCTTCAAGGTACCGCCGATAGGGCACCGCCATACCCATCCGACGAATCCAATGCGCTCCACCTCATCCAAGCAGCCCACAGCGTCGAAGCAGCCAAAGCACCAAGGTACCACCGGAAACGCCAGCGTGCTGCCACGGACAGTTCCATCATCGCACCGCAGCAAAAGACAGGCCTTCGAAGTAAGGTGCGCGGCGAATTGGCAGGCGTGGGTAGAGGCCGGCATGTACACAAGAGTCCTTCACGATACGAGTCGGCAAGCCGGGGTGGTTCTATCCGGCCAGCTTCCCAAGAGCATAGCAGAGATGCTCGCATGGAGCAATCCGACTCGAAGACCTATGAGAGACGCGCAAGGCACAAGACAAGGCCTGACCGGTATGAGCCCAAGACAACGAAGAAAGGCAAGCGAGAGCGACCTGGCAATGTGGATGAGCGCAAGCCGAAACATAAGAGTGGACGTGTACATCGCGGCGGCGACGGCAAGCGCACTGAAAGCCTCGTGCAGGGCTTTCGACTCAAGAATGGGCCGGCGAACAGTCGACTGACAGTAAGTGCTGATGCAAATTGACACCCAGGCTTTGACTAACGCTTTAGCCAGCTGAAGCCTGATGTTGGCGCTGGGATGTTCAAGCATGGACGTACCTCTGCGCAAACGGCTGGCCGTAGCAACGGATGTAAGATGAGCTGGGAGTTCACTGGAGAAGCCTCTCGCTGATTCAGCCGATAGTGCCTGACCTTGCTTTCAATGAGCTCAAGTTTCTAAGACAGTCTAATGAGCACCAGGACGAGCAGTATATGGCTCAGAGCAACATGCGAAAATCGAGCAATCAAGACAAAAAACGTGAAGCACAGCGTCAAGAGATCTCGGCTTACTTTGAGCAACGCAATCGGAGACATGTCATCACACCCGAAAAGCGAACAGCTAGAAGGCCAACTCTTGCGGTCGACGGCGATATGCTTGCTGACTATGTAGATATGGGAAAAGGCGGCAGCAGCCCCAGGCTATCCGATGGAGAACTCCCTGCAATCCCTTATCTCGGCTTTGGAAGTAAAGGTGCGATTAGCAAGGGCAGCAAGCCCCGACCGTCGTCGACAACAAGCTATCTCACCTGGTCAGAGTCCGGCGATGGTCTCGCTACGTCTAGAAAACGAAAGCCAGCCTTTGAGACTGCACTGGAAGCCAGCGAATTGACAGTGACCAGACCAAAACAGGTGAGGCGGTCTCAGCGTGACAGCCAGAAAGTCTCTGCCAATGACGCCTCCAAAGGACGAACCAAAGGTCGGAGCAATGTTTCGAAACGCCATGAAGCAAAAACGACCCGGATACGGGTGCCTGCAGACATCGATGTATATACCGACCTGGGCATCTTTGAATCCAATCCATCGATAGAGATGCGCAGCAAGTCTCAATCGTTGCCAGAAATGCGACCGAACGAATCTTCACGAGATCAACGGAAACATCCGCATGCAGTCAACCACGCGGGAACATTGTCCTCGGACGACAAGTCCTTCCGTACCTCCGACATACTGAAGTTACGGAATAGACTGCACAGGCTGGCTGAGCCCCTACCGTCGGGGCCCGAGAGCACCTATGCGCCTCCACATGACAAAGAAAATGTGCCGCCAACTTCTTCGTCGTCGCCAACAGCAAAGATCCTTCGGATCGCCCATGAAGCAATGCTGCAGCACCAACTGGAGATGCCAGCACATTCACCTCCGAGGCTTCAACAAGAGACTGTATTTGAAACCGTCCGGCGTCAACATCCATCATACCCTTCAACAGAGTTCCGGCATCAATTCGAACGTGACTTGAGAGTTCAGGATGTGGACAATTTTCACCAACCTGTCACCATGAACTCTGCGTCTTTGATGGGCAACTATGTTGAGCTGCAAGCAATGCACGATGCACATGGTGAAGAAGTTGAGTCAGAGAACGCAGAGATAATGGACGAATACATAGTGGATGAGCCACAATATCGTAGCGCTGAAGCTGATATCGGCAACCTTAGATATACACATGTCTACTCAAAACCGGGGATACGCTCTAACATGCGCTCGTGGTCTCGTCAGGACCACATGCCTCCAACGCGCGAGAGAGACATGCCTTGGTCTCGAAGCGATCTTGCAACCACGCGCAGAGACACTTCTTCGCATAATACGTTGACAAGGCAAGACATGTCGATCAGAGAGGTTCGGGTTGCTGATCATGAATTTGAGGATGGACTTGAGGGATTTTGGAGGCCGAATCGATTGTATTGAGATGTGTTGGTGTGATAGAAGAGTTTGCGATCTTTCATATATTGGGAAACGAGTTGGACGGGCGTATGAGGCGTCGAAGTTAACTACAGGTAGTCATCACCCGGCATTCCCAGTGCCACCACGCCCACTACGCTCTTCAGCACAACTATTCCACCATCTTCTCATGGCCCACCATCTTCATACATGCATGCCCTGATGTTCCGTCCTCTCCTACGCACTGACGTGATCTTCCCGACCGGCTCCGGGCGACAGCCGAGACGGAATCGGACGGGAAAACAACGGCAAACCCTGAGCCAGGAGCAGCAGCAGTGTCAGTAGTGAGAGAACGCAGCAGAGCCTCGTTTCGCCTCGCCTCAGGACATCGGTTCACTTCTTATCCTCGGTACGGCAAGTCCGTCAAACTTTTATCCTTATCATTAACACAGCACCTCTCTCATGCTGGCGCACACCGCCCGTCGTCCATTGAGGCATCATACCCACCAGTTGAGCCAGCAACGACAGCTCGCCCCGTTTCACCTCCTCAAGCTCGTCGCCCCGGCCGCGTTTGCCGTGACGCTTTCTACGCTGGCGCCGCATCACTCACCCCCACGAGCGCCTTCAACGACCCCTCGCCGCCCCACCACGTCTGCCAACGCCGACAAAATTCCATCCCAGACTGCCACCTTTCGCGCGGCCCAGCTGCAGAGCCACTTCTCTTCCTCCTCCATCCCCAATTCTCCCAAGAACACCGGAATCACCGCAATCATGGCCCAGACTATGTCCAACGCCCCGAGCGTCTTCACCCCGCGCAAAGTCGGTGCTCCTCACACTCTCGAGCACCGCATCTACATCGAGAAGGATGGCGTGCCCGTCTCGCCCTTCCACGACATCCCGCTCTACGCCAACGAGCAGCAGACCATCCTGAACATGGTCGTCGAGATCCCTCGCTGGACCAACGCCAAGCAGGAGGTACGTGTTGACGACGGCGTTGGTAGTTTGGCGGCTTGTGTTGAACAGGCCATTGCAAACGGGCAACCCCAATGGACTCCGACATGAACAGCAACTAATTACTTCCACCCACAGATCTCCAAGGATGAGACCCTCAACCCTATCAAGCAGGACACCAAGAAGGGCAAGCTGCGCTTCGTCCGCAACTGCTTCCCCCACAAGGGCTACCTTTGGAACTACGGTGCCTTCCCCCAGACTTGGGAGGACCCCAACACCACCCACCCCGAGACCAAGATGAACGGCGACAACGACCCTCTCGACGTCTGCGAGATTGGTGAGCTCGTCGCCAAGCCCGGCGAGGTCAAGCAGGTCAAGGTCCTCGGTGTCATGGCTCTCCTCGACGAGGGTGAGACTGACTGGAAGATCATTGTCATCGACGTCAACGACCCTCTTGCCCCGCGCCTGAACGACGTCGAGGACGTCGAGAGGCACCTCCCCGGTCTTCTGCGTGCCACCAACGAGTGGTTCCGCATCTACAAAATCCCCGACGGAAAGCCGGAGAACCAGTTCGCCTTCTCGGGCGAGTGCAAGAACAAGAAGTACGCCATGGACGTTGTCCGTGAGTGCGCCGAGGCT